>Ga0187817_10001042_pt1 | contig 13037 bp, 9 predicted proteins | sample NC_wetland_sal_i_17_FD_132431 | JGI IMG/M metagenome (GOLD analysis project Ga0187817, IMG submission 132431) | Wetland sediment microbial communities from Neuse River Estuary, North Carolina, USA - SO4_2 | ecosystem: Environmental > Aquatic > Freshwater > Wetlands > Sediment | place: USA: North...
AAGCACGATGACCGCCTTTTTTCCTGGCTTCGGCTCGAACACGGTGTGCTTCGCCGGGAACCACTGCGCGCGAACGGTGTTGTTCTCGGCGTAGGGGCTTTCCACCGGGGAGGTAAACCGCAGCGTGTTTCCGGCGAGGGCAAAATCGGGCGGCGTGCGGTAGCCGAAGAATTCCTCGCTGTGCTCGACGGCGGCCCGGCTCAGGGTGCGCAGCCACGTTTCCTCGTCATGACCGTTGCGTTCCAGCGAGCCGTTGGTGGGCCATTGGCGCGTCCACTCGAGGCCCCATTCAAAGGGACGAACGACGCGGTCCGTGGTGCGCGAGCATAGGCGCGCCTCCCATCCGTGCATCCAGCGGCGGTAAACTTCGGTCATCTTCTAGCAATGTATCAGGTTTGGAGCAGGGAATAGCATTCGGGAGCCAGGTTTCAGCATGCTGACACCTGAAGCCTGACACCTGAAACCTAGATGAGCGGCCGCGATCGCCGGCCCATGGTGATAAAATCGGACCATTCGGAGCCAAAATCAGATGAATCGACGATATTTTCTGATGAGTTCTGCGGTTGCCGCGGGAGCTGCGCTGAAGGGCGCTCCCAGCATCAACGACACCGTGCGCGTGGCGTGCGTGGGAATCCGCGGGCAAGGAAATGACCATATTCACCAGTACTCGCGGATGGCCAACGTGGAGGTCGCGGCGCTTTGCGACGTGGATGAGAACATCCTGAACCAGCGCATGCAGCAGGTCGAGAGCTCCGGCAAAAAGAAGCCCGCCGCGTATACCGATGTGCGAAAGCTTCTCGAAGACAAGTCGATTGATGTTATCTCCATCGCCACGCCCAATCACTGGCACTCGCTGATCGGAATTTGGTCCTGCCAGGCGGGAAAAGATGTGTATGTGGAGAAACCGTGCTCGCATAACATTTTCGAGGGCCGGCAACTGGTGGCCGCGGCCGTGAAATACAACCGCATCGTGCAGCACGGCACCAACAGCCGCTCCGGCGTGGCAGTTCGCGAGGCGGTGGAGAAAATGCAGCAGGGCGTCATCGGCGACGTTTACATGGCGCGCGGCTTGTGTTTCAAGTGGCGCGATAGCATCGGCCACAAGCCGGAAGAGCCAGTGCCTGCAGGCGTCCATTACGACCTATGGACCGGCCCGGCGCCGCTTCACGCCTTTACACGCAACCGCTTTCACTACAACTGGCACTGGTTCTGGGATTACGGCAACGGCGACATCGGCAACCAGGGCATTCACGAGATGGACGTCGCGCGCTGGGGCCTGGGCGTCAAGCATCCGGCCCGGGTGAGCGCCATGGGCGGGCACTTCATGTTCGACGACGACCAGCAGACGCCCAACACCATGGTTGCCAACTTCGAGTTCGATGAAGGCGGCAAAAAGAAGTTGCTGGTGTTCGAGGTGCGCCACTGGATCACCAATCATGAAGCCACCATCGGCGAAGGCGCAAAACACAGGGATCCCAACACGGTGGGGAATATTTTTTATGGGTCCAAAGGATACCTGGCGATCGATGGCTACGGACAGTACAAGACGTGGCTCGGCAGGGATCAGGAGCCCGGTCCCGCCCGCACCGAGGGTGGCAACAACTGGGTGAACTTCATTGAAGCGGTGCGCAGCCGCAAGCAATCCGACCTCAATGCGCCCATCGAGGAAGGATACCTGTCGACGGTGCTGGTGCACCTGGCGAATATCTCCTACCGGCTGGGGCGCACGCTGGAATTCGACGCCGAGAATCTAAAGTGTAAAGGCGACCCCGAAGCCACGGCCATGTTCACACGGAAGTACCGCGCGCCGTTCGTGGTGCCGGACAAAGTGTAAGCTCCGAGGGCCGCGGGAATGAACGATCCGCTGTCTTATCTCAGCCAGCAACTGGAGGCGTGGCGCCAGGCAGGCACCTATCAGCGCTTGCGCGTGCTCGAATCGGCCAGCGCTGCCGAATCCCGCTTCGACGGGCATGAGGTCATTAACCTCGCGTCGAATAACTACCTCGGCCTCACCACCCATCCCAAGTTAATGGAAGCGGCGCTTGAAGCTACGCGCAAATTCGGTGTGGGTTCGGGCGCGGTGCGAACCATCTCGGGCACCATGACCCTGCATATGCAGCTTGAGGAGCGCATTGCGCGGTTCAAGCATTCCGAAGCTTGTGTCGTCTTCCAATCGGGATTCGCGGCCAACGCCGGAACGGTTTCGGCCATCCTCGGGCCCGAGGATCACATCATTTCCGACGAGCTGAATCACGCCAGCATCATCGACGGCTGCCGCTTATCTAAGGCGAAGATTCATGTTTTCCCGCATAAAGACGTAGCTGCAGCCGAAAAGATCCTTCAAGAACTGGCTTCGGTTTCCGGCCGCAAATTGTTAATTACGGACGGTGTGTTCTCCATGGATGGAGACATCGGCGCGTTGCCCGGCCTCACGAAAATCGCCGAAACGCACGGCGCCATCATGATGGTGGACGATGCCCATGCCTCCGGAGTTCTCGGCCGCAACGGGCGCGGAACGGTGGACCACTTCGATCTGCACGGGCGCGTGCACATTCAGGTGGGGACGCTATCGAAAGCCATCGGAGTGCTCGGCGGGTATGTGTGCGGCAGCCGCGACCTGATCCAATTCCTGTACCATCGCGCGCGGCCGTTTCTGTTTTCGACCTCGCATCCTCCCGCCGTCGCCGCTGCCTGCATGGCCGCGTTCGATGTGCTCGAGCAGGAGCCCGAGCGAATGCAGAATCTGTGGGATAACACCAAGTACTTCAAGCAGGGCCTCACTGCTGCGGGGTTCAATACCGGCGTGAGTGAAACGCCAATTACGCCGGTCATTGTCGGCGAGGCCAAGACCGCTCACCAGCTTTCCGCGGCGTTGTTCGACGAAGGAGTGCTGGCCACGGGCATCGGCTACCCGACCGTTCCTGAGGGCAAAGCTCGCGTCCGCACCATCGTGACCGCGACCCACACGCGCCAGCAACTCGACCGCGCACTCGACATTTTCACGCGCGTGGGCAAGCGCATGGGCATTCTGCGGTCCTCGGCCGCGGGAAAGCATTAGCAATGCACAATTGCACGCGAAGGACTTTCCTGGGGGGCGCGGTCTCTACTGTGATCGCCGCTTCGACCAGAGCCAGGGCGCAGGGTCACACTCCCGTGTCTCCGGATCTCGCCGTCTTTCCCTACGGCGCCGTCGAATTGCTGGACAGTCCCCTGAAACGGCAGTTCGATGAGAATCATGCCTTCTTTTTGAATCTCAGCGAAGACCGGCTGCTGAAGATCTACCGGCAACGCGTCGGGCTGCCCGCGCCCGGGGAGGACATGGGCGGGTGGTACGACGATTTCTGCCCTGGAGCCTCCTTTGGGCAGTATGTTTCCGCCCTGGCTCGCTTCGCGGCGGTTACACGTTCCGAACCAACGCGCGAGAAAGTGAAGCGCCTGGTCCGCGGCTATGCCGAGACCATCGATCTCACCGGCAGGTTCTTCGTCGACCTTCGTTATCCCGGCTACACCTACGACAAGCTGGTCTGCGGGCTGCTGGATGCGCATTCCTGGGCCGGTGATGAGACCGCCATTCCGGTTTTGTACGCCACTACACGCGCTGCAACGCCGCACATGGCCGATCACGCCCTCACTGCTCAAGAGCAGCAGGAGCGCCCGCACAAGGACGAAACCTACACTTGGGATGAAACTTACACCATGGCGGAGAATCTCTTTCTCGCTTATGAACGCACCGGTGACCGGATGTTCTTCGACATGGGCGCTCGCTACCTGCTCGACCGCACTTTTTTTGACCCGCTGGCCCAGGGCCAAAACGTGCTGCCGGGCCTTCACGCCTATAGCCACATGAACGCACTCAGCTCCGGCATGCAGGGCTATATGAAGCTGGGCGACCCGAAATATTTCCATGCGGTCACCCATGCCGTCGAAATGATTTGGAAGGGCCAGAGTTTCGCGACCGGCGGCTGGGGACCGAACGAGGGTTTTGTCGAGCCCGGTAAGGGGCAGCTTGGCGCCAGCCTGGCGGAGACGCCGCGCAGCTTTGAGACGCCGTGCGGATCCTACGCGCATTTCAAAGTCATGCGCTACCTGCTCGCTCTTACGCGCGATCCGCGCTACGGCGACAGCATCGAGCGAGTTCTTTACAACACCATCCTGGGCGCGTGGCCGGTGCGCGAAGACGGCTCAACCTTCTATTACTCCGACTTTCACCACTCCGGCAGGAAAATCTACCGCAGAGAGATCCCGGGATCGTCTTACCGATGGGACCAGGACGGCCGGTGGCCGTGCTGCTCGGGCACCCTGCCGCAGGTGGTTGCCGACTACACCATCAGCGCCTATTTCCGCGCTTCCGATGGCGTTTACGTGAACCTCTACATTCCTTCGCGTCTCACGTGGACCGCGAATTCGGCGCGCTGCGTCTTAACACAGCAGACCGCGTATCCGACGGACAATCTCGTGACCCTGCGCATGGAGCTTTCCTCGCCCGCCAAGTTCTCGCTGCATCTTCGTATTCCGGCTTGGGCGGGGCGACAGACGTCCGTTTCAGTGAACGGCAAGCGCGTGAAAACGCCTGCTTCGCCGGGAACTTTCTTCGCCCTCCGCCGAAACTGGAAAAGCGGCGACACCGTTGAGTTGGAATTGGATCAGCCCACCAGAACCGAGCCCGTCGATCCGCAAAACAAGGACCAGGTGGCCATCCTTCGTGGCCCCCAGGTGCTGTTCGCCATATCGGACAAGCAGCCCCAGATCCCCGCTGGGCGGCTCAGCCCTCCGCTGCTGGCCAAAGCCGCGAATGACGATTGGACCTTGAACCTCGGGGAATCGACCCTGCTGCTGCGGCCTTTTCCCCGCATTGGCGAAGAGACCTATCAGACTTACTGCAAGGTGCTGGTTACCTGATCGGCAGCCGCGGGGACGTAATCCACCCCCACGCTACTGGAGGTCACCGGCGATGGATGTGCGCCCGCGGCCGCCGGCCGGCGCGAGTGTTTAGTTGCTGAATTCCAGCACCGTCTTCGAGCCGCCCAGTTCGATGGCGGTCACTTGCTGTGTTCCATTCGCCCTGTTCAGTTCCACCGCTGTGTCCTCGAACTTCTTGTCCTTGGTCTCCACCTTAACGGGCGCGGTGAATTTCTTGCCGTTCTCTTCATTAGTGAAAACGGCATTCGTGCCTTGGAGCTTCACCTTATATTCACCCGCGGCTAATTGCAACGGACCGGCCTTGGCAGGCGCGCTTAGAATGATGTCGTACGATTTCGCACTCAGCACGCACAAGCTCGAAAGTGCAAGAGCCCCGGCCAGTGTCAGTGTTTTCAGTCTCATGATGTGGTTATTTCTCCTACCTATAAGACAGCGTGGGTTCGGAGACGGTGACTACCGAGACTGGTGTATTTCTCCGGAAAATGAAGAGTAGAGAGCTTGCTCCGCGCAAGCTCAAGCCGCCATGCTGCGAAACACCCAGAAAAGGAAGCCCGCCAGGAAGATCGACGCTGGTAGCGTCAGCACCCAAGCCATCATGAGGTTCCTTACAGTTGCCCATTGCAATCCGGAATGGTTGGCGGCCATGGTGCCCGCGACCCCCGACGAAAGCACGTGCGTCGTGCTGACCGGCAGGCCGAAACCGTCGGCAGCGCCGATCGTCGCCATCGCGGTGATTTCCGCAGCCGCGCCTTGTGCATAGGTCAGATGATTCTTGCCGATCTTTTCACCCACCGTGATCACAATACGCTTCCAGCCCACCATCGTGCCCAAACCCAGCGCCATGGCCACCGCAACCTTTACCCAGGTGGGAATGAATCGTGTCGCAAGGTCGATGTGCCTCTTGTAGTTCTTCAGCACGTCCGCGTCCGCGGCGGAAATCTGCGGCTGGCCGGTCTTCTGCATGAGCCGCAAAGCTTCGCTCACCAGGTACATATCGTTTCGGAAGTTGCGGGTACGCTCGGACGGAACCTTGGAGAGCTGCTTGAAGATCGCCATCTCGGTGGCCATGTCGTTGATCAGTTCACGCAGAGCGAGCGTCGTATCCGCCTTATACTCGCGCGTGCGAATGTATGTGGTCACATCTTCACGAGGATCCGCCATCACGCTGCCGGCCGTGACATAGTGATTGAGGGTCTCCACCGCCTGGTGGGAGACGGCGATGAAATCCTGAGACTGTTTCGCGGTGACGGCATGGTTCAGTGCGTACGCCGTGGGTACCGTCCCGATCAGAATCAGCATGATGAGCCCCATGCCCTTTTGCCCGTCATTGGAACCATGGAAGAAGCTCACGCCCGTGCACGTCAGCAGCAGCAGCCCGCGAATCCAGAACGGTGGCGGTTCCTCGCCTTCGGGGGCCTGATAGAGGCGCTTATCGGGGATCAGTGCTTTGGCGACCAGCAGCAGCAGGTACGCGACGGCAAAGCCCACCAGCGGTGAGAGCAACAGTGATTTTCCAATATTAGCTGCCTGTCCCCAGTCCACTCCGCTGGTTCCGGTTCTCACCGCCATCAACTGGTTGGCAATGCCCACTCCGATCACCGACCCGATCAGCGTGTGGGAGCTGGAAGAGGGCAGGCCCAAGTACCAGGTCCCGAGATTCCAGATGATGGCGGCCACCAACAGCGCGAACACCATGGCAAAGCCCGCCGTGCTGCCCACCTGCAGGATCAACTCTACCGGCAGCAACGAGATAATACTGAACGCCACTGCGCCACTCGATAGCACGACTCCCAGGAAATTCCAGGCTCCCGACCAGACCACCGCTACATGCGGCTCTAGCGTGTGTGTGTAGATCACCGTGGCTACCGCGTTGGCCGTGTCGTGGAATCCATTCACGAACTCGAACCCGAGCGCCACCATCAGCGCGAAGCCCAAGAGAAGGTAGGGGAAAATCGAAGTGCTTTTTACTCCCGCCAGGTCATGCACCAGACTCCATCCGGCGTAGAGCACGCCTACCAGCAAAATGATTCCGAACACGAGCATGCCCGTGCGTCCGGGACTCTTGGCCAGTTTCTTTTGCAGTAAGGAAGCAGGCGCAGAAGGTTGCGTTCGTACCGTTGCAGTTGAAGCCATAAATCTCCTAGTTGTTGCCGATCAGGTGAGATTATCGGAACGACATGAAATCCTGTTTACGAATGCGTCACAAGTATGTTACGCGCGTCCGATGAACGGTGGGAAGCGTCCTGGCCTCTGAGCGGCGGTGGGATGGCGAAGACCAGGCCTAACTGCACAGGAGTTTGCGTCCCGCCTGCCGGTTCGTGCATCGAAAGGATATTGCGTTGCTACGCTTTACCGGCAATTGGGCTATTGTGGCAGGGGAGAGAGCCATTTGAGACGAGTCCATCCAAAGCTGCTGATCCGGTGCCATCGAGTGTCTTGTGGCCTCGGACTTCTGTTCGCTTCCGCGCTGTTGGGCCAGCAGAGTAGCCAGTTCCAGGGTAGCGTCCCGGCCGGCAGCGCATCCCCAACGCCGTTGGCCTTAAAGCTCGACGACGCCATCCAGCGGGGTCTCCAGACGAATCTGGGCCTGCTAGTACGCGACACCACCAGCCAGACGGTGCGGGCCGAGCGGGTGCGCGCTCTCTCGGCTTTGCTGCCTCAGGTGACCGGCAAGGTCGCGGAGACAGAAGAGCAACTGAATTTGCAGACCGTCGGGTTCATCTTCAAGTTTCCGACCATACCCGGTTTCGCGGGTATCCCGACGATCGTAGGCCCCTTCCGCTACATAGCTGCGCAGGCGGATGTGTCGGCCAAGGTCTTCGATTGGAATGCTCGGAAGAACCTCACCGCCGCGAGAGCCAATGAGGAAGCTGCCAGGCTGTCCGTTCAAGACGCCCGCGACCTGGTGGTCCAGGCAGTAACCAACGCATACCTGCAAATCATCGCCGATGCATCGCGTGTGGAGTCAATCCAGGCGCAGGTGAACACGGCCGAAGCCATCTACAACCGCGCAGTCGATCAAAAGAAAGCCGGCACATCGCCGGCGATCGATGTCTTGCGGGCACAGGTAGAGTTCAAGACGCAGCAGCAGCGGCTGCTGGCGCAACAGAACCAGTTCGACAAAGACAAACTCTCGCTCGGTCGGGTAATCGGTCTGCCGGCGGGGCAGACGTTCAACCTCGCCGAGAGCGTACCGTTTGCCCCGCTCTCGGGAATCACGCGGGATGAGGCGCTCGAGACCGCTCTGACCCACCGGCCGGATTACCTGAGCGCAAAGAAACAGGTTCAGAGCGCCGAAGAGACGGTGAAAGCGGCGCGCGCCGAGTGGTACCCCACGGTGGATCTCAACGGTTTCTACGGCGACACCGGCTTGGCGCTCAACAACTCACATGGAGTGTTTGCCGTGACGGGAGCCCTCAATTTCAACATATTTAATGGCGGCCGAATTCGCAGCGACGTGGAACAAGCCAGAGCGGCTTTGAAACAACGCTCCGACGAGCTCGCCGACCTGGGCGGCCAGATTGACTTTCAGATCCGAGCCGCATTCCTCGACATCCAGACAGCGGCCGACCAGGTTGCGGTGGCGCAAGTGAACCAGGAACTGGCGAACCAGACGCTCCAACAGGCCCGCGACCGCTTCGCCGCGGGCGTGGCCGACACCATCGAGGTGGTGCAGGCGCAGGAATCGGTGGCCAGCGCAAATGACAGCATCATTTCGGCCCTGTTTGCGCACAACCTGGCCAAGGTGGAGTTAGCGCGGGCGTTAGGGCTGGCCGAACAGGGGATCAAGAAATTCATTGAGGTGAAGTGAGATGGCTGACACAATGGCTGAGGAAAAGACAACGGACGACCCTTCCCCGCGTTGGACGAGGAAACCCAGGCGCCGGCCGGTGCGCCTTATCGTGCTCTTTGTACTGGTGGTAGTGCTAGGTGTGGCCGGCTATTTCCTGTTGCGCTACTTCGGCTCTTACGAGTCCACCGATGACGCGCAAATCGACGGTCACCTCAACGCCGTCAGCGCGCGCATCAACGGCCAGGTCAACGATGTGCTGGTTGAGGACCAGCAGGTGGTCAAGAAGGGCGATGTACTGGTGAAGATCGATCCCCGAGACTATGAAGTGGCCGTAGCCAAAGCGGAGGCCGATCTGGCCGACGCCAAAGCCTCACTGGAAAGTTCCCGGACGGACATTCCCATCACTTCCACCAATACCGATAGCACGCTCCGGACAGCGAGATCGATGCGGGTGGACTCCGGCGCCGGGCTGATAGCCACGCAACGGCAGCTCAACGCGGCCAAAGCGCGTCTGGAAACCACGCAGGCGCAGGTACTCGAGGCGCAAGCGAACTATAAGAAGGCCGCGGACGACGCCGAGCGTTACAAGCAGCTCGTCGCCAAGGAGGAGATTTCGCAACAAATATACGACCAGGCGGAGCAAACGGCGGCCGCCGAGAAGGCGACCCTGGCTGCGCGCATGGCCTCGGTGATCGAGGCGCAGCAGAATGTGATCGTGGCTGAGGCGACCATTGAACAGGCGCAGGCAAGGATCGTGCAGGCAGACGCCTCCATTCAGGCCGCGCTGACGGCGCCGCAGCAGGTAGCCGTGAGCCAGGCCAAGGCCAAATCTGCCGCCGCAAAGGTAGCACTGCAGCAAGCACAGCTTGACCAGGCTCGGATCAATCTCAGCTATTGCACCATCGTCGCGCCCGTCAGCGGAATCGCCAGCAAAAAGACCGTCGAGGTCGGCCAGAACGTTTCGCCCGGACAGCAACTCCTGGTAGTGGTTCCGCTCGACGACATTTGGGTAACCGCGAACTTCAAGGAAACCCAGCTAAGAAAGATGAAGGCCGGCCAGAAGGTGAAGTTCAGCGCCGACGCCTACGACCACGAATACACGGGCCACGTCACCGGCATTGCGGGCGCCGCCGGCTCGCGTCTCAGCCTTCTCCCGCCGGAGAATGCCACCGGCAATTACGTAAAAGTGGTGCAGCGCATTCCAGTCCGCATTGACATCGATCCCGGTCAGAACAGCGACCATCGCCTACGCCCCGGCATGTCCGTCGATCCCAAGGTCTACCTCGAGTAACGCAAATGGCCGATTCCGTCGAGACCATAGCGGCCCCCGCAACCGGCACCTGGGAAGGACCCTGGAGGCCGAAGTTCAATCCCTGGGCGATCGCCGTCGTCGTCGCCATGGCAGCGTTCATGGAAATTCTGGACACCAGCATCGCCAACGTCGCTTTGCCGCACATCGCCGGCAATCTGGGCGCCAGCAACGATGAAAGCACCTGGGTGCTTACTTCTTACCTGGTGTCCAATGCCATCGTTCTTCCCATCAGCGGATGGCTGGCGAGCCTGTTCGGGCGAAAGCGCTTCTTCATCCTCTGCATCTTTCTGTTTACTGCCAGTTCCATGCTGTGCGGCGCGGCGCCCAGCCTCGGAATGCTCATCCTGTTCCGCATCCTGCAGGGAGCCGGCGGCGGCGGACTCCAGCCCATGGCCCAGGCCATCCTTGCCGATTCCTTCCCGCCGCACCAGCGCGGTCTGGCCTTTGCCGTTTATGGAATCACCGCGGTGACGGCGCCCACCGTCGGCCCCACGCTTGGTGGCTGGATCACGGACAATTACACCTGGCGCTGGATCTTTTACATCAATCTTCCGGTCGGGCTCCTGGCCATGTTCCTGGCATACCGCATGGTGGAAGATCCACCGTTCCTGAAGCGCCTGAAGGGAGCTGCGGTGCGTGTGGACTACCTCGGCATCGCGTTTCTTTCGCTCGGCATCGGCGCTTTGCAGGTTCTGCTCGACAAAGGCCAGGAAGACGACTGGTTCGGTTCGCATTTCATCGTTACGCTAACCGTGATCGCGGTGGTGTGCCTGGTTTCGCTGGTGGTGTGGGAGTGGCGGCAGAAGGAGCCCATCGTCGATGTCCATCTGTTCAAATACTTCAGTTTTGCCTCCGCCAATCTCATGATGTTCACTCTGGGCCTCGTTTTCTTTAGCAGCCTGGTGATGATGCCGCAATTTCTCCAGACGCTGTTGGGCTACACGGCGCAGTCTGCCGGGCTGGTTCTTTCCGCCAGCGGGGTTCTGCTGCTGATCGAAATGCCTTTCGTCGGACAACTCACCACGAAAGTCGCTGCGAAGTATCTGGTCGCGTTCGGCTGGCTGGCGCTGGCCGCCGCCATGTATTATTCGACCGTGCGGGTGGATTTATTGATGAGCTTCCGGGCGGCGATGTGGCTGCGGGTAGCACAGTCAGCCGGCCTGGGCTTTCTGTTCGTGCCCATCTCCCTCATCTCCTACGTTGGCGTGCCGGCCGAGAGAGGCAACAACGTGTCCGGCCTGGTGAATTTCATGCGCAATATCGGCAGCAGCGTGGGAACTTCGATGGTCACCACGCTTCTGGCCCGCCGCGCGCAGTTCCATCAGTCCGTATTGGCGTACCACACTACGGGTTTCGACCCGGCGCTTCAGAACCAGGTGGCCGGTCTCAGCCGGGTACTGGTCCACGCCGGGATCAGCGCGGCCGACGCGCAGACGCACGCTTATGGGATGATTTACCAGGAGGTGCAGGCGCAGTCACAGACGCTCGCTTACATCGATACCTACATGCTGCTCGCCATCGGCGCGGGCATCATGTTCCTGCTCTCCTTCATGGTCCGCAAGAACGACCCGGGCGGGGGAGGAGAGGTTGCCGTTGGTTAGCTCGGAGTTTTCTGTAGCGCAGGCCTACGGCGTTTTTTGCCGGAGACCTGCGGCTTTTTCTTCGAAGCGGGCAAAAAACCGCAGGTCCCCGCGGCTGGGAGAACATTCATGATCCGAGTGGTGACGCTGGAGCGTGAGTACGGTAGCGGCGGCGCAGACATCGCCAAAAAGCTGGCAGAACGGTTGGGCTGGAAATTGTGGGACCATCTGCTGACCGACGAAATCGCCCGCCTGATGGAATGCGATTGCCGGGTCGTGGAGGAACGCGAGGAGCGCAGAGACCCGCTGCACTACCGCCTGTTCAAGGCCTTCATGCGCGGCAGCTTTGAAGGCAGTCTGAACGCTCCCCGGCTGAAGATGGTGGACGCCGAGTGCATCCGGGACGTCGCCCAGCGAGTGGTCCTGGCAGCGGCCAAGACCGGCAACTCCGTCATTGTGGGACGCGGCTCAGGTTACTACCTGCGCGACCGTCCTGATATCTTTCACGTTTTTGTCTATGCTCCCCTCGAGGAAAAGGTGCGCCGCCTGCAGGCCGCGGGCAAAAGCGAACGGGATGCCGTCGAACTGGCCGAGACCGTGGACCGCGACCGCGCCGCCTACATCAAGCAGAACTTCGGCGTCGAGTGGCCGCCCCGCTACTTCTACCACCTCATGCTCAACTCCTCGGTGGGCGACGACGTGGTGGTCGAAACTATCCTCAATTCCATGGCCATCTTCGACAAGCGGTCCGCCTGATCGTCGGCGGGCAGCTGAAAACCAGCCAGTCGTGGACCCTTCAAAGGGGACGTGAAGAGACCGCTTCTAGGAATGCCCGACGATTCGTACGACGGCGGAACTCTTGACGGGCGAGAAACCTCTCCAGGATTCCTCCCGAGGCGACGCCTAGGCTAGGAGATTGTTGAAAAAGGGCGAAAACCACTCCCTGACAACTCTCGGTAGGTAAGCGGCGCGTGACCAGTCCAACGTTTGAAGGTCCGATAAAAAGCACTCGGCTCTGAGAAGCCCAGCAGAAATGCGATTTCGCCGCCGCCAGTTTTGTGCTCGCAGCAGCAACCAAAAAGTGTAGGCCTTGACAAATTATCACATTAGATATAGTCTAAATTCTTGCATGGACGCCGGGGCGATTAAACGGTCCTTGGAGGGCAGCGGGTTGCGGTGCACTCCGCAGCGCTACGCCGTGATGGCATTCTTGATGGACCATACCGGGCATCCCACGGCAGCGGAAATCTTCGAGGCCGTGAATCGCGTGGATCCGCGCTCTTCGAGGGCCACGACTTATAACAATCTGCGGGACCTGGTGCAGGCGGGCTTGGTGCGTGAAGTGGCCGTCGAGGGCCGCGCCGCGCGATTCGATGCGAAAGGCATGCGGCATCACCACTTCATCTGCGACCGCTGCGGCAATGTTGAGGAC
>Ga0187817_10001043_pt1 | contig 13034 bp, 13 predicted proteins | sample NC_wetland_sal_i_17_FD_132431 | JGI IMG/M metagenome (GOLD analysis project Ga0187817, IMG submission 132431) | Wetland sediment microbial communities from Neuse River Estuary, North Carolina, USA - SO4_2 | ecosystem: Environmental > Aquatic > Freshwater > Wetlands > Sediment | place: USA...
GTCTTCATTCCCGATCCCGGCCCTACTGGCTCCGGATTCTCGAAGCCCTCGCCCGCGCCGGCTCCGGTCCCCGAGATTCCGAAGTTCAGCGAGCATTACAAGCTCGCCTATCTCACCGCCGACCTGCCTTGCTCGGTTGACCACGGCATCATCGGACTGATGGATCCCGCGCACGGCCCGTTCGTCCACCAGGCGTGGTGGTGGCGCACGCGGCATTCGATCCACGAGAAGCAGAAGAATTTCGAGCCCATCCCCTACGGCTTCCGCATGAGTGCGCATACGCCCAGTTCCAATAGCGCTCCCTACAAACTTCTGCGCCTCTGCGCCGACGCCGATTCGATCACCACGACCATTGATTTCGTCCTGCCCAACCTGCGCTCGGAAATTATTCGCGCCGGAAAATACTGGTTTTCCAGCCTGACTACGGTAACTCCCGTCACGCGCAATCAGTGCCGCATCGACGTGGCGGCCGCCTGGAACCTGTTTCGCTGGATTCCCTTCGGCCCAGAACTGCTGAAATTTGTCTTCGCCAAGTTTGTGGAGCAGGACCGCCGCACTATGGAACTCCAATCCGAAGGCCTGAAACACAATCCGCATTTGATGCTGATCGACGACGCCGACCGTCCCGCCAAATGGTATTTCGGTTTGAAGAACGCCATGCTGGAAATGAAGAAGAACGGCGGCGAGTTCCGGCATCCGATGAGCGGGCCGGTGACGCTTAAGTGGAGAAGCTGAAGAGCAGTACCCGGTAACCAGTACCCAGAGAAAGCGCCCCTACCAGATAATCCTCAATCCGTTGTACAACCGGAAAGTCTCGTCCGGCGTCACCACGGGAATCTTCTCCGACAATGCCTGGGCAGTGATTTGTCGATCAAAGGGATCGCCATGATGAAGCGGCAGTTCGAATAATCGCAATGCATGCTCGCCTGTGTATGGCAGTATGCGAACACCCAGATCCTGAACCGCTTGGCGCGCCATTGCAGCCGTAACCTTCAGCTTGCCCAAGGATGCTTTGATGGCGATCTCCGTTATGGAAATTGTGCTCAACTCGAGGGCGTTTTCGGAATTCTCCAAAGTGGCGGCGGCGCGCTTGCTAAGCCGCTCCGGCGCCTGCACCACGTAAATCAGAACTGCGGTGTCGAGAAGCAGGCGCACGCTACTCGCGCCCCGCGAGGAGATCTTCCACCTCTTCGTCCGTCATCGGCTTCCACCAGTTCTGGTCGAGCACCTGGATCTTGCCCTTCAGTGTCCCCAAAGCCCGTTTCTTACGAGTGGGCTTCTTCGTACGCACAATGTCCACCACGGGTACACCCCGGCGGCAGACGGTCACGGGTTCGCCATCCTCCACCGCCCTGATCAACTCCGGCAACTTGTTCTTGGCATCGGCTACGCTGACTTGCATATTCCAATCATAGCTATTGTCGATAGCTATGTTAACGGAAGCCGCAGCTGGCTTGTATTTTCTAGGGTTTACAGCCGTCATCAACCGGCAGGTTCTGATCCAGCCAGTGCAAATACGTTCCCATCGAATGCCAGCACGCTGCACTGAACTTCACTGTGCCCGACGAGGAGAACTTGTAGGCCGTGTTCACGTGGTGGTAGTTGAAAAACGGAAGCCAGAGCGGAAGTTTGGGAACCACGTCGCAGGTGTTGACGATGCGCCATGACGTGATCGGTAATCCGTCAAACCGGCGCGCGAATTCCGCATCACCGACCCGAGGCGATGCGAATGTGCACTGCGTGGTCACATCAAATTTCCCTCGTTCTTTGTTCTCCATCACAAACAAAGTGCAGAGCGCGGATCCGAGGCTGTGTCCCGCCACCACATAGGTCCGGTCAGGCCTTCCTTTGTCCGCGCGAATCAGAAGCTTTCTTGCGCTGGTCCGTTCCATGTGCAAGTGCAGCTGCTCCAGTTGTTCCGCAAAAGAGCCGGTAAACGGCTTTTCAGCGGCCACCAGGCGTAAGTCCTCAGCAAGCCCGGGACGTCTTTCGATTCGCATGCCGCTGTAGATTCTGTCGAAACCTCTGTGAACACGCCAAGCGGCAGGACCCGGCTTGAAACGAACCAGTAACGCGAAAGCATCATCCCACCACTCGATCCTGCCCTCGGTGCCGCGAATCGCCAAAATGAATTCCTGAGAAGCGTTCTTGTTTTGTGCCACGCAACCGTAGAATCTTGGCACCTTGTCGTCGAGGAAGAAATCGGTCATGTGGATCCACGCCACCAGTTCGTAAGGGTCGGGGATCTCGCCGGGCAGGGGCTCGGGCTTAAGGTCGGAGGGCTTGCGTTTGAACATCATGTAGACGGCATTAATGAACCTGCCGTAAAAAACTGCTTCACGGTTGACCAAGGAACGGCCCATGAAGCACCTCCGAGGAAGGAAATGCAAAACCGGGTGGATAGTGATTTGTGGATAGTGATTAGTGGCAATTTGGCCAAGAACCGCTTTCCACTATCCACTATTCACGAATCACTGTTCCTCCACCAGCCAGTCCATCGCTTCTTCCCGCGTCTTGAACGTCACAATCTCACGCTGAGAAAAATTCTGGAAGTTTTCCATGAAGGCGCGCGGGATACTCTCCGCGCCGACCCACGCCGTCTTCTTCACAAACGGCCGGTCGAGTGTCATCACTTCTTTGATCCTTGTAGCGACCGCGTGATCGACTGTGGCGCCGGTGTAGTCGCCGAGCGTGACCAGCGATTCGCGCGCATGCTGCGCCACCGTGACCCGTACCTCCTGAAGCAGAAGCTGCATCTCGTGGGCGCTGGCGTGCGAAAAGTCGCACAGCAGAATCTGCTTGCCGCGGTGCTCGATGAGACGAATACGCTCACCCATTTGCGAACCCCGATGGTTTCCCCTGTGGCCCGTTGTGCCCCCTGTGATGGAAAGACCTGATAACACCGGGAGAGGAAACCTACCCTAACAGCGACTCCACGACACTGTAAACCTCACTCAGCGCCGAGTCCAGTGCTGCAGCATCCTTGCCGCCGGCTTCGGCCAGGTCCGGACGCCCGCCGCCTTTGCCGCCAACTTTCTGCGCCACCGGGCCGATCACTTTCCCCGCCTGAATGCGGCTCGTGAGGTCTTTGGTGACGCCGACAATCAGCGAAACATTCCCATTCGACGCCGAACCCAGTACGACTACGGCCGAGCCGAGCTTGTCGCGCAGTTGATCAACCAAGGTGCGCATCTGAGCCCGCTCCAGATTGTCCACGCGATGGGTCAACACTTTGACGCCGTGAACCTCTTTGACTTTCTCGCTGATATTGGCCGTGCTCGACGAAGCCGACTTCATCCGCGCCTGATCGAGCTCGCGCGCCAGACGCTTGATTTCAGCGTCTTTCTTTTCGAGTTCCAGCTTCAACGCCGCGGCTGGAGAAGCCGACATCTCTCCGGCAGCGGGTGTCCCATCCTTTCGCGTTTTTTGCGAAAGGGTGGGCCCGACAAGGCCCGCGACCATGGTTTCCAGTTCGTGGTCTCTTCGGAAGTGGCGCAGCGACCCTTCGCCGGTCACGGCCTCGATGCGCCGTACGCCCGAGGACACACTTCCCTCTTTCAAAATCTTAATTAGGCCAATTTCACCCGTCGCCAGCGTGTGCGTGCCTCCGCAGAGTTCGGTCGAAAAATCGCCGATCTTGATCACGCGCACTTTGTCGCCGTACTTCTCGCCAAACAGCGCCATCGCGTGATACTCGTTGACCGCCACGTCGATTGGAACGTTTTCGATGATCTCGACCCGTTCGTTGCGCAGGACCTCTTTGTTGATGATGTCTTCAATGTCTTGCAGTTCTTCGTCTTCGACGCCAGTGAAGTGCGAGAAATCGAAGCGCAGATGATTCGGAGCCACGAGCGACCCGGCCTGCTTTACATGCTTGCCCAGCACTTCTCTTAAACCCGCGTGAAGCAGATGCGTGGCCGTGTGGTTGCGCATAGTGGACTCGCGAATTGAGGTGTCGACGACGGCATCGACTTTATCGCCGACTTTGAGTGTGTACCCCACCTCTAGCCTGTCGATGACCTCTCGTACCTTCCGCTCTTCTCCCGCGAGATTTTCGTAGCGTGGGAATGCGGACTTCATCACTACCTGATGCGCACGCACTCCCTGAATCGGGTAATAGCATCCAGTCACCTCGGCGACGACGGTGTTGTGATCGTCCGAGTACAGCCATCCGCGATCGCCAACTTGGCCGCCGGATTCAGCATAGAAGGGAGTGTGATCAAGAATGATCTCGCCGGACTCTCCGGGCTTGAGTTCCTGCACGCCCTGACCGCCTTTGATGATAGCGAGAACTTCGCAGTTGTCGGAGCGTGTCTGACGGTAGCCTTCGAAGGTTGACGACGGCAACTTCTGATAAGCCGGATTGGCAGTTTGCTTGACGGCACCTTTCCAGGAAGCGCGAGCGCGAGACTTTTGCTCTTCCATCGCACGATCAAAGCTCGCCCGTTCGAACTCAATCCCTAAATCCCGGCAATAGTCTTCAATCGCATCCAGAGGTAGTCCGAAGGTGTCATACAAAACGAAAGCCTTCGAGCCCCTGAGAATCGGATTTTTGCCCTGTCGCCTTGCCTCCTCGATGCGCTCACGTATGGAAGGAAGTTCCTGAGCCCGAGCCGGTTCATTTCGTGAAAGAGCAGTATGCTCCGAGCCTGAGACAACGTCATCGATGTAGTCTTCGAGCATGCCTAGGCCCTGATTGATCGTTTTTTCGAACCGTATCTCCTCTGCCAGAACCGCTTTTGATACACGTTCCGACGATTCCCTCAGTTCCGGATATGCGTCCTCCATGAAAGTTCGAACAGTTGAAACCATCTCGTGGAGAAATGGCCTCGTTTGACCCAGCAAGCGTCCATGCGTAATTGCGCGACGGATGATCTTTCGTAGGACGTACCCTCGCCCTTCGTTCGAAGGAGTCACGCCGTCGGAGATCAGGAATGTTGCCGCGCGTGAGTGATCGGCAATGACACGCAAGGAGGCAGCCGACTTCGTATGAGCTTCTTTGTCGAGTTCCTTCTTAAGTGACGTTCCCGTCAACTCCGCCGCCCGCTTGATCAGCGGCGTGAACAGGTCCGTTTCGTAATTTGAAATTACGCCTTGCAACACCGCCGCCATCCGCTCCAGCCCCGCGCCCGTGTCAATCGACGGTTTCGGCAACGGCGTCAGCTTGCCCGAGGCATCCCGGTCGAACTGCATGAACACCAGGTTCCAGAGCTCAACATACCGTCCGCAATCGCACCCAAACGTGCAGTCTGTATGACCCTGATCGCTCGCCGCCACGCCCATGTCGTAATGAATCTCGCTGCAGGGGCCGCAGGGGCCGGTGTCGCCCATCTGCCAGAAATTATCTTTTGTGCCGAACTCGAAGATGCGACCTTTCGGCACGCCCTGGCCGACCCACAGGTCGTAAGCTTCAGCATCGCGCGGAACTCCGCTCTCGCCTTTGAAGATCGTGACGTAGAGCATCGCTTTATCGATCCCAAACCACGCCGGCGAAGTGATCAGTTCCCAGGCGTAGGCGATGGCGTCTTTCTTGAAGTAGTCGCCGAAGGAGAAATTCCCCAGCATCTCAAAAAACGTATGGTGGCGATTGGTGAAGCCTACGTTTTCCAGATCGTTGTGCTTGCCTCCGGCACGCACGCACTTCTGCGAGGTCGTGGCCCGGGCGTAGTCGCGCATTTCGAGGCCGAGGAAAACGTCCTTGAACTGGTTCATGCCAGCGTTGGTGAAGAGCAGCGTCGGATCGTTAGCCGGAACGAGCGATGAGGAATGGACCTTCCGGTGCTGCTTCTGAATGAAGAAGTCAAGGAATTTGCGGCGGATTTCGGAGCCTGTGAGCATGGAAGGTTAATTCTAAATGAAGGCAAACCTTCACCACAGGGGCCAGGGGGACACAGGGGAGTACCAAGACGAGACGACGCCGGAGCTCTGCCGCGCAAACGGTTCGCAGCAAGCACTTCGACGTCGCCGTGAGATGGCAGACTTACTTCGCTACTTCTTCGGTTTTCTTGGCGCTCTTTTTCACTCCGTGACCAACCGCCTTGGCGCCTTTCTTCACGCCTTTACCGGTATCCTTAGCGGCGGTCTTGGTGGCATCGCCGGTTTTGTCAGCGGCCTTTTCTGTGCCCTCGCCGGTCTTCTTGGCAACCTTTTCCGTTGCCTTGCCGGTCTTGTCGGCGGCCTTTTCGGTGCCTTCGCCGGTCTTCACGGCCGCCTTCTTGGTGGCGTGCGCCGTCTTCTCCGCGGCGGTGTCGGTTGCTTTACCAGTGTCCTCGGCAGCTTTCTTAACCTCGGTTCCGGCCTGGCCATACGAGAACGCAGTCAGCGCCAGCAGCGCGGCTGCGACCGTCATCATCCAAGAGAACTTCGCTTTCATAGTCCCTCCAGAGAAATTCAAGAGTTCTTTAGTTTGAGAGTTTTATCAGAATATGAGGGATGGTGCAACCAGGTTTCAAGAGTTCTCAGTTCTCAGTTCCCAGTTCTCAGTTCTCAGTTCTCAGAAAAACCTCGCGGCTTCTGACTGAGCACTGAGAACTGCTTTACGCCTCAGTACTCTCGTTCTCGAGTTCGCTGAGAGTCTCTTCGTCCACCTCCCACTTTTTCAGGATGGCGAAGATGGTCTTGGCTCCGAATCCGGCGCGCATCAACTGACGGAAGATGCGGGCTGCCTGCTTCTGATCCTTGTCTTTCGGCTTCTGTAGGCGTTTGCGGCGGAGGAAGTCGCGCGCCAGCGTTTCCTCTTTCACCTCGTCGTAAACGGAAGAGACCGCTTTCTCGATGACGTTGCCATGCACTCCCTTCGCCTTCAGGTCTTGGACAACGCGCATGCGCCCGAATTTCTCGTTGTCGCGGCGATAGGAGGAAAAGGCCGCCGCGTATTTGGCGTCGTTCAAATAGCCCTGGTCCTTCAGGCGAACCACAATCAGTTCCACCAGTGTCTTGCCGATCTCCGTATCCGCCTCCACCCGATTCCGCAGTAGGCGCTTCAGTTCCGCGACCGAACGCATGCGGCGCGCCAGTGCACCAACAGCGTAGTCGTAAAGCTCCGCTTCGGTGAAAAGCTTTCTGCGACGGCCAAACGCCATGTCTACACGATAGCGCGAGAAAGCGTTTCGAGGTTAGCGCTCGCTGGCTCGCTCGACGGACGGTGAACTCTGAACCCTCTGCAGTCGGCTTATTTTGACGGCGGTGGGGAACTCGGCGTCGCTGGCGGATTCGTCGCGGCCGGTGGACTCGCCACAGTTGGCGCGACCAATACCGCTTTTACCGAAGCCGGCAATTTGTCGGCATCGGCCAGCAGGAGGGCCAATTGCCACATCTGCGTTTCAGAAAGCGATTTGCTGAACCCGGGCATCCCGCTCAGGCGAATGCCGTTGAAGATCTTCCAAGAGCTTTCGCCAGGCGGATCGTCGGTCACGCCTTTGCCCTCCAGCAGCAGCGGTGGCTTCGGATACATTCCGTTTGCAATCGCCGTTTTCGGCGTTAACGGCAAGCCGTGGCAAACGGCGCAATGCTGCTTGTAAAGCTCGGCGCCGGCCAGGTAGTTGGCCTCGTTCGCCTGGATGGGAACATTCTTCGACATGTCTTTTGCGATACGTGCATGCAAAGCCTTCTGGGCGAAGAATCTTTCAAAGGGCATGTCAGAATCGGTGGTGGCGACCGGAGCACTGCCGCCGGTGAAGTAGAGATAAGCCCCGAAGGGCACGAGAGCGAGGCCAAGTAGCAGTCCGGCGATGAATTTCACGGTTGGTCCTGTCTGGCGAAGTTACACACAAGTTACATACTTTAACACCACAACTTGGCATCTGAACTATATTGATGTGCATACAACTCGGGACGGCGGCGAGGTTGGCCAAGGTCCGCGAGACGGATCCACCATGCGAATTGTCAGTGCGGCAAGCGCCTTTCCCCAGTATTACTACCCCCAGGAGATGCTGCTGGCGGCTCTGCAGGAGTACTGGGGCAATCGGATCGAAAACCCGGACGTGCTGCGCCGTTTGCATCGTCACGTGCGTGTCGACGGACGATTTCTTTCGCTTCCCAAGGAAGAATATCTGAAGATGAAGACCTGGGGAGAGGCCAACCATCACTGGATTCGCACCGCCAAGGAGTTGGGTGGGGAAGCGGTGACCGGCGCGCTGGCATACGCGGGCTTGCATGGCCGGAATCTGGGCGCATTCTTTTTTGTTTCGGTGACCGGCATTTGCAGTCCATCGATCGACGCGCAGCTGATCAACCAGCTGGGATTGTGCAGAAACATTCGCCGCGTTCCGATTTTTGGGCTGGGGTGTGTCGCGGGCGCGGCGGGAATTTCGCGTGCGGCCGATTATGTGCGCGCTTACCCCGATCAGGTCGCCGTGGTGCTATCGGTCGAACTTTGCTCGCTGACGCTGCAGCGCGAGGATCTTTCGATGGCCAACCTGATTTCGGCCGGGCTGTTCGGCGACGGCGCTGCTGCCGTGATCGTCGCCGGTGCGGATTGCGGGCTTACCGGCCCCAGGATCCTGGCTACCCGTTCGGTGTTTTATCCCGACACCGAAGAGATGATGGGCTGGAATGTATCGGAAAAAGGCTTTCGCATTGTTCTCTCTCGAGAAATTCCGGAGTTGGTTCGAAAAAACCTGGCCCACGATCTCGATGACTTTCTTGCCGAGCGCGGACTGACTCGCGCTGACGTCGGTAGCTGGCTGCTGCATACCGGCGGGCCGAAGATTCTGGAAGCAACTGCCGAGGCGCTCGGCTTGAAAAATGGTGAACTCGACGTCTCCTGGCAGTGCTTGCGCCGGACGGGCAACTTATCGTCGGCTTCGGTGCTGGTGGTGCTCGAAGAAGTCATGAAAAATCGCCGCCCCGTGCCCGGCACGCTCGGTTTGCTGGCTGCGATGGGTCCGGGATTCTGCTCGGAATTTGTTTTGCTCGAATGGTAAGAAGATCGTTGGTAGAAAGTAGCGCGACGTTGGGGGGGGTGGGTTTTGGGAAGGGCACGGCTTCAGCCGTGCCGCTCAGCGCTGCAAGACAATGCGGGCTTTAGCCCCTGGGGGCCGGACGCGTCACGCCCCAAGAATCATTTATCAGACTTGGATTGTGCAGTTCGTCGATACCAAATTTATGCAAGCCCCTTTCCCCAAACCGTGGGACGTCTTTATCGTCGGCGGCGGACCTGCCGGTCTGGCAACGGCCATCGCCGCGCGGAGTCACGGCTTGAGCGTGGTGGTGGCGGATGGAGCGGCTCCGCCGATCGACAAGACCTGCGGCGAGGGATTAATGCCGGATGGAGTGGAGGCGCTGCGCCAACTCGGTGTCACGCTTCCCGAGGGCGACGCATATCCCTTCCGCGGCATACGTTTCGTTAGCGACGGCCTCAGAGCCGAGGCCACGTTTCCTCGCGGAACGGCGTACGGAACCCGGCGCACGCATCTGCATCGCGTCCTGTTGGATCATGCGGCGGCATGCGGCGTGCGCTTGCTGTGGCAGGCCGTGGTCATCGGGCTTCATCCCGAAGGTGTGCTGCTTGCAGGAGAATTGGTGCGCGCGCGCTGGGTGGTGGGCGCCGACGGGATCCGTTCGCGCGTCCGCGGCTGGGCAAACCTGGATCAACACGAATTGGACGCACCCTTGCATACCTGGGAAAAGAACCTGCGTTTTGCGTTCCGGCGCCATTACCGAGTCATGCCCTGGACCGATTTCATGGAACTGCACTGGGGCCGTCACTGTCAGATTTATGCCACACCGGTAGGCCGCGAAGAAGTTTGTGTGGCCATGGTCTCGCGTAACCCGAAGCTGCGGCTGGAAGATGCTTTCGAGGAATTTCCCGAACTTTGCGCATGCCTTGGACACGCGGAACACACTTCGAGCGAACGGGGAGCGATCACCGTCACCCGAAGATTGCGGCGCGTGTATCGTGGCCAAACCGTGTTGGTGGGCGACGCTTCGGGTGGGGTGGACGCCATCACCGGAGAAGGTCTCTGCCTTGCCTTTCGGCAAGCCGCGCTGCTCGGCGAGGACCTGGCGAGCGGCGACCTGGCCCGCTATCAAAAGGGACATCGCAGACTGATCTACCGTCCCGCCCTCATGGCTCGCATGATGTTGTTCATGGCAAAACATCCCCATCTGCGGCGGCGCACCATGCAGGTATTCCAGTCGAATCCCCGGTCTTTTGCTGGAATGCTGGCCTTGCACGTGGGCGAAGGCTCCACGCGAGATCACATTGCGGACGGAATTACTTTCGGGTGGGAACTGCTGAAGGCCTGATGCATCCCGTCTCAGTCTCTTTATCCGCGTCTATGACAAAAGCCCTTCGTTCGATCATTCTCGGTCCGATCAGCCTGCTGGTTATGGTAGTTGCGCTAGCAGCAGCACAGCAGGCGACGGCGCCGGTTAGCCATGAGTTGCTGCTGCAACTCGACCCCGTCCGCAGCGGGGCCGATATTGCTCTGGCCGGCAACCTGCACACGGTGCGGGGTACGTTCTTGTTGAAACGGGGTGCCATTCATTTCGATCCCGCAACCGGAAAGGCCAGCGGAGAAATTGCCTTCGACGCCGCCAGCGGCAAGACCGGCAACTCTTCGCGCGACCACAAGATGCACAAGGATGTCATTGAGAGTGAGCGCTATCCGGAGATCGTCTTCCGCCCGGATCGTGCCGATGGCGAACTCGCCGCCTCGGGCCCTTCCACGCTCCAGGTTCACGGCATGTTCACGATCCATGGCGCTGAGCACGAAGTTACTTTTCCCGTCGAAGTGACTTTTTCCGGAAGCGCCTGGACCGCGCAGGCTTCGTTTCAAATTCCCTACGTGAGTTGGGGAATGAAAAACCCCAGCAAGCTTTTCTTGAGAGTTGACGACGTGGTCCAGGTGAGGTTTCGTGCCTCCGGGAGCACAGGCCCGTAGACCCGGTCGAACTTACCCCGCTCGGCCTTCGGCAGCGACAGAAACCCGTGTCACCCCAGACACAGCCGCGTTTCTAAAGACACGCTATCTATCCCACTCGAAACATTAAGTTAATTCTTTTCAATCCTATAGCTCTGGTTCCCCGCTTGCTTTCTCTTCCTGCGAAGGCACGGGAGCTACATGGAAACGGTGCTGCAAGGACTGGTAATCATCGGTGGCCTGACATTCTCGCTGGCCGCCTCTCTGCTGATCGAAGAACTCATCTTCGGACAAATCGTCCGCGTGGCCTTTGCCCGCCGCGCGGATATTTCCAAGCCGGCGCAAAAGAATTGAAAGGAGCACCACCATGCTGCTACTCAAGTATTTGCTGTTAAGCGCGGGAATCGCGATGTTCATGATCGCCGCTGGAATTCTCTCCTACGACGCTTATCTGCTGATTGCCTATCGGCGCAGACGTTTGAATTTCACTCCCGAGGCGGGTGCGCCCACGCCCGGCCCTGAGCCAAATTTCCGCTGGCGCATTCCGGTTGCGCTGGTAATGCTGGCTTGGGCTCCGTTGCTCATCTCGGCGGGCATCGTGATCGTCCCCAGCGGAATGGCCGGCGTCCGCGTGAGTCAGACGAAAGGCACGCTGCCCGGAACTCTCTATCCGGGCGTGCATTTCGTCGTACCGCTGGTTGAGCGAGTCGAAATGTTCAACACGCGCGACCAGTTGTTCACCACCGGCGTCAGCGAAGATTCGCTGGCCAAAGGCATGGCGAAGGGCGAACCGCTGCACGTGCAAGCCAAAGAAGGACTCACCCTGGGCCTGGCCATCACCGTGCGTTACCAGGTTGACCCTAAGCGCCTCGACTACATAGAAGCCAACTTGCCGCAGCCTCTGGAAAAAGAAATTGTGCCGCCCGTAGTGGCGACCGCGTGGCGTGAACTGGTGCCCGGCTACACGGTTCGCGAAGTTTTCTCCGCCAAGCGCGAAGAAGTCCGTCAGCGGTCCGCCGAAATCATTCGCAAACGGCTGGCCGACGACGGCATTGTGGTGAAAGAAGTCATGCTGCGCGACATCGAACTTCCACAGGAATATGCCAAAGGTCTTGAGTCGCTGCTGCTGAAGGAGCAAGAGAACGACCGCATGGGCGTGGAGACCGAGATCCACCAGAAGCAAGTCAAGATCGCCGAGGCTGACGCCGAAGCCACCAAGGTTCAAGAAGTCAAACAAGCTGAGGGACAGGCAGCCGTGAGAGTGCTGCAAGCCAAGGGCGAATCCGACGCCATGCAGTACATGCTCCCGCTGAAAGAGAAACAGATTCAGCAATCGAAGCTCGAAGCCGAGGCGCGCAAGGAAGCTACAGTCAAGAATGCCGAGGCTGCCGGCGAAGCCAAGCTTATCGACAGCAAAGCGGAGATGGAGCGTCGCAAGCTTCTGGCGCAAGCTGAGGCCGAACGCATCCGCCTGACCGCCGCAGCCGACGCCGAGCGCATGACGAGCGAGAGTGCGATCCTCAAGCAGAATCCGCTGCTAATCAACAAAATCGTCGCCGAGCGTCTCTCTGACAAATTGCAGATCATGATGGTTCCAGCCGACGGCAAGTTTTTCTTCACCAACGACGTGCTGCGCGGTATGAGCGCTCCGAATCACGTCAGCCAGGCAGAAGACGTAGAAACGGCCGAAGGAAAGTCTCAACAATAGTTGCGGGACGACAGGTCTTAGGTCTTAGGGAAAGCTTAGGTGTTCATAGTCGTGCGGTTTTCCTGAGACCTAAGACCTGCGACCTGCTTTCTTATGATCAGGCCACCATCCATCCCGCGCTATAATCAGCCCATTCCACAAATGCGAGCCCGAACCTCCAGCGGTCTGCGGCTTGGTTGGCTGACTTCGTTCTTACTCGCGACGGTTTTGCTTCCCTCTTCTTTGAGCGCTTCGTCCCTGCGCGACACGGCCCGCCAACTCGCGCATAAGATCGCCACGGCCGCCGGGCCCGGCGCCTTTGCCCTCGAGGTCACTAACCGCTCGTCGCTCGACGAAAAGTCCGTGCGCGAAGTGCGCAGCGCGCTCGAAGCACAATTGCAATCCGAAGGCGTTCACACCGCCAAAGCTGAGCAGGCAATGGGAACCGTCGAGGTCGTTCTCTCCGAGAGCTTGCGCGAATA
>Ga0187817_10001044_pt1 | contig 13034 bp, 8 predicted proteins | sample NC_wetland_sal_i_17_FD_132431 | JGI IMG/M metagenome (GOLD analysis project Ga0187817, IMG submission 132431) | Wetland sediment microbial communities from Neuse River Estuary, North Carolina, USA - SO4_2 | ecosystem: Environmental > Aquatic > Freshwater > Wetlands > Sediment | place: USA: North...
CGGCGGCATGGTGTTTCGTCGACATTGGAATTTCTCTGACGCTGCTCGCCGGGCTCTATTATTGGACGCACACACAGGGTCCAGGGCGGGTGCGGCGGGCGAGGCGCTGACGTGGCACTCACCATCCAAATCGAAAAGAAGCTGGCCGAATTCACGCTGGACGTGTCGTTTGCGGCGGGCGGGGAGCCGCTGAGCATCCTCGGTCCATCAGGAGCCGGGAAATCGATGCTGCTGCGCTGTATCGCGGGACTGGAGCAGCCGGATCGCGGGCGTGTGGCGCTGAATGATCACGTGCTGTTCGATTCCGAGCAGCGTATCCAAGTGCCGGCACGCCTGCGGTGCATCGCAATGCTATTCCAGCACCATGCTCTCTTTCCGCACCGGACCGTGGCGGAAAACGTTGCGTTCGGGTTGCCCCAATTGACCGCCGCGGAGCGAGTCGCGCGCGTTGCAAGCCTGATAGGACGTACTCATCTCGCGGGTCTCGAGCAAAGATATCCGCGCGATCTATCGGGCGGCGAGCAACAACGCGCGGCGCTGGCGCGCGCTCTGGCCATCGAGCCGGAAGCGATGCTGCTGGACGAGCCGCTCTCGGCGCTCGATACGCATTTGCGGAGCCAAATGGAGGCACAGCTCCAGCAAACATTTGCCGCATTTCGCCGCCCGGCTCTCCTCGTCACGCACAATATCGAGGAAGCCTACCGGCTGAGCCAGGAATTGCTGGTGCTTTCGCGCGGGCGCGTGGTTGCCTCCGGCCCGAAACAAGCAATCCTTCGCCGCCCGCCGACTCTTGAAGTGGCGCGCCTGACGGGCTGCAAGAATTTCTCGCGCGCGAGGGCCATTTCGGAAAATATGGTTGAGGCGCTCGACTGGGGATGCCGCCTGCGCGTAACACAGGCAATCGAGCGGGCCCCTGCTTACGTGGGAATCCGCGCGCACATGATTGAATTCCTGGAATCTTCGAGCACGCAGACTTCGGGTGAAAATGTTTTTCCCTGCCGACTCGTCCGAACCTCCGAGACACCCTTCCGCATTACCTTATTTCTACGGCTTCAACAAACACCCGACAATTCCGATGAGCCACATCTGCAAGCCGAAGTCTTCAAAGAGAAGTGGGAGCGCTTCCGCAACGCGCCATTCCCGTGGCACGTGCGTCTCGCGCCGAACTCATTGATCCTGCTTCCGGAATAAAACGGCGCATTGAGCGGCCTTTGTTTCAGAGCAGGTGGTCGGCGCGTTAATTGAAATGCTTGATGAATTTGACTTCGAAGGCGTACGTGCCATTGATATCGCGGAGGAAGATGATGGAAAGGTCGCGCTTCACGGCGTATTCAACCTGGATGAGCTGATATTGGTTTGATGTGGCGGCGTTCGTCGAGTAGATGACCGTCAAATCGGGCGTCACCTGCTGCTCGATGGTGACGCGCGCGGCGGCGTTGGACTCCGTGGCGGTGCCGGAAAGAAATGGGTCCACTCGAAAATGGCTGATGCCGAAGAGGCGCTCGATTCGCCCGCCGAGGCCGCTCGAGATGGCCTCAGAAAGCAGCGCCGTCGCGCCGTAGTTCTGCGAGGCGGAGGATTGCGAGCGAAGCGCGCTTTCCTCTCCGGTGCTTCCGATGGCGAGAAGGGCGACGATATCGGCATCGGGCAAGGGAGGATCGGAGCGGTAGCTAAGGGTCAACTTGCTGACGCGGCCGGAAAAATTGATGGTCACCTGATACTGGCTGATGACGGCGGTGGCTTCGACGTTGAGTTCGGGATCGAGTTGGAAGGGATTGGCAAAATTAATGTCGCCGCGTGTGAGAGTGAAATTGTTCCCGCGAAATGCCATCTGGCCGCCGATGAGATGGATGTGCCCGAGCAGAATGGGGCGATCCCAGGTGCCGCGAAGGCGAACGTCGCCGTCTATTTCGAGCTGCGCGCCGGTCCATTCGATGCGCGCGCCGGGGCTGGTGTGCCCGGCAACATCGAAAGTGAGATTGCGAAGAAATGGCGATGTGGAGGCCGTGGACGTTGACGTATCGGAGGCTGCGGCGAAGATGGAAGCCACATCCACGCCCTCGGCCATGAGCAGCCGTTTCACTTCCACGCGTCCGCTTAAGATGGCCGCCTCGCTAGTCCCGGCAAGTTGCAGCGTGCCGCTGGCAAGCCAGCTCATGCCGGCGGGGTAGCGGATGCGCACGACGGACGTGGCGGCGTTGACTTCGTACCGCAAGGGCCCCTCGCCGTAGCTGACGCTGCCGGTCAGTGTCAGTTGCCCCCCGCCGGCCTGCGCGGTTACTTGATCGAAGAGCAGCCGGCTGCGATCGAAGACGAAATCGCCCTTCATATGGCTGAGGCTAACGGGAAAATCGGAGTAACTGATCGTAGCGTCGTTGACGCCCACACGGCCGGTGATGCGCGGGCGCGAGACGGTGCCCTCGACGGAGACATTCACGTTCGCCTGGCCCTGCGCTTCCAGATCCGGAACTATGCGGTTGATGAATCGCAGATTGACGGCGCCCGCCAGCGCGAAATGCAGCGGGCGGTCGCGATCGAAGCGTGCGGAACCGCTGAGCTTGAAATCGGTATTGGGCCCCTGGAGGTGCGCCTGTTCGACGCGGACTTCATTTCGGCGGTAGACGAGTTGGATCGGTTCCGTATTTTGAAGCTGGACGAAATCGTAATTGAAGGAAATTCGATCGATATCCGCTTTCACTTCGATCGTGTCGGGCTGGCGGAGCGCGCCTTCAATCGTGAAGGTGCCGTCCACGCTGCTGTGCCCAGTGAGTTGTTTCAAGTGCAACCCGGCGATGATGAATGCGTCCATATCGAACTGCTTGACGCTCAGTTTCCCGGCAATGGGACTGTCGCCCGTCAAGCCGACGGCAACTTCACCCTGGAAGCTGCCGTGGGACAATTCGGATGCCAGGGAGACACGGAGTTTCTGGCCATCGGAACTAAAACCGCCGTGGAAATCTCCCGCCAAATCCGAACCGATCTGCAAATTCACGAGCCGCAAGTCTCCTTGCGCTCGGGGCGCGAAGATCGGGCCGCTCCCGCGCAGTTCGAATTCGAGACGCCCGGAAACCGGAATCGCCGGGCTTTGGATCGCGGAAATTTTTTCGAGAGCGATTCCGGTGCCTTTGACGTCGTATTCCGCTTCCTGCTCGAGCGAGCGATAGAGGATATCGCCCGCGACGTGCCCCGTCCCTCGGCGCAATTCGAAGCGGGAAAGGCTATATTCGTCGTGTTTCAAATGCAGGTCACCGGCCAACATGTCAAAATGGAATCCCTTGAAATCGATGTCCTCGAAAGTGAAATGCGCATCGAAGACGGGCGCCACGCGCGTGCCGCTGCCCCGAAAGCTGCCGCTCAAAAAACCACTTACGGGATAGCTCGTGTTGAAGAGCTCCTGAATGTCACCCGTGGGCGCATGCTTTAACTGGGCTTGAAGCATCCAACTGCTCTGAGGCAGGAAACTCCACGCGCCATCAAGTTGCAGCAACACATCCAAGTCTGCGGATGTCTGCCCTCGGCGGACGACGGTGTTGGAGAGGCGAAAACCGTCCGGCGAATATTCGAGGTCGCCCACTACGTCGTCCCAGTAAAGATCCGCATACCGCGCCTGGGTCGCATGCATGTGTCCGACAAATGTGGGCCCGCCGAGCGGGCCCAAGATACGGCCATTCCAGTCCACTGTGCCGGCGACGGGGGTTGGTTCGACATCGGCGCCGCGCAGGACGTTTATGAAATCGTCCCAGAGCAAGAGATTCTCCGTTTGCACCTTCAGCTCGAGCGCCGAATCCCTGGCGCCCAAGAAACCATACATCTGGAGTTGCGTTTTTGGCGTGGAGATTTCGCTTTGGGCTAGCGCAATGGTCTGCGAGTCTTCCGAATAGTCGTACTCGACGCGAGCGGTGACCGGAATGATGGCAGGCGGAAGCACATCGGGAGGCGACCAGCGGGTTTCACCCTTGGTGCGGAAGTGCTTGAAATTGGCCTGCCAGGTGTTCACCGAATCCACTTCCATGCGCGAGTCCCAATGAAAGGTGTGCACGGGGAAATCCACGTTGTCCACCGCGGCGAAGGCAGCGGCGAGGCCCACACCTCGCAGTTGCGTCTTCGTGCGGAATTGCAGTGTCGGCAAATCCATTTCCAACCGGCCGCTCACCGTTCCGCCCAGCGCGCGAACCGACAGTTGCGGAACGACCAGAAGATGCTTTGCCACTTCGTATTCGCCCCATGTCTCCATCCCCCGCGCGTGGAACCACTGGTACGGCATGCTGATATCGTGGCCGTCATAGTGGCCGCTCGCAGTCCATTCGCCGGCGGCGTAGCGCGCCTGGCCGGAAAAATCCGCGATCCCGTCCGGCGTAGTGGGCTGGCGGAAAATCACGCGCAGGTCCCCGAGGGAGAGCCGCCCGCGATAACGGAGATTCCAATCCGGCCGCGAGAAACTTGGCAGCTCAGCGCGAAGATTCAGTTCCGAATGCGGGAGAGTCCAGACCAATTCGTCGAGCTCGAATGCATCGCGATGCAACGTGAACTTCGCGGAGATATCGAAACGGAAAGGGACATCGTGCCGTTCGGCTACCGCCACGTGCTGGCATCGAATGCTTCCGATGTAGCTTTCGGCGCCGGGTGCGGGTGCGTCCAGGCGCAGCGTAAATTCGAGATTCTGACCCTGTACCTCGAGCGGGATGCGCCGGTCGTTGATGATGGCGCTGCCGTTTTTAAGCGTAAGGTTGCCAATTCTCAGGCTGAATAGCGTCTCCCGCCATGGATGGTTGCCGCCGCGGAGTTTCGGCGCGGGCAAATTGCTGCCGCCGTTCTTATCAAAACGCACAGCCACCTGCGGGAGATCCAAGAACAGCTCTTCGAGCGAGATCTGCTTGCCCCAAAAAGAAATAATGTGGATTTGAAGATTCACGTGGGCCGCATGAAAGAGCGGAGGCATTCCGGCGGCCTCTGTGCCGTGCAGCGTCAGGTCATCCATATCGATGCGCAGGCGGAGGAGATGCAGATGAAATGCGCCGAGCTTAACCCGTGCTCCCGTCCTTTGCTCCAACTGCTGGACCACGATATGGCGGACCAATCGCTCAATAAGCCCGGTCTCAAATGCCACAAAAACCGCAATGACTCCGGCGATTAGCAGGAACAGCGCGAGCCTGACCCAATGCCGCCAGCGCATCTTCATGGCGTGCTTCCCTCCGAACCCATATCAATCTTCAAGTGTTCGCGGGCGTCGTTGAGCCATTTGGTGGCTCGTTCGCTGATGGCGCGCTGGATCAGGACTTCCCGAATTGTATCCTCCACATCCTCGAGCGTCGGAACGGGTTGGCCGCGTGCTTTCAGCTGCGGAGCGAATTCATCGCGGTAGTAGTTTTTGACCTGCTGTTCGCTCACCTGCGCGGACGGGCGGAAGCGGTAGTCAATGAAATGGGAGAGATACAGTTGCTGTTCCAGCATCCGGCGGACCGCTGCTTCCGTGAGCCCGGCGCTCGAGCAACGCTTCTGGAATTCCTCCGGCGATGGGAACTGTTTCACCAATTGCGCGTAGGTGCGATCCACATCGGCCTGGGTCGGGCGCGGAAATTTCGCCGTGTTGGCTTCCCCACGGACAATCCACTGGTCCGCGAGCTCGCGGATCAGCTCACTGCGCGTCTTCGCATGGCCGTCCACAAGCTGTTGAAACGCGGCGAGCTCACGGACCTCACTCTCAGTGAGAATGTCGTCTTCGATCCTCGCGGCCACTCCGTCCACGGTTTGCGTGCTCGCTCTGAGCCTCGCGGGAGGCAACTCCGAGAAAGTTTGTGCCTCGGCGGTCGCCCGCGCCGCCCTCAGGGCGGGGAGCGCGGCGAACAGAACGAAAATGAATATTGCGCGTCGCATCAGAAAATTGGCCCGATATTGAAGAAAAATTGGAAATGCGGGATATGGAACGTTTGCGGCGTTGTCGCGGGCGCGATGGTCGCCTGGTATGACGCGGGATTGAGCTGGTAACCAAAATCCACGCGGACCGGCCCGACTGGCGTGGGATAGCGCACGCCGAACCCGACGGTGTGCGAGAAGTAGCTCAGGTTATTGTTCGCCGGCGGCTTCCACGCGAATGAAATGTGCTCGACATCGGTGTAAACATTGCCCGCGTCGTAAAAGACCGTGCCGCCCAGACGGTTCCCAATAATCGGCAACTTCATTGGGAAGCGCAATTCCTGATTAAACGCCAGCACGGCGAGCCCGCCGACGGGAAAGCCCGTAGTCGGGTCGCGTGGGCCGGCCTGATTTAGCCCGAAGCCGCGCAAAGACGTGCCGCCGCCGGCGAAAAACCGTTCCGGGAGTGGAATGGTGGTGCAGGTCACCGTCGTGGTCGAGAGGCAGCTCGGGTCGCCCGGCTCAACCGTGTCACCAAGGTTTTTTTCGACACCAAATCGAACCGAGCGCGCGAATACGAAGGCGCGCCCGAAAGAATGAAATGAGGAGTTCTGGAAAAAACCTCGAAAGAAGCTGGCGCTGGACCCAACGGCCTCGAGTGCGTCGCTCAGGTCCACGGTGTTGAATGTTCCATGTTTGGCATCGGCAGGATTGTCGCGGCGGTCGCGCGCATACGTGATTCCGAACCCTGCAACCAGCGTCGGCTGGCTCAGGAGAGGAATTTCATCGAGGGCTACTTTGATATTGGAAGCTCTCACGCGGCGGTAAAAATAGCGGTAGACCAGTGAACTTGAGGACGACAATTTTTCGGCCACTTGAAATGCACCCTCATAGCGGGTGGAGGTGAAGGTGTTGATGTCTTGCGATTTGTCGGCAAAACCGGTGACCTGCCAGCTCAGGTTCTTATTGTTGAGGAAATTTTCCGCGGTGTAGCTCAGCACGGCGCGGTATTGCAAGGTGCTAACGCGTCCTTTGAAGGAAAGTGTCTGCGTCCGCCCGAACATATTGGACCGGGCAATCTCGAAAATGCCGCGGGGGCTGGCGGCAACCTGTGTTGCGTTCGGGTTGCAGCTCTCGGGATTCGGATTATTGCAACTGGCGGCAATTTCCTGGACCTCGAAGCCACCGCCATAGCCGACGGTATACCGCTTGCCTTCCTGAACATCCACGACCATGGTCTTCTCGGGATCAGTGCCATTCGGATTTTGCGCTGCGATCGTCACGCGGCTGAAAAGACCCAGGTTGTAGAGCCGTCGCTGGGTATCCACAACGTCTCCCTCTCGCAACGGCCCGCCTGGCTCGATTTGCACCTGGCGCGCGATGATGCCCGGGCGCGTGAACTGGTAGCCGGTGAGCAGCACCTTGGCTACATCGATCCTGCCGCCTTCCGTGATGTGATAGACGAGCCGAACGAGGGTGGGCGAATCTCCCGGCGTCACCTCTTCGCGAAAATGCGCCTCGGGAAATCCTTCGTTATAGTACATCGCCAGAATATTATTCCGATCGCTCGCGATATCCGCCTCCGAGTACGGCTGGCCGGGAGTGGAGCCGACCACGGCGTACAGTGCGTCCTTGCTGATCGAGTGGCTTCCCTCGATCTGCAAGCTGGCAACAAGGGTCTGCGGACCTTCCACGATACGGAACGAAACGAAGAGATTGCCCTTTTTCCCGTGGTAGTCGTTATCCACCGCGGAGGTCACCTGGACATCGCGGAACCCGTTGGAAACATACATCGCCTTGATGGAATCCGCATCGTCGCGCACCATCTTCTGGCTGAATCGGCCGCTCGAAGCGAACGATGCCGGCTGAAGTTGCAGGCGGCCCGTGAGCAAATCCTTGCCGAAGTATTTGTTGCCCTCAAAAGACACGCCTGCAAGCCGGAAACGATCGCCGCGCGAAATCTCATAGGCGATTACTCGCTCGCCAGTCTGTGCATCCGTGTGCGAGTTCACCTGCACGTCGGCATCGAAATAACCTTCGCGTTGAAGGTAGTCGCGAATGTTGCGGCGCCCTTCCTGTAGCAGGTCTTCGTCCACGGCGCCCTCCGCATAGATGGGGAGCAGCTTGCGCAGTTTCCCTTTGCTGAGGCGGGCACCGCTTAAATCGATGCGCACACGCGGGCCTGCCGTTACCTCAAACTTCAAGGGCACGCGATTCGACGCCGGGTCATACGTTCCGGGAGTGATCAGCGCTCCTGCGCCGAGGTAGCCCTGGTTCACAAGGTATTTCTTCAGCCGCTGCGAGCCGCGGCTAAGCCGCGCCGCCGTCAACTCCTTGTTGCTGGAGATCTTCGACCGCCGCAATATTTCGCCGTCCGTAAAAGGCGTCTGGTTTTGTATTTGCAAATCGCCCACCCGCGCCCGCAGCCCCGAATCAACGTGCACGAGGATATCCATCTGCCGCGTGTCTTGGTGAGGGGTCAGATCCCAGGTAATTTTCGCAAGATAAAGACCGTCAGCACGCAGCGTCTCCTGCAAGCGTTCGACGGCTTCTCGCAAGGCGCTTTCGCGAAAAGGCTCGCCGAGCCCCAGGCGCAGAGCGGCAATCGCCGCAGGTTCGCTCGGCGGCTCTTTCAGCCCGTCGATGCGCACGATGTTGTTGAAGTAATTTCGCCGGACCACGAAATCCACGCGCAAGCCACCCGCGATGGGCGCTGCCGTTACGCGAATGTCCGCGTAGTCCCCCGTGAAGTAAAGCTTTCGCAGGCTCTCGCGCTCCGAGGCGAAATCGAAGAGTTTCCCTGCTTGGAGGGGAAGCGGCGGAGTGCTTTCCGGAACGTTCCTGCCGGATTCATCGACAACGCGAACTTCGACGACCGGCTGGCCCTCGAACTGTGCCTCCTGCGCCTGAAGGGATACGCATGCCAGGAGAACAGATGCAAGAATTATCGTCGCGCAGGCGGCAGCCCTGGCCGCGAGGAAAGCCCGCGGGATTGTTGATTTTTGCTTGATTCTCATTCGCCAAGATGATGAGAGGGCAGGTTAGCACAGCCTCGTTGCCTGCCGGATGCGAAAAGGCGATATCATGAAGTGCGCGTCTGGAAACAACCGATGAACCGCCAGGACCTCGAAAAATACTCGCGGCAGATCCTGTTTCCGGGGATCGGCGAAAAAGGGCAGGAGAAGCTGCTCGCTGCAAGCGCCGTCCTGGTTGGCTGCGGCGCGCTCGGGACGGTCGCGGCAAACTTGCTGGTGCGCGCCGGTGTCGGGCGACTCCGGATCATTGACCGTGATTTTGTTGAGCCTTCGAATTTGCAACGGCAGACACTTTTCGAGGAGGCCGACGCGCGGGAAGCGTTCCCGAAAGCCGTCGCGGCCGAGCGGCGCTTGGGCGCCATCAATTCGAGCGTGCGCGTCGAGGGCGTTGTCGCGGACGTCACCGCGGAAAATGCACGTGAACTTCTCTCGGAGTTTCCTCTGGTCCTCGATGGCACCGATAATTTCGAGACGCGCTTGCTTTTGAACGACGCGGCCATCTCGCTCGGGGTTCCGTGGATTTACGCTGCCGCTGTTGGGAGCTATGGCGTAACGATGACGATTCGCCCACAGGAAACCGCTTGTTTTGCCTGTCTCCTCGAAGGCCAAGAGAAATCCGCGGCCCTGGGTGCGGAAGCCACTTGCGATACCGCCGGCGTTCTCAACGCCGCCGTGAGCGTGGTGGCCTCGCTCGAAGCGGCGGAGGCCATCAAGCTCCTTGCGGGAAATGCGGACGCGCTGCACGGGCGGCTCATTTCCTGCGACGTCTGGAGCGGCAAATTCCAATCCATCCGCGTGGCGCGTAATCCAAATTGCCGCGCGTGCGCCCGGCGGGAATTTTCCTATCTCGAAGGTGAATCGCAGCCCCACATCACCATGTGCGGCCGCGATTCCGTGCAGATCCACGAACGCAGCCGGCGGCTTGATCTCGGCGCGCTCAGTCGTCGCCTCGCCGTGGCTTCCGCGGACGAGGTCCGCAACAATGAATTCTTGCTGCGCTTCCGCGTCCCGCCCTACGAAATGACCGTCTTCGTCGATGGCCGCGCCATCATCAAGGGCACGAAAGACCCCGCCGTGGCCCGCTCGCTCTACGCCCGGTACATTGGCTCATAAGGGATCGAGAAAAGCGCCGAGGAAGGATTAGCCCACAAAGCGGCGGGAAGCGGACTGGCGCATCGCCGCGCGATCGATGTTCTCCCTGCAATTCATCAGCGTCAGCAGCGTGCTCAGGATGCGCGCCTTGATTTCATCGGACATGGTATAGCCGCTCGTGGCCACCTTCACCAGCGTTTCGCCCCGCCCGGCGATTCGCTGCATGAATTCGTTGTGGCGTTCGTGGCTGTTTTTCCCGAGCGCCGATTCGCGGCGCATTTCGGCACACTCTTGCTCGATGAAGAGCGTGAAATGCAGGATGCACATGCGCTCGGCGGCAAGTCCCGCTGGCACGGCCATTTTGCATCCCTTGGAAGTGCAGATGTCTGGCACAAACGCACCCGTTGAAGCGCTTTTGTTTTGTAGCATCTTCGCCACCCGATATCCAGCAACAGCATCCGCCTTGTTTCCATCCAGATAGCAGCCGATAAGCGCCGCAGCACGAAAAGGTGGGAGGAGGGTGCCCATGAGAATTGGGCACGACGGGCAGACCGGGATGTATCCGGTTCCCGGGGTCGCTCCGGGGCTGTTGAGGACTTCATCCTCCTGGATGAAACCCATCCAGTCATCTAGTTCCGTTTCGATCCCGTATTGGGAAATCGCCTCGCCGGTTAAGAGGTAGGATCCTTCAGCTGCGCGAAATGGAAGCAAGGAATTCGCCCCGGACATCACAACAATCCTCCGCTGGCAGGAACGCATCTAATTGATTGGGTGCAGCAGAAAGATGGTGAAGCATGATGAAAATAATTCGCAATTTTGGAGGCGCAATTCTTTCGATGTTGTTTTCTCTCGTGCTCATAGCCGGCATGGGGAGCAGTCTGGCCGCCGCTACGAAGCCGAATTCCCAAGCTCCGACGGATGCGGCGCAATACCAGATATGGCTGACCCAGCAGGTGCATCACAAGTTGGCCATGATTCCCTGGTATTCGGTGTTTGATAACCTCGAATACAAAGTGGAGGGCGCCAAAGTGACGCTCATCGGACAAGTGATACGGCCGGTGATCAAGAGCGACGCGGAATCGGCGGTGAAAAGCATTGAGGGAGTGAAGGAAGTGGTTAACCAGATCGAGGTGCTTCCTCCTTCGCCGATGGACGATCGTCTTCGCCGGCAGGAGTATCGCTCGATCTATTCCTTCGGGCCACTGCAACGCTACAGCATGGGAGTGAACCCCGGCATCCATATCATCGTCAAGGGCGGGCAGGTGACGCTCGAAGGCGTGGTGGACAGCCAGCCGGATAAAGATGCGGCCAACATTCGCGCACGGGAAGTCGCTGGCGTTTTTTCCGTGACGAACAACCTCCGCGTCGAAAAGTCCAGCTGACGCCGCAAACCAGAAGGCGAGGCGCGTTCCCCCTTGCGCCTCGCCTTTTTTTTTCAGCATGATGAATTAGGGCTGCACCGTCAGGCCGCCGGGCGGGGTAGGTACGTTCGGATCCTGCTCGCCGATATGGAACTGCGTCCATGGCCCCGCGTTCATGTCCGTCAGAATGGGAGACATCCACCTGTACTCCGCATGGTCGCTCAAAAATTTGGCGGCGTTGAAATTCGTGCCGCAGGGATGGCCCATGCGCGCGATGAAGGTCATGTCCTTGGCCATGCCGCTATCTATGACTTTTCCCTGGACGGCGCCCATTGGCTCATAGGGTTTCGTGCCCCAGGCCGCATCGTTTTCCGAGTCCACATCGCCGTGCCCGCAGAGTGTGCGCCTGCTGGCTTCCGTTTTCTTGGTGTAGGTATCGAAATGGTCGGAGATGAAAACCTGGCCCATGGCGACATCTATTTTTCCCTTGTTGGGACTCATCAACTGTTCCCAGCGGATGCGGCGCGCGTTGGGTGACGCGGCGGCATTGTTGGGATCGAATGTGGTGTCTTCCTTCATCACGCCCGGATCGCTTGGGAAATTCGAGCCGACGAAATAGCCGTCCTTGCTGCGGTAGAGTCTGGTTTTCTTCAGGCCCAGTTCGAACTGGGCGATTTCGCCGGTTTTGCGGTCGCCGAGCAGCCAATCGTTGGCGTAGCCGCCGTTGTTGCCGTCGAGCATGATCTTCACGTATTCATCAATGGAGCCGGCGTATTGCATGGCTTTGCGGGCTCGGACGAACTCGGGTTTGCCGTTGGGATCCCAGCCGTGGAAGCTGGCGATGGTGGTCTCGGTGATCATCAGGCCGTTGGAGTTGACGCCGAAGTCGTCGTCGCTGGCGATCACGCCGGGGAAACCGTCCATCAGCATGCGGTAGCCCTTGTCGGGAACGATATCGAAGATGATGCGCCAGCGCTCGCCATTGGCGTAGTTCGTCCAGTTGTTGTGGGCCATGACGATTTGATGGTCTTTCGTCCAGCTTCCGACGGCCACAAAAGCGCTGCAATGTTCCGGGCTGCGCAGTTTCGGCGCATTGTAAGCCTGGGTTGTTTCATTGAGCCAGGGGACGTAGTAATCGGGCAGCTCTTCGAAAGCGTTCATGGCCACGATGTCGTAGAGGTCGAGATTCACTTTGCGGGCCTGGATTCCTTCGACGATGCCGGCCAATTCCGACTGATAATCCACATCAATTTTCGGCCAGAGCATCTCGCGAGCGGCGCGCCGAAAAAATTCCCAATTTCGCTGGGTCGAATGCGTCATGTTGAGGCTGACGGAGGCGAAGGCATCGGAAATTTCCGGGGCCAGGAGGTAGCCGTGCTGGTAGCCGATATCGTGGGGCGCGCCCTCGAGGTGGACGTATATCCAGCCGCCGCGCTCGAAGCGATAGGCTTTTGCCAGGCGAGGATCGTCCGAGCCGCGCTGGAGGGCGGTGGCGGCGCCGGAGGCATGGGCGACGTGGTGGCTTCGGACCACGACCAGCTGCGCCGCGGCGAAGGCAGCTCCGAGGACGATGAACAAAACCAAAGTGAGGCGGTTTCTATCCGATTCCATGTGATGGGCTCCTGCGGGCTCGGCCTCTGGCCGACGCGCCATGTTAGGCATGGCTGGAGCGGGTGTCAACGAATCCGCGGGA
>Ga0187817_10001045_pt1 | contig 13033 bp, 13 predicted proteins | sample NC_wetland_sal_i_17_FD_132431 | JGI IMG/M metagenome (GOLD analysis project Ga0187817, IMG submission 132431) | Wetland sediment microbial communities from Neuse River Estuary, North Carolina, USA - SO4_2 | ecosystem: Environmental > Aquatic > Freshwater > Wetlands > Sediment | place: USA...
TCGCCCGCAAGGTTTTAAAGCGCAACGCCTGCTGCTGGCCGGTGCGGGCCCGGCCGGCAAATTCACGTCCGCCGAGCTGCGGCGTGTGGCCGGAGCCGCGCTGCGTCATTTGAAGTCGCGGTCACTGCGTAACATCGGCATGTGGCTCACAGGTTCGTACGCGGGTGCGGAGCATGTACAGGCAGCGGTAGAGGGCGCGATGCTCGGCGACTACGAACCCGACCGGTACAAGAGCGACAAAAAAGACGTCAAGGTGGTGGACCATTTCACGGTCGTGGCTTCTGGTGGCGCGGACCTGGACCGCGCGGCGGAGCGTGGCCGCATCGTCGCCGAGGCGCAAAATTTTTCGCGCGAGCTGAGCACGGAGCCGGCTAATAAGCTTACGCCCACGTCGCTGGCGGAGGCGGCCCGGCAGATGGCCGGCGCGCACGGTCTCGAGTGCGAAGTGCTGGACCAGGACCGCATGCGGCAGCTCGGCATGGGATCGCTGTTGGGCGTGGCCATGGGCAGTGCTGAGCCACCAGTGTTGATCATCCTGCGTTACCAACCCGCGAATGCGAATGGCGCCGCGCACCTGGGCCTGGTGGGCAAGGGCGTTACCTTCGACACCGGCGGCATCTCCATCAAGCCCGCCGACGGCATGGAAAAGATGAAGTACGACATGTCCGGTGGCGCCGCCATGATCGCAACCATGCGCGCTCTGGCGCAATTGAAGCCGCCCATTCCGGTGACCGCGCTCATCCCCGCGGTGGAGAATATGCCCGGAAGCCGCGCCCAGCGGCCGGGCGATATCGTCACTTCTTTATCCGGCAAAACCATCGAGGTGATCAACACAGACGCCGAGGGCCGGCTGATCCTGGCCGACGCGCTCACCTATGCGCAGCGTCTCGGCTGCACGCACCTGGTGGATGCCGCTACGCTCACCGGCGCGATTGTAGTAGCGCTCGGGCATGTGAATATGGGCGCCTTCGGAACCGATGACCGCCTGGTCGAGCGCGTGCTCGAGGCTGCTCGCGCGGCCGGTGAAAAGACCTGGCGCATGCCGCTCGATGACGACTACAAGGAGCAACTGAAGAGCACCTTTGCCGATATGGCCAATGTGGGCGGCCGTCCGGGCGGTTCCATCACCGCCGCGCTGTTCCTCAGCGAGTTTGCTGAGAAAACACCCTGGGTGCACCTGGATATCGCCGGCACGGCCTGGCTGGATGAGGCTAAGCCCTATATGTCCAAGGGGCCGGTCGGCGTGGGCGTGCGGACGTTTGTAAGCCTGGCGATGAACTGGGAGGACTAGGCCTTCAGAAGGCGGACGCCAGCAGGCTGCTGACTTCCCCTATCAGCATATCTTCGGAAACGGGCTTTTGCAGCACGGAAGTGGCACCCAATTTCTTGGCGATGTGAAGGAACGATCCGCGCATGAAACCCGAGACCGCCAATACCTGGAGTCGAGGTAGTTCGGTTCTAATCGCGCGAATAAGTTCTATCCCATCTTCGTCTGGCATACTCAGGTCGAGGATCATCAAGTCGAAGAAGCGTTCTCGCACGACGTTTTCTGCCTCCCGGCCGGTCGCCGCTTCAATGACAAGATATCCGAGTTCCTGTAACGGCCGCCGAAAGCCTCGGCGTTCCTCCTCGTCATCATCCACCACCAGGATCGATGGCGAGAAGGGCACGGGAGTTTTTCGTTCCCTCACTTGCCTCCGGTGCTCGAATTCGTGGATTATACATCGACGGCGAGCAGGTGACGCGGGCAAAACACGAATTGTGGCGGAATCACTTGCTTTTCGGCCGGGATGCCGGCGGCACTAAGCCGTTGGCGCGATAATACGCCACGAGCAGACCGTAGTGCTCGGCAGAGTGTTCGAGGACGCTGAGCCACGGATCGAGCGACTTCTGGTAGCTCTCCGGCGAAGCTTTCAAGACGGCAGTGGAATCGGCGATGGACTTCTCGAACGCGGCTACGATGGCGGCCTTGGTGGGGTAGTTCTTCGCGTCGAGTTCGTCCCAATTCGCCCGCTCCCCGCGCCCTGCTTTGGCGGCATACACATTACCGGACATGACGTGCACGATGATTTCCCCGAAGGAGCGCATTTCCGGGCGGAGCCGGAAACCGTACTTGTCCTCGGGGAAGTCCCTGGCCATTTCGAGAACGCGGCGGTTGACCCCGGCAAAGTAGCGGCTCAGCTCGGTGCCCGGGCCGGGCTGCTTCTGATCCTGGGCGAATGCGGCGGCTGTGAGCAGCGTGGCGACGATAGCGTAACTTGCTAAACTTGGGCATAGCGGTTACGGATATCATGAGTGCCGGTAACCAGACAACAGCTTTATACCAGTTACAGAAGCCTTCCGGGATGAAGTTTATCGGCGGCTGCGTGTGCCTGGACTTTGTGAATACGGTTGGCGGGCGCATCAGCAAGGGCGGGAGGAAAGGCGCGCGAGACTACGCCGATACGGTTGTGCGGGACAAAATCCCGGGCTACGACGATCTGATGACATGGGCGCAACTTGCGGGCGTGCTGGCTCAGCCGGAAACGCGCGGACTGGCGCGCCGTGCGGCCGCGCAACCGAAGAAAGCTGCGGCAGTCCTGGCCCGCGCCACTGCACTTCGCGAAGCGCTGTATCGAATTTTCAAGTCGGTGGCGGAGAGCTGGCCGGCGCGCGCGGCGGATGTGGAGGCGCTGCGGCGTGAGTTGAAGATAGCGAGAAGCCATGAGCGGCTTACCCCGTCCCCGGGTGCATTTGTCTGGAACTGGGTAGACCAGCAGGAGGCGCTAGATCGAGTGCTATGGCCCGTTGCGAAATCGGCCGCGGAACTGCTTACATCGAGAGATCTGGCCAGAGTCCGGCAATGCGGCGGCGACGAGTGCGGATGGATGTTCCTGGACACCAGCCGCAATCGAAGCCGCCAGTGGTGTGACATGAAGGACTGCGGAAATCGCTCCAAGGTAAGGCGATTCCGGGAACGGAGCCGGGCGAAATCACGCGAATGAGCTGACCTAGACGGCGATCCCGTTGGCGCGGATCTTGTCTTCTCGCACCTTGATTCCCAGGCCGGGTGCGTCCGGGACGGTCACGGTCGCGCCTTGGATTTCGAGTCCATCCACCATCAGGTCCGCCAGAAACTCGGGGCCGTTCAATTCAGGCGGAAGTTGCAGTTCGAGAGTGGAGAACAGGTGGATGGCGGCGGTAAGACCGACTCCGGTTTCGGTCAACCCGCTGCCCAGCAGGCCCAGGCCGTTGGCTTCGGCGACGATGGAGCTTCGCTGGCATCCCCACAATCCCGCGCTTTTCGCGACTTTCAGCACCACGAGGTCACCCGCCTCCATACGCGCCAGCCGGGCGACATCGTAGGAACTGAAACATCCTTCATCCAGAGCGATGGGTAGTGCGCTGCGTTCCCGAACGCGCTTCATGCCGAACCAGTCGATGCTTTGCACGGGCTGCTCGAGGCACCGAACTTGCTGGAAACCGGCGATGCTTTTCAGGAACGTCTCCATGTGGATGGGCCGGTAGCTTTGGTTGGCATCAAGCCAGATGTCGGCGTCGGGGCGCGCTTCGATGACGGCCCGCACGCGGGCGGCGTCGGTCTTTTCGTCCCCTGCGACTTTCAGTTTGAAGCACTTCACGAATGGATACGACCGCGCGACGTCCGCCATGCTTTGCGGTGTATCGATGGAGAGCGCATAGGTAAGCTCGATTTTGTCGCGCATCTTGCCGCCAAAAAAATGATGAAGCGGGAGATTCGCAATCTGCCCCGCAAGGTCCAGAGTGGCTGTGATCACGGCACTCTTGGCGAAAGGAAAACCCTGGCTGACGGCGGGCGTCAATGTTTCATCAAACTGTTTCTGGAAATACGCCTGCTGGAACGGCGAGCGGTTGAGCACGATGGGGGCGAGATAGTTGCGAATGGTGCTGGTGACGCTCTCCAGCGTTTCGTAACTCCAGCTCGGGATGGTGTTGGTTTCTCCCCAGCCGACATGGCCGTCGGCCGATTCGACGCGCACGAAAACGTACCGGCCGCCTTGCCCGGCGGTTCCGACCTTGCCGCGTCCGATCACAAACGTGTGGCGGAACTCGACGCTGGTGGGGAAAACGTCGACCTTTTTGATGAACGAGCCTTTTGCCGGGGTTTGCTCCGCGGCTGCCGCCAGGAGCACAGAGCCGGATGTCACGGCGGACTTGAGGAACGTGCGGCGCCCGGTTTTCACGCCGCCATTCTAACGCAGATCGTGCTTAAGAGCTTGTGGAAGAACACTCCGCTCCCTGCGGTCGCGGCTCGGATTAGTTGATTTTGCGGCGCCTGCGCCAGCGTTCGTTAGCCACCACGAGCAGGGAAAGCAGAATGAAGAGTGCGATGGCGGCGATGATGAAATGCCAGAGGTGCTGTTTCAGGAACGCGGTGGATCCCTGGCCGAGCTTTATGCCGAGCCAGGCTTCTCCGAAATATCGGGGAATGCGCGCCGCCAGAATCACCACGAGGAACGCGACGAAGGGGGTGCGCAGGGCGCCGGGCGAGATCACGAAGAATTTCAGCGGCATGGGGACGGGCATCAGCGCCGGAACGAAGATGGTTACCAGGCCGAACCGCTCGAACCACCTGCGGAAGCGTTCGCCGCGGCCGGGTTCGGTGCGCTCCATGAACCGCCGGCCACCCCGGCGGGCAGCCAGGAAGAGGGCGACATTGCCGATGACGGATCCGGCCACAGAGATGGCTGCGTACCGGTAGGCGCCGGCAGGATCTTTGACGGCCAGGAAAATCAGATAGGCATCCAGGCCGTTGGGAAGGGGAATCCCAGCGGAATCGAGGAAGGCGAGCAGCAGCAGTCCCCACGGGCCAACGGCCACCAGGAAATTCGCGATGTTGCGGAGCAACACTCATTCTAACCTTTGAGCGAAAATGGTTACTCAACGGACATGCTGACTCGCCGCCAGGCGCTGGCAATGCTTGCCTCACCCGCTATGGCCAACAAGAAATATCCGATCATCGATCCGCACGTGCACGTATGGAAGCACGACCCACGTTATCCGTGGGCGAAGGAGACGGCGCGGCCGCCGGAGAAAGACGCTACGCCGGAGATGCTGCTCGATCTGATGCGGGCCAACGGGGTGGCGCGGACGGTTCTGATTCAGGTGATCTACTATCGCTGGGACAACAGCTACACAGCGGATGTGCTGCGGCAATATCCGCAATATTTCCGCGGCGTGGCGCGTGTGAATCCGGAAAGCCCGGCGGCGCCCGACGATCTCTCGCGCCTGGTGGAACAGGGATTCCAGGGCGTGCGGCTGAGCCCCGCCGAGGACGCGACGGGCGACTGGATCCGCGGTCCACTCATGCCGCCGCTTTGGAAGCGATGCCGCGACTTAAAAACCTCCATGAACATCCTGGCCGACATTTCGCGCATGCCGGACATTGCCGTGCTTGCGGAGAAGTTCCCGGATCTGACCATTGTGATCGATCACATGGCTGACTGCCCGGCGGACCAACCGGAGCAACTCAAGAAGCTCTTGGCGCTAGCGCGATATCCGCGAGTGTTCGTCAAGGTTTCGCATACGTGGTCGGTGTCGAAACAGCCATATCCGTATCGGGATGCGCAGGAGCAGGTGAAGCGGCTCTACGACGCCTTCGGCCCGCAGCGGTTGATGTGGGGAACGGACTGGCCGATGGTGGAGGCGCATTGCGGGTATGCCAAAGCGCTGGCCATGGTTCGGGACGAGATGAAGTTTCTCAATGAAGAGGACAAGAGCTGGATGCTGAGCCGGACGGTGGAGCGGGTGTGGAAGTTCAGCTAGTGTGTTTGCTTTGGTCGCGGCTCAGCAAAGCTTACGTAGACACGTGACTAGTCGATTTCCTTCGAGAACGGGTAGAGCGAACGGACGGCCAGAATTCGTGCCTTCGGAGCGTTCTTCGAAGCATAGAAGCCGACCGTGCAGTTGAGCCGGAAGAAATAGGCGTCGCCCGCGCGGGCCGGGTGACGGCCTTCCACGCCGTCCGTGCCGCCGCCCGCGACCATGTCGCCCTCACCATCCAAGACCAGATAAATCTCCTCCGCTTTGTCGTGATGATGAGGAAAGTTTGTACCGCCGGGCTCGAATTCCATGATGAAGAGGCTGGTGAGCACTTGTCCCGCAGCGATCTTGTCGCGCGTGCTCTTGGCATCGCCCATGAGGAGCTGGTAGAGCACGGAATCCGGATGGCCGGAGACGGTCTGCCATTTGACGTCGTCGATGTTGGCGACAATCGGCTTCGCCGGCGCTGCTGCCCGAAGACCTCCGGGAATCTTGAAACCCATCACGATCATGCGCGCGCCTGAGGCGCTGGCCATGGCGTGGCGCAACCCCGGCGGCACGTAGAAGAAATCGTGTTTACGCACGGAGAGCTTTTCGCCGGCGGCATCCAGTGTGCCGCCGCCATCCAGGATGACAACGGCCTGCTCTTCGGCGGGATAGGCGACGGCTTCACAGTTTCCGCCGGCATCCACTGTGATCTCGCCGAACCGCACCACGCCCCGTGGGACCTTGGGCTGCGAATCGCCGGCGCCGAAGATGGGTTTGTAATGGCAGGTCGTTGTGGTCACATCGGATTTCTGCTCGCTCACATCCGGCAGGTAGCGATGCAGAAAAGTCGGATCGACGGTGCGCTCGCTGGCCGCGAGCGGCAGCGCGAACAATATCCACAGCATTCTCATTTTCCAATCACCTCGCGCATCACGCGCAGCGTATTTTGGCCCATGATTTTCTTGATGTCACTCTCACTGTACCCGTGCTGGAGAAGCGCCGCTGTCAGCGCCGGCATCTTGGATTCGTCCTCCAGGCCGCGCGGCGCGTCGGAGATGCCGTCGAAATCGCTGCCGATTCCCACGTGATCGATTCCCGCGACCTTCACCACGTGGTCGATGTGTGCGACCACGTCGTCGAGCGACGCCATGCTCTTGCGCGGATGTTTCCAGTCATTTTTCATGTGCATGTTGATCATGTAATCGTCCAGCGCTTTGCCGGTGAGATTGGGCTCTGCGCCGCCGATGGCGTTGATGTTGCGCATGTCATTGTCGGCTTCCTTCTGGTTGAGGAAGCCGCCGCCAAAGTTGATGCCCACCACTCCGCCGTTGCGGGCCAGGGCGCGCAGCATGTCGTCGGTCATGTTTCTGGGAAATTCGGAGAGCGCGCGGCAGGAAGAATGCGAGGCAATCACCGGCTTGGTGGTCACGGCCAGCGCATCATAAAACGCTTTGTCCGAAACGTGCGAAATGTCCACAATCATGCCAATGCGATTCATTTCGCGCACCACTTCCTTGCCGAATTCGGTGAGCCCGTTGTGCTGTGGCTTATCGGTGGAGGAATCGCACCAGTCGTTATTGCGGAAATGGGTCAGCGTCATCGACCGGACACCCATCCGCTGGTACATGCGCAGCACGGCCAGATCGTCGGCGATCTGGTGGCCGCCCTCGAGTGTCAGGATGGCTGCGATCTTGTGCGCATGCACGATGCGCTCCACGTCGGCTGCCGTGGTGGCGAGTTCGATCAGATCCGGATGGCGGTCAAGCACGCCTTGAAACGCGTCGCGGAAGTCGAGCGTGCGGCGTACGGCCTCCGATCCTTTGTAGTACATGGGCACCCAGAGAGCGAAGAAGGGCGCGTGCATGCCGCCTTCCCGCAGGCGCACCAGGTCGGCCTGGCCGTCGGTGAGCCGCTGGCCGATGTCGACATGTTCCATGAGCACGCGTTGCATGGTGTCGATGTGGCTATCGATCCCAATCACTTCCGACTGAATGCGGCGGGCGCGTTCCGCGGTGTCATCGGCGGCGAAAGCCGCCAGGGTCACGATCAAAAGTACTGGCCTTAACACGCTCCCTATCATAAAACGGCCTCGATTCCCGTACACTGGGACGTATGATTCTGAGAGTGCTCGTGTCCGCCTCCGTGTTCACGCTCGCGTTGGCGCTCGCCTGGGATTCGAAAGAGGTGAAGCTGCCGCCGCCTTTCGCCACGCCGTCGGTGGACAACGGCCCGCACGTCGTTGATAAGCCCGAAGGCGCTGAGCTGAAACTGCCCGCCGGATTCCAGGTGGACATCTATGCTGAGGGTTTCGAGCGGCCGCGTTTCATGGCGCTAGGACCCAAGGGCGAACTGCTGCTTGCCGACAGCGCGGACAGCGGGGCCGTCTACCTGTTTGAGGATGTCCGCAAGCCGGATCAACGCAAGAAGCTAATCGAGGGGCTGGACCGGCCCTACGGCCTGGCGTTCTGGAAGGACTACCTCTATGTGGGCGAGCAGACTTCCATCAAGCGCTACAGATACGACGCGGACAACCGCACGGCGGGTAAGGGCGAAGAAGTCATCTCGCTGGCGGGCTTAGGCGGAGGGCACTGGACACGCTCGCTGCTGTTCGATAGCAAGGGAGAGAAGCTGTACGTCGGTGTCGGTTCGCGCTCGAATGTCTCAGCCGGCGAGGATCCGCGGCGCGCGGCCATCAACCGCTACAATCCCGATGGCTCCGGGCATGAGATCTTCGCTTCCGGCACGCGCAATCCGATCGGGCTCCACTGGTATCCGGGAACGCAGACGTTGTGGGCGGCCGTGCAGGAGCGCGATTTGCTGGGCGACGACCTTGTGCCCGACTACTTCACGCGAATTCAGCAGGGCGGATTTTACGGCTGGCCTTACGCCTATATCGGTTCGCACGAAGACCCGCGGAGGAAGAGTGAGAAGCCCGATCTGGTGGCCAAGACCATTGTCCCGGACGTGATCCTGCCCGCGCATGTTGCGGTTCTGGATTACATTTTCTACACCGGCACGCAGTTCCCGCCGGAATATCGCGGCGGCGCGTTTCTGGCGTATCACGGATCCTGGAACCGGTCGAAGCGCGTGGGCCAGGAGATTGCGTTTCTTCCGTTCAAGAACGGCAAGCCCGCGGCGGATCAGCCCCGGCACTTTCTCACCGGCTGGATGCTTGCGCCAGACAAGCGCGAGGTGTGGGGCCGGCCGGTGGCGCTTCTTCAGATGGCGGACGGCAGCGTGCTAGTCTCCGATGACGGCGGGAACAAGATCTGGCGCATCAGCTACAAAGGGAATTGAAGCGCATCAGCCGAATCGTGGCTCTTGGCTGGTGGCTCTATGCGACTGCCGGCGCGGCGCCGTTCTCCCACCGCGTGCACTTGAAGCTCAAGCCTGAGTGCACGAGCTGCCACACAACCGTCACGCACAGCACCCGTGTGGAGGACAACAACCTGCCTTCGCCTGCGGCGTGCAAGCCGTGCCATGAGAGCGTCTCGATCCCGCCGCCTCCTCAGACGCTGCTTGCGCATTTCAGCCACGAAAAGCACCTGCAGCTCGGCAATATCGCGCCGATCCTGGCGAGGGCCATCGATACCAACCAGTACCTGTCACCCTCTGGGGATCTTCGTGCCCGCCTGAGCGGCACAAACCCTTGCCTCGCCTGCCATCGCGGCATCGACACGTCGGACGCGGTGAGCCGCGCAAACATGCCGCAAATGGCGGATTGCCTGGTGTGCCACAACAAGATCGAACTGCCGTTCACTTGTGAGCAATGCCACGGCTCCGGCGCCAAGCTGCGGCCACCGGACCATCCGCCCGAATTTCTTGAATCCCATTCACGCCCGGATGCCAAGTTCGACAAAACCACCTGTACGCTCTGTCATGGCCGGCAGTTTCGCTGTTTGGGCTGCCACTGACTGATGTTTTTGGGCAAAAGCGAGTAATTTGTGTTACTTAATGGCTGGAGACGGCATCCAACCTAATGAGCTTATGTGCAAGCACCCTGCGACTCGCGTCATCGTCCTGGCGCTGTCACTTTTAGCCTTCGCTGTGGGGCAGACGTCGGAGAAAGCCCCGGAAACGAAACCGCCCGACGCCCTGCACGATCTGAGCGCGGCGCTGGAAGCGCTTTCCCATCGCGCGGGCCAAGCCGTGGTCGAGATCTTCTCTACAGGATTTGTTCTGAACAATGACGAGGAGTCGGGCAATGCCGCCCTGCTGACGCGGCAGCGCAGCACGGGCTCCGGCGTCATCATCAGCCCGGAGGGGTACATCGTCACCAACTCGCACGTGGTAAAAGGAGGGCGGCACATTCAGGTACAACTGGCCAATTCGGCAGAGCGGCGGCCGGGTCACTCGGTGCTCCGGCCGATGGCGGCGAAGCTGGACGCGAAAATCGTCGGTATAGATCGCGATAGTGATCTTGCGGTGCTGAAGATCGAACGGACCGGGTTACCTTTTCTATCCTTCGGCGATTCCGAGGAACTGAGGCAAGGCCAGCTTGTCCTGGCGTTCGGCAACCCGCTGGGCCTCGCGAACTCGGTCACCATGGGCGTGGTCAGCTCCATCGCACGCCAGCTCAAGCCAGAGGACCCGATGATCTACATCCAGACCGATGCGCCCATCAATCCGGGCAACAGCGGCGGACCCCTACTCGATGCCGACGGCCGGATTGTCGGGATTAACACGTTCATCCTGACGCAATCGGGTGGCAGTGAAGGAATCGGCTTCGCTATTCCGAGCAACATCGTGCAGAGCGTGGTGAAGCAAATCCGCAAGGATGGCCACGTGCATCGCGGCCAAATCGGTGTGTATGCGCAGACCATTACGGCTTCGCTGGCCGCGGGCCTGGGGCTCACGCGCGACTGGGGAGTGGTGCTGGCCGATGTCGAGCCGGATGGGCCGGCGGATGCCGCCGGCCTGAAGGTGGGGGATATTGTCCTGAGCCTCAATGGACGAACCATGGAGAACGCTCGCCAGCTTCAGGTGAACCTCTATCGGCGGCCGTTGGGCGACAGAGTCACCATTGAAGCATTACGCGGAGACCAGAGGCTTACTTTTGAGGTGGAAGTCATCGAGCGCGAGGATGATCCTTTGCGCTTTGCCGACATGGTAAAGCCCGAAGAGAACGTAATTGCGAGGTTGGGCATTCTGGGTGTGGACATTAACCAGAAGATTGCGCAGATGCTGCCGGAATTGCGGAAAAAGTACGGCGTCGTGGTGGCTGCGCGCGCTGCTGGCTCACTGTACTCGACCGAGCTCGATCCGGGCGATGTGATCTATGCCGTCAACGGCGAAATGGTCACCTCGGTGGCCGCTCTGCGCGAAGCGCTCAACAAGCTCAAACCCACCGATCCCCTCGTTCTCCAGATTGAGCGCGATGGACGCCTGATGTACGTCGATATGGAAGTTGAGTAAGCGGTTTTGCTATAGTAGTGGGTTCATGAAACCTGCTTCCGTCGCCGGGCGCCATCCTCATCATCACGGCCATTCCCACACGCGACGGGCGCTCTTCTAACTTTTTCCAGAGCGAAATCGGAAAGGATGCCCGCCGCGGTTTTTGGCGGGCTTTTTTGTTTCTTACAGATATGGACCTTGATTTTCAGAAGTCGGACGGGCTGGTGACCGCGGTGATTCAGGATCACGCTTCGGGGCGTGTCCTCATGGTGGGCTTCATGAACGAAGAAGCGTTTCGCAAGACCGTCGAAACAGGCTTCGCAACCTTTTACAGCCGGTCGCGGCGCAAGTTGTGGTTGAAGGGCGAGACTTCCGGCCACCGCCTCGTGGTCAAAGAGATCGCCACGGATTGCGATCGGGACGCCGTGCTGGTGCGCGTGGAGGCTCTGGGTCCGGGCGTGTGTCACAACGGCTATCAGAGTTGCTTCTACCGGCGGCTTGAAGATGGGCGGTGGGTGGAATCGGAGGCCCGCAGCTATGACCCGGATGCGGTCTACGGGAGCAAGAAATGAGGTTGAAGCTGGGCATCCCGAAAGGCAGCCTGGAAGCTGCGACCATAGACTTGTTCCGCCGCGCCGGTTACAACATCACCACCAGCACAAGATCATATTTTCCGGCGATCGATGATCCGGAAGTGGAATGCATGCTCATCCGCGCTCAGGAAATGGCGCGGTACGTCGAGGACGGCATTCTGGATGCCGGATTGACGGGACGGGATTGGGTGGAGGAGAGCGAGGCGAAGGTGGAGGCGATTGCCGATCTGGTGTACGCCAAACAGAGTTTCGGCAAGGTGCGATGGGTGCTGGCCGTTCCCGAGGCCTCGGCGTTTCACACGGTGAAAGACCTGCAGGGTAAGATCATCGCGACCGAATTGGTGGCCACCACAAAGCGTTATCTGGCGGCCAACGGTGTGAACGCTAAAGTCGAGTTCAGTTGGGGCGCCACGGAAGTGAAGCCGCCGGTGCTGGCTGACGCTATTGTCGAGGTTACCGAGACCGGCTCGTCGCTGCGCGCCAACAAGCTCAAAATCATCGATACGGTGATGGAGTCGAATACCCAGCTCATCGCCAACGCGGAGTCCTGGAAGGACGCCGGAAAGCGGCGGAAACTCGAAGACATGCGCATGTTGCTCGAAGGCGCCATCAATGCGCTGGGAAAAGTCGGGTTGATGCTGAATGTGCACAAAGACAGCCTGGCTCAAGTGCTGGCCGTGCTTCCGGCGCTGAAACGGCCCACCATTTCGCACTTGAGTGACGAACAGTGGCTGGCCGTGAATACGATTCTGGATGAATCGACGGTGCGCGATATTATCCCGCGGCTGAAGCAGGCGGGAGGGCAGGGAATTGTCGAGTACCCGCTCAACAAGATCGTCATGTGATGCTGCCATGATTCGCATTCTTGCCTCCAAACAAATCCCGCGCCTGCTGGCGCGCCGCACCGTGCGGTTGAGTGAAGCCGAAGCCGTGGTGCGTCCCATCCTGGAGGCCGTCCGGAAGCAAGGCGATAAAGCGCTCCTGAAATACGCGCGAAAATTCGACGCTCTCGAGCGTAAGAGCGTCCGCGTACCCGAACGCGAAATGCAGGCGGCCTGCGGACAACTCACATCCGCTTTCCGCGAGGCGGTGGCCACGGCCTCGGCGAACATCCGCGCGTTTGCCGAGATGCAGATGCCCGCCGAACGAATTCACGAGATGAAGCCCGGTCTGCGTGTGGGCCAGATGGTGCGGCCGCTCGATACCGTGGCGGCTTACATTCCCGCCGGGCGCTACCCATTGCCTTCGACCCTGATGATGACGGTCATTCCGGCGCA
>Ga0187817_10001046_pt1 | contig 13032 bp, 10 predicted proteins | sample NC_wetland_sal_i_17_FD_132431 | JGI IMG/M metagenome (GOLD analysis project Ga0187817, IMG submission 132431) | Wetland sediment microbial communities from Neuse River Estuary, North Carolina, USA - SO4_2 | ecosystem: Environmental > Aquatic > Freshwater > Wetlands > Sediment | place: USA...
ATGCCGACACAGTAGACGCTGAGTTTGCACCCCGCATCACCCAGGCGGCTCCCGTTCCCCCCGGGAGCCGCTTCAATTCTTGGCCACGCTGTTGCGGTGGTTATGGCCCGGAGGGCCGAGTCCGGGCATTGAAGTTAGTGTCCACTGCAGGGGTGGTGCACTCTGTTGTCCCTCCTGACATGCATAGGTCACCCAGAGCTTCGCTAAAGTCGCTCGGTTCCGCCAGCCCAACTAAAGGCTCCGCGTAGATGTTGTAGCTGTGCCCCACGGGGAGGCGGCGGAGCTGGTATGTTCCGTCGAACTGCGTTGGGGGATTTGCGGGATTGCAGCTCCAGCCCCCCAGCGTCGCGGCGATCACCGCGCCAGTATCGTCGTCCACGGCGACCACTTGTGCGCCGAAAATGCCGGTGACCGGAGTTCCCGAGGAGGGCGGCGGAATGATTGCCAGCGCGAATGGATTGGCCGGGAGGACGTGCCCTTGAATGGTCCCCACGTTCACGGCGTCGGCAGGGTCCGGATACGACACGCCAATGCCGGTGCGGTCATCGTCGGCGAGCGGGCCATCAGGAACTTGCGCCGTCGGCCGATCGCCCAGGAATTGCCCCGGCGGCGGCGCGAAGGGAAACATGATGGCACGCCAGACGCCCGAATGGTCAAGGCCGAACCAGTGGCCCAGCTCGTGAGCCAGCAACGATTCGAGGTCGTATGCGCCGGCACCTTGCGGTGTGGCGAGCGCCGCGGGAGTTGCGAAGACCGCCTGCCCGTCGTTGCGAAACAATGTGTCGGTATCGAGAATCTGTCCCGGGAAGGCTGCGGTGGCACTCGCGCCGACGGAAACGTCGGCGGCATTTGCCGTAATCGTGCGCGTAAATGCTAGGACTCCGCTTGTGAATCCCATGCTCGCCTGGTTGAAGCAAATGGTGTTGAGGCCATCCACATTGCTCTCGGTATCGTTCGTACAGGAATTCGCGGCGCTCACGCGGACGAGCGGAGCAAATAGGCCCGGATAGGCTGTGGCGTTGAAGGTGGTCCCGGTAACGCCTGCCCAGGCGCCAAAGGAGGCGGAGATGACCTGCTCAATTTCCGTAAGCTGAGCGGCGCTTCCGGCCGCGGCTACCGTCAGGACGGTTGTATTTATCGGTGAAAGCGATGTGCTCCACTGGCGATTCAGCGGGGAGCTGACCGAGAGATTCCAGCGGTCGGGCTGCGGGCATCCGCCAGCGACTGGAATGGTGGATTGCGCCAGGTATCCGAGCGCCTGATTTTCAAAGATCGCGGCTTGCAAGAAAAAAAACAACACAATGGATGCGGCTACGCGCTTCATTGTGCTCTCCCCGCCCGATTGTGTAGCGCCGCATCCACCTGCGCGCGCAGGACGTCGATGGGCACACCGCGAACGCCACTTGCCACGAACTGCCGCGTGGCCGGATCAAAGGTGGGGAAATCGGCGGTGTCTTGCGCGGCGCTTTTCTTGCCAGTCCGAGGGTCTCGCCGGATCCGGAATGTTCCTTGCACCCAGCTCACAATGGAATAATCGCCGCGCCCGGTTGCCTGGAGAAACAGCACCACCTCCTCGCCCGGCTGGAAGCGGGGAACTCCCGGGACACTCGACGTGAGATTTCCAGCCCTGCCGCCGAGCAGCCGTACGGTGATGTGCGCTGCTGCCGCTCCCTTCCAGACTTCCACTGTCTGAAACGAAGTGAATGTCCAGATTTCGCCGGCATCCCAGCCCGTTGCGCTGCCAACGCATTGCGCGTGGATTACCACGTCCGCGGCGTCCGTCATTCTTGCAACGGACATATGCATGAGAGTTGTGGCGCTGACTCCCGCGCATGCCATGAATGCGGCCAAAAAAGCCACGTACACCCTTCCGCGAATGATTCTCATCATTGCACCTCCAGCATTCCCGTTGCCGCTGCGCAATCCCCATTCAACGTGGTGATGAAAAGCGTGCGCAAGCCGGGAAGCGTCGTGCTTGCAATTTGCAAATCGAGTTCTATCGTGCCGGGAAAGAGACCGGTGATGGCGGAGGCGGTGATTGGTATGTCTCCCCCGGGCGGCCCGGTGAACGTATACGTGAACGTCGGATCCAGTCCATTTCCATTCACGCAGATGCTTACCGTGGTTGTCCCCGAAGCGGGGCGCGTGACGGTGAGCGGCGAACCTTGCGCTCCGCAATTATTTCCGTCTGTGAGAAGCCCGATGAAATTCACATTAATCGGCATGGATGACGCGGCCGTCGTCGGCTCAACCACTACAATGTCTTTCCCGCTCACAGCGGGCGACGCTGCGCTCAGGGAAATTACATCCTCGGACACATCAAACGGTACGATCACAAAGGGCACGGGATTCGATAGCGCTCCCGGTGCGCCCGGGTTCTGGACTTCCACCGTCAGGCTCGCCGCCGTTTCAACGTCCGCAGGATTCAACGCTGTCGTGCAGCTCGTGGCCATGGTGCAAGTGGTGCTGCGCGGCGCGCCGTTCAAGAGAATCACGGAGGCGGAGCTTCCGCTTCCGGCAACGAAATTCATGCCCTCGACCGTGAGAGGGAAACCCTCCACGGCGCCTGCCATCACGCTCGAAGGCAGAATCACGTCGATTAACGGCCCAAAAGTGATGGCGATTGTGCTGGCGGCAGACTTCGTCGCGTCCGCTTGACTCACCGCCATGATCGAAATCGCGTTTGGCGATGGGGCGGCGGTGGGCGCTGCGTAGAGGCCATTCACGTCAACGGAGCCGCAGGCCGCGCCGCCGCAACCCTGTCCCGCAACAGCGCTCTGAACGGACCATGTGACGGCTGTGTTGCTCGTCCCCGATACCGCTGCAAAAAATTGGCTGGTGCTCAGCGTTCCTGTGGAGGGGGGCACGAGCGCAAATGGCGGGGAGATTGCGACTGTAATCGGACCTGTCGGCCCTGCAATCGCTACAATCGCTGTTCCGTTTTTCGAGGCGTCCGCGCGGCTCGTCGCTATCAACGTGACCGGATTCGCTAGCGGCACCGAAGCCGGCGCGAGAAAATCAACCTTTCCGGAAATCGGGCCCGCCGGCGGGGCGCATGGATTCGACCCGATTAGGCAGACTTGCCCGACGATTCCATTCCCGTTTGTCGTGCCGTTCACGGCCCAGGTGACTGCCGCATCGGAAGTGGTCATTACGTTCGCCGTGAACGTCATGCGCTGGCCGACGGGCACTGTGGCCGCGCCCGGGGAAACACTGACGGCCACGCTGCTTGTTACCGTAACCATCGCAGAGGCCGTTTGCGTTCCTCCGGATGACACATTGGCCGTCGCGTGAATTGTGACCGGATTGGACGGCGGCAAATCAGCGGGCGCTGAATAGAGTGCTGTGTTTGCTACCGCGGTCACAATTGTTCCGAGGCTCGCATTCCCGCCTGGCACGCCGTTCACGTCCCAGGTGATGGCCGCCTCCGCGGCAAGACAGAATGACGCGGTGAAGGTTTGCGTTTGCCCCAGACCCACGTTCGATGTCCCAGGCACGATCGAATTTGTCGCAGGACATGTTACGGTCACGCTCGCGCCTCCTAATTTCGCCGCGTCCGCTACGCTTGTCGCCGTCACGCTGACCGTGGCGGGGGAGGGTGGGGTCACGGGGGCGGTGTACACCGCCGTCTTCGGCCCATTTGGCGCGACTGTGCCAACCGTCGCATTTCCTCCCGGGATCGCGTTCACACTCCAAGTGACGCCTGGGGCCGCATTGCCGGTTCCAGTGACGTTTGCGGTAAACACCTGCGCTCCACCTGCCGCGACATTTATGGGACTCGGAGTAACACTCACAACGATGTTGTCCATCAGCGCCACGCTGGCCGAAGCGCTCGCCTGTGAATCAGCATTGCTCACCGCCTCCACCATCACTGTCGCGGGCGAAGGCATTACCGGCGGCGCTGTGTACAACCCCCCGGTAGAGATCGTGCCTGTGGCCGCTGTCCCACCCGTCACGCCGTTTACCTGCCACGTGACACTCGTATCCGCCGTTCCGACCACCATCGCTTGAAATTGCTGGGTTTGTCCGAGAAGTGGACTGGCGCTCGTTGGTTGGATGCTCACAACAACAACGGCTGGACCTGATGGGTTTGAGCTGGTGGTCCCGCAACCGGGAAGCGGGATAGCGAGAAGGCAGATAATCACGAGCGGTAGCAACCAGCCGTCGGCGCCCGTGAGGAATGGGGGTGTGCTCCCAGTTTCCGAGCAACTTGAGTGCGACTGTCCGAATCGACCGGATGGCGTCATGTGCTCAGACCCATAGCGCACGGCATGTGCCATTGCGGACCAGTGATCGTGAAGGATCACTTGCGCGGCGATGAGCCTTCAACCGTCCGCGCAAAATCTCTAACTTATGCAGTCGCACCGGATTGCAAGCCTCGCGAAGGACAAAGCCCTCGGTCCGGTTCGAGTTGGTGAGCAAGATTCAATTCGGCATGCGCTTTGACGCGTTCCAGATTGGCATGGGGGCCAATCCGTTTTGGAATCGACATCACTTTCCAGTGCATTTAGAGCGGCGCCACTCAGACTGCCTCATTCGTTTGCTTTCACAGGCCGCGTAAGGTTGACACCCCCGCGCTCCCGTCGAATAATCTCCCCATGCCGAAGCCAGAGACGGTGCGGCGCGTGAAGAGCTATTCCGCAGCCACCGGCTACGTGTATCAATATCAATTTCAGGATGTGCACCCGGCGCGCGAGGGGTCGGAATCCGGAAACGAATACGTCTATTACGTTTCCGCCGACCGAAAGACCATGTTTCCCATCCGCATTTTTGTGCCGCGCGATTCCATCGAGCATTGGAGCAAGAAAACAGGGCGAGCGCTGACTGGAACGGAAGAATACGCAATTGCGAAGATGAGGTTATTTCAAGCGTTGGATGAGATCGAGGACTTCGCCACGTCGCGCCCGAGACTTACCGTTGAGGAATCCAGTTTGTCAGCCCTGCTGGCGCGATTGGACCTCTAGCTCTTGCCGCCAAGAATATTCCGCAGCGCGGAATCCAAGTCCGGCATCTTGAATTCGTATCCCGCTGCGATCATGTGCATTGCCTGAACGCGCTGGCTTGAAAGCAGCAGGGCATCGGCCATTTCTCCCAGCGCCACGCGGAGAATAAATGCCGGCGCGGGAAAAATCGCCGGCCGATGCAGCACGCTTGCAAGTACATGCGTGAACTCGGCGTTGCGCGCCGGATTCGGCGCGACCATGTTCACAGGCCCCTGGATTGCTTCATTCGCGATTGCCGCGCGAAGGATTCCCACCACGTCCTCCAGCGCTATCCACGACATCCACTGCTTTCCGCTTCCCAAACGCCCGCCCGCTCCGAGCCTGAATGACGTGAGCATCTTGGCAAGCGCTCCACCTTTCGTTGAAAGGATCACACCGAAGCGAACAATCACCGTCCGAATGTGGCTCGCCTCCGCGCGCATCGCTTCGGCTTCCCAATCGCGCGCCAGCAGCGCCAGAAAGTCATTTCCTGCCGCGCTCGACTCCGTGAGAATTTCGTCGCCGCGATTTCCGTAATATCCGATCGCCGACGAGCCGATGAAAACGCGCGGCTTTCGTGTCATGCGACCAAGCGAATCCACAAGCACACGCGTGGCATCCACCCGGCTGGTTCGCAGCACTTTCTTGCGTTCCGGCGTCCACCGCCCCCCCGCGATACTTGCCCCGCTGAGACAGATGACAGCATCTGCTCCTTCCATCGCGGCCACATCGACAGACCCGCTCGCGGGATCCCAGCGCACATCGCCTGTTCGCGCCCTTCCGCCCGGCCGCACAAGCTGACCTACCTCATGTCCTTCCGCTCGCAGCGCTTCCGATAGTGCCGTGCCCACCAAGCCGGTCGCCCCGGAAATCAGGATTCGCATAGTCTTTTTCTCTCGCCGTCCCTCATGGGGGGAGGAAGATGCACCAAAACTCCGCAAATCTACCCTACGGCCTGCCAATCCCTGCGTCAATAGCTAGAAGGTAGGAGCACCGCACGCTCGCGGCGAAATTCGCGGCTGCACGCTCGGTTTTCGAGCGAGACTCCGAGATAAGGTAGAATCAGCGGCCTATGCATGAGGTGAGAATGAATTCTTCGTGGCGGTGGATTAGCGCAGTATTCCCGATTACTTGCATAATTTTATCGCCGATTGTGCTCTCGAGCGGCACTGGAGAAGACAATACCATTCGCGGATTTCTCCCGGCGCGCGTGGCCTCTGAACGCGAGCTTGAACAAAAGCTGCGAGCGATTCCCGATGCCGCGCACGCCGAGAGCAACTTGCGCCACATCACCTCCGAACCGCACATGGCCGGCACCGAGGCCAGCCATCGCGTCGCCGAATGGCTTCGAGACCAGTACCGCAGCTTCGGCTTCGAAGCTGAAATTGTCAGCTACAGCGTATGGCTCCCGCAGCCGCGCGAAACAAAGCTCGAACTCACAGCTCCCGAGGTGAAGCCGCTCGCCACCCCCGAGCAGCCCTTCGAGGTTGACAAGGACACACTTGATCCGCGCGCCGTCGTTGGATTCAACGCTTATTCTCCTTCGGCCGAAGTCGCCGGGTCTGCTGTTTACGTCAACTACGGCATGCCCGAGGATTACCGCGCCCTGGATTCTCTCGGCGTCAGCATGGAGGGGAAGATTGCCTTAGCCCGCTATGGCCGCGGCTATCGCGGCATCAAAACGAAACTTGCTGAAGAGCACAAGGCCGCCGGCCTGATCATCTATTCTGATCCCCAGGATGACGGCTACGCGGCGGGCGATCCTTTCCCGCGCGGCCCGTGGCGTCCGATGAGTGGCATTCAGCGCGGCTCGGTCCTCTATACACAGATCTATCCCGGCGATCCGCTCACCCCCAGTGTGGCAGCCACAGCGGACGCCAAGCGGCTGGCGCCATCCGAGGCCGCGAATCTCTCGCACATCCCCACGCTGCCGATCAATGCTCAGGACGCGCAAGCGATTCTCCAGAATCTCGGCGGGCCGCACGTCCCCAAAGGCTGGCAGGGCGGGCTGCCGTTCACTTATCACGTGGGCCCTGGCGAAGCGGCCGTACACATGAAGCTCGCGATGGATTATCAGCAGCGCGCCATTTATGATGTGATCGCGAGGCTTCCGGGCTCGGATGACAGTGAGTGGGTCGTCCTGGGCAATCACCACGATGCCTGGATTTTCGGCGCCGCCGATCCCGGGAGTGGAACGGCTGTGATGCTGGAAACAGCGCGCGCACTGGGCGAACTCGTCCGCTCCGGATGGAAACCACGCCGGACGATTGTGATGTGCGAATGGGATGGCGAAGAGCCGGGGCTCATCGGCTCAACGGAATGGGTGGAAGGAAATCGCTCGGAGTTGCAAGCTAAGGCGGTCGCGTATATCAATACTGATGTTGGCGTCGACGGCCCCAACTTCGGCGCTTCGTCCTCTCCTTCCCTGAAGGAACTCATTCGCGACGCCACGCGCGAGGTGCAGGATCCCCGGGGCGGACGGAGCGTTTACGAAGTCTGGCGCGAGCACGCTACCCATGCGAAGGATGAACCCTCCAGCACAGCGCGCTCCGAAGCTCGAGCGGAGGTTTCGGGCGAGCCGCCGATCGGCGCCCTCGGCGCGGGCTCGGATTTCTGCCCCTTCTTCGATCACGCCGGAATTCCCTCGATGGACATGGGTTTCGGCGGCGACTACGGCGTCTATCACGCCCTCTACGATGATTTCTACTGGATGAAGCATTTCGGGGATCCGACGTTTGAGTATCATGCCGCGCTCGCGCGGGTGATCGGCACGATCGCTTTGCGCTTGGACGAGACCGATGTGCTGCCCTATGACTTCGCCGCGTACGCCTCCGAGATCAGCCGCGCGGCAGGAGAATTGACTTCTCGCGCGACCCAAGGGGGTGGGGATGAGTCCGCGATCCGTTCGATTTCGGATGCCTCTGCGCAATTCCTGGCTTCTGCCTCGCGCGCGGGGCAGGCAATTCAGTCGCTTTCCGCTGCGCCTATCAGCGAGGCCAATGAAGCAGAAATCAATCGCGCCCTCGCATCCGTTGAACAGTCCCTTCTCGCGCCGGAGGGCCTTGCCGGCCGCCCCTGGTACAAGCACACCATCTTCGCTCCCGGGAGCTATGCCGGGTACGCGGCGGAAGTCATGCCTGGCCCCAATGAGGCGCTCGATCGCCGGGACCTCGTCAAATTTCGGCTCGAGGCAGAATCGCTAGCCGCCGCCCTCCGCCGCGCCACGGCAAGCCTGGATAACATTGCCCATCTGGCCCACTCCGCTGCTCCCGTTCTGACCGCCCCATGATCATTCAGTCCGCCAAGGAACTGAGAGGCGATTTGCGGAACCGCCCAAGCAATGTGACAATATGTTCATGCGAAAACCATTCATCATGGCAGTGAATATATTGGCAGTTGGGATGTTTTCCCTCGGGAATGCGCGGGCGCAACAGAGCCAGCCACCCGCAACTCAACAGACTCCGGCGCCGAAGGCCGCACAGCCTCCCGCGGCCAAGGCTCCCGAGTCCCCTGTGGCGAAGCCAGGGCAGACGGCTGCGGCGGATGCCAGATCACCACAGCCATTCGATTCGTTGAAAGACAAGGACAGCTACGCCATAGGGATGTGGTTCGGAGACAGCCTGCGAAAGCAATTTGTGGACGTCAACCCGGAGGTACTGCTCAAAGGTATGAAAGACGCGCTGGCTGACGGCAAGACACTTTTGACCGAAGATGAAATGCATGCCGTGATTACGCAAGTGCAAGCCGACGCCCGCAAGAATATGGAGGAGAAAATGGCGCAGGCCGGTCAAGCATTCTTGGACGCCAACAAGAAAAAAGAAGGTGTGGTCACGCTGCCCAGTGGCCTTCAATACAAAATTTTGCAAGCAGGCACCGGCCCCGTCCCGACAGCCACTGACAGCGTCGTCTGTAATTATCGCGGCACGTTCATTGACGGGAAGGAATTCGACAGTTCGTACAAGCGCGGCCAGCCGGCAACGTTTCCGGTTTCAGGCGTGATCAAAGGCTGGACGGAAGCGCTCCAGCTCATGCCCGTGGGATCGAAGTGGCAGTTATTTGTTCCCTCTGATCTTGCCTACGGCCCGGGCGGTAAGCCTCCGGCAATTGGCCCTAATGCCGCCCTCATCTTTGAAGTGGAATTGATGTCCATTCAGCCCAAGACTAAATAGCTGTTGGCGATCGAGTTGTTGTGATATTCCGAGTTCCAGATTCATCCGCGCCCTGGCTTTCCGGCTTCTTCTCTGCCTGCGGAGCGCGCTAGAATGCTTGCCATGCGCGTGCGTGTCCTATTTTTCGGCCAGCTCAAGGAAATTGTCGGCCTCGCCGAGGACGACGCGGAACTCTCCGAAGGCGCTCGCGTGGAGGATCTCTTCGAGCGTTACGGCCGGCGCTTCCCGAAACTTGCCGAATTCCGGCCTTCGATTGCCGCGTCGGTGAACCAGGAATACGCCGGCTGGCGCTCTCTGCTCTCGCCGGGCGATGAAATCGCCTTTCTCCCGCCCGTCAGCGGAGGCCAGCAAGCCGCTGTCGCCGAGGATATTTTCCTGTTGGTCCGCGAACCGATCCTGGCGCGCGAATACGTCGAAGGCCTCAAAGCGCCGGAAGACGGCGCGGTGGTCGTCTTCGATGGATTCGTGCGCAATAATTTCAAGGGCCAGCGCACCCTCTACCTCGAGTACGAAGCCTACGAGACGATGGCCTACGCCAAGATGCGCGAAATCGGCGGCCAAATTCGCGCGAAATTCCCGATCCACCGCCTCGCCATGGTTCACCGCCTGGGCCGGCTCGAAATCGGCGAGACCAGCGTGCTCATTGCGATCAGCTCCCCGCACCGCGCCGCCGCTTTTGACTCATGCCGCTATGCCATCGACACGCTCAAGCGCACCGTCCCCATCTGGAAAAAGGAGTATTTTTTCGGCGGCGCCGTTTGGGCGGAAGGCGAGGTTCCCTCCCAGCAAGCCATTTCCGTAGCGGATGAATCTAAGCCTCCGTCAACCAAATGAAGAGCCCCTCCCGGACTGCCGCGAGCGTCATGTCAGGCATGGCCATCGTCACCCTCACGGCGTTCACGACACCGCCTCACACCCTGCAGCGCCAGAAATCCGGTCAGATCCGAGTTCAAGTGGACCTCGTCCACATTCTCGCCAGCGTGATTGATGCCAACGGGCAGCCGGTTCCCGATTTGGTTGTGGATGCCTTCACCTTGAACGAGAATAGTGTTCCTCAAAAAATCGAAACGTTCGAAGCGCAGACAAATCGCCCGCTCGATCTCGCGCTCATGGTGGATTCGAGCATGAGCGCCCTGAAGGACCTCAAATTCGAGGACGAAGCCGCCGCGCATTTCATTCGCCAGGTGGTTCGGCCCGGCGACACGCTCGGCGTTTTCGAATTCTCTGAGGATGTGACCCAGCTTTCGGAATATTCCGACAAGATTCCGGTCCTCGAGGCGGCGGCGCGGCGAATTTCGCCCGGCACGGGAACCTCCATCTATGACGCGATCGTGCTGAGCGCGAAGACCCTGAAACACCGCCCCGCCGGACGCCGGCGCGCCATCGTGCTCGTCACCGACGGTGGCGAGACCACCAGCGTCTCGAAATTCGAGGACGCCCGCCGGGCGGCCATCGCATCCGAAGCCCTCCTCTATTCCATCATTATTCGCCCGGTGAAAAACGAAGGCGGCCGCAACACCGCCGGAGAGCATGCCCTGATTACCATCACGGACAGCACAGGGGGCGCGCTCTTCATCCTCGACGAGCTCACGCAGCTCGATGCCATGTTCGATCGCATCAATCGCGAGCTTCGCACTCAATACTTATTGGGCTATTATCCCAATCCGGCGCCGCCGCCCAATAGCACGCGCCATGTCGAGGTGAAAGTGAGCACGGGCGACCTGGTCCGCTACCGCAAGGAATATTTCACTCCGGCGGTCCCGCAATAAATGAATCATTTTCTCGAGATCGCAACCGCCGCCGCATGCGAGGCCGGCGCTCTTCTGCTCGGCGATTTCGCCCGGCCGAAGAACATTGCCTACAAGGGCGAGGTGGACATCGTGACGGAATCCGACCGGCGCTCGGAAGCCCTCATCGTGGGCCGCCTGCGCGATCATTTTCCGCAACACGCTATCGTCGCGGAAGAAGGAGGCACGGGCGCGGCCGCGGGGGCGCGGTATTGCTGGTATGTTGACCCGCTGGACGGCACCACGAATTTTGCGCATGGCTATCCGTGCTTCGCCGTTTCGCTCGGCCTTCTCGAGGATGGAAATCCGCTCGTGGGAGTTGTGTACAACCCCGTCAGCGATGAGCTTTTTTCGGCCGTCCACGGCGAAGGAGCCTACCTCGACCGCAAGCGCATCCACGTCTCGCCGATCGAAAAGCTGGCGACGAGTCTCGTCGCCACCGGCTTTCCCACCGACAAACTCCGCCAGAGCCGAAATATCAATTATTATTGGGGCTATACGCTGCGCTCGCACGGCGTCCGGCGCGATGGGTCCGCGGCTCTCGACCTCTGCGCTGTTGCCTGCGGCCGCTTCGACGCTTTTTGGGAGTTCGGCCTGAAATCCTGGGACACGGCAGCCGGCATTTTGTTGATAACGGAAGCCGGAGGAATGGTCAGCGACTTTGCCGGGCGGCCCTACCATCCCGGCGACCCTGAAATCCTTGTTTCGAATGGTCTCATCCACGCCGAGATGCAGCAGGTGGCCGCCGACATCGCCGAGAAGGCCTAGCGGTCGCGCTTTTGGCGGAATGCTCCTGGCGCTGGGTTCATTGACGCGGCCAACGCCCGATGCTAGCCTGCGCCATTCCACCTGATGCGAGCCGTTGACATCATCCGCAAGAAACGCGATGGGGCGGAACTCACCCGCCAGGAAATCGAATTTCTCATTGAAGGCGTCACGGACGATAGCATCCCCGACTACCAGATTTCGGCCTGGCTGATGGCTGTCCTGTGGCGCGGGATGACGCGGGCCGAGCTGGCCGCTCTCACCGAAGCCATGCTTCGTTCCGGCGTGGTGCTCGACCTCTCGGGCGTCTCCGGCGCGAAAGTGGACAAACACTCGACCGGCGGCGTCGGCGATAAGACTTCACTCGTCATCGCCCCGATCGTGGCTGCTGCCGGCGGAGACGGGCGGCGAATCTACGTGCCCATGATCAGCGGGCGCGGCTTGGGACACACGGGCGGGACGCTCGATAAGCTCGAATCCATTCCCGGATTCAACGTGAATCTTTCGCTCGCGGAATTCCGGAGCGTGCTCGAAGAATGTGGCTGCGCTTTAATCGGGCAGACGCCTGAGATTGCTCCGGCGGACAAGAAGCTCTACGCGCTGCGCGACGTCACAGCCACGGTTGAAAGTCCCTACCTCATCTGCGCCTCCATTATGAGCAAGAAAATGGCCGAGGGAATTGACGCGCTGGTCCTCGACGTTAAGACCGGTGACGGCGCGTTCATGAAGAAACAGCCCGATGCGGAATATCTCGCCGAACTGATGGTCGAGACCGGTACGCGTATGGGGAAAAAGATCGTTGCGCTCATCACGGATATGGAACAGCCACTCGGCCGCAAGGTGGGCAATGCGCTGGAAGTGGAAGAATGCCTCGAAATCATGAATGGCGCCGGGCCGGCTGATCTGCGCGAACTGTGCCTGGCGCTATCCGGCTGGATGTTCGTGCTGGGCGGCCGCTCGAACACCGTCGCGGAAGGGAAGCAGCTTGCGGCGGAAATGATTGCATCCGGCCGCGCGCGTGATACATTCCGCCACATCGTTCGCAGGCAGGGAGGCGATGCAAGAGTGGTGGACGATCCGGGGCTGCTGCCGCGCGCGCGGCACGAAGCGCGCATTCAAGCGCCACGGGCCGGTTATGTGACGGCGATTCACTGCGAGCAGGTGGGCATCGCCGGCATGATGCTCGGCGGCGGCCGCGAAAAAAAAGAAGACGCCGTGGATCCGGCCGTTGGCGTGCTGCTCGAGAAAAAGATGGGAGACGCCGTCAAAGCCGGCGAGACGCTCTGTACCGTGCACTACAATCTGGACGCGCGTCTGGTTCATTCCGTC
>Ga0187817_10001047_pt1 | contig 13029 bp, 9 predicted proteins | sample NC_wetland_sal_i_17_FD_132431 | JGI IMG/M metagenome (GOLD analysis project Ga0187817, IMG submission 132431) | Wetland sediment microbial communities from Neuse River Estuary, North Carolina, USA - SO4_2 | ecosystem: Environmental > Aquatic > Freshwater > Wetlands > Sediment | place: USA: North...
GAGGATCGCGCTTCCGAGCGCGGCGGCATAGTACGCGTCGGGGGCGACGTTGAGGTTCATCCCGACCGTGTCGTGGAGCGCTTTCACCATCCCGACGTTCCGGACGAGGCCCCCGACGAGCGTGACCTCCGGTTGGATCCCGACGTATCGCATGAGCGAGTAGGCGCGCTGGGACAAGGACAGGAAGACCCCCATCAGGATGTCCGGTAGCGGGACTCCCTCCGCGACGTTGTTGATGATCTCCGTCTCGGCGAGGACCGCGCAGACGCTCGAGATCAGCTTCGGGTGCTCGGACGTGAGGGCCTTGGGGCCCATCTCTTCGAGCGGGATCTGAAGGTACTTCGAGCATCGCTCCACGAAGCGACCCGCTCCTGCCGCGCACTTCTCGTTCATCTTGAACTTCAGGACCTTTCCCGTCTCGGAGACGGACATGGTCCGGGAGGCCTGCGTCCCGACATCGACGACCAACCGGGTCTTGGGGAAGAGAAAGACGGCGCCCCGCGCGGAGGAGGTGAAGTCGCTCACCTGCAGGTTCCGCTCGGGGATCGTGTAGCGACCGAAACCGGTCGTGCAGAGGTAGTCCACGTCGTTGGGTGCGATGTTCGCGGTCTCCCCCAACTCGTCCATGAGTCGATGGGCGGCCTGGACCGGGATCCCACGGGACGGGAGCGAGGCGGTCGCAAGGATCTTCCGGCCGTCTTCGAGCAGCACGCCCTTCACGACGCCCGCCCCGAGGTCGAGGCCTCCGGTGATCACGAAGCACCTCCCAGGAGTCGCTCGCGTCCGTGGAGCGCGGCCCCCAGCGCCCCGAGGTATTGGGAGAGAGGGCTCACGTTGACCGGTGCGCCCAGCCGACGGTGGAGGGCCTGGACCATGCCTTCGTTCTGGGAGACGCCACCCGTGAAGGTGATCTCGGGCTCGACCCCGACCCGCTGCATCAGGGAGAGCGTGCGGTTCGCGATGCTGGCGTGCAACCCGGCGAGGATGTCCTTGGGGTCCTTGCCGCGCGACACGTACGACGTGACCTCGGACTCCGCGAAGACCGTGCAGGTGCTCGTGATCTTCACCGCCCGCCGGGCCTGCAGGGAAAGCGGGCCGATCTGCCCCACATCGTAGCCGAGCGCGTTCGCGCATACATCCAGGAACCGTCCCGTCCCGGCCGCGCACTTGTCGTTCATCGCGAAATCCACGACCTCGCCCTTCTCGTTGATCCGGATCGCCTTCGTGTCCTGGCCGCCGATGTCCACGACGAGGCGCGTGCCGGGAAAGAGGAAGCTGGCGCCCCGCGCGTGGCAGGAGATCTCGGTGACGATGAGCTGGCCGAAGTAGACCTTGTACCGGCCGTACCCCGTCCCGGTGATGAACGAGACCTCGGACCGCGAGAGGTGCGCGTCGGCGAGCGCCGCCTCGAGAGCGCGCTCGGCGTCCTTCACGATATCGACGCCGACCACGTTCAGCGACTTCCCAAGGACCCGGGCATCCTCGCCCAGCACGACGCACTTCGCCGTCGTGGACCCGATGTCGACCCCTGCGACGACGACGCTCATGCCGTCGCTCCTCCCGCGGCGGCCGCCACGGCCCGCCGCTGCTCGAGGGACTCGAAGAAGGCGTCCATCCGGTTCTTGATCTGTGCGGGCGCGAAGTAGCGAGGGTCCTGGTGGTCGGACTCGATGTAGAGGGTCGGCAACCCCTGGTCGTGGATCAGCCAATCCCTCAAGTCGCCCTGGCCGGCTGTGAACGAACGGCAGGACTTGATCCCGTGGATGATCGCCGCGTCCACCTCGTATTCCTTCACGTAGTCGGCGATGATCTTCCGCCGGAGCGGCCAGGACTGGTTCACGTAGGCGCCGAGGCTGTACTCCGCGATGCTTTCGAACGGGCGGGACGGGTCGTGCCGGAAGCCGCGGTCGAAGAGCCCCCCCACTTTCGGGTACGTAGCGACGACGGATACGGCGCCCCACTTCCGGAAGAAGTCCCAGAACGTCCGGTAGTTCGTGTAGGGTGGCACCCCCTCGACCAGGACGCGGAACTTCTCCTCCGGGAGGGGATAGTTTCCATCCCGCACGCGCTCCCGAATCTCGGCGTTCACCACGTCGTAGAAGTCCGCGGCCTCGGGAGTCCCCCGGAGCACATTGATGGGGAACATGTAGAAGATCGACTCGAAGTAGGCCTCGATCGGGGACGGGCGCATGCGGCCCGCTCGGAGGAACTCGACCCACCCGTCCTCGGCCCGACGGGAATCGGCCAGGACCCGTTTCAGCGCGTCCATGTCGAACGTGCGCCCGGTCCGCTGCTCGAGGAGGTGGACGAGCTCCCAGAGCTGGCTCACCAAGTAGTCGATGTCCTCCTTGCGGGGAGCCTCCTCCCGATTGTACGGCACGTCGAACATGAACAGCGGAGCGCCGTACGATTCCGCAAGCGCCTCCCACCACTTCACGTAGACATAGCAGCCGGAAAAACTGCATACGAGCAGGTCAGGGCGCGGGATCTGGCCGAACGACGTTTTCCCGCCGAGGTCCTGGAGCCCGAGGTCGTTCTTCACGTAGCCGCAGACGTCGAGCCCGTAGCCCATCGACTCGGCATGCAGGATGTTGTCGAGCGACTGGTGCTTGATCGCGCAGTTGAGGGCCACGATCTCGGGAAAGACGACGTCGTAGCCGAACGAGCGGAGGATCTCGGTGAGGTTTCCTCCGACCAACAGGTAGGCGACCGGTCGACGCGGCGTTTCGGTCGACGCGAGCTGGCCGTAGTATTCCTCCACGAGCTTGCGCTGGAGACCCCGGGCATCGCGAAGGAAGGAGGGCGAGACCCCGGTGGGCGCGCCCGGTGCCGAAACGACTTCCGGCACGGCCTTACTCCTCCGGCGCGCGGAGTGAATCGACCGGCGAGCCGCACCGGCCGCAGAACGCGAAGTCTTCGGGCAGTCCCTTCGCGCCGCACTGGGCGCAGCGCCGCGACGGACGGCCGTAGAGAAACTCTCCGCCCTTCCCCTCGGCAAGGCGACGCCGAAGTCCCGCGACGTCGGGGGCGCGTTTCTCCACGAACGCCGTCATTCCCTCGTGGGGTTCCCGATTGGCGAAGTGGAGCGCGAGCCATTCCCGGCCGTGGCCGATCGTGCTGTGCCACCCGAGCTCCTTCCAGAAGTTGACCTGCTGCTTCGTGTAGCGAAGGCATTCCGGGAACATTCCGAGGAGGCGTCGGCTGAGCTCGTCGACCGCGGCGTCGAGCGGCGTGAGGTCGATCCGATAGTCCCGCGACCCCTCCTGGGCGAGGCGGACCTGTTCCGGGTTCGGCTCTTCGATCAGCTGGGTTCCCCGGCGCACCGACGGGGCGACGTGGCTGACGAGCCCCCATTCGAGAGCCTTGCGAGCCGGAATCCTTTCGTTGAGCAGCAGCATGGTCCGTGCCCGGCGGTCCCCGACCGCGAGCGGGAGCCACTGCGTGGCGCCACCGCACGCCACCGAGCCGACCCCTACGCCGACCTGCCCGAGATACACGTGGGACGCGGCCACCGATAGGTCGCACGCGAGATGGAGCTCGTTACCGCCGCCCACCGTGATGCCGTTGAGCCGCGCGATCGTCGGCTTACCGCACCGCAGCAGGGCTTCAACCGCCCCCTGAAAGAGGCCCATGTACTTCCAATAGTCCCGGGGGCGCTGCGTGTAGCGTTCGGCGTATTCGCGGACGTCTCCGCCGGTGCAGAACGCCGCGGACCCCGTACCCGTGAGTACAATCACCCCAACGGAATCGTCGACCGACGCGTCTTCGACCGCCCGCGAGAGCTCCCTCAACGTGCCCGTGGCGTAGGCGTTGTACACCTCGGGTCGATTGAGCGTGATCCGAGCGACCCCGTCGCGCTTTGCGTACTGGAGGTCGTGGAAGTCGGCCTCCTCTGAGGCCATCGGGGCGAGAACGTCGGTCTCCCCCTTGGAAACGGCCCGCTTCGGGCGTGCTTTCGGCATCGCACCGTCTTCGAGCCCGGGAGAAGGCCCGTGGATGAAGCGCGTTATCCCGTACCGGTCAGGGGTCTTCCGGTCCTCCGGGCCGGTCCGCACTTCGGCTCCGCCCGAGCCGAGGGCGATGCGTCAGGGGGTCTCGCTCGGCCCGGGTCGGCCCGGCCGAAGGCGGGTCCCGAGCCGGTCCTCGATCTCCTGGCAGATCTGCGCGACCTCCGACATCTCGGTGGGCGTGAGGACCTCCCGGGCCATCGGGAAGAGGACGTGATCTTCCTTCTCGATGTGAAAGACCAAGAGCTGGTCGACCGCGTCGGTCGCGACCGTGACCGCGGCCCAAGCGCTCTCGGCGTCGGGGTCAGCCTCGAGGCGAGGGACGTTGGTCGCGATCGTCTTCTGATGATGGCGCAGGACCTCGTGCTCTTCGAGCATTACGCCGACCGGACCTCCTTCGCTCCCGACGTGACGGACGAGGACCGGGAAGAGCCCCTCCTCTTCCTTGCGACCGTGGAAGCCATCCACGTCCTTCGCAAGAAAATCGGCGAACGTGGCCATCGAGGCCGGTACTCCGATCCGGCCCCGCGCGGCGGGAGAGAGTCGCCGGAGACCGTCCCGAACCTCCGCCAGACGGCGAAGGAAGACCTGGTGTTCTTCCATCAGGACCGCGATGGGGTCGTAGCCGGTCGACATTACCGGTCCATCGCGCGGCGGAATGGGCGTGGCTCCGCCCGACCCCGCCGCCGCCGCGGGTTGCTCCTCGGAGGTGGACGAGCGGACATGTTGGCGGCCTGAGGCTGCGTTCTCGTTTATCGATTCGGGACTCTCCGCCGCTAAGTCCAAGAAGCCGGGAGAAGTGTCCGTTCGATGCCCGTCCGTTTCGAACCCGATGGGCGCGTCGTCTGGATCACGCTCGACCGTCCGGAGGCGATGAACGCCATCGACCCCGAGTCCCATGCCGACCTCGTCGCCGCATGGAAGCGCTTTCGCGACGACGACGACCTCCGGGTGGCCGTGCTCACCGGGGCCGGAAGGAAAGCGTTCTGCGCGGGGGTCGACCTCAAGCGCATGGGAGAGTTCTATCAGAACGTACCGGCCGAGCAGCGCGTCGAGGTCTGGAACCGCGAGCCAGGGATCGGTGGCATCACCCGGAACCTGGACGTCGGGAAGCCCATCATCGCGGCGATCAACGGCGTCTGTCTCGGGGGAGGGCTCGAGCTGGCACTCGCCTGCGACATCCGCCTCGCGAGCGCGAACGCGACGTTCGGCCTACCCGAGGTTCGTTGGGCGATCATCCCCGGCCAAGGCGGGACCCAGCGGCTCCCGCGGGCCGTGCCGCCCGCCGTTGCGCTCGAGATGATCCTCACTGGCCGACCGATCGATGCGGCCCGGGCCGTCGCGGTCGGCCTGGTCAACCACGTGTACCCGTCTTCCCGCCTGCGCGTCGAAGCCCAAACGATGGCGGAGACGATCGTCGCGTATCCTCCCCGTGCCGTCCACGCCGCGCTCGAGGCAGTTCGCCGCGGCCTGACCCTTTCGCTCGCTGAAGGTCTGCGGCTCGAGCAGGAGCTGGCCAATCCCCTGCGGGACAGTCCCGACAACCGCGAAGCCCGCGCAGCGTTCCGCGAGAAACGTCCCCCGCGCTGGACCGGCAACTGAACCGCTCGGTGAACCCCGGCGGGTGCGACCCGGTACCCGAAAGGCCAAGACCCCGTCGACGATTCCGCGACACCGGGGCAAACCGTGGGGACGCCGGCCGTTCAGGTCCTATCCACCGCCGACCGGGTTGCGGTCGATTCGGCGGCGCGCCAACTGCTCGAGAGTACGGGCGTAGAGGTTCATAGCGCCGCCGCGCGAGAGGCCCTCGAACGGCAAGGGGCCCAGACCCAGCCAGGCCTCTCCCGGGTCCGGCTCCCTCCCGGCATCATCGAACGGGCCCTCTCCACCGCGCCGAAGACGATCCTCCTAGCGTCCCGGGACGGCAGGCACGACGTGCGGGTTCCGAACGGGCGCACGAACGTCACCTCGGACGGATGCGGGGTGAACGTTCTGGACCTCGACACGGGCGCTCGCCGCTCGAGCCGCACGCGGGACCTTGCGGATCTCACACGCGTCGCGGATGCTCTCGACCCCATCGCGCTTCAGTGGCCCATGGTCGTCGCGGGAGATGCCCCCCAGGAGACCCACGGGCTCGTTGAGGCCGCCACCGTCTTTGAGCACACCACCAAGCATGTCCAGCATGAGGCGCTCTCGGCCGGCGACGCGGAGACCCTCGTGGCCATGGCCGCCGCCATCGCGGGGGGTCCGGAGGCCTTGCGCGAGCGCCCGCTCCTCTCCGTCGTGCAGTGTCCGGTGAGCCCGCTGACCCTCGCGGAGGGAGCCACCGAGGGCCTCATGGTGTTCGCCCGGGCTGGCGTCCCCATCGTGCCCGTGTCCATGGTCCTCCTCGGCGGAAGCAGCCCGGTCGATCCGGCGAGTGCGCTCGTGGTCGCCAGTGCGGAGAATCTCGCCTCGCTGTGCGTCGCGCAATCGGTGGCCCCGGGGTCCCCGGTGCTGTGGAGCAGCGCCTCCGGCCCGATTGATATGCGAACGGGCGCTTTTGCCGCCGGGGCGCCAGAGTCCGGCCTGCTCAACGTCGCGGGGGTCGAGATGGCCCGCCATTACGGCCTCCCATGCCTCGTCGCGGGGTTCGTGACCGACGCAGATTCGTTCGGGTTCCAGTCGGGCGCCGAGAAGATGGCGACGGGGCTGCTTTCGATGCTGGCTGGTGCGGACCTCGTCGCCGGCGTCGGCGCTCTCGAGACCGACAATACGTTCAGCATAGAGCAGCTTGTGCTGGACGCGGACCTCGTCGAGTACGCCCGAAGGACGGCCGAGTCGTTCCGGGTCGACGCGGATTCGATCCATCTCGACATGCTCAGCCGGGTCGGACCTGCGGGCAACTACCTGAAGGAACGGCACACGTTGGCCCACTTCCGTGAGGTGTTGTGGAACCCCCGCGTGTTGCTCCGCGACGGTCACGAAGAAGGTCGGACCTCGGACGCGCGGGTGCGGGAACGCGCGCGGGCTCGGGGCCGGCAGTTGGTGGAGAACCACCGCCCCGCTCCGCTCGATCCGGACGTGCGCCGGCGGGTCCGGGAACTTGCGGGCCTGGCCGCCCCCTAACGAGACACCCTTTCGCCAGTCCGGTTCCGCCGAGCCGGTCTAGCCCGTTTTCGGCGGCTGACGACCTCTCGGCGGCTCGGTTCCGCCGCCCGGGCCGCCGTCCAAAAGGTATTCCTCCACACCCCGCTCCCCGTCTCCGGTGAGGTTCGGGTGGGAGCGACCCGGGTCACAGTTCTTTCGCGGGATGAGCTCGAGTCCATTCATGGGGCCACGCTGCGCCTGCTCGAAGAGGTCGGCGTCCTCGTCCGCGAGCCACGGGCGCAACGCCTTCTGACGGCCGCCGGAGCCCAGCGCGACGCCGGGACCGACCGGTTCCGGCTCCCTAGTGATCTCGTGAAACGCGCGGTCGCGGCGGTTCCGAAACGGTGGACGTGGTACGCCCGGGAAAGCAAGCACGACCTCGTCGTGGGCGACGGCGGGCGCACGCGCCTCGGTCCGGGGTCTGCGTGCAACCGGATCATCGACTTCGACACCGGTCAGGTCCGGCCGGCGACCCCGCGGGAAGGGGACGAGCTTGTTCGCCTCCTGGACGCGCTTGAGCTCGTGGACATCGCCTACACTCCCGTCTCGTTTGGTGAATCCGAGGGTCCCCCGAGCTACGTTGAGGTGGCGTGCATGGTTCGGGACGTCCAGAACACGTCGAAGGTCTTCGTCGGCCCTTCGTACGACGGAACGATGGCTCGAAATGGTCTCAAGATCGCGGCGGTGCTCGCCGGCGGCGAGGAGCAGCTTCGGAAGCATCCTATGGTCGCCGGCTACTGCGACCCGGTCGGTCCCCTCATTCACGACCGCGCCATGACGGAGACCCTGATCGAGTACGCCGCGATGGGCCAGCCGGTCTTCGTGACCGTCCTCGACCTCGCGGGGGCCTCGGCTCCGGCGACCCTCGCCGGAACGCTCCTGCAGCAGAACGCGGAGGTCCTCAGTGGGGTAGTCATCGCCCATCTGGTGAACCCGAGTGCGCCCGTCATCTACGGGAGCGTGAGCGGCGCGCTCGATATGCGAACCGGAAGCGCGGCGCTCGGCGGACCCGAGGCCGGGCTTCTCAGCATCGCGTCGGTCCAACTGGCTCACTTCTACGGCCTGCCGTGCACGGTCGGCGGACAGTCCGACGCGACGGTCCACGATGCCCAGGCGTCCCTCGAAAAGGCGACCACGCTGCTCGCCGCGGTCCTCGCGGGAGCCGACTTCGTGGACCTCTTCTTCGGGTCGTACGCCGGGTACGATACGACGAGCTTCGAACAGATCGTCCTCGATCATGACATCGCGGGGTACGCGTTCCGCTATGCCGAAGGGATCGAGGTGACCGAGGAGACGCTCGGCCTGGACCTCCTCCGCGAGGTCGGTCCGGGAGGCGGCTTTCTCCGCAATCGCCGAGCCCTTAAGTTCGCCCGCGAGCGAATGCGGAAGGAGTTCTATTTCCCCGACGTCCTGCGGCGTTCGGCCCCGGATCCCCTCAACCCCCGTTCTCCCCTCGCCCTCCTGAGTGAGGCGCACGATCGAGCCGGCCGGCTGCTTCGAGAACACCGGCCAGACCCGATCGACCCGGAGCTGGTCCTCGAGATGGAGCAGGTCCTAGCGAGCCTCCGACCGGTATCGAGCCCTTCCGGGGCGGCATGATCGTTCCCCGGGCGGCCGCCGCACCGACCACGGAGCGGCCTCTTCGACGTGAGAGGACGGCTTCCCACGGCCCGGAAAAGAATTCATCTAAGGCGTTCCCTCCCGAGAAGGGCTTCCGAGGATAGCGGGTGGAAGAGGACTATGTCGCCCGCCTGAAGCAGGCGGTGCTCGAATACGACATGGACCGAGTCGCGGCGCTCGCCCAGGAAGGCCTCGACCACGGCCTCGACCCGCTGCGAGGGATCGAGGATGGGCTCGCCGCGGGTATCCGCGAGGTCGGCCAGCGGTTCGGGGCCGGCGAACTGTTCCTCCCGGAGCTCGTGATGGCCGCCGAGACGCTCCGTGCCGGCGTCGCCGTCCTGCAACCTCGCATTCCGAAGGGTGCGGGAGCCCGGAAGTCCCGGCGGGTCCTCCTCGCCACCGTGCAGGATGACATCCACGAGATCGGAAAGAACCTGGTCGCCACGATGCTCACCGCCGCGGGCTACGAGGTCGTGGACATCGGGGTGAACCAACCCGCGGAGGAGATTCTGGCGAAGGCCAACGAGGTCCAGGCTGATGTGGTCGGGGTCTCCGCACTCATGACCACCTCGATGCCGAGGATGCGCGAGCTCCTCCGGCTCGCCGACGACCGAAAGGTCCGAAAGCAGGTACGGTTCATCGTGGGAGGCGCCCCGGTCACCGACGAGTTCTCCACGAAGATCGGTGCCGACGGGACCGCGCCCGACGCGGCGGAAGCGGTGCATCTGGTTCGCCGGCTCTTGGGCGGCGACGCCCCCGCGGACTCCCGATAGGGCGGACCGTCGGGAACGTCCTCCGCGGCCTCCGGCGGCCCGGCCAGGGGAGCCAAACGCGGCGTACCCGACTCCTTTCGAGAGGTCAGCGAGGAGGGGCGGGCCGCGGAACGCCCGAGAATCGCGACGCGTCTCGGTGCGGTAGGGCCAGGGAAGAGGCGAAGGCCCGGGAGAATCGGGGGTCACCGGCGAGCGACACGTGGCGGATCGAACGGGCGAGGGTTCGCATCCTCGCTCGCTCCTTCAACGATACGAGGGCCAGCCGGGCGCCGGATCCTGCCGTGTTCCCCACGAACCGAACCCGGTCGAGCGAGACGTTCGGGAACATGCCGACCGTCCGCGCACTTTCCGGGGCAAGGAAGGAACCGAACGCGCCGGCCAAGTACAGCCTCCGGATATCCGATGGGGATCGACCGAGCTCCGCCAGAAGCACGTCGATCCCGGCGTGGATTGCCGCCTTCGCGAGCTGCAGCTGGCCAAGGTCGTTCTGCGTCAGCACGATATCCTCGCCGATGGAGGTCTCCCCGGCGGGAACGACCAGGAACGCCGTCTCTCCGGAAACCCGCCGGATCCGGTCCGAACCCGACGATGCCTGAAGGCGGCCGACGGAGTCGACCGCGCCCGCTCGGAACAGTCCCGCGAGGAGGTCGAGCAACGCGGAGCCGCAGAGCCCACGGGGCTTCTTCCGGCCGATGGTCCGGTAATCGACGTGCCACGTCTCGGGCTCCACGCTCGCCCGCTCGATGGCTCCATCGGCCGCGCGCATGCCGAACCGGATGTGGGCGCCTTCGAACGCCGGCCCGGATGGCGAGGAGCAGGCGACCAGGAGCTCTTGATCCCCCGCGCAGATCTCCGTGTTCGTCCCCACATCGACCAGAACGTTCAGGCCCCGCGCCCGGTCCATGCGCGTCGCGTCCACCCCTGCGACCAGGTCGCTTCCGACGAACGCCGCGACAACGGGAGGCGCCACCACCTCGGACGCGGGACCGACGGGAAGACCTAGTGTGCTGGCCGACCGAACGACCTCGCGACGCGACGCCGGAGTATACGGGGCCCGGGCGAGTCGGTCCACCGGTAGGCCAAGGAAGAGGTGCTGCATGGCCGTGTTCCCCACGGCCGTGATCTCGTAGACGCTCTCCGTAGGTCGGTGGGCGCGAGCGCAGGCGTCCTGGATCAAACGACCAACGCAACCGACCACCTCTCGATGAAGGTCCGCCTCGTGCGACGGCTGCTGGAGCGCGAAGGCGAGGCGGGACATGATGTCCTCCCCGTGAACGAGCTGGGGATTGGGCGCCGATACGGTCGCGAGGACGGCGCCGCTGGACAGGTCCAGGAGGAACCCGGCGATCTTCGTCGAGCCGATGTCGAACGCCATCCCGAGCAGGGGAGTGTTGGACGCGGAGACCGCGAGGACCTCACGGCCCCGCACGACCAGCTTTCGGGGCCACTTCCCCGGCAGTCGAGGAGCAAGCGCGAGCTGGGCCCTAACGGGCCGCACCCGCAGGCCCCGCGCGATGAGCTCAGCGGCAGTCGTCCCTCGGAAGAGCGGGAGCTCCCGGACTGCCGGGTCGAGGCGATGGCGGGGAACCATCCCTGAGGTCTGGAGCCGCTGCCATCCTCGCTGGGCCTCGGGAGGGATCCCGAGCACGACCGTCCCTCCCGCGATTGGACGCGCCTGGCATGCGAGGCGAACGACTCGATGTCCACCAACCTCGCCGAGGGAGCGTTTCTCGGAGGGGGTCGGCGCGCTCAGGAGCTCGGCGCCGTGCCGGACCAGGACGCGACACTTCCCGCACGTGCCTCGGCCCGCACAGAGGTCCTCGAGGCCGGCGCCACACCGGACCGCGGCATCCAGGAGATCCTCCTCCGTTCCGAGGTCCACCCGGCGCCCTTCCGGTTGGAAGATCACTACCCGCCGCATCATGGTCTCCCTCCGTGACATGACCGGGAGCTATGGGGTGCCCAGGTCGTAGCCGACCAGCACCGAGCCGCATCGGACCTCGTCCGGGATGCGAAACCGTTCCCGCAAGTACTGGTCTTGCAAAGGATCCGGGCTGCCGGAGTCGATGTTCGACACGCCGGGTACGTCGGCGAGCTCGGGAAAGGGTACTGGGGGAAGCTGCCATCTCAGCGGACTTTGGGCGCGGACGTTCGACCACAGGACGAACCCCCGCCCTAGCAGCTCGACCCGCCCTCGCTCGGGTCCCGAGGACGGCACTCCCGGGATCGATTCCTCGCCCACGACCGTGCCGACCGCGTCGACCAACCGGAGCGTGGGCGCCGGGGGCGGGCGGAACGACGCATCCTTGAACACGCAGAGCACGCGGTCATGCCGCAACGTGACGGAAACCCCTTCGTTGGTCGAGGAACCCCGCGACGCCCGGGCGAGGAGCGCCTCCCGGTCCGCCGAGGCCAGGAATTCCACACGGACCACCCCGGCGATCCTGCGGACCCGTTTCAGAACGTCCTGGTCGATAGCCGTCAATCGCCGCTCTCGGTCCCGAGAGCAACAGAGCCGTTCCCTCAAAGCCCTCGCGGTCGGCGGGGGCGGCGGACTGACCTTCGCTCGCCACCTTCGACCGGCTGCCCCCTCCGGGCGCTCCAGGGATTCGCTCGCGACCGGGTCCGACCGGGCGACCCGGGGGCGGACCGTCACAACGGAAATAGAGGGACCCCCTGCAAGCCCCGCTGGCGATGCGACGAGCTCGTGACCCTTCCCCTACCACCCGCCGCCAGCACGTGCGCCGGGTCTTCGACGACCGGGTCCAGCTGGAATGGAAGCGCTACGCGGGGGAGCCTCGTCGTGTCCTTAACCGCGTCCTCCGGGAGAGATTCCTTCGGTTGCACTTGAGAGGCTCCCGTGGCAACGCCCTCGAGCTCGGGCCCGGCCCCGGCCGCTTCAGTCCCATCCTCCGCAGCGCGATTCGAGGTCGGGTCATCGCGGTCGACCTTTCGCGCGAAATGCTCCGGGCCGCCCGTCGGCGCGCCCGAGGAACGTCCGCGTCGCGCGCGACCCACTGGGTCCAAGGGGCGGGGGAGCATCTTCCACTCTCGACCCGCAGCATCGATGTCGCGGTCGCGTTCGGGAACATCGTCAGCTTCGCGGCCGACGACGGGCCGGTCCTGTTGAAGGAACTGGGACGGGTCGTGAAGCCGAACGGGCTGCTCATCGCCGACTTTGCTTCTCCGGCGGCCGCGACGCAGGAGTTCTTCTACGTCGCCGCTCATCGACGCCTCCTTCCCCGCATCCTCCGTCGGCCGCACTACTTCTTCATCGACCGCGTTCTAACCACGGGGTTCCAGCCGTACGACCCCGACCGGTTCGCGCAATGGGCGTTCCGATTCTACACCGTCGGGGAAGCCAAGAAGGCGATCGTTCGCGCCGGCTTTCGTCTGCTCGACGTGATGAGCGTGGCCCCGATCGCCGCCACCCACAATCGGATCGCCGCCATCGCTCGACGGGAGGGGCGAATGTGGGAGGCCCTGCTTCGAATCGAGGA
>Ga0187817_10001048_pt1 | contig 13028 bp, 9 predicted proteins | sample NC_wetland_sal_i_17_FD_132431 | JGI IMG/M metagenome (GOLD analysis project Ga0187817, IMG submission 132431) | Wetland sediment microbial communities from Neuse River Estuary, North Carolina, USA - SO4_2 | ecosystem: Environmental > Aquatic > Freshwater > Wetlands > Sediment | place: USA: North...
GCCCACGCATAGGCGTTGATCGAGAACCAGTTCGCCCAGTCCGCGTTGTCTTCCAGTTGCGACGCGGGCAACAGGCCATACTCGCGAAGCTTCTGCCCGTTGACGTCGTTCTGCTTGGTTGTGGCCCGCTGCGCCACAATCCACTCGATGGCCTTGCGCATGTGCGGCCACGCATGCTCCAGCCACTGGCGGTCTCTGGTGTAGAAATAGTGCTGCGCTAAGGTCCACAGCACCGTCGGATGGTCGAGGCCGTAACCGTGCGCCGTGTAATCGTAGACGTTGTCGATCTTCGCGCCGTGGAAGATCGCATCGGTCGGGCCCTGGTGCGCGCCTGGAAAGTTCTTGCTTCCCTGCAGACGCATCATCGTTTCCAGATAGCTCGTCGCCGTTTTGAATTGCCCCAGGGTGTCCAGGAGGAGCACCTGATAACAGGCTTCGTTCTCGAACACGTCATAAACATAGCTGGCCGCTGGAACCATGTAGAGGCCGGTTTTAGGATCTTTGGTCGTGCTGATATGAATCTGCGCGATTACCGTGCGCGCCAGGAGGTTGAACTTGGGTTCAGGAACCGTAAAGCGCACGGCAGGTTCCACGATCTGTTTCCAATAGCCGATGACGCGGTCGCGTTCGGTGGAATAGCGGAGCGCTTCCAGGTCCGCGCGATCCGCGGCCGACAGATCGGAAACACACGGCAATTTGACAACGATCGAGCTTTCGGCGCCCGCCGGCACCGGGAATCGGATGTGGATACCATGCGCCTCCGCCGCCATCGTAACGTCTGTGGGACCATCGAACTGCGCCAGCACGAAACCACTGCCAACCGCGAATTTTCCTTCGAGCGAGAGCGCTTCCGCAGGATCGACCGACACCCAGAGATGAGCGCTGCGCGTTGTGCTCGCGCGGTTGTGCGCGGTGAATCGCAGCATCAAAATCGCGGGCGTCTGCTCGTTCCGCGCGGAATCTTCCGGGGACAACGGCCCGCGAAGCAGCGTCGAGAAGGCTTCCTCACTGTAATCAATGGCTTCGTTCTGCCAGCGTTGCGTCACCACGGGAAGATAACCGTCTAGCTTGCTGACGGTAACTTTGTGATCGTCGCGCTGGTATTGTGTTTCGCCCGTTGCAATCTTCCATGTAATCCGGTCGCCCGGCCAATGCAGCCGCTCGAGTTCATGGCCCTTGGCTTTGATGCCTGACTTGCTCACGAAAACGTTCCCGCCGTACTCGAAGGCGAATTTCTGCCAGTCTGAATCCGGCGCCAAGGGCAGATAGACGCGCCCGCCCCACTCCCTCTGCCAGGGGTCGAGCGGCGGAATTTCGCGTGCCGCTCGTTCGTACGTCTGCTCCGGCTCGTTGGGGATGCGCTGCCGGACTCGCAACTTTTTCTTTCCGGCGTCGGCGTCCGAGCCGTTCAGATCGACTACGCGCACCTCCAAATCCGGAATGACAATCGGCCCGTGCTTGAGATCATCGGTACAGAACGAGAACGTCCGCGCCGGCGTTTTCACCGTCACGACGGTCAGATCATGTGACCCGGGAAGCGACGGCGTCGCCTGGACGAGATCCAACATCACCCCCTTAGGCGAAGCCGAGGCCGCCGATGAGCGCAGCCGTCCATTGTAGACCGAGATCGCGGGTGCGGCACCCAGGTCGCCTTCCACTCGCACCAAGAGTGCCTTTTCCACGCTGTCGGAATACGCGGAGATCGCAGACATTGCGGGCACTCTGTCGGCGAAAACCAGCCGTATTTTGAGCGTTCTTCGATAGCGCACCCCCGGCAGATTCTTGGCTCGCGGATTCTCCGCTTCGCCGAGCGGCGAGAAATCGTAGCGGCACTCCGATTTTTCGCAGTTCTCGGATTCTGCAGCGGTGAGCCATTGGCCCTGCCACGGGTCGTCCATCGGGTCTTCGAACGACGGCATTCGCGGCGGATCATACGGCCAGTTCTGAAACCAATATTCGACCCGAACACCCTTCGCCGGCTTGCCTGCATATTGAACCCTGATTTCGCGAATGTCGCGTTCTTCATCCCACTCGACCCCCACGTTGGAACTCGTCGTGGCATCGGAAATCACGGCCAGACGCCGGGTCGCTTTATCGTTCCACGTGGTGAGCCTGCCGGAGGGCGCCAGATCGAGGTAGTCCGCCGCCTGCGCACAGCACGAACCCGCGAGCACCGCCAGGGCAAGCGTCAGACGCACGCTTTCTCCCCCTGCCCGACGCGATACCGTTCGATCGCCGCCGGGTTCAAATGCACTCCCAAGCCTGGTGACTTTGGAACGGCCACCATTCCATCGTTGTCTACCAAAATGCTCTCTTCCGTCGTCTCCCAGCGAAGCGGTGACTTGCTTGTCGAATACTCGAGCAGTTCCGCATCCCGATGGTTGGCCAGAAAATGGAGATTGGCGGCGATTTCGATGTTCGTCTTGTAGCCGTGCGTGATCACGCGCTTGCCGCGTTCCCGCGCGGCCTTCGCAATCCTGAGAATCCCGGTGAAACCGCCCACGCTGGTGATGTCCGGCTGGCAGATGGATGCGCCGCCGCGGTCCATGGCCTCGATGAACTCATCCACGTGCGTGAGGCCGAGATCTCCAACACCCAGTGGAATCCCGGCCTCCGCCATGCGCGCGTGCCCGGCGACGTCGTCCAAAGGCAGCGGCGCCTCCAGAAACAACACACCGACATCTTTCAAAATCGGCACCAGCTTCAGCCCCTCATCGGCGGTTTTGTACGAGAGAGCCGCGTCCACGATCAGACTGCCTTCGCCCAACACCTCCCGCGCCGACCGCAGCAGCCGGTGTGTGAGATCCAGGTCCTCCATCCACCAGGGGTCCGCAGCAAACTTGACGTTGCGCAGCCGCAGCCTTTGCATGGCGTCTTCGACCTGGCGTTTTACGCCCGATTCGGTGGTCGCCATCGGATAGATGGTGCCGTACGCCTGGATCCGGTCACGGTGCGCGCCGCCCAGCAGTTCATGGATTGGGACAGCGCGGATCTGGGCGGCGATGTCCCACAGCGCGATATCCACGCCTCCGATGGCGTGCATCATCAGCCCGCGCCGCCCGACGTAGCTGGTGGAATCGTACATCAAGTCCCACAACTTCAGGGGGTTCGAGGGATCCCTCCCTAACAGAAGTTCTCGCAGGCCCCAAGCCTTCGAGTGCGCCGGGCGGGCATACACAATGGCTTGGACCGCGTCCGCCAGCGTTTCCACCTCTCCGATCCCGATAACGCCCTCGTCAGTCTCGACGCGGATCACGCAGTCGTCGTAGGAGCCGTCGAACAACCCGATGTTTGGATCCTCCACCCGGAGATGGATGGCCTGGATGTCGGTAATCTTCATGTGCTGTGCGGACTTCCATATATTTTGGGGTAGTGCAACTAGTGGTTTTTCACTATCTTTGGAGGAAATTGGTAAAAGCGTGTAATGCTTAGGGCTTGAAGTCGATCTCGCCCTGGTCGGTCTTCGGGGTAGAGCCTGCAAGTTGATGAAACAGCGTGCAGAAGTGGCTTACGTTTTTGAACCCGAGAGCGTAGGCGGTTTCTTTGGTCGAAGACCCCTCCAAGTGTATGAGCCGCCGGGCCTTCAGGACCAGGAGCGCGTTGTAGTAGTTGTGCGGGTTGATGCCGGACGAGTTCTTGAAAAGCGGTATGAACCTGGAGGGGCTCAATCCGACAGCCGCGCAGAGGTCGGTAAGCCGGAAGGCGCCTTTGCCGTGACTGTTCATGTATTCCGTCGCGCGATGCATGTGCAGCCAAGGCAACTGGGGAGGCAGATGGAAATCCAATGGGAGGATGGCGTCGGTGGGCCAGGATCTCAATAACTGGACCAGGATCTGCCGGACGAAGGTTTCGGCCATGGTGGCGTAACCGCGCTGCTGTTCCTGATACTCGCGAATCAGTTTGGCGACCAGCTCAAAAACCTCGGCATTCCGGAACTGCCCGACAAAACGGAAGTCGCGCGAGAAAGAGCAATGCGGCATGGACATGGCCTCAAACAGCGGGCGCAAGACGGCGGGCCGGAGGATCAGACTAAATCCGCTGGCATGCGGCGCATCCACTCCGAACCGGCAGCGATGAATCTCGCCGGGATTCACGATGAGGATCTCACCAGCGTGCAAGAGATCGCGCTGATGATCCCGCAGAACCTCCATAGAGCCGGAGAGGCACATGACGATACAGTACTCGCCATGCATGTGCGCCAGCCCGTCATACTGCGTTTGCGAATAATCGAAGTGATGAAACCCCAACCCCAGATCCGGCGTCAGCCAGACGCTGCTCCTTGCGCTGGAATCCTGCCCGTGTGGCATAGAAAGCTCCCTGATGTGCGTAGAAGCTAACACACTGGACAATCGACGCGCAAGCTCAGTGTCCCGCCACGCTCATCGCGCCATCCACCACAAGGAAAGCGCCAGAGACGAATGACGCGGCGTCCGACGCCAGGAACAGCGCGGCCTCGGCGACATCGCGCGGCTTGCCAATGCGGCCTAGCGGGTGGCAACTGAGCACCTGGCGCATGGTTTCTTCACGATCCGGGACCGATGCCAGCCACTTTTCCATCAGGGGTGTGTCGATGTAACCGGGGCAGATGGCGTTGACGCGAATCTTTTCCGGCCCATGATCGAGAGCCATGGCTCGGGTCAGGCCGAGCAAGCCGGCTTTCGTCGCATCGTACGCCGCTATGCCTTGCCAGGAGACGAAAGCGTGTACAGAAGAGATGTGAATGATGGCGCCGCCACGCCCGCGCATTTGTTCAATCGCGTACTTCGACATCAGATACGCGCCGCGCAAGTTGACGGCAATCTGCCGGTCCCAGGCAGACGGGGCGAGGTCGCTTACCGATCCGCTGACTTCGATTCCGGCGTTGTTCACGAGAACATCGAGCGAACCGAGTTGGCGGACGGTTTGCGCGACGGCCTCCCGGGCGTTTTCCTCGATGGCCACGTCCCCTTGGATCGCGACGGCGGGCGCGTTTGTTCGCAGGCGCTCTGCCATGCGGCTTGCGCCGGCGCCATCGATGTCGAATGCCGCGACGGCATAACCCGCTTCCGAGAATCGTTCCGCGATCCCGGCGCCGATTCCTGCCGCGGCGCCAGTCACCAGAACGGTCTTTCCGATCCCGCTCATTTTGCGCTCCTCCAGCTTTGCTTTCCCTCTTCGAGTATCACGTGACGGTTGGCGGGAATGCCGCTGATGCGGTCAACGGTGCCGCTGGGCCAGCGCACGCTAACCCGGTCTACACGCGCGGCGCCGCCGAGGCCGAAGTGCAGCCGGAGATCGCTCTGCGAAAGATAGCTGCCACCGCTCCGGACCTCGTCGATCTGGCGCATTCCGCCGGCCTCGATTTCCACCCGCGCACCGATTCCATCGCGATTTGATTTCGTTCCTACGAGGCGCACCCCCAGCCAGTGATTCTTCACCGGTGCTTCAGGTATGAGCAGCGACGGAGTCTCATGCAGCTCATTAACAGCAACGGCGAGCCGGCCGTCATTATATAGGTCCGCTGCGGCCGAGCCTCTGCTAGAACGCGGGCGAGCCATATCCGGGCCGGCTGCCGAAGTAACGTCTTCGAAGCGGCCGTCACCGAGGTTTCGATACAGCAGTTTGCGCTGGCGAAAGGTCGAGTCGCTTCGCGCTGTATCGATTTCGGGCGTCAGATGACCGTTGACAATCAAAACGTCGGCCCATCCGTCGTTGTCAAAATCCGCCGCAATGACGCCCCAGCCAAGATAGTTGCGCAGCCTGCCGAGCCCGGCCTGAAAAACGCGATCCGAGAACGTGCCGTCGCCGTTATTGTGATACAGGTTCGGACTGTCGTCGGAGAAGTTGGTTTTCACCACATCCAGGAAGCCGTCGTGATCGTAATCGAACGCTGCCACGCCCATGCCGGCTTGCGCTTCGCCGTCCTCGTTGTATGCCAGGCCGGAGGAGATTCCCGCGTCCTCGAACGTTCCATTACGGCGGTTGTGATAGAGGATGCTGGCGGCTGAATCGCAAGCTACGTAGATATCCGGCCAGCCGTCGTTGTCATAGTCGAAGGTGAGAACGCCAAGCGCATAGTGACCTTCGGTGGCGCGGATGCCAGCCTTGATGCTGACGTCGGAGAACGTTCCGTCTCCGTTGTTGTGATAGAGGTAATTCACTGCTTTCGGCAGTCCGCGGGGCCCGCATGCAATGGGAATTCCTTTGTACTGGCAGAACTCGCCGGAGCCGGGATTCGGAACGTTGGAAAACCCGGGCCCCAGGTCGACATAGTTGGAGATAAACAGGTCGACTTTGCCGTCGCGATCGTAGTCGACGAATGCACAGCCGGAATTCCAGCGGCCATCAGCGCCAGCCACGCCGGCACGCTCTGCCATTTCCGTGAACGTGCCATTGCCGTTGTTGTGATAGAGCCGGTTCTTTCCGTAATAGGTGACAAACAGGTCTTCGTGCCCATCGTTGTCGAAGTCCGCAACGCACGCACCCTGTCCCCAGCCGGAGTAATCGAGGCCGGCTTCGCGCGTGACGTCGGTAAACGTGCCATCGCCGTTGTTGCGGTAGAGATGACTGGTGGGTTTCGTCACTTTGTCTGCGGGATCGAGCGTCGTGCCATTCACCACAAACAGGTCCACATAGCCGTCGGCATTGTAATCGAGAAAAGCGAGGCCGCTGCCGTTCATCTCCAGGATGTATTTCTTTTTCGCGATGTCGCCGGAGACGTTGGCTGCAAGCAGGCCCGCCTTGGCGGCGGTGTCCATGAATCTGACGTTCCACGGCTCTCTCACAACGCCCGCACCGGCGAGAGCGGCGAGCGCGATGATTCCGGCGCCTCGTCGCATATCAATGCCGCGCCGGCATCAGGATGTCTTGCGCCTGGCGAGCCAGCATTTCCTCTTCGCGCAGGCTTCCGAGGCCGGAAAATTTCTTGCGTGCGTCCTCGGCCTCACGCGTGCGGCCCTCTCGCGAATAGATCTGGGCCATCTTGTAATAGGGCAGCGGATATTTAGGATCGATTTCCACGGCCCGCTCGAAATCAGCCAGAGCGGCTGCAGAGTTGTTTTGCTCCATCAGAACCTTGCCGCGCAGGAAGTATTCGGGGGCGAAACGAGGGTTGGCGCGAATCGCGCGCTCCACGGCCGCAGCCGCCTGCACGCGCGTTTGCGGAGAGAGCCGGTACAGGATCAAGGCGTCGAGGTACGCGAGGTAAAAGTCCGCACCTGGATTCTTCAAGCCTTCTTCCACAACGGAGCGAGCCGACTGGAGATCGCCCGTCATGTAATACAAAAAGCCCAGGCCCTCGCGCGCCGCGTCCTGGCCGGGGGCTTGTTCCAGAGCGGTGCGGTAGCTTCGAACGGCGTCGCCATACCTGCCCAGCCGGAATTGCGCGAGCGCCACCGTGGAGAGGAGCGGCACCGAACGCGGCGATTTCTCAAGCGCCGGCTGAAGCAGGTCCAGCGCCTCGATGAATTTGTCCTGGCGCATCGCTGCCACTGCGGCCTCGGAGCAGAACGTTTCATTCGCGGGTTGCAAGCGGCAGGCGGAGATGATCTCGCGCGCCGCGCTGTGGTCTCCGAGGCTCTCCATGGCCTTGCCGCGCAGATAGACGACATCCGGTTCGGCTGCGCCGAGATCACGGAGGGTCAAGAGCGCGGCTGGCGCATCGCCCGCCTTGAATTGCGCAAGAGCCAGATTGTACGTCACGGACGAAGAATCCGGGCGCTGGGCGTGAGCTTTGGACAGAACACGGACGGCGCCAACGTAGTCTTCGCAATCGGCCAGGCCGAGACCGGCGGCGACCAGGGCCTCGAAATTTTCCGTAGTCTCCGCCGCTCGGCGAAAGAGCTTCGCGGCATCCGGTTTGTCGCCCCGCTGTTGATCGAGCGAGGCAAGCTGCAACAGTGCGGCGGTGAAAGAGGGCAGGATATCGAGTGCCTGACGCAACGCCTTCGCGGCGAGATCGATTTTGTTCTCCTTGCGGTACACGATGCCGAGCGCATTGTACAGAATGGCAGAGTGCGGAAACTGTTCGATGCCTCGAATAAGCTGCTCTTCAGCGTGGGCCAAATCACCGCGATCGATCAGAGGCAGCACCGAGAAAAGATACTGCTGCTCGGGTGGGGATGCAGTCTGCGCGCCGGCCTGGAGAGCCGCGATCAGTACCATGAAAAGGTTGAGTCGCCGCACGGCAATCGATAATGGTCGAACCTGGCAGCGCCGGGTGTCAACTGCCGCTGCTACACTGAGTCCGATGATTTGGCTGCTGATGCTGATGGGCGCCGGGAGTCTGAGCGCCCAGCTTGCGGCGGCGCATGCGCACCTGGGCAGCGGAAATCAGCTCATGCTGGCCGCGCGCTATGCGGATGCGGCCTCGGAATTCGAGCAAGCTTTGCGCGACGATTCCACCTTGAGCGAGGCTCGCGATCAGCTTGCGGTGTGCTATTTCGAGCTGCGGGATTATGCCCGTGCGCGGCCGCTGCTTGAGCAAATGGCGGCGACCAAAGGCGCGGCCCGGGTGGCAGCTTACTACCTGGGCCGGATCGATCTGATCGAGGGCCGTTTCGATTCTGCTGTCCGACATTTCCGGTCGATCCCGCGCCAGAATCCGGTTCGAGATGAGCTGTATTACCTTGGTTCAGCCTATTACAAGCAGGAAAAATATGCCGAGAGCATCAAAACTCTACGGCAGGCTGTGGTGGCCAATCCGCGTGAGGCGCGCATCCACCAGCTTCTGGCTCGCGCCTATCAGAAGGTGGGGCAGGGAAGTGAAGCCGAAACGGAATTTGCCGAGACGCGACGGTTGAACGATTATTATTCGGAGAGCTTGACGATCATCGGACGCTGCCGTGCACTGCTGGTTCAACGGAAGACAGAAGAGGCGTGGGACCTATGCCGAGCCGCGATCGATTCCGATGATGTGGATAAGATCGTGGCCATCGGCATGCTGTTCGGCCGGTCGGAACAGTATCGGCAGGCGCTCGAAGTTTGGGAGAAGGCGGCCACGTTGGATGCGGATTCTTCGGAGATCCAATACAACCTGGCCCTCACCTGTTTTCATCTGAAGGAGGTGCGGCGGGCGCGCGACTATGCTGCGGCGGCCGTGCGTCTGCGCCCGGACTTTATCGAAGCCAACATCTTGTACGGGACTATCCTTTATATGGGCGGTGAGGACCGCGAGGCTCTGGCAGTACTGACGCACGCGCATGAGTTGAAACCCGAAGACACGGCCGTAGATCGCCTGCTAGCGGAGGAACTGGTGATCGCGGCGGCGAACCAGGGCTGCGCGGAAGCGGCGGAGTCGCTGAAGCAGGCGATGGCGCTCCACTCCGATCTCACATCGGTCTCCGCGCGCTTAGCGGAAATCAAGGCTCGTTGCCAGACTAAATGAGGCGGACGATAATACTGGCGAGCGCCTGGCGGCACACCAGTGCGGACCTCACGACTGCGGGGTTATGGCGCCGGCAATCGCAAACGAATCTGCCCAAACTGTGGATACCCAAGAGCGAAGATCTCACTTTATCCAGACTGTCCCGACTCCGGGGACCGGCCAAACCGTTCTACGCAGGTAAAGAGTATCGTCATGCGTCCAGCAGAAGTGGCGGAAGAGATGTGCGTATCTTTCAAACTCAAAGTCTTCAAGGAGGAGTCAGAATGGCGCATCATTGAATTCGTCCCAAAGAAGAAGCGTTTGAGCGATGTCGATAATCTGAAGTTCCGCTCTAAGGCTGGGATCCCGATACCGTACAGGGTATTTTCAATCGGTTGAGGGAAGGTCGTCACGCGGTGTCCCCGGAACGAGGTCGGCAAGGCATGAAGGGTGCGCGCGTCGTTGGCTTGTCGGAGATGTGCCTTTCCGGGATCGACAGCGTTAAGAAGTATTATTGGACCCTACTTCTGTGGACGTCGCGCTGCTAGGCTCAGGTTTCCGACGTGACCTGCAGTTCACTCGACGGTTCGGAACGGCCTCCCGGACTGATACAGCCGGATCCGGCCGTGCATCGCATCCGTCTGGGTCTGCTGGTTGGTCGCTACGGACAGCGCCCTGCGCTCCGCCGCCACGGCGTACTCGAATTCTCCGGCTTCGGCGTAGGCGGCCGCCAGCGTGTCCAGAGCCGCTGCATCTTTACCGCCCAACAGAGTCACCGCCCGTATCGCCAGGGACACCGCTTCGCTCCCGTTTCTAAGCGACGGTTGAGGGCTGGTGGCCAACACCCACGCGGTCACGCGCAGTCTCCGCGCATCGCCCGGTTGCAACCGAATTGCTTCGCGCCACTGATCCAACGCCTCGAGTACCTCCCCGCGCGCGTATAGGGCATCGCCCAGGGCGTTGTGGGCTTCCGCGTACTCCGGCCTGACGTTCAGTGCTTTGCGCCACTGAGCGACGGCGCCATCCGTGTCGCCTCGCTTCATCAGCACGAGCCCCAGGTTGTAGTACGTGGGTGCATACTGCGGGTCAAGCGCCAACGCGGTACGCAGTTCGGCCAGCGCGCCGTCGGAATCCCCGGCCGCAGCCAGCGCCCCTCCAAGATTGCAGTGCGCCTCGGCGAATGCGGGCTTCAACGCGACGGCCTTGCGGAAGCTGGGCACTGCGTCCTGAGCTCGCCCGCCTTCGAGCAGCAGCCGGCCCAAGTCGTTGTGCGTCTCGGCGCGGCTGGCATCCGATTCAAGCGCCTGCCGGAGCCGGGCCTCGCGCGCCGCGCGGAAATACGGCCTCGCTTCGGCGGGGTGGCCCGCCAGCAGCAGCGCCGCACCCAGGTTTTCCTGCGCCGGGGCGTCGTTCGGCCGTGTCTCCAGCACTCTGCCCCACTCTTTCACCGCTTCCTCGAGCCGATTCTGCTTCTGCAGGTACATGGCGCGGTCGAATCGCCGGTAGTATTCGAGTACGGGACCGTCGATTGATTGCAGCCCGTCTGGGGCGATGTGCACAAACTCGGGAAGATTCACGGCACGGTTCGCCGCAGTGGTGTTCTCCACGTAAATCGCCGGGCTGTCGTTGCCGCTCTCATCGATGTGAGTCAGATACATCTGCGTGTACGGCGATCTGCTTTTCGACGAGAACACCAGCCAGCGGCCATTGGGCGAGAAGCTGTGCCAGGAGTTCATGGGCGACAGGTTCGCGTTCATCCTGCGCGCCTCTCCGCCCGCCGCCCGCACGATGTGCAACTCGCTGTCGGGGCGCATCAGCAACCCATTACGGCATTGCACAAACACGATCCAGCGTCCATCGGGCGAGATTTTCGGGAACGTGTTGCTCATTGCGTTGTGCGAAGCCCCGGCGATCGGCTCGGGCGTGCCCCCGCGGCCTCCGCTGAAAGGGATGCGGTAAAGGTCGTACCGAATCTGCCGCTCGTTCGGATCGTTGGCGAATTTCGCCACCGGCGCATCCGTCGGATTCGGGTCCTTCGCAACGGCGCGGGCGAAGACGAGATAGCTGCCATCGGGACTCCACACCGCGTTCGTCTGGACGTAACGCGGGTCGTCGGCTCCGGGCAACGGCTGCAGAATGCCCGTTTCCTGGCTGTACCAGGCGAGGACTCCGCGCGTCGGAAAGAACACCTGCAGGAACCGGTAATCCATGAAGTTCGCCACGTAGTAATTGCTACGCGAACCCATGCCGGCTTCTGGATCGAGGGTGGTCACGACATACCGGCCGTCGGGCGAGACCTGCGACATGAAGCCGACGCGCAGGTCGCTGTTGAGCCGGCCGCCGGCGGTGCGCCACTGCACGAGATTCTCGTCGCGGACCTCGGTTCGGGACCGCACCGGCATCATCATGTACAGGCCCTTGTTGCGTTCGAGGCCATCCACATCCATGCCCAGTGTCCTTCCGTCGGCAGAAAAGGAATGGCAGTTGGCGCACACCAGTACGTGATCCATCACCACCCGGCTCCGCGCCTCGCCGATGTTGCGGAGACGCCAGGCGATCAGCCGCACCGCCTCCGAGGGTACCGGCTTGATGACCCCGGTCTGCGTCATGGTGGGCATGAGCGGCACGTCGCGGTAGAAGATCGGAGCGCCCACGGGGTCTTTCGAGGTATGAAGGGTCACCTGTCCACGCGATACGGCGCGCTGAGGATCGGCGGCGCGGAACCCGCTGATGGTTACAGTGGCCGGGGCCGTCACCGAATGCTGTTTGAAGGTCTCCCAGACAGTCGCGCTGGGGACCCAGGTTCGCTCCTCCGCCTGCTGCGACGTCAGACGCGGAGATTCATTCGTCGGTGCCACACAGAGCGGATCGATGCGGCCGGGGCGCAGGTGCGGGCCAGGTGAGATCGCGTGGAGCGCCGGCGACCCGTCGGCAAACGAAACGTCGATCTGCCAGAACGTGGCCGCCCCCGTACTGTCGCGCCAGAGAAACGTCGGGGGCGTGATCTCGGGCGGGAAGATAGATCCCTCCGCGGGATAGTCGATTGCCACCGCCGACATCTGGCGACCGGTTGCGGAGAACGCCGTCCCGGCAACGAGTGCGACAGCAAGGGCCGCAAGGCTACGAGAGTACACACAGGTTATGACGACACGCGCCTGGTGGCGGTTTCCGCAGCGGGAATGGCGGGTGTGCGGGCTCGGTGGTTGGGACAGATGTCGAGTCTTCTTCGTAGTCACGGTCATGGTGGTGAGAGAGTCCTCTATGGGGCACGCTGACACTCGGCATGCAGGATCCCAATGATCCTTTCGATGCCAACACGAGCAGGCGGCGAGGCCCTCACTCGAACCGCAACGCCACCACCGGATCAATGCGTGTTGCCCGCCGCGCCGGGATGAACCCGGCCACCAGCGCCACCACCGCCAGCAGCAGCGAGACCGCCGCGAATGTCCACGGGTCGGTGGCCTTCACGTTGAACAGCAGGCTCGAGAGCACGCGCGTCAGCGCGAACGCTCCCGCCAGCCCGATCGCCAGCCCCGCACCGGTCAGCAGCATGGCTTTCAGCAGCACCTGCTTCAACACGACTCCAGTGCCCGCGCCCAGGGCCAGGCGGATGCCGATATCGTGGGTCCCCTGCGCCACCGAGTAGGACATCACGCCGTAGATGCCCAGCACCGCCATCGCCAGC
>Ga0187817_10001049_pt1 | contig 13028 bp, 14 predicted proteins | sample NC_wetland_sal_i_17_FD_132431 | JGI IMG/M metagenome (GOLD analysis project Ga0187817, IMG submission 132431) | Wetland sediment microbial communities from Neuse River Estuary, North Carolina, USA - SO4_2 | ecosystem: Environmental > Aquatic > Freshwater > Wetlands > Sediment | place: USA...
ACCGGCGGCATCGGCCCAACCCACGACGACATTACCGCCGAGAGCGTCGCCAAGGCACTCGGCGTCGCCATCGACTACCATCCGCGCGCCGTCGAGATCATGCGTGCGCGCGTCGCGCAAACCGGCGGCGTCATGAACGAGGCGCGCATGCGCATGACGCGCGTGCCGGTCGGCGCCACGCTCGTGCTCAACAAAATTTCCGCGGCGCCCGGATTTTGGATCGGCAACGTGATCGTGATGGCCGGCATTCCGAGCGTGATGCAGGCGATGTTTGAATATGTCGCGCCGCAACTCAAGACCGGCTCGAAGATGCTTTCCGATTCGATCCGCGCGGACTGCCGCGAAGGAGATATCGGAACCGAGCTTGGCGCGATCGCGAAGAAATTTTCCGATGTGGTGATCGGCTCGTACCCGTTCGTGGACGAAAACAGCTACGCCAACACCAACGTCGTCGTGCGCTCCCGGAACCCGCAGCGACTGGCCGCAGCCAAGGTCGCGGTGGAATCCATGCTGGTCCGCGTCAAAGCCGCGCTTGCAAGAGCCTAGCGGTTGCCGCGCAATCGCCACTCTCGCTGTTGCATCGTCTGTTTTATTTTCCGCGTGAGCAGGATTGCATGAATTGGCGCCGCACCTTTGTTCTCGCCATTGCCGGTTCGCTCGGAGCGCTCGCCTTGTTATGCGCGCCCAGGCTTGGCGGCGCGGCGCCGGCCGCCAGTCTGCAGGGTTTTGGCGTCGTCTATCTGCACGGCAAAGGTGCCTGGCCGGGCGGGCTCAATGGCGGGATTTTAGGTTCGTTGAAGGAAGAAGGAGCGCTCGTGGCCACGCCGGAAATGCCGTGGTCTTTTCATCGCCGCTACGACGCGACCTACGACCAGGCGATGGCGGAAATCGACGCTGCGGTTGCCAACCTCAAGGCAAGCGGTGCGAGCCGCATCGTCATTATCGGTCATTCCTTGGGCGCCAATGCCGCGATCGGTTATGCCGCCCGCCATAACGATATTGCGGGAGTGGCCGCGCTTGCTCCCGGACATCTTCCCGAGGTCGGCAATATGCGGGAATTCGTCGGCGCCGCGGTGGCGCACGCAAAAACGTTGATTGCCGACGGCAAGGGAAACGTGCCGCAGACTTTTCCCGATATGGCGCAAGGCATTCCGTTGACGACGACGGCGACACCGGTCGTCTATCTCAGCTGGTTCGATCCCGACGGGCCGGCCGTCATCCCCAAGAACGCGCAAGCGATCGGCGCGGCGGCGAGACCGGTGCCGCTTCTTTGGGTCGCCGGCAAGCTCGATCCGATCGACAGCCGCGGCCCCGAATATGCTTTCGACGCCGCCGCCAAAAATCCGAAGAGCAAATATGTCGAAGTGTTTGCCGGTCATCTCACGACGCCTCTTGCGGCTCGCCAACAAGTGGTTGATTGGATCAATTCGTTGTGATGCGACGATCGCTGCAAGCGCGGCGCATACCTTGTGACAACCACGCCCGATGCTTAGCTAGCAAGCATCAACGACGCGAGCGAGTCAGGTGAGCGAGACGGAAGCCCTCTTTGGTGTGCTGCGTCAATCGGCGGATCCGGCTTGCGCCGCTGCCATCGAAAGCGCGGTTGCCGAAGCGCCCGATCATGAGCTCTGCCGAATCAACGCGCTCGCCTTCGCCAAGAAGAATAAATTGGACGAAGAGCGCACGATCGCGGCATTCCTGCACGCCGCACGGCTCGGCCTATTCGAGCTGTCGTGGAACGTCCTGTGCCCCGCCTGCGGCGGCGTGCTCGACGCCGGCACCACGCTCAAGACCGTCAGTCACGACGAATATGGCTGCACGCTTTGTGCCGCGGACTACAAGCCGACCCTCGATGAAATGGTCGAGGTGACCTTCACCGTGGCGCCGCGCGTGCGCCGCATCGCCGGTCACTATCCCGATGCGCTATCCGAGGCCGAATACTATCGTCAGATTTTCTGGAGCTCGGGTATGGACCTGCCCGAGAATCTCGAAGAAAGCCTTGCCGAATTTACGCTCGATTCGATCGAACTGCCGCCTGGCTCAAAAGGTGTGTTGTCGATTCCGCTGCCGGAGGGATACATGATCGTATTCGATCCGGTGACGCACAGCAGGCAAATCATTGCCGTCAAGGGCGAACCGACGCGCGAGCGGCAGGCGCTGTCGATCGTGTTCAATAAGGTGAAGGCGCCGCTCGGTTCGGTGGAGCTGCGGCCGGGTCCGTTGCGCTTGTCGCTTGAAAATCGCACCGACCGCCGCGTGCTGCCCGCTTTATGGGTGTCCGGCGATGCGCTTCATCGTCTCCTCGCCAAGCGGCGGCCGTTCCTCACCGCGAAGCGGCTCCTCACCAACCAGACGTTTCGCGATCTTTACAACACCGACACGCTCGATCCCGATCAGCGGCTCAAGATCACGAGTCTCACTTTCCTGTTCACCGACCTCAAAGGCTCGACGGCGCTCTACGAGCGCGTCGGCGATCTCGTCGCTTACGACCTCGTGCGTCAGCATTTTGGGGTGTTGTATGAGATTGTCGCTTCCGAGACGGGGGCGGTAGTCAAGACGATCGGCGACGCCGTCATGGCGACATTCTCTACGCCTGATCGCGCGATCGCGGCTGCGCTGCGGATGCGCGAGGCGATGGCGCGGATCAATGCCGAGCGCGGCAATGAGGATCTTCTCCTGAAGATCGGCATTCATGAAGGACCATGTCTCGCCGTGCGCCTCAACAACAATCAGGATTATTTTGGGCAAACGGTCAACATCGCTGCCCGGGTCCAAGGGCTTGCATCCTCGCGCGCGATCTTCGTGACGCAGCCGGTGATCGAAGATCCGAACACGGCAAAGATCCTGAAAGGTCAAAGTTTGCATCCGTCGATGCATCGCGCCGCGCTCCGTGGCATCGCCGACGAAACCACCGTCTACGAAATTCCGTGAAATTTTGACTGTTCCTTGCCCTCCTTGAACGCTAGGGAAGGGGAGTAGCAATCGACGGCGCCGGCGATGTGCGCCGCCGTGCGCAATTTTGGCGACACTTCCACGGCGATAAATTCCAATGCCGCAGCCCAAAACCGAAACACCCCCGAACCTTGAGAAAATCTTTCCGGTGTCGTGGGATCAGTTTCATCGCGATTCCCGCGCGCTGGCGTGGCGGCTGAGCGGGGCTGGGCCCTTCGAGGCGATCGTATGCATCACCCGCGGCGGCCTCGTGCCGGCCGCGATCGTGGCGCGCGAACTCGGCATCAGGGTTATCGAGACGGTGTGCGTGGCAAGCTATGACCACACGCGGCAGAGCGATTTGCAGATTCTCAAGGGCGTGGCGGCGAGTATCGTTGCGCGGGGCGGCGGTGAAGGCGCAGGCGTGCTGATCGTGGATGACCTCGTGGATACCGGCCAGACCGCGAAAATGGTTCGCGCGATCCTGCCCCGCGCTCATTTCGCCACCGTCTATGCCAAACCTATGGGCCGGCCGATGGTGGATACGTTCATCACCGAAGTATCGCAGGACACCTGGATCTATTTCCCATGGGATACCGGCCTTGCGTTCCAGCCGCCGATCCGCGAAGGCGGCTTATAGTGCGAGGCGGTACGATCGGCTATGATCACCGGAACTGGCTATGAAGGAGGACGGTATGGACGCCGTGACGCCGAAAACCAAGCATGACACCGCCGACACGCATTCGCACGTTGTCCGCCCGGCCGATATGGAATGGAGGAAGACCCGCTTTCCCGGCTGCGAGGTGAAGGGCCTTTTGTTGGACAAAGAGACCGGTCTCGTCACCGCGCTGATGAGGTTCGCGCCCGGCGCCACTTTGCCTGACCATGAACATGTGAAGATCGAGCAGACCTATGTGCTCGAAGGCAAGCTGGTCGACAAGGAAGGTCCCGCCAAGGACCTCACGGTCGGTCCGGGTGAGTTCGTGTGGCGCGAGGCCGGCAGCCGGCACGTCGCCTGGACGCCCGAAGGCGGGCTTATGCTTGCCATGTTCCAGGTCCCCAATAAATTCTTCGAGAAGGACGGTCGCGTGACCGACATTTCGGGTGCCGATTGGGATTCTTTATGGGGGCACGTATTCAAGGATTGATGGGTGGCGGCGAGGCAGGGGAGATCCAATTGATGCGCGCGCGAAAAAGACTGACTCGAACGTGGGGCACGCTCATCCGGTTGGCTGCGACATTGGCGGTGTTGACTGGAAGCGCTTTCGCGCAGAGCAACCCGTTCATGCCAAAGATGTCTCTTGGCGGACAGGAGAAAAAGGCGCTGACGCCGGAAGAACAGGAAAAGCAAAAGCAGCTCGACGCCGCTTACCGGGCGGCGACCAACAAAATTCCGAACCAGACGGCCAATGATCCTTGGGCCACCGTTCGGCCGGCGCCCGCCGCTCCGGCGCCAAAAAAGATGCCGCAATAATTTAGTTGGTTTCAAGCAAGTCGGCGCGGCTGCGGGCGATACTCCCCGCCGGCGCGCGTTGATCTACGTAGGCGGCTGTCTCACGGTCATGTTATAAGGTTTGTTCGCTCCGCGGACGTGGCGAAATGGTAGACGCAAGGGACTTAAAATCCCTTGGGGGTAACCCTGTGCGGGTTCGAGTCCCGCCGTCCGCACCAGAAAAAACGATATCAATTCCAACTCGTCACTGTCACGAGTTTTCGATTTGGCGCAAACGTCACGGCGCTCTGATTGACCGGAGGAGACAAAGCCGGTTCGGGTTCAATTGTGATTCTTGACTCTAACGTTCAACGCACCGGGTCTCGTCGTTTGCTGCATCGCGGCACGACGCACAGGTGACCCGCCGCGGCGCTCATGCGTTCAGCCCACCAAAACGCCCCGCAAATCAACAGGTCCTTGAAGCCTGTCCGGGTTCAATAATAATAGCGATGGGCAGCGCGGAGCCACCGCGCCGGGGTGTGGCACGAAAAGCAGCGTTGAAGGGGGACCTATTATGACAAGCGCTACAGAGCAGAAATTGCTTTTTCCGGGGCTTGCCGGATTCTACGCATCGTGGCGAGACATCACTTATACGCTGGTTCGCATCGTTATCGGTTACATCTTGCTCATGCACGGCTGGGTGAAAATCAACACGGGTATCACCGGCGTTGCCGGGCTTATGGCGAAGAACGGGCTCGAGCCGAGTCAACTCTTCGCTGGAGCAGCGATGTTCTTGGAAACAGTGGGCGCGGTCTGCATCATCTTGGGTCTGTTCACCCGCTTCTTTGCCGCCGCGCTCGCCATCGAGATCGGCATCGCTTTTCTTGTCGTGCACATGCCGAGGGGTTTTGCCGCAGCGCAGGGCGGCTATGAGTATGTCTTGCTGATCGGAATCGTCCTGTTCGCGATCGCCATTCGCGGCGGCGGCCCGTATTCGCTCGACCGCGTCATCGGCAAGGAACTATAAGCTCCCGGCGCCGCGGGCGCTGATAAAGGAAAACGTCTCGGTGGGCGGGAGTGAGCCGCGCGTTAGGCGGCGCTTCCGTCCGCCAACTCCGCCTCAAAGCTGTCGATGAAGACCGAGCCGATGCCGCGCGTCAGCGCGCCCGCTGTAATGGCGGAAGCGCCAAGGCCCCAAAGCAGACCTCCCGGAACGATCCACATCAGTGTGGATGAAGCGGCGACGCCGACGCCCGCAGGCACGGCGCCGCCGATCAGCCCCACGATAAACGATCGCGTCCGGTCGCGCTGGAAAGGCACGCCGTAAAGTTCGCTCAGTTGCTTCACCATGCGCACATTGACAGCGGTGATGCTGGCGATGTTGGCGGCCGGCAACGGCACGAGCCCGCCAAGCGCCGCGTAGTTTCGGTGCCGGTCGACGATCCTTTGCGCGAGCGCGCGCCGCTGCGCCGCAAGCGGATCGGTCCGATCGGGTCGTGCGCTCAATGCATTGCGATCAAGCTGTTGTGGCGCCGATCCGCCGCCTGCTGCGATGGCCTTTCTTACCGGCGCGACGGGATTTTTCGGAGCGGGCTCCGGTTCGACCGCATCGAAGACCGTCGCACGGCGCGGCACGCGCCCTTGTTCGTCGGCGGCAAAACTCGCCGTGATGCCGCGCAAATTCGCGATCGATCGCGTGATGGCCTTGGGAAGAGGCTTGCGCTTCATGCGGCGGCCTGCTGCGCGCCAAGAACCATGTCGACCTCATCGGCGATCGCGGCAATCTCGCGCGCGGCGGGGCCCTTCCAACTGATGAGGCTCGGCGTCGCGCCCCACAACGAAGCTTCCGGATAGGCGACGCGGTTCGCCATCTCGCTGTGCAGGACGGGCAGCCCGGCGGCTGCGAGTTCGGAGCGGATGTGCTTGGCGATCACCGACTCGCGCGTTGTCTGCGTGAGCAGGCAGCGGAACAGTGGCGTGCGGCCGTCGGCGCGATCGGTCAGGATGCTGAGCGTGTCGAGCATCCGGTCGACATCGAATGGCGAAGGTTTAACCGGCACGAGAAGAAAATCAGCCGCGGCGAGGCAATCAAGCGTCGTTTTGGAGCGGAACCCCGGCGTGTCGATAATCACCAACCCGCCACCGCTGGCGAGACGCCGCGCGCTGTTGGAGGCTTCCTCGGTCGCATCCTCGACGACGGCGACGCCGCCCAGCGCCCGCTCGCGCGCCGCAAGCCGCATGATGGAGCGCTGCGGATCGGCGTCGATCAAGGTCGGGCGGCGGCCCCGTAAATGCCAATGCACCGCAAGGCAGCTCGCCAGCGTGCTCTTGCCGCTGCCGCCTTTCATGGTCGCTACCGTAAGGATCATGCCTGCCACCTCCACGGCCTTGCTCAAGCCCGCGCAAAGCGAATCAGCTCAGAAACGGTAACGGATTCGCGGCAAACTGCCTATTGCCAGGGGGCAGGAATCCTCCGTTTGGTCGGGTTTGGTGTAGTCCGGCGATGGCCGCTTGTCGTTATCTCATGATGCTGGACGAACTGATCGGCACGGCGAGGGGCCGGCCGGTGGGCCGCAACAACGGCCGGCGCACGCGGTAGCGGGGCAGGAGGTGCCGGACCAAGCCAAAACCGCCGAGCAACAGGCTCGCCCAAACGGCGACGCTGAAGTAGAGCGACATCCAGAGTATCTCATTGTGCCATTGCGCGAAGCTGTGGGTAACGACCCAGCGGCTGGCCAGATCCTGGAGGCCGGAGAAAAGACCGAGCAAATGCCCGCCGTCCGCAAGTTCGGCTTGCCAACGCTGCACATACATCGGCACGTCCACGGTCGTCATGAAGAGGACGTAGCCGGCCGCGCCGACGGCGGTGGTTGCAATGATCCATCGCGCGATGCCACGGAAGCTCACGGCGAGCCTAGCGAGCGCGATGGCAACAAGCGTGAAGGCGACCGTCCACAGCGAATTTTCGAGCACATTGCCGAGGAAATTGGTCGAGATCACCGCGTACCACGAACAAGCTTCGGCAAGGGCGATCAGCGGCACGATCAGCCTGGAAATATTCTTTGCGGTATCGGAGTGCGCGATCCGGCCTAGTTCATAAATAACGATGGCCCATTGAATGGCGAAGCAGAGCTCGGCCGCCGTCGCAATCGACCGGCCAACCAAGACGCTCGAGAGCCACGTATTGAAAAGGCAGATCCGCTGCACGTCGGCCCGCGGCAGGATGGAACGAAAGGCGCAGCCGGCGACATAGACGGCGCTCAAAAACGCGAGCGGTTCGATCGCGAAAATCGCCTTGGGCGCGCCGAAGGGGTTGGCGCGGTAGCAGGCCCTGAGGCCAAGCAATAGCACGAAGTTGAGGGCACTGACGGCGACGAGGAAGCTCCACCACACTGCGACGGGGTTAGACCAATCCAACCAGTCGAAATTCATGGGCGTTACTCAACAGAGCGCCCCCTCAACCCCTTATGAAATTGTAATAATATCGACACAAATGGCCAGATTGCAAACGGGCGCACTGGCTTTTTCGCGATGGGCTTTCTCGTTCTCGCCTGCAGTGGCTGGGACGCCGATGGAGTGTGTAAGAGCCCTGACGGACCGCACTTTTGCGGCATTGCCATATTTGCGGCGTGTCGAACTGTCAGACGAATTCGGGGGAAGGTGGCTGAGGGCATGTTTGTCGGCCGGCGCGCCATGAGGGACAGCGACGATTTCGTCGGCAAGCGGGCGGCAGCCAAGCCGCCGGCGCGGTGTCCGACGCTCCGCGCATGGGGCGGCGCGCTTTTCAGCTTCGGCGTTCTTTCGCTCATCGGCGGCTGCGGCGGCGACGGGGCGGGCGCGATGTTCGTCGATCCAGCGCACTACAACTTCTATCGCTGCGAGGATTTGGCCACGCGCAGGAAGGCGCTCATCGCGCGCGAGACCGAGCTGCGCGGCCTCATGGAAAAGGCCGGCGAAAGTCCGGGTGGTTCGGTAATCGGATCGTTCGCCTATCGTAGCGACTACGATACGGTCCTCGCCGAGGAAAAGCTTATCCAGCGCAACGCGGCCGAAAAAAACTGCAGCTTTGCTTCCCCGACGCAGTTTCAAAGCGATCAGTCAATTCGTTAAACGGCTTTTGAATCTCGCTTGTTCGCTTACAGCGCGACGTAGCGCAATCGCAGCGCGTTCGCCACGACGCTGACGGAAGACAAAGCCATGGCGGCGGCGCTAAACGCCGGAGACAGCGTGATACCGAATAGCGGGTAAAGCGCTCCGGCCGCGATCGGCACGCCGAGAACATTGTAGAGAAAAGCAAACAACAAGTTTTGGCGAATATTCTGCATCGTCGCTGCCGAAAGCTTTCGCGCGCGAACGATGCCGGCGAGGTCGCCCTTGATCAAGGTCATGCCCGCGCTCGCCATGGCGACGTCGGCTCCGGTCCCCATCGCAATGCCGACATCGGCCGCGGCGAGCGCCGGCGCGTCATTGATGCCATCGCCGGCCATGGCCACGACACGGCCGGCCCGGCGCAAGGAGTCCACCGTGGCTTTCTTGTCCTCCGGTAAGATCTCCGCCTTGACGTCGGTAATCCCCAGCCTGTGCGCGACCGCTTGCGCCGTCGTGCCGTTGTCGCCGGTCAGCATCAGGATTGCGATCTTTTGCTCTTCGAGAGCTTTGATGGCTGCCGGCGTGGTTCGCTTTATCGGATCGGACACGGCCAACAGCCCGGCCAGCGTTTCGCCGGCGCCAATGAAGATGACGCTTGCGCCGTCGGCGCGCAGCCGTTCAGCTTGCGCCTGCAGCGGATCCGCCGCGATGCCGGCCTCGCCAAGATATTTCCGGGTGCCGAGAATAATCCGCCGCTTGTCGATGATCGCGGACGCGCCTTTTCCGGAGACGGCCTTGAAGTCGTTCACCGGCAAAAGAACGATATTGCCGGCGGAAGCGGCGTCCCCGATGGCCGCAGCGAGCGGATGTTCGCTTGCCCGTTCCACGCTAGCCGCGAGCCGCAACACTGCTTTCTGTTCGAAACCGTTTGTCGCGTCGATGGCAATAAGTTTCGGTCTGCCTTCGGTCAGCGTGCCGGTCTTATCGACCACCAACGTGTCGACTTTCTCCATGCGCTCCAGCGCTTCCGCATTCTTGATCAGGACGCCGAAACGCGCCGCGCGCCCGATCCCGACCATGATCGACATTGGCGTCGCGAGCCCCAGCGCGCAGGGGCACGCGATAATCAAGACGCTGACCGCGGCAACGAGCGCGTAAACGAAGCGCGGCTGCGGCCCGAATACCGCCCAGGCTACGAACGCCAGGAGTGCCGTCAGAACGACGGCGGGGACGAACCAAGCGGACACCTGATCCGCCAGCCGCGCGATTGGCGCGCGCGAGCGCTGCGCCGCGGCAACCATTTCGACGATATGGGCCAGCATGCCGTCGCTGCCGGTCCTGTCGGCCTGCATGACAAAGCTGCCGGTGCGATTGATCGTTCCGCCGATCAACGCCGCGCCCACTTCTTTCATCGTCGGCATCGCTTCGCCGGTGATCATCGATTCATCGACCGACGAGCTGCCCTCGATCACGTTGCCGTCGACTGGAATTTTCTCGCCCGGGCGAACACGCAAACGATCGCCCACCGCCACGGCGTCAAGCGGCACGTCCGCTTCGCTGCCGTCCGCATCAATCCTGCGGGCGCTCTTCGGCGCGAGGTCGATCAATTCGCGGATCGCATCCGAAGTGGACGCCCGCGCGCGCAATTCCAGAACCTGGCCGAGCAGAACCAGGACCGTGATGACGGCGGCCGCCTCGAAATAAAGGGCCACGGCGCCGTGAGAATCGCGGAATTGCGGCGGAAAGATTTGCGGCGCGATCGCGGCGACAACGCTGTAACAATAAGCAACGCCAGTTCCCATGGTGATCAGCGTGAACATGTTGAGATGGCGCGTGCGCAACGATTGCCAGCCACGCTTGAAGAAGGGCAGGCCGCCCCAAAGCACCACCGGCGAGGCGAGTGCGAACTGCATCCAGGTCGATAGCCGGGCTGCCGCAGGAAAGAGATGAAAGTGATTGCCCATGTCGATCGCGACGACCGGCAGCGCGAGCGCAAGCGAGATCCAGAAACGGCGCGTCATGTCGGCGAGTTCGCCACCGTCGCCCGCGCCCGGCACTTCAGGCTCAAGCGCCATGCCGCAGATCGGACAGGCGCCCGGCGACGGCCGCCGGATTTCCGGGTGCATCGGGCAGGTATAGATCGTGGCCGCCGGCATCGTTGACCCCTCTTGATGTTCTTTTTTGAGAGAGGCCCGATCTTTCAGATAGGTTTGAGGGTCGTCGGCAAATCTGCTTCGACAGCGCGCGGAACAAAAATGATAATCGCGGTCGCGATAGCGGTAGCGATGCGGCGATTTCACCGGATCGACGGTCATGCCGCAGACCGGATCGATGGTATCGGAAAGTTGCCGGGATTGATCCACGATGCCGAACCCTCCGAAGCAAAGGCTTCAAACGCCGGAGTTGCGAACACCGAACCCGCAAATACGGCGTCTTGAAAACGGATACCCGGTAGGGGTATATAGACGCCATGCGAGCAGTTGCCAAGAGTTCGGTGATCAAGCGGCTGAGGCGGATCGAGGGCCAGGTGCGCGGCCTTGCCCGCATGGTCGAAGACGACCGCTATTGCATCGACGTCGTGACGCAGCTTTCGGCGGCGCGCGCCGCGCTCCGCCGCGCCGAGGAAGAGATCCTTGCCGACCACGCCGCGAACTGCGTCGAACATGCGATCGCGTCGGGCAACAAGGCCGAGCAACGGCGTAAAGTTGCCGAATTGATCGACGTTATCTCGCGAAGCGACCGATGACGGCGGGCGGCGGAAGACGCACAACGCGCAAGCCGGGTTCAAAACGGCCGCGCGCCTCGATCGCGATCAAGCGCGCCTACGACAAGCCGGCGCCGCAAGACGGCCTGCGCATTCTCGTCGACCGTCTTTGGCCGCGGGGGCTGTCCAAGGCCAAACTCAAGCTCGATGCATGGCCGCGAGACGTGGCGCCGTCGACCGCGCTGCGCAAATGGTATGGGCATCAACCGGAGCGCTTTGCGGAATTTCGGCGCCGCTATAGCGTGGAGCTCGCCCGGTCTCCGGAACAACTTGACGCGCTGCGCGGCCTGATCAAAGGGCACGCCGCCACGCTCCTGACGGCGACGCATGATCTCGCCTTGAGCCACGCCGAGGTCCTGCGCGGAATTCTTCTCGCGAAAAAGAAATAGCGGAACGAGCTCAGCCGAGCTTTTTGCGGGCCAGCGCCGCGCCTTCGACGAGCGCCTTAAGTTTTGCGGCAACGATGTCGCGGCGCATCGGCGCCATGCCGCAATTCGTGCACGCGATAAGGTTTTGCGCGGGGACATAGCCCGTCGCCGCCGTTAAGAGATCCGCGATTTCCTCCGGCGTTTCGATCGTGTCACTGGCGACATCGATGACGCCGATCAATATATCCTTGCTCTTAAGAAGCTCGAGGACGCGCATCGGCACGTGAGAGTGGATGCATTCAAGTGAAACTTGATCGATCCGGCTTTGCGCGAGCGCCGGGAAGAATTCTTCGTATTGACGCCATTCGGAGCCGAGCGTCGCCTTCCATTGAACATTCGCGGGGATGCCATAGCCGTAGCAGATATGCACGGCGGTCTTGCACGAAACGCCGTCGATCGCGCGATGCAGAGCCTCGATGCCCCAGCCGGCGGCGGCTTCCATGTAGACATTGAAGGCCGGCTCGTCGAACTGAATAACGTCAACGCCGTCGGCGGCAAGGCCGCGCGCTTCCTCGTTGAGCAGTGCGGCGAAAGCCATGGCCATCTTCACCCGGTCGCCATAATGAGCATCAGCGATGGTGTCGACGATGGTCATCGGTCCGGGCAACGTGAATTTCAGCTTCTTCTTGGTATGCGCGCGGGCGAGCCGCGCCTCGCGGGCATGCACGCGCGAGCGCAACCGCAACGGGCCGACCACGGTCGGGCACATCGCCTTGTAGCGGTCGTTGCGGATGCCCATTTCTACGCGCTTGTTGAAATCGATACCCTCGACCGCTTCAAGAAAGCCGTGCACGAAGTGCTGACGCGATTGTTCGCCGTCGGCGACAATGTCGATCCCGGCATCCTCCTGAAACTTGATCGCCAAGAGCGTGGCGTCGTCCTTCGCGGAGGCGAGTTCTTCGCCTTCGAGACGCCATGGCGCCCAGAGCTTGTTGGGCACGGCAAGCCAAGCCGGCTTGGGCAAGCTGCCGGCAATCGTCGTCGGAAAAAGCGATTCATTGTTTGGCATTGTGAGCGGGATCGCGGTTATCAGGCGTTCGACAAAGCCGTGGGCGGCCGCCAATCATACAGCCAATCGTAATGATGCAAGAGCCGCTCGCCTGCCATGAGGCGCATTGCCGTGTTGCGGAACATGGCGGCGACGCCACCGCGGTGATAGCGCTCGCCATTGCGCGCCGCCAGCCGCTGCACCTTGCGGGTGCGTCCACGGCGAATGGCCGAATAGGTTTTCCACGCATCCTCGGGATTGTCCGGCATGCGCATGAGACACTGCGCCGCGACGGTTGCGTCCTCAATCGCCATTGCTGCGCCCTGCGCCAGGAAGGGCAGCGTCGGATGCGCTGCATCGCCAAGCAGCGCCACCGCTCCATGCGCGAAATTCGCC
>Ga0187817_10001050_pt1 | contig 13018 bp, 11 predicted proteins | sample NC_wetland_sal_i_17_FD_132431 | JGI IMG/M metagenome (GOLD analysis project Ga0187817, IMG submission 132431) | Wetland sediment microbial communities from Neuse River Estuary, North Carolina, USA - SO4_2 | ecosystem: Environmental > Aquatic > Freshwater > Wetlands > Sediment | place: USA...
ATCAGCCCAAGGTCGGGCGCATGCAGCCCGATCCCGAGATCGTGGCCGAGGCCGTCGAGCGGCTGGCCACGGCAAAGCGGCCGATTATCCTCGGTGGCCGTGGCGTGCTGTGGTCCGGCGCGCGAGATGCGGTGATCAAGCTCGCCGATCGTTGCGGCGCCTTGCTCTCCAACACGCTGCCTGCGCGCGGTCTTTTCCACGACCATCCATTCGGGCTCGGCACCACCGGCAGCTACTTCACCTCGTTGGGCAGAGAGATGTACGAGTCCGCGGACGTAGTGCTCGCGGTCGGTACGAGCCTATCCTACTACGTTGGTGGCGGGCATTACTTCGCAACGGCCTGCAAGATCCAGTTGGACGATGCCCCACGCGGCTTGCGCGATGGGCAGAAGGCCGCCGACATCTATCTCAGATCAGATGCGCTCGTCGGCGTCGAGGCAATCCTTGCCGGCCTCGACAAGAAGTTGGGCGTTGGCAAGCCGACGGCGGCGGCTATACGCTCGAAAGAGCTCGCGCATCGCATCGCGACCGAGCCAGCGGACTCGATGCCATTCGACATCGCACCTGGGATGCTGGATCCGCGCGAGGTAATCCGGGCCATCGACGCGGTCGTGCCAAAGGATTGGGACATCGTCGTCGGCGGCGGCCATCAGGCCTATTTCAACACCCAGATGCGTGGCAGGCCGGCGGAGCGCTACACGACCGTCCGTGAATTTGGCGCGGTCGGCAACGGCCTGTCGTATGCGCTTGGGGTTGCGGCCGCGCGCTGGCAGGGTCGCGAGGGCAAGATCGTGCTGTTCGAAGGCGACGGTGGGCTCTTGTTTCATATCCAGGAACTCGAGACGCTCAAGCGTCAAGGATTTCGCATCCTAATCTGCGCGATGAACGACGGCGGATACGGCTCGGAGTTTCACAAGCTGCGCGCCGACGGCCTCGACGATCGCTTGGCTGTGTTCGGCCGGCCCGCGCTTGAGAACATCGCACGCGGCTTTGGCCTCCGCGGCCACGAAATACGCGATGTGTCGGTAATCCCAAAGCTGTTCGCTGACTTCGCTGCGCAGGGCGAAAGCGAAATGTGGAACATCCAGATCTCAGATAAGGTCACGGCACCGGTGATCCGCCAGACCATCAAGCGCGGGCACGGCAATATGTGAGCATTTCTAACTATTGGCACAAAGCAGACATCGGCTGAGTGCTAATCAATGTGCGCCGGAGAAAGCGGACATCACAGTTTCAGAGCGTGAAGATTGAGAAATTTGGATCCCGGTTCCTCTCGCCTAGGGTGGCGGAGAGGGTGGGATTCGAACCCACGATACGGTTTCCCGTATACACGCTTTCCAAGCGAGCGCCTTAAGCCACTCGGCCACCTCTCCGGAACGGAAAATCGCGGGAGGCAATATACCGGCAGGGCTTCCGGTTACAACCCGCGATCACGCGCTGCCGAGACGCGCGACATAACGGGACATTCTTGAATCGCGACCTGCCGGCGCCAGTGTTCGAGGCGCTTCGGAAGACTCACCCGCCCGCGCAGCAAGCCGCGGCGCGGAACCATTCCACACGCTTTTCGTTATCGTGGCAGACCAGAAAGAGAGGCAAGCAAGAGGACGTCATGGGTCGTGGGCTATTATTATGGCTCCTCGGTATTCCGATGCCGGTCATTATTTTTATATGGGTGCTTGGCGGCCTTCACGGCTGATACTGCCAAGCGGTAAGTAGCGTAGTAACTGCGTATGAAGGCCCGGCGCCGCGTCGGGCCTTCTCTTTGTGCGCTTCCACCCCTATGCGCGTTATCCTACATTAGCGACATGAACGCCTCGGACGACGATTACCTCATCCGCCCGGATCCGCAGGACCCGCGCTTGACCGAGCGCGTGGCCGGCGTCGATCAGACTGGCTCCAGGATCGAAACGGCGGTGACCGTCGAACGCGCACTGACGATCTTCCTCAATTCCCAGGAGATCGTCACCGCCATGACGATTAACGACCATCCCGAATATCTCGCCCTCGGCTATCTCCTCAATCAGAACATGCTCAAGCCGGACGATGTCGTCACCTCAGTCGATTACGACGAGGACCTCGCGGTCGTCGTGGTGCGCACCAAACGCAAGACCAATTACGAAAAGAAGCTGAAGAAAAAAGTGCAAACCTCGGGATGCGCGCAGGGCACCGTGTTCGGCGACCTGATGGAAGCGCTGGAGGACGTTACATTACCGCCGGCGGAGCTGCGGACCTCCTGGCTCTATGCGCTCACGCACAAGATCAATACCACGCCGTCGCTTTACCTCGAAGCCGGCGCGATTCATGGCTGCGTGCTCGCCGTTAAGGATCGGCCGCTGGTCTATATGGAAGACGTCGGCCGGCACAACGCCGTCGACAAGATCGCGGGCTGGATGTTCAAACATCGCGTGCTGGCGGCCGATAAAATCTTTTACACCACCGGCCGGCTGACCTCGGAAATGGTAATCAAGGCCGTGCGCATGGGAATTCCAATCCTGATCTCGCGTTCCGGCTTCACCGCTTGGGGAGTCGAGCTTGCGCGCCAGGCCAATTTGACGCTGATCGGCCGCGCCCGCGGCAAGCGCTTCATCGCGCTCGCGGGAGAGGACCGTATCGTGTTCGATCAGGACCTCGCCTACGTCGCCGAAGAAGGCGCAAAGCACCGGCGCAAAGCCGCGGTGCACGATGAATAGTGATGCGCCTTTCTTAGCCTCCCCTGGATGGGGAGGGTCGCTCGCCGCAGGCGAGCGGGGTGGGGTGAGCGGCATTGTAAGAATTCACCCCCACCCGCCGGACTTCGTCCGGCGACCTCCCCCCTCCAGGGGGAGGTGAAGACAATCGCTCGTCGTGGCCTATCCTTCAACTCTCGGGCTTGTGCTCGCCGGCGGTCTGGCGCGCCGCATGGGCGGTGGCGATAAGGCGCGAATCGCGATCGGCGGGGTCACCATCCTGGAGCGCGTGCTCGCTTGCCTTGCGCCGCAATGCACCGGCCTCCTGATCAACGCCAACGGCGACCCGGCGCGCTTCGCCGATACCAAGCTGCCGGTGGTCGCCGACAGCGTGGCCGATTTCGCCGGTCCGCTCGCCGGCATTCTCGCCGGCCTCGATTGGGCGGCATTGCATTTGCCGGAATGCGAATGGGTCGCCAGCGTGCCGGGCGACTGTCCGTTCCTGCCGAACGATCTGATCGCGCGCTTGCATGCGGCGCGCGTCGCTGCCGGCGAGCCGCTCGCCTGCGCCCGTTCGGGGGAATGGCGCCATCCCGTCGTCGGCCTGTGGCCGCTGGCGCTCCGCGATGATTTGCGCCACGCGATTGCCGCCGAAGGTCTGCGCAAGATCGAAATCTGGACCACGCGTCACGGCGTCGCGATCGCCGATTGGTCGGCCGAGCCGGTCGATCCGTTCTATAACGTCAACACTCCGGAAGACGCCGCAAAAGCACAAGCACTGGCGGCGAAATATGCGGGAGCCGCTCGCCTGCGCGGGAATGAGCGGAGTAGTCAGCCCAGTAAGGACGCATAGGGCAGAAAACCGACCATCGCGCCCGGTTCGATATTGGTCACGTCCTCGCCGAGTTCGACGAGCCCGTCGGTTGCAGTGAGCGAGGTGAGGACGCCGGCGCCGTCTTGCGGATATTTGACGGCATCAATCGTGCCGTCGGCATCCATCCGCAGGGCGACACGGACATATTCGCGGCGACCTTTTCGTTTTTTATACGAAAATGCGGCGCGTGCCGGCAGGGCGACAAGCGGCTCGGGCAAGGCGCCGGAAAGCCGCAACAACAGGGGCCGCACCACGCGAACGAACGTGACGAACACCGCGACTGGATTTCCCGGCAAGCCGACAAAGGCGGCAGCTTGGCCGGTCTCGCCGCCGGGAATGACTCCCATCGCGACCGGACGGCCCGGTTTGATGGCGACCCGCCAGAACACGATGCGGCCGATGCTCTCGACCGCGCTGCGCACATAATCGGCTTCACCGGTCGAGACGCCGCCGGAGGTGAGCACGAGATCATGATCGACGGCAGCGGCAGCAATCGCCCGCGCCAGCGCTTTCGGCTCATCGCGAAGAATGCCGAGATCGGTGACCTCGGCGCCAAAGCGCACGACCGCTGCGGCGAGCAGGTAACGGTTGGAATCGTAGAGCGCCGCGCCGGCAAGCGGCGATCCCGGTTCGGTAATCTCGTCTCCGGTCGAGAACAGTGCTACGCGCACGCGCCGCACCACGTCGATTGCGGTCAATCCCAGCGCCGCGGCGAGCGCGATGTCTTGCGCCGACAGCCGCCGCCCGGCCGGAAGCGCCACGGCGCCTGCGCGAATATCTTCACCGGCAAGACGCCGGTTGGCGCCGGGCGACAGACCCGGCGGCACGACGACGTGAGCGCCCTCGATCCGGCAATCCTCCTGCATAAAAACGGTATCGGCGCCGGCCGGCATCGGCGCGCCGGTGAAAATGCGCACCGCCTCGCCCGATTTGACCGCGTGGCTCACGGCGTGGCCGGCAGCGACGCGGTCGACGATGGCGAGACGCTGCTCGCGCGCGCTGTCGATGGCCTCGCCGCGAACCGCATAGCCATCGACAGCGGAATTGTCGAACGGCGGCAGATTGACCGGTGCGATGAGATCGGTGGTAAGGACGCGGCCGAGCGCTGCGCGAAGCGGCACCATTTCTTGACCGGATACGGGGGTTACGCGCGTGCCGATCAACTTTTCAGCCTCAGCAACCGGCAGGAGTGGCTCGTTGAAGGCGAAACAATCGTCAGTAAGCTGCGCCATCAGGCGTCGCTCCGCCGCGGAGCGCGCGTCGATCGCTCGGCCTCGCCCTTACCGATCTGCTCGCGCGGCATCGCTTCCGCTTGCAGGACGTTGGCGATGGTTTCGACATCGTCGAGCATCACCACCGGAACTTGCGCTTGCGGCAGCGGCGCGTCGGTCGCCACGGCGACGATGCAGTCATCATCGGGATGCAACAGCGGTTTGCCGATTGCGGCGCGATAGACTTCGAGCTTGGGATGCGAATGGCGCTTGAACCCTTCAACGATCACGAGATCGACGGGACTGAGTTTATTGAGGACATCATCGAGCGACGGCTCTGCCTCCCGCTCGAGTTCGTGGACAATGGCCCAGCGGCGGCTCGATACCACCGCGACCTCGCTGGCGCCGGCGCGGCGATGCAGCCAGGAATCCTTGCCCGGCAGGTCGGTGTCGAACTCATGATGAGCGTGCTTGACGGTCGCAAGTTTCAGGCCGCGTTTGACCAGCACCGGGATCACCTTGGTGACCAGCGTGGTCTTGCCGGAGCCGCTCCAGCCCGCGAGGCCGATAACGCGCATGCGGACATTATATGGACTCTTGGGCGGCTGGTTCCATGCCAAGCGCGCGGATGCGGTCGCGGGTCGCCTCGTCTCGCAACACCTCGATAAAGGCCTGGACCGCCGGCCGCCGGCGCCGCGCCTCGACCACCAAGAAATCGTAGTGCTCCGGCGCGATCGGCAGAAAACCAAGACCGTAGAGATTTGCGACCGGTGCGATAGCGACGCCCCAATCGGCGCGATTCTGTGCAATCGCTGCGGTCACGGCGTTGTGCGAGCGCGGCTGATTGGCATAACCGGGCGGCTTGGCGCCGCGCAGAAGGCTGTCGATAAGGACGCGCGTGCCGGAACCGGCATTGCGGTTGACCATCAAGATTGCGGGATCGGCCAAAGCGGCCTGCAGCGCAACCTCGGCGCTGCAGCCCTCAAAGCGCGCGTCGCCGGGACGAAATACAAAGCCCTGCATGCGCCGCCAGCCCGGGACGAGCGCCAGTCCCGGTGCGAGCAGATGCTTGTTGTAGACACCGCTCGCGGCATCGACGAGGTGCACCGGCGCAATATCGCATTCGCCGCGGCTTGCCGCGCTCACGCCGCCGAGACTGCCGACAGCGATGGTGCGCGCGCGCACGCCGCGCTCGGCGAGCGCGCCAACCACGACATCCAGCGCAATATCGTGACTGCCCATAATGACAAGATCGGGCGCGTGCTCGGATTTCCCGATCAGCGTGACTTCAACTTGGCTGTCGGCATCGAGCGCGGAGGCAAGCGCATCGATTGCAAAAAATCCATCAGCCTGCGAGAACGCCGTCACCGCGCCTGAGCCCTTTCCGGTCGGAAACGCGATGAGGCCGTCGTCGGCGCCTACCAGCGAAACCAGCACGAATTCTTCGCGGCCGAGCTCGGATGGTATGCGCACCGGCACGCGTGCAGCGACCGCGTGCGCGGCTTCGACGGGTAAACCCGCCCGCGCGCGAATGAGTGGCGCGACGAAAGCGTGGAACGTGAAGATCGCCGATGTCGGAAATCCCGGCAGCACGATCAGCGGGGTCTTCCCGATCATCGCGAGACAAAGCGGCTTGCCCGGCTTGAGCGCGACCCCATGAACGAGAATGCCCGGGCTGCCGAGCCGCGATACCACTTGGTGCGATAGGTCGCCGGCGCCCTTCGACGTGCCGCCGCTGAGCACCACCATGTCGCACGAAGCGAGCGCGGCGCGCATGGCACGTTCGAGCGCCGTTTGGTCGTCCGCGACCGCGCCGAACGGCACCGCTTCGCCGCCTGCTTCGGCAACCGCGGCTGCGATAATGGCGCCGTTGCTGTCGTAGACACCGCCGGGACGCAGCGGCTGACCGGGTTGAACCAGTTCGTCGCCGGTCGACAGCACGGCGACGCGCGGCCGTCGCACGACTTCGACGGAGGTCATGCCGCACGCCGCGAGCATGCCAATCTCGCGCGAGCCGATCCGGATGCCTCGGCGCAGCAAAGTCTCGCCGCGCGCAATATCCGAGCCGGCATAAGAGATGAACTGACCGCTAGTGACGGCGCGGTGGACATCGATCGCCGGCGCGGCATCCTCGATCAGCTCGGTATGTTCGATCATCACCACCGCGTCGGCGCCGCGTGGAATGACGCCGCCAGTCGCGATCGCCGTAGCGGTGCCGGAGGCAACTTCAAGAGCTGGCGCAACGCCGCAGGCGATGACCTCGCGATTGAGCGTGAGCCGCTTCGGTGTGCCAGGTCCGGCGCTTAGCGTATCCGCCGCCCGCAGGGCAAAGCCGTCAACATTGGCCCGATCGAACGGCGGCGTGTCGATCGGGGCGATCACGTCAGCGGCGATGACGCGCGACAGCGCAGCCGCAAGCGGCAGTGATTCGCCGGCAAGCGGTGCGCGGTCGAGCCGCGCCTCGAAGCGCCGGCGCGCTTCCGCCGCCGAGACGACCTCAAGGAATTGCTCCTGCCGCGCCGCGCGGCGGATCGCATCAACAATCGCGGTGTGTGTTGGTTTGGCGTCCCGGTTCATTGCTGCGGCAAAGGCAAATTCATGGCCATTGGTTCACGGCGACCTCGCTGCCGGCGGCGAAGCCTTCGCTCTCGGCCGGAACCAGGATCCAGCCGTCGCTGCGGGTGAGCGCGGTCAGGGACAAATATTCGGACCCAAGCGGCTCCGCCATCCCGCCGCTGCACCTCACCGGGATCACCTCGGTCATCCCGATGGTCGATGTCACCTTTCGCCGAAGCGACAATATTGTCGGCATGTCTTCGACCTTGCCGCCGGCGAGCTTGGCGACAAGATGCCGCCCGATGAGAAGCCAGACCGCGAGCGCCGCATCAAGCCGGCCCGGAACGAGCAGCACTGGCCGTTCACCGACAAACCCGAGTGCCGCAGTCTCGCCCGGACAAATGGCAATGCCATGCGCCTCGACCCGGCCGCGCCGCGCCAGTTCTTGCACTGCGTCATCGCGGCGTCCGCTGCCGGTGCCGCCGATGCCGATCAGGGCGTCGCATTGACCTTCGCTCAGGGCTTCGGCCAGTGAGCTTGCCTCGCTCACGGCGCAGCCCGCCTTCACCGCACAACGGGAAAGCGTCACCTGCGCCGCATTGAGCACCGGCGTTCTCGCAGCAGTGGCGCGGGCAAGCGCGAGCCGCGGCGAACGGATTGTCACTTCGGCGATACCGGCCGCGGGCATGGCGGCGAGATCGAGCGCGCGCAGCCGTTCGCCGACGCGGCGCAGCGCGGTCGCCGGCGCCGCATCGCCGCCGGCCGCGAGAACGCCCTCTCCCGGCGCGACGGTAGCGACCGCCTCGGCGCGATCACCGCGCAGCGAAATGGCATCGAGCGGCACGATTGCATCGGTCCCACTCGGCAGCGCACCTCCGACATCAACACGGCACGCCGTCAGGCCCAGCGGCATCGGCGCATAGGGACCGGCACCGGCGATCTCCGCAGCCGCGACGGCAAAACCGTCGCGTAATGCGATCGGGCGCGGCGGGCACTCCGGCGGCTGTACATCCGCCGCAAGCACCGCGCCCAAGGCTTGTGAAAGCGGGGTGCGGCGCGGCATCACCGCGGCGATGCGCGATTGAAAGGACGCGAGAATCGCCTCAAGCGGGGTCAGCCGTGCGATGCGCTGGACGCTAGTTTCGATCGTCATCGCGACTATGATAAAGGCCTTCGCCCGCTTCTACGAATCGCAGCCGATGACGGAAAAGACACTCAATCTGCGCGGCCTCAAATGCCCGCTCCCGGCGCTGCGCACGCGCAAGGCGCTCAACCAATCGCAGCCGGGCGATATCTTGATCGTCGAATGCACCGATCCGCTTTCAGGGATCGATATTCCAAATCTTTTGCGGCAGACCGGCGATACGCTCGAAGACAGCCGCAAGGACAAAAAACTGCTGACGTTTCGGATTCGCAAGATCTAGCAGATCGCGACCTACTCCGCCGCGACCCGATGCGCGGCGACGCCGCGAGCCTTGACGACGACCTTGATGGCATCGTCGACGCGATCCTTGGCGTAGCGGATCGCGGTCGGCAGATCGTCGAGCGCAAAAGTGTGGGTGTGGATCTTGGTGGCATCGAAGCGCTTTTGCGACATGAAGGCTTCGGCGCGATGGGTCGCGCTCTTGCCCTCGCCGCGGATGCCGTAGAGATAAATGTTGTTGCGCACGATATGGGCGACGTCGACCGGCGTCTCGGCGTGCGGAAACGCCGCCAGGCACACTTTGCCGCCGCGATTGACCATGTAAACGGCCTCGTTCACCGCATTCGGCGCGCCGGAGCATTCGACCACGTAATCGACGCCCTTGCCGCCATTGAGCCGCTTGACCGTCTCGACCACGTTTTCGTTGCGGACATTGATGACATGATCGGCGCCGAGCTCACGACCGATCGCAAGCCGGTTGTCGCGGGTGCCGGTGAGAATGACCGGCTGCGCGCCCAAAGCCTTCGCCACTGCCACGCCGAGAAGGCCGATCGGCCCAGGACCGGTGACGACCACGCTCTCGCCGGCGACCAGACCGCCGAGCTCGGTCAACCCGTACATCGCCGTGCCCGCGGTGACCACCAGCGTCGCCTCTTCGTCCGACATCGAGTCGGGAATGGCGACCAGTGTGTTGATGTTGTTGACTTGATATTCGCAGAAGCCGCCGTCGGTGGTGAACCCGTTGGCGCGATGACCCTTGTCGACATCGCCGTAATTGAGACCGTAGTTGTGGCAGGAGGTGTACATGCCCTCGCGGCAACGCTTGCACTGACCGCAGCCGGCATGGATTTCGACGGTCACGCGCTGGCCGATTGTGTATTCGTCGACGCCGGGGCCGAGCGCGACGACGGTGCCCATATATTCGTGACCCGGCGTGAAATTCTTGTTGAACGGTTTGCCACCTTCAATGAGAGCCGGCGAACCATGATCGATGATCTCGAGATCGGTAGCGCAAATCGCCACCGCGTCGATACGCACCAGAACTTCGGCGCGCTTGGGCACCGGGACCGGCTTTTGCGTGAGCTTAAGCTCGCCGGGATTGCCGAGCACCCACGACTTCATGGTGTCGGGGATGGGAAAATCGTTGTTGTTCGTTTTCACACCGGGCCCGCCATACATGATTTGTCCTCTGGCTTTCGACTGCCGCTGCCGCCTACGCGTGTTCTAATGACGTGTTCTAATAATATGTCTTTATAATGTGGATTAATGGCCGGCGAAACCAGCCCATTTCACGCCAATTCGCCGGCAGCGTCGCGGTCGAGATCGACCAGCACGTCATCTCCGTTAAGCACGACCTTATAGGTGCGCAGCGCCATGGCGCAGGGCGGTGCCTTGACCTCCCCGGTCGGGACGTGGAACGCCCCCATATGCACGGCGCATTCGATCACCTCGCCGTCGAGCATGCCGTCGGCGAGACTCGCCGAGGCGTGGGTGCATTCATCGTCGGTCACGTAATAGCGGCCGCCGAGATTGAACACCGCGAGTCGTTTGTCGCCGACCTCGAACGCCTTGACGCTGTCGGGCGCGATTTCAGCTTTGGCGCAGACGCGCACGATATTATCCGCCATAGCACTCCTCTTTGGGCGGCTGTTATATAGTCATTCCGGGTCCGAGCGAAGCGAGGAGCCCGGAATCCATAACCCCTGCGGATATGGATTCCGGGCTCGCTACTTCGTGGCGCCCCGGAATGACCAGTGAGGAGCCGCGATGCAGGTTCTGGTGATCGGCGCCGGCGTGATCGGACTTGCCGTCGCGCGCACCGCGGCGCAAGCCGGTCACGAAGTGACCGTCGCCGAAATGACCGGCGGGATCGCCAACGGTATCTCCTCACGCAACAGCGAGGTGATCCACGCCGGGCTTTATTATCCGACCGACTCGCTGCGCGCCCGGCATTGCGTGCGCGGGCGGCGGATGCTGTACGCATTCTGCGCCTCGCATGGCGTGCCGCATCGCAAATGCGGCAAGCTTGTCGTTGCGACCAATGCCGCTGAGCTCGCGAAGGTCGAGACCATCCATGCGCAAGCGCAAATAAACGAGGTTGAATGCACGGAAATGATCGGCGGCAATGCCGCGCGCGCCATGGAAGGCGAATTGTCCTGCATCGGCGCGCTGTGGTCGCCGGAAACCGGAATTATCGACAGCCACGCTTTCATGCGCGCGCTGCGGGGCGAGCTCGAAGACCGCGGCGGCATGATCGCGTTCCAGACCCCGGTCGAGCGCATGAGCTTCAAGGCGCCGCACTGGCGCGTGCAATTCGGCGGCCGCGAGCCAGGGACGTTTGATTTCGACGCGGTCGTCAATGCCGCTGGACTCGGCGCTCAAGCACTGGCGCGCCGCATCGATAACTATCCGGCCGCGCAAGTGCCGCGGCTTGTGCTCGGCAAGGGCAATTACTTCGGCTATACCGGCCGGCCGGTATTTTCGCGGCTGATTTATCCGACGCCGGTCGACGGCGGGCTTGGCGTTCATGTCACCCTCGATATGGCGGGCCGCATGCGGTTTGGTCCTGACGTCGAGTGGGTCACGGAAGAGAATTATGCGGTCGATCCGCGCCGCGCCGACCGTTTCTACGCCGGCATTCGCGGCTATTGGCCCGGCCTGCCCGACAACTCGCTGGTGCCGGATTATTCCGGCATCCGGCCGAAACTGCGCGGTCCCGGCGAACCACAAGCCGACTTTTTGATCGCTGGTCCCGCCGACCACGGCATGCCGCACCTCGTCAATTTATTCGGCATCGAATCGCCGGGCCTGACTGCTTCGCTATCGCTCGCCGAAGATGTCGTGGCGCGGCTTGCGTGATTGACAACGAGAACGTTCTCGCGGCCGCCTACGCGCTCCTTCTCCCCGCTTGCGGGGAGAAGGTTGGGATGAGGGGGTGTTACCGCTTGGCTCAGACATGCGGGTGGGTCCCCTCACCCGCTCGCTTCGCTCGCGACCTCTCCCCGCACAGCGGGGAGAGGTCGGTTCACAATCCCAAATAGGCGCGCCTGATCTCCGGATTGGCGGCGAGCTCCGCCGGCAGGCCCTCGGTGAAGATGCGGCCTTCGGCGATGACGTAAGCGTAATCGGAGAGCGCCAAAGCCAGATGCACGTTCTGCTCGACCAGCAAAATGGTCAGGCCCGCTTGCTTGAGCCGCTTCAATGTCGCGAGCAGCTGATAGACCACGACCGGCGCCAGCCCGAGCGAGAGTTCGTCGATGATGAGGATTTGCGGATCCGACATCAGCCCGCGCGCGATCGCGACCATCTGCTGCTCGCCGCCGGAGAGCGTGCCGGCGCGCTGGCGCGCCCGTTCGGCAAGGCGCGGGAACAGCTTGAACACTTGCTCGAGCCGCTCGGCATAGGAGCGTGAGGCGCGCGGCGAAAACGCGCCGAGTTCGAGATTTTCGGCGACGCTCATCATCGAAAATAATTGCCGGCCTTCCGGCACCAAAGCGAGCCCGCGCGCCGCCTTGACGTGGCTCGGCACCCGCGTGACGTCCTCGCCATCGAGCATGATCCGCCCGCCCCAAGGCGAGAGCGTGCCGGCGACCGCGCGCAGCGTCGTGGTCTTGCCGGCGCCGTTGGCGCCGACGATCGCGGTGAGCTTGCCGCGGCGCGCCTTGAGCGACAGCCCCCACAGCACCTGCACTTCGCCATAGCCGGCTTCGAGGCCCTCGACCGAGAGCAGCACGTCGGCGGCGGCGGTTTGCGCAATCGCGTCAGCCATGCGCGGCGCTTCCTTCGTCTTTGCCTTCGAGCTCGGCGGCGAGCTTAGGATCGCCGAGATAGGCTTCGATCACCTGCGGATCGCGCGCGACTTCGGCCGGCGCGCCTTCGGCGAGCTTCTCGCCGTAATTGAGCACGACGATGCGGTCGGACAGACTCATGATCGCCTGCATCAAGTGCTCGATGATCAGAATGGTGACGCCGCTGTCGCGAATGCGGCGTATAACGGCAATCATGTGCTCGATCTCGGTCGGATTTAATCCGGCGAGCACCTCGTCGAGCAACAAGAGCTTCGGCTGCGCCGCGAGCGCGCGGGCGAGTTCGAGCCGCTTCTTGCCGGCGATGGTGAGATTGAGCGCCAAAGCGTGCAGCCGGTCGTCGAGGCCGACGACCGTGACTGCCTCCCGCGCCGCCGCGGTGGCGCGATGGAGCGGCAGGTTTTCGCGGCCGAAACAGGCGCCGACGGCGCAGTTCTCCAAGACCGTCATATTGGTGAGCGGCTGCACGATCTGATGGGTGC
>Ga0187817_10001051_pt1 | contig 13016 bp, 11 predicted proteins | sample NC_wetland_sal_i_17_FD_132431 | JGI IMG/M metagenome (GOLD analysis project Ga0187817, IMG submission 132431) | Wetland sediment microbial communities from Neuse River Estuary, North Carolina, USA - SO4_2 | ecosystem: Environmental > Aquatic > Freshwater > Wetlands > Sediment | place: USA...
CGTGCACGTCCATCACCTCGGGAAACTCCTTCACAATATCCTTGAGCCGCTGTTCCAATTCCGGCTCGCGGACAATCTCCTGTCTCCTTTCGATCGTCGCCGGCTCACTTTCAATGTGCGTAAGGATGGTGGCAATTTCCGGAACCTCGGTGCGTATCTCGGTTTCCAGGCGCGTAACTTCGTCGTGCGCCTGCTTCATGGTAAGCAGTTCGTCGAGCTCCAGGTGCTGCTCCACATGCAACTGGCCGTTCAAATCCTGCACGCTGACATCGTGTACATTGAAGTTATAACGGGTCGCCACGGCGCGGATGCGGTCGAAAATATTTTCCGTGCGGCGGGCGCGCGGAACCGAATGCACCACCACGTCAGCGTCGGGCAGAATTTCGCGCACTCGCGAGGTCACCGCACTGGACACCTGCTCGGAGCGTTGGAAGGTGAACTTACGCTCCAGCGCCACGGAAACGTCGGCGAAGTAGCGGTTTCCGGCCCTCCGGAAGCGGACCCGTTCCACTTCCAGCACACCATCGACGGTCGCGATGCGATCGAGGATCTGGCCACGCACGCCGGCCGGCGCGGCATCGAGCAGCGCATCGACCGTTTTTCGCGCCAGGCGCCAACTCACGGAAATCACCACACCCGCCACAAACAGTGCGGCGACGGGATCGGCCTGGCGGAGCCACTGCATCCGATAGCTGCGGCCTAAATTGCTGTGCCCCAGCCAAACCAGAGCGAGGCCCAGGATGACGACCGCGCTCGACCAGATGTCGGTGGAAAAATGGAGGGCGTCGGCTTCCAGCGCCTGACTGTCATACTTCGCCGCCATCCGGCCGAGCGCGCGGGAGCGCCAGGCGTCGACGACCATGGACAGCATCATGACCAGGAACGCAGCCACGCTCGGCTCAATTTCTACGCTGTGAAAGAACAGCCGCCGGATCGCTTCATAAACGATCCAGACGCAAGTCATCAGGAGCAGACCGGTTTCGATGAAGGCGGAAAAATTCTCGACCTTGCCGTGTCCGTACTGGTGATCGGCGTCCGCCGGCTTGTCGGAGACTCGGACTGAAAAAAACGTTACCAGGGCGGCGATCAGATCCAATCCGGAGTGCGCGGCCTCCGACAAAATTCCCAGCGAGCCGGTCGCTATCCCCACCACAATTTTCAGACTAGTGATGACCAGCGCCGCCAACACCGAGTTTCCGGCAACGGCGCGTTTTTCCCGCCGCATTGAACTGGAACTGAAGGTGGCCTGGATTTCTGGCATCCACGTCATTATCGCTTTGGATTCGGCCGCCGCCAACCCCTCGACCCTGTTGCCTGGTCTGTGGCGGGACATGCTACGATGACATTCGTCGCAATTTCTCCCTTGGAGGACATTGATTCATGCGTTGCCAGTACTTGGTGTGTCTCCTGCTCGCCGGCCTGGCCTACGGGCAAGCTGTGCCGCCGGCTACGCCTCCCACAGCCGGAGGTAAGGCCGGACCCGGTGTTTCCGCCGAGCCCGCTAAGACGCCCGAAATAAAGGTTGGACCCGATGATCCGGTAATCACGCTGAAAGGTTTCTGCGCCGATGCCACGCAGCAGGGCGACGCCTGCAAAACTGTGATCACGCGCGCGCAGTTTGAGAAGCTCGCCGAAGCGGTGCAGCCGGGAATGCCGCAAGCCATGCGTCGCAACCTCGCCAGCAACTATGCGCGGGCGTTGAAGATGTCCGCAGAAGCCGAGAAGCGCGGCCTCGACAAAGGGCCGACGTTTGACGAGAAGATGGCAATGGCTCGCATAAGTATTCTTTCCCAGGAACTGAACAGCGCCCTGCGGGAAGATGCCAACAAGGTCACCGACGCCGATATCGAGGACTATTACAAAAAGAACTTGTCGTCGTACGAGCAAGCCGCATTCGCGCGAATTTTCGTTCCCCGCGCCAAGCAAATCCCGCCCGCAGCCGTGACGCCAAAGGCCGGTGCGAAGGAAGGTACAGATACGGCTGCAAAAACTGCGGCGAACCAGCCGCCGACTGCGGCACAACAAAAAGCCGCGGAAGAAGCAATGACGAAGGTCGCAGAGAATCTGCGTGCGCGCGCCGTTAAGGGCGAGGATCCCGACAAGCTGGAAAAAGAGGCCTATGCCGCGGCTGGACTCACGGGAAATGCCCCGAGCACCAAGATGGAGAAAGTGCGCGGCATCACGCTGCCGGTGAACCATCGTGCGGTCATGGATTTGAAGCCTGGCGAAGTGTCGGAAGTGATCTCCGATACCGGTGGCCACTACATTTACAGGCTTGACAGCAAGGAGACTTTATCTCTGGAGAGCATGAAAGTGGAGATTCGCGGCACAATTTCCAGCCAGCGTTATCGCGACAGCATGCAGGGTTTTCAGGGCGATGCTGAGCTGAACGATACCTACTTCGGTCCCACCCGAAATCCTGCCATGCCGATGCCTCCCAGGGGAGCAAAACCCGCTCGACCGGGCGAAGACTCCGACTAAATGGATACGGCAAAACCAACCATCATCGTCACCGGCGTGTCGGGTAATCTTGGCCAGCGACTAGTACAGCAACTCTCGGATTGCACGGTTGTGGGCATCGATCTCAAGCCCCCCACACATTCCCAGGTCGACCGCTTTGTGGCGCTTGACCTGGGAAGTGAAGAGTCGACCCGCGAGTTGCTTCTGCTGCTGCGCGAGTTGCAGCCTGTGTCGGTTGTCCACCTGGCGTTTGTGATCGATCCCCAGCGTACGGGGGTGCTGGACGTCGACCGGATGTGGCGGATCAACGTGGCGGGCACGGCGCGGGTGATGGAAGCGATTACGGAAGCCAATCGGACCGCCGGAACCACCATTCGCCAGTTCATTTTTCCCAGCAGCGTGTCCGCGTACGGTTCCGACCTGCCCGCACCCGTCACGGAAAACTTTCCCCTGGGCGCGCACACGCTGCCCTATGCGATCCACAAAAAGGAAAGCGATCTGGTGGTGCAGCAGCGCGCGCCGGCTCTGCGCGGATGCGGCGTCTTCATTCTGCGTCCCCACATTTTTGCCGGAGCCAGTGTCGAAAATTACCTGATGGGATCGTTCCGCGGGACGCCCAATGGAAAGGGGCGGCGCGCCGCTCGCATGCGCCAGTCGGCGAAACGCCTGCCCTGTCTGTTGCCCTTCGGCCAGAAGTACCTGGATCATAAGATTCAGTTCGTCCATGTTGACGACATGGCGCGACTGATCGCGTGGATATTGAGGCGGGAACCGGAAGCGCAGCGTCTGACCATTCTGAACGTTGCCGGACGCGGCGATCCTTTGACCTTCGGACAGTGTATCGAACTCGCGCACGCCAAATTGCTGCGAGTCCCCGGGCAGTGGACCATGCGCCGCGTTCTGCAATTCTTGTGGAACTGGAAGATCTCGGCAATTCCTCCGGATGCTGTCCCTTACATGACCGGGCAGTACATTATGAACACCGACCGGCTGAAGAAATTTCTCGGCAGCGACTACGAACGGGTGATTGAGAAGACCAATCTTGAGGCGTTCGCGGATTCGTTCCGGAGAAACTAGTTCACCGCCGAGACGCAGAGTACGCCGAGAAGACTTTGGGATTACCTCCCCGACGCTCCAGACGATGATGGGACTAGAATGGGGCTACGGCACAAGTCCAGCTCTTGGTCGTATATGACGATACGCCGCGATCTTATCTCATGGGCGGCAATCGCGCGCGATGCAATCGGATTTGTAATTGCGACGAGCACAGGAGTTATCGTTTGGCTTCGGAAACGAGGTTCCCGGTATTGGCCGCTCACGTTCGGGAATGTGGAGTCTATATCGACCCTTCAGGATAACGTCGTGTGGCGAACCGATGTCGCGTATTCCTACAGTATCGAAAACGAATTCTATCCTGGACAGTTCCGACTTCGCTCTTGGAGCGAACGAAAAGCGGCCGAAAAAGAACTCCGTTGGAAGGGACGAAAGATTGGAGTGCGCTATTCCCCACGGAATCCTCGGGTCTCGGTCGTGAGAATCGAAGACCAAGCTGGTTTAAACGGCGATCAGTATCTCGGCCGTGGCTTCCCCAGTTAAAAACTATTTGTTTGCGTAACGGTCAGCCCCTAGAAAATGTAGCGAGACGTATGGCTCATCACCTACTACCCAACTATCGTGACCCGGCGGTCCGGGCGGAATGTAGAAGAGCGTGCCGGCGCGGAGTTCGTGAATCGTGCCGTCCTCCATGGCGGCCGTGGCACAGCCGGAGAGCACCATCCCCACATGCTCGACGTTGCAGCGCGATGCGCCCACGCTGGGCCCGACGTGAATGGACCACTTCCATCCAGGTTCGTACGTGGCGCGGCCGATGGTCATGCCTCCGATGTTAACGAGTTCGAATTTCCCTTTTTCGAAGGTTCGTATTTCGTCGGGCTCTTCAAAACGCTTCAGAACTGTCTCAAGCATCGCCATAACTCCTTCACAAGTTGGATGTCTAATCGCTGTGCATGACGTGATAACTGGCCTGACAAAATCGTGCTCAGCGCAAGGTGTCCGGCCCTCAGGGGCTAAAGCCCGCTTTTCTTACTGGTGCTGCGGCACGGCCGAAGAGGCTGCGGAAAAAGTCGTTTCTGGACGAGGACCGTGCCCTCAGCGGCTAAAGCCGTATTCACAACAATGTACTTATCGCAGCGGTGAACCGCTGCGCCACCCAAATCAAATGCAACACCGAGTTTTTCCGCAAGCTGCGAAGCTGGGGCCTACCCACTACCATTTTCTCGTCACTCCAACTGTTAAACGCTCTTGACTCCCCGGTACAGTCCCGCGATGCCGAACGTGTACGGAGTCCAGGAGGCCTCGCGGAATCCAGCCTGTTGCATGCGCTCGAGCATTTCTTCGGGCGCGGGAAAACGCTCGACCGACGCCGGCAGATAGGCGTAGGGACCGCGCACTCCCGAGAGCAATGTTCCGATCCTGGGTAGAACTTTCTTGAAATAGACGCGGTAGCAACGCCCGATTAAGCCGCCCGGCTCGCCGAAATCGAGGATCCCGCACTCTCCGCCGGGGGCGAGCACGCGGACAATTTCGCGCAAGCCCGCGTCGTAGTCGGCCAGGTTGCGAAAGCCGAAGGCCGACGTCACCAGATTGAAATGTTGATCGGGAAACGGCAGGCGAAGCGCGTCGGCTTCGATCCATTGCGGGGGCCGCGCCGTCGGGCCGCTTCCCTTCTCCGCCGTCTTTGCCGCTGCGTGTTGCAGCATGGCGTGCGAGAAATCCGCGCCCAGTACCTGCGCAGATCGCGAGCCAGCGCGGCGGCGCAACGCGAAAGTCATATCTCCCGTGCCACAGCAGATGTCCAGGGCACGAACATTGGGACGGTTCAGAATCGCATCGAAGGTGCGCGCGGTGCGCCGCCACCACAAGCGGTCAATGTTGAAGGAGAGAACGTGATTCAGCAGGTCGTAGCGCGGCGCAATCGAGGTAAACATCTGCCGGACTGCCTGGGCCGCGGACTCGCGGTCGGGCGCGCCGGTTGGAGCGGCGCCTACGATGCGCTGATTCATCTCTTGTCCCATATGACCATTTTTATTAGTCCCTGAACGGCACGGCTGTACAGGCCGCAGGACAAGTCGCGTTGCCGGTTGCGGCTGCCCTCAGCGGCTAAAGCCGCTTCTGAAAACAGCTCACTTATCGCAGCGGTAAACCGCTGCGCCACCCAAAATCAAGTGCAACACCGGCTTTCTCCCCAGCCTGTGAAGCCGTGGCCTTCCCAAAACCTGCACGGATCAGAGTTTTTCCGCAAGCTGTGAAGCCGTGCCCTTCCCAAAACCGTTAGTTCCGTGCCAGTTTCCGGATCTCGTCGACGGCTGAGCGGACGATTGCTTCCGGCACATCGCTCGTGATTTCAACCTTGCCGATCTCGCGCGGCAGAATAAAATGCACTATTCCCTGCCTCGTCTTCTTATCGGAGCGCAAACGCTTCAGGATGCTTGCGGTTTGCAACTTCATGCGGGGCAGCCGGCCAAAGCCAAGAACCGCGCTCGAAATACGGGCCGCCGTCGGGCTATCCAGTTTGCCGGTGGAGAGCGCGATATGCGTGGCTGCGATCATGCCCCAGGCTACTGCCTCTCCGTGGAGCAGGTGCGCATAACGGGTCTCGGCCTCAAGCGCGTGTCCAATCGTATGGCCGAGGTTGAGCACCTGACGCAAGCCGCCTTCGCGCTCATCGGCACTCACCACCGACGCCTTTAAGCGCACGGAATCGGTAATTACCTTCTCAACTACCACCGGGTCGCGGTCCAGAATTTCGCGGCGGCGGTCTTCAAACAACTTGAACAACCCCGGATCTCCTATGATGCCGCACTTCAACGACTCGTAGAGACCGGCACAGTATTCCCGCGAAGGCAGCGTCTCCAGCACGGCGGGATCGACCAGTACGGCACGCGGCTGGTGGAAAGTGCCGAGCAGATTCTTCCCCGACACGAGGTTGACACCCGTCTTCCCGCCGATGGCCGCATCCACCTGCGCCAACACCGTCGTTGGCACCTGGATGACATCCACACCTCGCATATAGATCGAGGCCAGGAAGCCGGTCACGTCGCCGACAACGCCGCCGCCGAGCGCAATCAACGTTACGTCGCGGTCCGCACCTTTTTTTACCAATTTCTCCGCCAGTTTCTCCAGAGTCGTTAGACGCTTGGAGCGCTCGCCATCGGGCATTTCCAGGATTTCTGTTTCAATCCTCGAGGCCGCCAGCGATTTCAACAGAACTTTCGCCCACCGTCGCCGGACCGGCGGGACGGTGACCACAAAGGCGCGGCGGTTCTCAAGAATCTTGCTGAGGGATTCTCCGGCGCGAGTGAGCAGGCCGCTCTCGATGAGCACTTCGTAGGATCGCGACGGCGTGGCGACGGGAACCCTAATCATGGAGCATTCATCATAGCGTATGGGTCGGATGCACTCCCTTCGCCAATAGTGGGAGAGCGCCAATGGAGCGCGGACAATCTTGTCTGCGGACATTTTTGTAGTGCACGCTTACGCGGACGGGGGCGCCCGCGCTACACGGTCGGCTTCTGCTGGGGACTCAAAAGCGAGGCTAGAATGGAAACTCCCAAAACAGAGAGCACAAACGCAAGCGCCCAACCGGTGGGGATGTTCAGGTAGTGCGACCCCAGCATTTTGATCCCTATAAAGATGAGCACCACGGACAGTCCGTAATGAAGGTAGTGAAAGAGGTCCATCATGCCGGCGAGCGCAAAGTACATGGAGCGCAGACCGAGAATGGCGAACACATTTGATGTGTACACGATAAAGGCATTCAGGGTGATGGCGAACACCGCCGGAATCGAATCCACGGCAAAGAGAATATCGCTGGTCTCTACCACCAGCAGCACGACCAGCAACGGGGTAGCGTAAAGGCCGTCCCTGCGGGTAAAGAACTGACCACCCACATATTCCGGGGTCACCGGGAAGGCGCGGCGGAAGAGCCGAAGAACGGGATTTTTCTCGGGATGGATTTCCGTCTCACCCTGGCGCAGCAGCTTGAATCCCGAATAGACGAGCAAAGCGCCGAAGGCATAGGTGATCCAACTGAAGCGTGAGATCAGGCCCACGCCCGCCACGATAAATACGCCCCGCATCAACAGCGCCCCCAGGATTCCTCCGAACAGCACTTTGTGCTGGTACTCGTCGGGCACCTTGAAATAGCGGAAGATGACGAGGAACACGAATAGGTTGTCGACGCTGAGCGACAGTTCGATAACGTAGCCGGTCACGAACTGCAGCGCGGGAGCCCGCCCCTGCCAGAGCAACACCAGCACCGCGAACGCAGCGGCCAGCGCGATCCAGAATCCCGACCAGGCAAGCGCTTCGCGAAAGCCAATGCGGTGGGAGCGACGATTCAGCACGCCCAGGTCGAGCGCTACCATCGCCACTACAAACAGGTTGAAGAGAATCCAGAAGACGAGCACAGGGAATAGTACGAGAAGCAGGTGTCAGGTGTCAGGTGGCAGGTCCCAGGTGTCAGGTTTCAGGAGAAGCCCTGCCTTATGCGGCGAACTCACGGCCTAGAAAAAACAGCAGCGTTTCCTGAGACCTGACACCTGAGACCTGCTTTACTGCTGTCTTCCTCGCTTTCCGTTGGCCCATTCGTCCCACATGCCCATATCCTTCAACTCCTGGTCGAAATGGGTTTCACGCATGGTTCCCTCGATCTGGGCGCGGTTCAGACGGGGGCCGATCGGGTCGGTGGCATTCGCCAGTTCAAAGCTCAGCGCCGCCGCTTCGGCTACGTTCTTCTTGAGCTGCGCGAAATCTACTTTATCGAAGGTGTCGGTGGTGGCGTGATAATTCTCCAGATAGTTCGCTTCCTCCTGGTCGGCAACAAACGTCGGCACACCTTCGAGCATGAAGTCGAAGTGATCGGTGCCCGACTCGGCGGTGGCTACGGCCTTGGTGACGCCGAATTGCTCTAAAGGCGCCAGCATCGCCTGAGCCGCCACCAGGACGTCTTTGCGCCCTCCGGTTGAAAATGTGGTCGTTTTTCCCGTACCGGCATCAAAAACGACCGCGCCCGCTGCTTTGTCGAGTTCGTTGCGATGCGCTACTGCGTAGGCACGCGACCCAATCTCTCCTTCCTCCTCTCCCGAGAACAGGATGAAGCGGATGGATCGGCGGGGCTTCAGACCCGTCGCCTTAATCGCACGGAGGGCGTCAATTACCAGCGCGGAGTTGCACCCGTTGTCGAGCGCGCCCGTTCCCAATTCCCAGGAATCCAAATGCGCGCCCAGTACCACGAACTCGTCGGGCTTCTCGCTGCCGCGCAGTTCCGCGACCACGTTCCAGGACTTGATGGCGCCGCCAATTTTGTTGGGAATCGCTAGATCCGCCCATACCGGATTGCCGGTGGCCAGCAAACGGGCGATCCGCTCCCCATCTTCGCGCGCCACCACCACCTGCGGCAGGGCATCAATCTCACCGGCGTCGGAGTTCGTGTGGCGGTAAAGGATACCGTGTTCGCGGGTGGCTATAAACGCGATCGCCTTGGCTTTCGCCCTTACCGCCAGCGCAATGATCCGTGGCGCCCGCGCGTATTCGGCGAACAGATCGTCCCAGCTCGCCAGCACCTTGCTGTGCACCAAGGCGATTCTCCCCGCAATGTCTCCCACTTTGGCAAATTCAGCGGGTGAGCCGTCTCCTACATCGACAATGGGCACATGCGTAACAGCAGCCAGTGCCGGCGCCCATGCGACGGACACAGCGTGAACCGGAAAAGTGGTTCCGGAATAGAGGGACGCGGTCATGCCGGTCGCGCCCTCCGACCACGAATGCTGGATGCTGAACTCTTCGGTGTGCACGCTGTCGGCGCCGGCTTCGTGGAACGCCGCCACGCCCCAATCCACGGCGCGCTGGAAGGCCGGAGTGCCGGGAACACGTCCGCCAATCTCATCGCTCAGGCGGCGAAGATTGGTTTCCAGAGGCGAAGGCTTGAGTGCTTCGGCAATCAGACGATCCGTGGCTTCTCGATCCGAATCACGATCGGCTGCGAAGGCTGTCAAATAAGAAAATGCCAGAAAGAAGAGAATGAACTCCAACCGCCCGAGTTTGCGAGTCATAAAGTTGCATTAGAAATGAATTTGCGGGAAAGCGAAAGTCGAGAATCAGGTGTCAGGTCTCAGGTGTCAGGTGTCAGGAAAACCGAAGCCGTCGGCAGCCAACTCATGCGGAGAAAAAGAGAAGATTTTCCTGAGACCTGACACCTGAGACCTGCCGCTCTACGCTGGCGTGAGCCCATATTTCTCTTGCAGACGCCGTTCCATGGTGCGGAAGATCAGGCCGTCCACCATGTAGCCGAGAATGATGATCAGGATCATCACGGCCATAACCTGGCTCATGTCGCTCAAGTCGCGGCCCATCATCAGCAACTGGCCCAGTCCGAGACTGAGAAAAATCATTTCTGCTTGAATCAGCGAGCGCCAGGCGAATGCCCATCCTTGCTTCATCCCGTTCACGATAAACGGCAGGCTCGCGGGTAGCAGTACTGACCAGAAAAGACGGAAGCCGCTCGCTCCCAGGTTGCGCCCTGCCATGCCGTAGATCTTGGGCATCTGTTTGCGGCCATCCTCCATCGCGATGGTGACCGAGAGCAGAGAGCCCATGAGAACGACAAAAAGAATCGCTTTCTCCGACAGTCCGAACCAGAGAACGGCCAGCGGGATCCAGCAGATGCTGGGCAGGGACTGCAAACTCACTAACAAGCCGCCCAAGGTTTCTTCGAGGAACTTGTTGCTTGACACAGCTAAACCGAGAATCATCCCGAGCACGACTGACAAGCTGTAGCCGATCAGCATGCGCTTCATGGTGACGGCGATGGCGATCCAGAAGCTGTGGTCGGCAAATCCATCCCACAAAGCGTGTCCAACTCCCCAGGGCGGAGGAAAAAGGTAGGGCGGCCAGATGCGCAGTTTCGCAAGCAACGCCCAGACCCCGAGAAGCACCGAATAGAAGATGACCTGCTTAGCGAGCTTTTTCATCGGCGTACTCCTCTTGCAGGGACTTGTTGATCTCCTCGCGCAAGTAACCCAGAATTTCTCCGGCGGTGCGGGCGACATCGGGCTGCTCCATTTGACGTGGGCGCGGCAGGTTCACGGAAAATTCCTGCTTTACACGGCCCGGGCGAAACGTGAGCAAGGCCACGCGGTCTCCCAGCCTTACGGCTTCCCGGACATTGTGGGTCACGAAAATGATGGTGCGGGTGGTTTCGGCCCACAGGCGCTCCAACTCGTCGTGGAGCAGGTCGCGAGTCTGAGCATCGAGCGCGGCGAAGGGCTCGTCCATCAGCAGGACGTCGGGCTCGGTCGCAAGCGCTCGCGCCAGCGCGACGCGCTGGCGCATGCCGCCCGAGAGTTGATGAATATAGCTGTCCCTGAAATTCAAAAGATGGACAAGCCGCAGGTAGTATTGCACCCGCTCCTCGCGCTCGGCTTTCGGGAGGTTCTTCATCTTCATGCCGAACTCGACGTTTCCACCAACCGTGAGCCAGGGAAAAAGGCCGAGTTCCTGAAAGATCAGGATGCGATCGGTACCCGGCCCACTGACCGGCTTGCCATCGACTAGAACCTTGCCCGAAGTCTGAGGACACAGACCCGCGATCAAATGCAATAGCGTGGACTTGCCACATCCGGAGGGACCGACGATGCAAAGGAATTCTCTCGGCCGCACCTCAAGATTGATGTTGTCGAGCGCCAGCAAACTCTCGCCCGAAGTCGTCTGGTAGCCGAGGGAGATGGCATCGAGCGCAACTTTCGGGACCACTACTTCGGGTATTGGGCGCGGAAACATGGTTACCGTGGCCGCCGGTTTCCCGTGATATACACTCGCACGCGCTCCTGGGCGAGGGCCAACTGGAACTGCCGGGGAATACGCGTTTTGCGGACTCGTGCTCATTGGATGGCCTTCTTCCCTTTTTCGGCTAAGACCTGGTTCAGGAGCGAAAGATCGTACAGACTCGACAGATCCGGCATCTGGCGTCCAAGAAAACCAGCTTCAAACGCGGACTTCGCGGCATTCATCAGCGACCCACGCAGGGGATCATACGTCGGCTTCATGCGTCCAAAGGCTTCCTCGAGCACGGCGTCGGGCAGCGCTTTCCCCGTCTCTTTTGCGATCTGCTGGTTGAGAAGTTTCCTGGCTTCGGGCAGGTGTGCGTTGATCCAGTCGGTTAATTCCACGTGCGCCCGGATCCAGTTCTTCACCAGATCGGGGTGTTCCTTGAGAAACTGCGTGCGGACAATCAGGTGGGCAGTAATAAATTCACCGTTTGGCCAAAGCATCCGTTCGTCCAGGAACAGGCGGCCGTTACCTTCCTTGATCAACCGCGTTGCCCAAGGCTCGGGCGCCCAAGCGCCGTCCAATTCTTTTTTTATGAAGAGCGTCAGTTGATCAGGATTCGCGAGCGGGATTACCTGTACATCCCCGCCCTTGTCGGTGGTTTTCATGCCATTCGCCTTCAACCAAGCGCGCAGCGCGACGTCCTGGGTGTTACCCATCTGCGGCGAAGCGATTCTCCTGCCGTGAAAATCTTCCGGGTTCCGAATGCCGGAATCGCTGCGCACCACCAGCGCCGCGCCGCCACTGGTCGCGCCCGCCACAATCCGCAGTGCTTCTCCGTTGGAGCGGACGTAGCCGGAGATGGCCGGGTTCGGGCCGATATACGTCATGTCAATCGCCCCGGCAAACAAGGCTTCCATCGCCGACGGCCCGGCGTTGAAGCTTTTCCACTCAATCTTGACTTGCGGTCCCATCGCTTTCTCAAACCATGCGTTGTTCTTGCCCACCATCGCCTGCGGGTGCGTGATATTGGGAAACGCGCCCACGCGCACGACGGTCTCGGCCGCGGCCAACGTACCCAGCAAGAACAGCAACCAGAAAGCAGCAAGGAAGCTTCGCGGAGTCATTAGGCTTCGCCTCGAATCAGCATCGGCAACACTTTGAGCTCGGCTTTCTTCTTCCTGCCGGTCTTGCGGGGGCGGGTCTTCTTACGATTTTCCGAAGCGGAGTCAGCCGATGTGCGGGCGATCAGGTCGGCCAGCGTCGTGTTCTCCAGAATCCTGGCTGCCGCGTCCCGCACTTCCAGAAACACTTTGTACAGCGCACTGTGATCCGGATCGCGATCGATCAGGACTCGCAACTGCTCCGCATCTCCAAACGGCGCCAGCGGCCCGTCAATCAAACGGATGATTTCGCTCAACCGGATCTCCGACGGAGCCCGGCGCAATCGATATCCACCCTTGGCGCCGCGCACGCTCTCCACTATGCGTGCGTTCTTCAGTTCCAGCAGAATCAGCTCCAGAAATTTTTCCGGCAGATTCTCTTCGTAGGCAATATCGCGAATCCGGATCGCACCCTGGTTATAACGCCGGGTCAACGCCATCATCGCCTGCAACGCGTACAACCCTTTTTGAGAAACCTTCATGGTGGCTCGCTTCCGACTATCTCTATGGTACTAATAGACATTATAGGAAATGCAAGCGCACTACCAAAGCGTTAAATCTTTCGTC
>Ga0187817_10001052_pt1 | contig 13015 bp, 8 predicted proteins | sample NC_wetland_sal_i_17_FD_132431 | JGI IMG/M metagenome (GOLD analysis project Ga0187817, IMG submission 132431) | Wetland sediment microbial communities from Neuse River Estuary, North Carolina, USA - SO4_2 | ecosystem: Environmental > Aquatic > Freshwater > Wetlands > Sediment | place: USA: North...
CGGATGCGATTCGCCTTCTGATCTTCGGCCACATGATCGAGCATCATCGCCGCCGAAAGAATCATCGCAATCGGATTCACAATGGCAGGATTTAGCTCAGCATACTTCGGCGCCGATCCGTGCGTCGGTTCGAATACCGCCACGTCCGCACCAATATTGCCCGACGCGGCGAATCCCAGCCCTCCGACCAGCCCCGCGAATGCGTCAGAGAGAATATCGCCAAACAGATTCGACGACACGATGACGTTGTACTCCTCTGGGTTCTTGTTCAGCCACATCAGCTGCGCGTCGATGTTCGTTGACCAAAGGGCAATTCCCGGATAATTCTTTGCAACCTCTTTCGCCACTTCTTCCATCATGCCGGAAGTTTCGCGCACCACGTTCGGCTTCTCACAAATCGTGACCCCCTTGAACCCCCGCCTCTTCGCGTATTCGAATGCCGCGGTAACAATGCGCTGAGCCGCTTTGCGAGTGATGATGCGACAGCTCACCGCAATCTCCGGCCCGGGTACGTGGGTAAAGGCCTTGAATCGTGGATGGCTGTTCAGCGCAGCGCGCACGATCTCCGGAGGGTTGGTCCATTCCACGCCCGCGTACATGCCTTCGGTGCCCTGCCGGAACACAGTGGTGTCGATTTTGGGTTCGTCAGATCCGCCATCCGTTTTCTTCCGAATGTAATTCAGGGGGTTTCCCGTGAACCCGACGCACGGCCGCATGCAGATATCGAGATTGAATTTCTGGCGCATGGTCACAATCGGCGAGTAATAAACGTAGCCCTTTCCCTGCAGTTCGGGTTTGAGCTCCGCCTGTGCCGCCTTGTTGGGCTTCGAAGTAATCGCGCCAAATAATCCCAGCTTGTGCTTCGTGAGCAACTCAATCGTGCGGTCGGGCAGAGCATTGCCATTGTTGCACCAACAGTCCCACCCAATGTCGGCATGAATGTATTCGGCCTCAAAGCCGACCGCCTTCAAGACTCGCAATGATTCGGGCAGAACCTGATTCCCAATGCCGTCTCCCGGGATGGTGATGACTGTGTATTTCGCCATGAATCTCCTTAAAGACGACTGCCGTCGATACACGAAGACGCCCAAAAATTCAAAATACAATTGTCATCCTGAGCAAAGCGAAGGACCTATGTATCCCTCCGCGTCCTCCGCGATCTCTGGGGTTAGCTCTCAAGCCGTTTGGCCACCAGATTCTCTACCCCTCCCGCAATCACCAGCGACTGCGGCACGCTGCCCAGTGCCGGGAACGCAAACTTCTCTCCCCGCCACGAGATCGTGCTCGAAGTGAAGTCAATATCAATCTCATCGCCGGGAATTATCGTCTTCTCCTTGGCCGCGATCTCCTTAGCAAACTGCTCACGCACACGCGCCACAAATTCCGGAACTTCGATACACAAGAATCCATTGTTGAACGCGTTCCGCAAATAGGTTTGCGAGAAACTGGCCGCAATCACCAGCGGAATGCCTTTCGCCTTCAGACACGTTACCGCCTGTTCGCGGCTCGATCCGGTACCAAAGTTGAACTGGCTCACGATCACGTCACCCGCCTTCGTGCGCGCGGCGAACTGTGGATCATAATTCTCCATCACCACCTTCGCCATCATTTCCGGAGTCATGTCGTCGCGATAGGTGTAGTCCTTGCCATAAATCGCATCGGTGTTGACGTTATCCTGAGGCATGAACACCAGCCGGCCTTTCACGCGCTGGGGAAAGCCCGCCAGGATTTCAACTTTCTCCGCCCCGCCCGGCGCCGATGCCAATTCGGTGTAAGCCCGCTGGGGCGCGCGCCGCGCAGACTCATGCGGCCCGCGAATGTATCCGGCCACCGCGGACGAAGCCACGACTTCCGGACTCGCCAGGTAGCACTGCGCATCCCGCGATCCCATGCGGCCTTTGAAGTTCCGATTAGTCGCCGAGATTCCGACCTCGCCCGCCTCCAGCAAGCCCACGCCGAGGCCAATGCAGGGCCCGCAACCCGAGGGTAGCGGCTGCGCTCCCGCATCGAGCAATGTTTGCCAGATGCCACGCTTTTCCGCTTCTTCCTGCACCCACTTACTCGCTGCGCTCAAGTAGAATTTCACGCCGGATGCGATCTTCTGCCCCTTGAGCACTGCGGCCGCCGCCGCCAGATCTTCCACCCGCGAATTCACGCACGAAATGAGATACGCCTTCTGGATTGCAACTTTCTTTTTCTCGATCTCGGCCAGCGACTGCATCACCTGCACCGTATCGGGTCCGGACACGTGAGGCGTGACTTGCGCGAGATCAAGAGTAATCCGCGCCGCATAAGCCGCGTCCGCATCCGCGGCAGGAGGATTCCTCTCCCAACTCGCAATGTCGCTCTCCGTGAACCGCTCTACGCCCATTGCCTTGAGTCGCGAGCAAACACCGTGCAAATACTGGATCGTCACACCATCCACCGGGAACCAGCCCACGAGCGGTCCCCACTCCGTCGTCATATTCGAAATCGAAAACCGCGCATCCATCGACAATGAGGCCACGCCCGGCCCCGTAAACTCGACCGCCGCATTCAGGCATTCGTCGTGGTTATAGAGCCCGCACAAAGTGATAATGACGTCCTTGCCGGTGACGCCCCCCGGCAACTTGCCCTCGAGCACGACCTGAATCGACCGCGGAATTTGCCACCAGAATTCGCCCGTTGCCCAAACTGCGGCCGCGTCGGTGCGAACGATCGGCGTTCCGATCGCGCCCAATGCGCCATACATATTGGAATGCGAATCCGAGGCCACCACGAACGAGCCCGGAACCACATACCCGCGCTCGACCATGATCTGGTGCCCGATGCCCGATCCCGCAGGATAGAAATCCACACCCTGCTCTTTGGCGAACGCTTCAATCGCACGATACTTTTTCAGGTTCGTTTCATCTCGATTCTGGATGTCATGATCGAGTGCAAACGTAAGCTGCTGCGAATCCTTGACCTTCTTCGCACCGATGCCCTTGAACTTGCTCATGACGGCCGATGTGTTGTCATGAGTCATGCAGCGGTGCGGACGAATCGACAGGAAATCTCCCGTCCTAAGCGGCCGCGACGGCCCTTCGGTCATGTGCTTCTGCGCGATCTTTTCAACGATGGTCTGGCCCATGATAAACTCCGATACTTCAGCCCTTCCGCTTCAACTCAAATCCCAAATACATCATCTGCCCAATGTGGTGATGCAGATGTGTCGCACATTGCAACACGATCTCGAACCGGTTGCGAGCGTCCGCACCTGTTCCGCTGTATTCTTTCGTCCAGTCTTCCGCGGACTGCTTGCCGATCGCGCCGATTACCATCTCAATCGCCTGATCAAATTTCTTCAAGACCTCTGCCTTGGACGACCGCGTCGCGTCGGTAAACTCCAGCGGACGATTCCGGACATACCCCGTCCCCGCAATCTGCGCGCCAATGTAGTAATTCAAGTTGCCCGTGAGATGCAGCACGAGATGGCCAAAACTGTTGCCGAAGACGAAGGGCTTAGCCCAAAACTGCTCGTCGCTCAGCGGCGCCGCCAGCTCACCAACCACGCCCGCAAGTTTCCGGTAACGCGCCGTCAAGTCAGAAGCAATAGTCGATTTAAGATCCCCCATAACCTATTCCTCAACACGTGGGCATAGCCGCCCCCGGCTGTGCAGGCGAGCAAAGCTCGCCAGGGTTTCGCATGCGCCGGAGAGAAAGCCCGACTTCGTCCGGTTGGACACCCGAGGGCGGCTGTCCCTACGTGGTTCCGGCTAGCGACGCTTCCTTCCTGCTTTCGGCTTTCTCTTCACATCCGCCTTCATCAGCGCCATCAGCTTCGAAACGGACCCGCACTTTTCCAGATCCCAGATTGCGCCAATCAGCTTGTCCTGTGCTTTCGTTGACAGCACGCTCTCCGCCAGCGCGCGAAATTTCTCTTCGATCTCCGCGTCACTCAACGGGTTTCGCGGATCACCTTTTGGATAGTCGAGCTGCTCCGAGAATTTTCGCCCGTCAGCGGTCGTAATGTTCACAATCACGCGCTGCAGCGCCGGGAAAACTTTCTCGATTTCAGGATCGGCGACGACCTCAACTTTCTTCAGCTGCGCGCGAATCGCCGGGTCCATGATCTTTTTCATCGCGAATTGCGCCGGCGTGACTTGCCGGTCCACCAGCGCCGCCGCAATCACGTAGGGCAAAGAATGGTCCGCCGTTTCCTTGGTATGTGGGTCATACTTGCTAGGGTCAGAAAGAATATCCGCAGCCCGCGCCAGCGACCGAATCTGAATCTTCTCTACCTGATCCGGATGCAGGTCGTTGCTTTTGACCAGGTCGAGCACCGCCGAAATGGGAGCGTGCGTCAGCGCTTCGGTTGGAAAAAATTTCATCCCGCACTGCGTAATGCGCCACGACTGGCCGAGTCCGTCCGTCAGCACGTTCTGTTTCCACTCCGGACCGTAGCAATGCACCAATCCTTCTTTGCCGTCGATGACGTGCTCGGGGCCGGAGTAGCCCTTCTCCGCCAGCAGCGCCGCGAGCACCCCGCTCTGCGTGGCCAGCGGATCAACCGTGTTTTTCATCATGGTCAGCTTGCCCGCAGTTACCGCGCCCATGGTGCAATGCCGCGAGGCCGAAATCCCGATCGCATGCTGAATCTGTTCCCAATTCAAGCGCAGCGCGCGTCCGGCCACGATCGGTGAGACAAACGCCGTCAACGTCGCATGATGCCAGCCGCGCTCGCGAATCCCCGGAAACGCCGCCTCGCACAAACGCATTTCAAATTCGTGACCAAGTACGAGTCCAACGATCAATTCCTTGCCATTACTTCTGGCCCGCTCACAACACGCCATCGCTGCGGGAAAAATATCGGAAGGATGCGACGGATCCTGCTTCCAGTAAATGTCGTTGTAATCCATGCAGCGGATCATCAGAGCATTTGCCAGCGAGGCCGAAACCGCGTCCAACTTCTCGCCGGTGCCGATCACGGTTGCCGGCCCGCGCCCTGCAATCTCCTTGAGCACTTCCAGCGCAATAGTCACGTCATGCTGCTGATATCCGCCAAGCGCGCAGCCCACAGAATCGAGCAGAAAGCGTTTAGTTTGGTACACCGCGTCCTGCGAAAGGTGTTTGTATTCCAGCCCCGCCGCCCACCGGGACATAGTCGCGGTGATGGTTTCTTTACTGGCAGTTTGTTGTGTTGACAAGGACATCTCCCTCGATGAATCGCAGGTTATCAGCCGTCAGCTGTCAGCCTTAAGCAAAATCCTGACACCTGACACCTAAGACCTGAGACCTGGCTTCACGTTCTTCGGATTCTTGAACGGCAGGAACGCCATGAAGTCGGCATGATGCACAATAAACGCTTCTGTCGTGCGCCTCACCAGATCGCCTTCAGCCGCGTGCGCGGCGATGATGTGGCACACCGCATCCGGCACTCCACACTCCATCGCCAGCGCGACTCCGGTGAAGGGATGCCGCAACGCCTCTCCGCGCTCGCTTTGCCGGCTCTTTCCATCGGGACCGATCTCATACTCCAGCAACTTGCCGACATCCGCCAGAATTGCCCCTGCGATCACTACGTCCGTATCGATCGGAAGCGCCCTGCCCATAAAGTCGGTCATCGCCTTCGCGCTGTCCCGCGCAATATGCACCACGCAACGCTTGTGCTCCATAAAGGTGATCGGACAATTCGGAACCAGCAACGTAAAAGGAATCTGATTGAGGTCATCCGGCTTCAGCGGACTGCGCTCCAGCGCTTTGATCCAGGCTTGCGTCACCTGCTCGCGAAGCTTGGCGTCGCTGATCCACTGAATCTCCGGCCACAATCTTTCGACGGCCTCCCGCATGGGCAGGACCTCCTTACAGGACTCACTAGATTATCGGAGTCCATGCAGATGCGTCGAGGGGCCGCTGGATGCTCAATCTCCCACCAATTTGTCATCCTCAGCGGAGTCGAAGGCCCCATACCGCTTGACGGGCCATTTGGAGTGGGCGCTACTTCTCGATCGGCAGCAGTTCGATACTGCATCCCGAGCCGCCGCAACTCAAAACTCCGCGCCGAACGATCTTCACCGAAGACACGTCCGGAAATCGCACGGGAAAGTCCTTTTCGCGAAGTTGCTCGCCCGCGGAACGAAGGTTTTCGTCGCCGTCAACAAACTCTGCGCGCTCCGGACGAGGCGAACTGTCGAACACAAGATTAAAGCGCGCCGAGACCGTCTTGCTGGTGATCGGTCCGAGCTTCACGGTGCGGGCCTGTACCAACTCCATCGGCGCCTGCGCGGCGTCTTTCTCCGCCGCCGCGGAATCGCCCGTCAGCTTCGTCAAGCGCGCCCGCGAATCCGGCACATCGCCGCCGCCCGCAGCCACGGCCAGCGCGTACATATGACGCGCCTTTTCCACCTGCCCTTGCTTTTCGAGCACTTGCCCCAGCCGATTCGCGACCGTCCCCGACTGGCTCAAAAGCCACGCCGACGTGAGAAACTGCATGGCCGCAAGATTTTCGCCGCGCTGAAATTTTGCCCATCCCGTGCGCGCCCACGCTAGCGCCACCAGTCGCATGGACGAAAATGCCGACGGCCCCAGCCGGTCCAACTCGCCCGAGTCGAACTGTTCTCCAATATCGTAGAGAACCTGCTGTGCATCGGTTTCGGTCTGCGCCGGATCAATGTCGTTCCTTAACGCTGACGCATATATATCCCCCGAATCCGCGCCCGTACTGCCTGTCAGTCCCTTCAACAGTTCCTGCGCTTGTATCTTCTCGCCCAATCGTCCATATACCTGCGCCAGCGCCATTTTCGTTTCCGGATCATCCGGAGGAATCGCGGCGGCCGCTTCCAGTTCCGTGCGCGCGTCGGCATCGCGCCCCAACTGCGCCAGCAACAAGCCAAGATTCTTGTGTGCAGCCTTCTCGTACGGAGTCGCCTCCAGTTGCTTGCGATAAGCTGCGATCGCTTCGTCGTTCTTCCCTGTTTGCTGCAGCTCCATGGCCAGCTCGCGGTTAGCGTTCTTGTGATTCGGATCAAGCTCGATTTGCTTGCGGAACGCCGCGATCGCCTCCGCGTGATGATTGGCGCCAGCGTAGGCGAGCCCCAGGTCATACCAGCCCTCTTTCATCCCCGATTTCGCCAGGCTCGTATCCCCGTCCACCGCGCGCTTCAATAGTTCGATTGCGGTGCGATAATCCTTGCTCTGCAGCGCTTTCACTCCCGCTTTATGCAGCTCCGCGGGAGTGCCTTCCATCTTCGAAGCCGTCTGCGCTCCTTGCCCCGACGGCGTCAGGATGGTGCACGACAACAGCTGGTCTTGATCGCTTTGTGCTGCATTGCGAAACGATTCGTAGTCCGCGCGCCGCGCCGCCGCCACTTCGTTGACCTTCACGACCTGTTTGCGCTCGCCTTCCAGAACCCCCTTGCTCTGCGAATACGTTGAGGAGTAGTCGCCGTAGTCTCGCGACATTTTCACCGCCGTCGGCGTGCGCACGGTGTAGTTGGAGGGAAACTGCAAGCGGACCCGGTAGTCCATCTCACCCGCGGGGCCGATGTCCAGTGGGTCCTTGCTTTTTTCCGATGCTCGAATCGCGGGCATTCCCAGCGGCGGAATCGGACGAAAATTCACGCTCGTCGAGGGCACCACAAAATATCCGTCCTGGTGCAGGTGATACCTCAGATGAAAAGGCTTGCTCGTATCCTCGATGGGATCGAGCTGAACGTTATCGACGTCGCCCGGCAATCCCCAGCTCGCTGAGAGGGCCTTTACAAAGTCCTTCCACTGCGCCTGCGAAAAGCGCCGGAAGCTGGCCCGCATCGGCCAATCCCGATCTCCCTGGGCCGTGACCTCAAGTGTCGCATCGAGCGCGCCGAACTCGCTGAACTTGCCGTCGAGCGTGAAGTGCATGAAGGTCTTGACCGGCGAATCCGCCGGTGTCCGCTGCAAGCCTCCCTCGTTGTCCTCCGATGCCAGCACCGCCTGTTTGTTGCGCAGCTGGTAGAGAATCAGTCCATAGGGCGTCACTTCAGGAGTTGTATCCAGCCAGGTCAGACCGGTTCCAAGCCGCGCTGCGGTAATCACGTGATCGAACTGCGCGGGAGAAGGAACATCCTCATCCAGCTTGCGCGAGCTGTTGATAAGCACTGGATAACTCTGGATTCCCTCAGCCCGTAGCAGCGCCGAAAACAGAGTGTGCTTGTCCTTGCAGTCGCCGTAGCCGCTCTGCAGAACATCCGAGGCCGAATGCGGCTGATAACGGCCGACTCCGAGCGAAATGCTCACGTAACGCACATTCCGCGCCACGAAATCGTAGAGCAGCCGTGCTTTTTCGCTGGGCGTCTGCGCTCCTTTGGTCAGTTCGTCGGCCTTTTGTCGGACGCTCTCGTCCACCGTCATGCGCTCGCCCTGCAGCTTGGCATACCATTGCGCGATCTGCTTCCAATTGGTGAAGGTCGTCAACTGCACATCGGGGCCGGTTTCGTCTTCCATCTCGTCTCTGTCTTTGTCGCGCTCCGGCTGAATGTCCTTTACCACCCAGGTGTAAATGCGGCGGTCTCCGGTGTCTTGAATCTCCGGCTTTCGCGTCGGCGTTTTAAGCTTCACGTCGCGCGATTTCGGGATGTCAATCTCCAGGCGATCTTCGCCGACCACCACGCCCTTCGGAAAGGTGTATTCATACCAGAAGTTTCCCGCGGCAAGCGGCGTAACCACCCGCGTCACCGTGCGGTATTCCAGCGCGTCTCCCGGTTGCAGCGCCGCCACGGAAATATGCCGCTGCCGGTAATCGCTGTACATGGGAGCTTCTTTCAGCACATCGGGAGCGAAATCCTGCGCCGTCGATTCCGGCGTCGCCACCACCCGTCCGTCCGGCTTGCGCACGCGGACGTATTCGACCTCCAACTTCTCGGTCGCCGAGGAATAGCCGAAAACCAGTTGCCCGAATTCCTCCACCCCCGCCTGGCTCTGAATCCGAATCACCGCCTCGGTCTCGCTCACCTCAGATCCGTCATTTTCAAAGCGGACACGATTTGAGATTCGTTCGAAGACCGCGGCCTCTTCAGCGTTATTCGTTTTCTGCTTGGATGAACCGGAAGCCTGCGCCCGAGCGTCAACACTCATCAGGCAGAGGAGCAAACCAGCAAGGAAGAAGCCAACCACAACGTGCGACAGACGGTAGGACATATTGCAGTTCTTTTACGCCGTGCCCAGCGTAAAATCAAACGAACCGCGATGGGTTTCACTTCAATTATTCGGCTCGGTGCGATCCTGATTTGTTTTTCGGGGATTACCGCCGCGCAGGTTCCTCCACTCGCCGTCATCGAGGGACCTTTGCCCCCACTCGAAGCCGGAATGGAGTTTCACATGCTTCTGCATGCCAAGGGCGGTGTTCCGCCGTATGTCTGGAGCGTAGCTAGTGGCGATCTTCCCGAAGGAGTCGCCCTCACCCCGGAAGGCCTCCTGTCTGGACGCCCCGTCAAGCCCGGCCCTGTCACTCTAACCTTAAAAGTCGAAGATTCCGGCCATCCTGCGAACACCATTAACAAAGACTTCACGACCGTGGTCTCCGCTCCGCTATTGCTCGAATGGCATCAACCGCCCAAAGTCCGCGACAACCGGATTGACGGCTCCGTCCAAGTCTCCAACGGCTCCAAAGAGACCTTCGATCTCACCGTCATCATCGTGGCCGTCGCCGCCAGCGACGGAAGAGCCACGGCGATCGGCTACGAGCGCTTCCCGCTGAAAGCGGGTGCCAACAGCGTTGAAATTACTTTTGGCAACACTCTGCCTCGCGGCAGCTATGTAATCCATGCCGACGCCATTGCCGAAATTCCCGCCAGAAAGGCCATCCTGCGCCAGAGACTGCAGACGCCCCAACCTTTGCAGATCGTGCAGGGTCCGTAGGGGCTTCGGTCGCCAGCCCCCTCGGGTACGCAAGTCACTTGCTGGCTCTGTGCTATCCTGATTATTCTTAGGCAGTTGCACCGGTGATGGTTGTGCTGTCCCGGGCTATTGTATGGAGCTTTTTCTTAACCTCTGTTGGCTCTCTCTGCTGCTGCCCGCGTGGCTGCTGTGGCGGCGTCGGACTGCTTTGGCTAGTCCCGTCAGAGGTCCGGCAGCGTCCCAGTTCGTTTTCCTTTGCGCTCTCGGCTGCGCATTCGTTCTGCTGTTTCCGGTAATCTCGGCCAGCGACGACCTGCACGCCATGCGCCCCGAGATGGAAGAGTCGGAACGCGCCCTTCGCTATGCCGCTCATCGCACCTGCACGATTCATGTGCTCACTCATTCTTCGCAGCCTGTTTTGCCCACTTCCGCTTCTCTAACTCTCGCATTCGAACCAATCGGCACGGTTCTCCCGTTCATGCCGCCGACGCCCGGAACCTTCACTGCCCCTGCGCCTCAAGGCCGCGCGCCTCCTTCCGCTCCTCCAACTTCGCTGTAAGCCGGAAGTCAATCTCATTTTTCGGCCGGAAAGCCCCGAGAATTCTTACAGTTACGCACATTGGGAGTTCCGCCATTCCCCATGCGCACGGAGCGCGCGATGTTCAGGTCCCACAATCTCCATCTGGTCGTATATCTATTGCTCGCAGCGGCCCTTACCGCGTCGGCGCAGCAGACCCTTACCTGGGAACAGGTCCGCCTGCGTTTTGAGCAAAACAATCCCACCCTGCTGGCCGACCAACTGAGTATCGACGAATCCAAGGCGCAGGAGATCACGGCGTTTCTGCGTCCCAATCCGCAGTTCGGTCTGTTGGCGGACGGCACCCAAATCGCTCCTCATAATGGCGTCTGGCGGCCATTCGCTGGCACCTTTGAGTCGCCCAGCATTAGTTATCTCCACGAACGGCGGCACAAGCGGGAGTTACGCCTGGAGAGCGCAAAAAAAGGGACTCTGATCGCCGAGTCAAGCCATGCCGACCTGGAAAGAACCATGCTCTTCACCTTGCGCGGCGCATTTGTGTCAACGCTGCAGGCGAAAGCAGTGCTCCGGTTGGCCAAAGATAACCTCGCCTACTACGACCACGTTCTCGATATCAGTAGAAGCCGCTTCAGCGCCGGCGACATTGCGCAGATCGATCTTGACCGGTTGGAACTGCAGCGCGTCCAGTATGAATCCGATTTGCAAGCCGCGGAGGAGAGCCTGGAAAACGCCAAGATCCAACTCCTCACCCTGCTCAACGACCGAACTCCGATCGAACAGGTCGACGTAACCGGAACCTACGACTTCAACGACCAACTCCTGCCCGGCGATGAGTTTCGGAAGATTGCTCTGGACACGCGGCCCGACTTGAAGGCTGCCGTCGAAGCCGTGGACAAAGCGCAAACGGATCACAAGCTCGCAGTCGCCAACGGCTCAACCGATCCCACCTTCAGCGCCTGGTACACCCACAACTCCTCCACCAATAACCCGTTTGCCATCAATACCGTCGGCGTCAGTGTCAGCATCCCGCTGCGCATCTTCGACCGCAACCAGGGAGAGAAGCTGCGCACGCAGATCGATATCAGGCGCAATGAGCGATTGCGCGACGCCACTGAAGCCACGGTGCTGAGCGACGTCGATTCCAGTTACGCCACGGTCGACAGCGATTTGATTCTGCTCCGGCCCTACAAGGCCAAGTACCTGCAGCAGTCCGTCCGCGTGCGCGACACGATTTTCTTTTCTTATCAGCATGGCGGCGCATCCCTGCTCGATTACTTGAACGCACAAGCGGAGTACCGCACCGTACAACTGACCTACGTGAATCTGGTCGGCTCGTACCTGACCGCGGCAGCCCAATTGAACATGGCCGTGGGCCGCGAGGTGATCCCATGACATCGCAAGCGATATACTCTTTGCATTCAAGAGCCGCCGATGCTAGGCAATCGGCCGACTCTTGCGGCGCGGTTGCAGCAGCCCTTCCCCCTGTCACCGCGCCGAATTTCTCTTCCGCGCGCATCCGCTGGTCCGCGGCCTTTCTGCTGTGCCTGGCTTTGCTCTCTGGCTGCAGCGAAAATAAAGCGGACCCGAAGGCCGAGGCCCCGCCCCCCGCAACCGTCGAGCCTGACCTGGATGCCAACAACTTCAAAGTAGACCACCCCGACCAGTTTCCACTGGTGACCGCGATTGAGCACAAGGCGGCGCCCGCCCTGAACGTGACCGGCATAGTGCAGCCCGATATCGCACGCGCTGTGCCCGTAATCTCGCTAGCCTCAGGACGAGTCGTGGAAATTAAGGCCAGACTCGGCGACTCCGTCAAAAAAGGCCAGTTGCTCCTGAGGGTCCGGAGCAGCGATGTCTCCGGGGCCTACCAGACATATTTGAAGGCCGTGAACGATGAACGGTTGGCCCGTCAGCAGCTCGAACGAGCCCAGACGCTTTACGATAAGGGCGCGATCGCAAAAAGCGGCCTCGAACAGGCGGAGGACACTGAGCAGGATGCCAAAGTCGATCTGACTACCGCCACCGAGCAGTTGCACCTTCTAGGCGTGGACAAGGACCATCCCTCGGGGATCGTCGACGTAATCGCTCCTATTTCAGGCATAATCACCGACCAGCAAGTTACCAACGCTGCAGGCGTCCAGGGTCTGTCCGGCCCCAACCCGTTCACCATCTCTGATCTGTCGTATGTCTGGATCATCTGTGACGTTTACGAAAATGACCTCGATGCTGTGCGCGTCGGCGCGGATGCGGACATCCGCCTGAATGCCTATCCCAACAAGATCTTCAAAGGCCGGATTGACAACATCTTGCCGATTCTCGATCCCAGCATCCGCACTGCCAAGGTCCGGCTCGAAGTCCCCAATCCCGGAATGATGCGCGTGGGAATGTTTGTGACCGCGACGTTCTACGGCAAGCAGCCGGAAACCCACGCCGCCGTTCCAGCAACGGCGATTCTGCACTTGCACGATCGCGAGTGGGTGTACACACCAGTGACAAAGACCGCAGGGCATTTCAAACGCCTGGAGGTGGTGACCGGAAACATGCTTCCCGGCAACCTGCAGGAGGTTGTTTCAGGCATCAAGCCGGGAGATCAAGTGGTCTCGAACGCTCTTCCGCTGCAAAACACGTTGGAGCAATAAATGA
>Ga0187817_10001053_pt1 | contig 13014 bp, 16 predicted proteins | sample NC_wetland_sal_i_17_FD_132431 | JGI IMG/M metagenome (GOLD analysis project Ga0187817, IMG submission 132431) | Wetland sediment microbial communities from Neuse River Estuary, North Carolina, USA - SO4_2 | ecosystem: Environmental > Aquatic > Freshwater > Wetlands > Sediment | place: USA...
ACGTCTCTATCTTTGCTTTCAAGGCCCTCTCTCCAGTAGTTGCGGTTCGCGATCCGAATTATCGTAAATGGCCCAGGCGTCGGCCAATGGCCGGTACACGCGCTGAAAATTGTCCCAGCTTCGCACGAAGCGCCGTACTACGTCCGATTTTGGGACATCGTGACCACCTTGCCGCACCCGGGCTGCAATGCCGGCTTCCGGCACGCGGCATGGGTCGGCTTCTCGACGACTTCAAAAGCAACATGCGTACTATGCTATGAGGACACGGATGCGAGCAACAATCCGAAATAACAGCTTGCAGTAGCTAAGCTAAGCCCGAGACGTTCTCCGGGATCGAGTCTCTCTCTTGACCGGGAGCAATCGCGCGTCGAATGTATAGGGATCAGGGCCGGTCACGATCCATTTCAGCGAGAACTGAGGGTGCAGAGGGTTGATGAGCACATTCCATTCGCCCGGCGTGATGATCGTGGGCACGAGCATTGCCGGCGTGGTCTTGGCTTCGAGCCACGCGTCTCCAAATGCGCGGCTGACCCCGAGCCGGCTTTTCCATCGCGCCGGAAAGGATTCGGGTTTCAGGATCAGAGGGTCCGGGATTTCCCCCGAATACGCATAAAAGGGTTGGATCTCGTTCGTTTGTTTGAGCCGGACCAGGATCTCGAGGGCAGCGAGTGAGAGAGATTGCGCCGTGTAAACGACCGGGTGGCCTGCCGTGTGCCAGCGGGCCGAAGCGTACAAGCCACCTTTGCCGCTGAAAGCTTCTTTCCGGGCACGTGTGAAGAGCGCTGCCCCGATGCGGAATACCCTCACGCACTTCAGACGAAGTGACCATAGGCCAGCGCGCGTAGCAGATTTTCCACTTCGCGTGCGCCAAGGTCGGTATCCAGCAGGTCCAAGGGTGCCATGTTGCCCAGGCTCGCATCGGGCTTCGACAACCATTCCGATACCGCTTCGTCTGTCGTAAAGAGCGTGCGGCCGAGATTCCGCACACGCGCCACTCGCAGAAGCTTTTCGGAAGTTTCACTGGATAGCGGTGCACCATTACCCCGTTTGCGGGTTACGGTACGCCGGGCAATACCCAATTTCGCGGCCAACGTGCTGGTTGATAGACCCAAGGTCGAGGCAACCTGCTCAAACATAGCGGCTGGCAATCCGTTGCGAACTTGGGTGAGGATCTCCAGAGGAGGCTTTTCAGCCAGAACAAACGCGGATTCCATATAATCACCTTGAGCCAAATGGCTCACTGTCATGAGCCATAATACCTGCCCGACTGGTGGCGCACAACTGAGCGCTGCCGGGCGTGCGGCCGGTTGCAGGGTGTACAGCTTGGAATTCCAGTATTCGACGTACTTTTCGCAAAGAAAATAGTTGACGCCGGCCAACTCGCCGCATCGCGCTCTTCAGCAACTGGCCGGATGACTCTCGATGTCACACCTGCCGAAATCGGCTCCTTTGTATAGAAGTGCCTCGGCAAGAGAACGTGCAAGTGCATACGAGAAACAATCGCCGAAGTTGAGACCGGCAGGGTGGCGTCCCTTGCCGAAATTGCGAAAAGCCTGCCGGGCAAGATGGGCCTGTTCCACATCGACGGCGACGAGTTCGAGTTGGGCTTTGGCGATGAAAAGATCGAGATCGCGTATGCCGTCGGCTCCATAGCGTGATTCGACGATCAACGAACTCTCGACGAAGGACGCCGCTGACAGTAAGCGGGTTTCGGCTGTCTCGATCGCCTCGTTGAATGCACGGCGCTCGGGCTCATTTTGGAGTATGGCCAGTAAAGCCGAGGTATCGATCACCATCAGCGTGGAATTCCACACTCGTCATAGCCAAGGATCTCATCCGCGCTGCGCGGATCCTGCACCGGAAGAGCCGCGCAGTGCAGGGCGATACTATCCAGTTCGTCGGCTAGCCTGCGCTTCGCGCGGGCCCGACGGACGCGCTCGAGACGCTCGCGAAGAGCTTGAGTAACTGCCTCGGTCTTGGTCTCTCCGGTGAGCTTTGCTAGCGCGCCAGCAAGCTCTTCCGCCTGTTTACTTCGGATGTTCAGCGGCATGAATCACCACGTGTAGATATTTAGCTACACGGTACTACAATGTGCGGGCGCTGGTCAACACGCTCTCGCCCAGGCTCTTTTCGTTTGCCGGCATTCTCTCCACGCATTGGACTAAGACAGCGCTCTGGACTTACCACCGCTGTTCTGGCTCCGATCCAGCGACCGTAGCGCTACAGCTTCGGTAATGTGTTTCGCTTCGATCTGCGGCTGGCCATTCATATCGGCGATAGTGCGCGCCACCTTCAATACACGGTGGTATCCGCGCGCTGACAAGCCGAGGTGCTGCATGGCGCGTTCCAGTACGCCCAGGCCGCCGGCGTTTGGGGTGCAGTAACGCTCGACAGCCGCATTGTTCAGGAGGGCGTTGCAGGCCCCCTGCCGGTGAATCTGCAATTCTCGCGTCTGCATGACGCGAGCAGCAACCACCGTGCTGGCTTCGCCACCGTCATTCGACCCGCGCAGGCTCCTGAACTCCACGCGCGGAACGTACACGTGCAGGTCCAGACGATCGAGCAGCGGACCCGAAATGCGGGTGCGATAACGTTGCACTTGATCGGCCGTGCAGTGACAGCTATCGATCGGGTCGCCGAGATAACCACAAGGACAAGGGTTCATTGCCGCGATCAACTGGAAGCGCGCTGGAAATTCCGCCTGAAGGGCCGCACGCGAAATCGTAATCGCGCCGGCTTCCAACGGTTCGCGGAGCACTTCCAACACGTACCTCTCGAATTCCGGCAGTTCATCGAGGAACAGCACGCCGTTGTGGGCAAGGGAAATCTCTCCGGGCCGCGGGTGGACACCTCCGCCGACGAGGGCCGCGGCCGACGCCGTGTGATGCGGACTGCGAAATGGCCGAGCGCGCCACTCGCTCGGCTTCAGCGGACGGCCGGCAATCGAGCGGAGGGCCGCCACCTCCATAGCTTCCGCGTCGCTCATCGGTGGCAGGATGCCGGGCAGCCGCTGCGCTAGCATGCTCTTTCCCGCCCCCGGCGAGCCTATCAACAACAGGCTGTGCTGACCCGCGGCTGCGATTTCCAACGCGCGTCGAGCATGCGACTGGCCGCGCACGTCACACAAGTCCGGCAGCACTGTCGGTGTTCCGGACGGCGACTCCGCTCGATAAAATCCCAGGCGACCGCAGCCCTCGAAATGAGCGCAAACCTCCAGAATGTCTCGCGCCGCGATCACCTGACAATCCTTGACCAAGGCGGCCTCGGGAGCGTTGGTGTGGGGCACGATCACGGGGTGCCGAGCGACGGAAGCGGCGAGGGCCGCCGGCAGCACCCCCTTCATCGACCGCAACTCGCCGCTCAACGATAGCTCGCCGTAGAGTTCAGATCCTTGTAGCTCGGAACGGACGTCTGTCAGTTGACCGGAGGCACTGAGGATACCGATGGCGATGGGGAAGTCGAAGCGGCCGCCCTCCTTAGGCAGATCGGCGGGCGCCAAGTTGACAGTAAGGTGCCCCGACGGGAATTGAAAATCGGAGTTGATGATGGCCGCCCGCACACGATCCTTGCTCTCCTTCACCACGGCTTCGGGCAAACCGACGATGCTGAAGGTTGGAAGTCCGGGGCCGATGTCCACTTCGACTCGAACCTGAGGTGCATCGATTCCGCGCTGTGCTCGGCTGAGTACTGTGGCGATGGCCATCCCTTGCCTCTTGAGATCTGATTGGTTGAGTGTCTTTTATCGGGCCATGCGCCGCAACATCCTCGGAGAGAAACTATTGAAACACCGTCGTTTCTCGAAAGAGCGCAGGTAGCGAAAGCTCCGAACTCACCCGGGTGTCTGTTCGCCAGCCACTCTGTAATCCTGCGATAACGAATTGCCCAAGAAACAACTCATCCCAATTCCGTTCAGTTCCGAGTCACAAGGGTGGGCAGCAAGGCTTCGAACCCTGCCTGAGTGGAGTGCCGGTCCGAGGTCAACGCGTGTGAAAGTTTTAACTCGCGCATTACAACGAAACGCGCAACTCGGCCCGCGCCAAAAGCAAAGCGTGCCGCCCTACACCGGTTCGAAGCCCGTAGGGAGCGCCATCTTTTCAATGACTTAAAAGTGCATCGAAAAGCAAAATTGGTGCTCGCCTAACTTTCGTCTAAGTCCCGGGCGGCCACCAAACGCAGCTTAAGCCCGCAGCCTGCCCAGAATGTGACCTAGGTCCGGGTGCCGGGCGCCCCGGTGTGACGCTGCGCAACGGAGGCGTTGCGGTTGCGCCGTATCGTTTTTTTATGGGTTGCTCGGTTGTAAATGCCGTTTCGGTGCTCAGGTTGGGCGCCGCGTCTGCGAGCTGTTAGGACGCCTGCTGTGAAGACACTTGGAGTCACTCGTTCGCTGTTCGATTGGGCGACCCCGACGCCCCTGCAATCATGATTCTCGAAATTGCTCTCGGCATCATCCTTGCGCCGATCCTGTCCTACCTAACGTGCCTCGCGCTAGTGGGCGTCGTATACGTCATCGGCGCAGTTGTAAAGATCCCGCGCGAATACAACAATAAAGACTTGATCCAATAATCCCACACACTGTGTCACTGCGTGCATTGGCGTTCGGAATCTAGTCCAGCCAAAAGCCGACGCCGACATTCTCCAAAAGCCTCCTCTTTAGCGAACGTGTACGCAAGAGATTATCGGTGCGCAATCCACAAATACGCTTTCTCTCTCGTAGGCCCTAACCGCCTGCTTCCCATCGGGAAGACCATCAGGTCTAGGGCTGGGCTTCCGCTGAAAACCGCCTAGCCGGGGCAGCCGGACCGTATCGCCGGTGGGCTGGCGCAATTCGGCTTCGCGCATCAGCCACTCCGTTTCCGGTTGCGGATTCATGATCGCGATGCGGCACTCTTCGAGCTGGTGTTTCAGCAACGGCAGCAACTCCCCCTGCGGTTCAGCATCGGCGGAGTCCGTGCCGAAATGCGTATTGCAAAAGATTCGGAAATACTCCGCGTAGAGTTCCTGATAGCGCCTCATCGGATCGAAAAAGCCGGGGTCGCGCACGACATTGCCGCCGACGTGGCTCGTGCACAGAAAACTGCAGGCCTTGCGAAGATATAGTCCATGCTCGGCAATGACGGATCGGGTGTAGTCCTGCGCCGGATGGAAAGAGACGATGATGCGCCGGCGCACGCTGCCTCGAATTCGCTCATCGCGCAGATATTCGAACAGCGCCTTGCGGTGGATCAGCCGAAATGTCGCCTTTTTAAGCAGGGCCGCTTGCGTACGCCTGAAGCTGGGGTTCGCGACCTCGCGCATCAGTCCAGAATGTTCGCTCTCCCAGGTCCGGAACGCCGATGGGCTCTCCAATAGCCGGCTGGCGACCAATTGTTCGTTGGGATTGTCGCTGTATAGCGCGCTGTGCACGCGATCGGTCGATTCGCGCATGAGGCGCTCGTGATCGACGGAATTCCGGTGCACCCCTTTCACCCCTAAGTTATTTTTTATTGCCGCGCGAGCACTTACAGATTCAGGTTTTTGCTGAATCATGTCAATGGCATTCTTATTCGAATTTCTTGGCGGCGGCCGGTGGCCGCGGTGCACAATAAGACCCTGGAGCCGCCTTTTTAGCAGCGAATTCAAGAGCCTCAGTGACTTACTTCAACATCCGTCAACGGCGCTCGAAAACTGCACACTTTTGTTGAGGTGACGATCCTCAATGCGTCTTGGTCTCCTTTTTCTTGCCTTGTCTGGTTGATTGGGTCACCTGTGGCTAGGCGGTCGAAACGCCTAGCGGCAACAGTCAACGCTGACCGGGAAATAAAAGGCGGGCGACCCTTGCGAGCCGCCCGCCGTTGAGGTCATTCCGGCTAGGTACCGGGGCCTTTGGCCGCGGCCTCCGCTTCGGCCATCCTCTTCGCCATCTCCGCTTTCAGAGCGTCCAGATTAAAGCTCGCGCCCCGCTGCATCGGTGGGAAATCGAGGAAGGTCTGGATTTCCTTCGCCATCACCTGCTGGACGAACACAAAGCGCCAGAATTGGTACTTGAACCAATCGAAGTATTGCTGCGCCCCGTCTTTCGTCCCATTGTTGGGCCAGCCCGTGCGCTCGAACGGATCCAGACGCAGGTTCGTGATGTATGGCACGTCCGGATGAGTCTTCTCACCCAGCCAACCGGCGGGCTGGTCGATGAACCGGAACTTGTAATCGTCGATGCGCACCGCGCCGATGGTGCTCTCGCCGAGGTAGAAGATTTCGTGGCGCGCGGATGGGCCTTTGCCAGTGATGGCGGCCATCTGGTCATAGCCGTCTAAATGGTTCTTGTAAGTCCGGTCGCCGAGTTTCACACCCTTGAGCAACTGCTCAGTGATGTTCGGGTTACCTGCGGCATCGAGGAAGGTGGGGTACCAGTCCATGCCGGAGAAGATGCCGTTCTGCACCGAGTCCGCCGGCACATGACCGGGCCAGCGAAGGATCGCGGGCACGCGAAAGCCGCCCTCGAGGACCGTTCCCTTGGACTGCGCAAACGGCGTCTGACCGCCGTCGGGCCAGGTGAAGACTTCGGTGCCGTTGTCGGTCGTGAACACGACAATGGTGTTGTCGTCCTCGCCCATGTCCTTGAGCTTCTTCATCACCAAACCGACGTCGTCATCGAGCTGAGCCATGCCGGCTTCTTCCTCGGACCAGCCATTCTCAGAGTTGCGCATCGCTTCATACTTCGGTGAGAGATGCGTGACGATGTGCATGCGGGTCGGGTTAAGCCAGACGAAAAACGGCTTGCCGTCTCTCTTAGCCTTGTCCATGAAATTTAAGGCCAAGTCGCGGATCTCATCGTCCACGGTCTCCATGCGCTTCGGGTAAAGCGGCCCGGCATCCTCGATCTTCTGCTTGCCGACTTTGCCCCAACGCGGCATCTCCGTCGGGTCATCCACGTTCGTCGCCCAGCTATGAACCATGTTGCGCGGGCCGACGACGTTCAAGAGATTCTGCGGGTAGTTCGGGTGCGCCGGGTCCTCCATCGCGTCCAAGTGATACAGGTAGCCGAAGAACTCGTCGAATCCGTGGACCGTCGGCAGATACTCGTTAAGATCGCCGAGATGGTTCTTGCCGAACTGGCCGGTGGCGTAGCCCTGTACTTTGAGCGCGGTTGCAATGGTGCTTGCTTCCGCCGGGATGCCGACTTTGGCCCCTGCCTGGCCGACCGTGGTCATACCGGTGCGGATGGGCAGCTCGCCGGTGATGAAGTTCGCACGGCCTGCCGTGCAGCTCGCCTCGGCATAATAGTCGGTAAATATCATACCCTCCTTGGCGAGCTTGTCGAGATTTGGTGTTTTACCGGCCATCATGCCGCGGTGGTAAGCACCGATGTTCCACATGCCGATGTCATCGCCCATGATCACGACGATGTTGGGCTTCTTGGCCTGCGCCAACACGGGCGTCGCGGCCAGCGTCAAACATAACGGCACTGCCGCTAACGCCACTTTCTCGATAAATTTCATGAATATCCCCCAAGCATGATTGAAAGACGAGCAGCTTCCTGTCTTGCTACCATTGCAGCCGAGTTGCGCCGCAGTGCATACACCATCGAGCATGGAATGCTCTCGTATCTAGAGCTTATTTGGGATTGGACGAAGGTCTATGCTGCGGATTTCGGTCGGATGCGGATCACCAGCTCCGATCCATGCTGGGCCACCCTTCCGAGTTCAAATGACGGCAAGTGTTATCACACCCGAATGCCCGAATGCTCGTTTGTGTCATCCAGTATTCCATCGGCGGCCCAGGCACGGACGTCGGGCTGCGGGGTGGGTTTCAGACGGTCTACAACGCCTCAACGACTACAACTCTCGTCAACTGCCAGTTCAGTCAGGACGTGATCGTCAACGGGACGGTGACGTGGGCCGCGGACTACTCAGTAAACGCAGATCTCGTGGTCATATCGTCGGCGCGTGGGAGCTAACGGAACCTGTGGGTGAGTTTCAGATCTCCGGTGCACTGGGTGCCAAGACAGTGGCGGTGCTCGTGCCAGAGGCGTAACGTCGCCGTGCAACTGTACGACTCATGGGGCGAGGCGGTTCCGAAGAAATTTGATCTACCTCATGACCCGGCGTATAAGTCGCGTCATGACCGAATGCAAAATCTTTTGCGCGCTCGCGCGGCTCGATGACGATGCGGCGATGCGCTCGCTCCTCCAGCCCATTAAGGATGCGAAGAGCGTGCGGGCGGTGCTGCGCATGGTGCGCACATCCATCCTGTGCCCCCTCTACGATGAGGAGATGCGGGTTGCGAGATACATCGTGCTCGATATTAATAACCATATCGTTGGGTGCTACTCCGTCACCGACATTTCTCGGCAACAGGCGAAAAAGATCACAGCCGGATGTGTCAGCGTATCGCGCTGGAGCCCCGCAGCATTCGACGCGGTGGTTGAAAGGGTTCTCGGCGGCACCGCGCAGCACGTGCACTAGAGTCGTATTCGACGTCCTTGTGCGCCGCAACGCGCGCTGACAGAGCAGTCGAATCCGCGCTGGCAAGCGACTAACCACCACGCGAAGCGATTCGTGCTCTTACCATCGCTCGACGAGTCCAGTATCCCTTATCCCTCGCCAATGCGAGCACCTACACCTGCTTCATTCCCAGATTCTCCAGCGTGGGTCGCCGACGTTCGCTGCGCCGAAGACGTCACGTGATCCGTTGACTTTTGTGACCACAGGTATGCAGCTGCCACTGCAGCTACGCCAGCGGCGAACCCGACCCCCACTATCAACGGATTTCGCTGAATCGCCATAGGAAAACCTTGTTCCTAGAGGCTCACCTGGGCGGTAAATGTCGGGAGGTCGATGTTAGAACCGCACACGAGAATTCCAACACGCATTCCGCGTATCGAACTGCGCAGCGGTCCCATCGCTGCGGCGAGCGAGGCTGCGCCCGCCGGCTCAACACAAATTTTCAGTTCTTTGAAAAGCACGGCCATTGCTCTACGCATCTGTATATCTGAAACAAGTACGATTTCATCAACGAACCGTTTGCAAACGCCGAAAGTGTAGGGAGTCGCCATCGGCGGCGCGAGCGAGTCGGCGATAGTCGATACCGAATCAAGCGAGACTGGCACACCGGCAGCAAAGCTTCGCGACATAGAATCAGCGCCGACGGGCTCCACACCATATACGGCAGTCTTGGGCGAGGTCTGCTTGATTGCAGCACCAACGCCAGCGATTAGCCCTCCGCCTCCGATTGCGACGACAACCGCATCAAGTTCTCTGGACTGCTCCAGCCATTCGACCCCGAGCGTGCCGGTGCCAAGTACTGTGCGGGGCCCTTCGAACGGGTGAACAAAAGTGCGACCTTCCTCGATTTCTATTTCTTTTGTGCGTCGAAACGCACTGGGGCCATCCCCAGCGAGTTCAATCTCCGCACCGTAGGAGCGCGCGCGCTCCAGGCGCGCTGGATTCGCGGTCTGAATCATGACAACTTTAGCTGTTGTCCCGATTGCCCGCGCGGCGTATGCGACCGCAATGGCGTGATTCCCAGCGCTAACGGCGGTAACGCCGCGTGCCCTCTCGTCGGAAGAGAGATTCAACATCACGGAGAGTGCGCCACGCGGCTTGAATGTGCCGGTCACCTGAAAGAGTTCAAGTTTAAAGATGAACTCGCAATCGACTTCGGCATCGCCCAGTTCACTGGACCGTACTGTGACGCAGGGGGTGCGGCGGATGTATGCATCGAGCAACCTACGTGTTGCGTCGATCTCCTCGGGATCGGGGTAGTTCAACATCACGGTTAAACCTCGGATACGAGCTTGGAAGCGAGTGGACGATTCGCCGCCGGCGCGCGGCGGCCACGGACCAAGTAGAGCACGGCTCCCAACTCTAGCCAAGCCAGGGAAGCGCCGCTACGCTGCATCTGGCCACTCACGATCAGACAGTCGAGCTCCACAGTATCTGGGACCGGCACTCAACGCATTCGATGATACTCAGGGTCCAACTCACCGTCAGCCTGAATGGCTGGCGAAATTCATAGCTGCTCGGCAGCTGCGTCAGCATCTTTCCAACCGCGCGTTGTGCAGGCTACCGAAGACGGTCTCCAGGCCGATACGCACCTCAGCTTAGCCGAGATGCAAGCCGAGAACCGCGCGCTTCCCGAGGCGTCTTGCCCGTCCAACGCTTGAACGCATGCGTGAATGCACTGACTTCCTGATAGCCAAGCAGCCACGCAATTCGTGATATCGATAAGTCCGGGTCCGATAAATACTGCCTCGCCAGATCGCCTCTCAAGCTTTCAAGAACTTCCGAAAATGTCACGCCCTCAAATGCGAGCCGGCGCGCTGAAGTTCGCCGACTCAATCCTAGTCTCGTGGCGATCTCCGACGCGCGCACCGTTCCATGCGGCAACAGCGGAACAATTGCATTCTCTACCGCCGCTCGGAACGTGCCGCGGTTCGTCGGTCGATGAGAAAGAGCTTGCTCGCAATTCGCCACCAAAAGCTCGTTAAGGTACGGGTCAGCACTTGCGACCGTCATGTCCTTGATGCTCCCAACGAAAGTCAGCTCGTCTGCTCTTGCTCCAAAAGTTATGTTGCCGCCAAGGTATGCAGCGAGTTCGGAACCGCCCTGGTTGCTGCGGCGGTGCGTGATTCGCGCCCGGCTCGGCGCCAGGCGTAGGCCCGTCAACTGCCGGCATAGACGGATCAGCGCCGTCATAAGGAACTCGATCTGATGCCGATCCGAGTGACGGGCAACACCGACATACTCGAACACCATCCGAATATCTTCTCCCTCGAGATACTTGAGCGATAATCCCTCATTGACAGTCGAGCTGTACCGCGCCATTCGCTGCAGCGCATCGCCCAACGTTTCTGAGGAGGCCGCAACATAAAATAGCAATCCCAGCTCTCGAAGATCGGGTAACTGCGCGAGGTGGAAGCCGAGAAACTCGTCCCCCAAGGCATTCGCAACGAGATTTAAGAACTGGATCTGATGGCGGACAGCGAGTCGAGCGCCGCGGTCTTCGAGCTGTTGATCGGTCAATCCCGCCTTCTTCAAAAGCGGTTCTAGCTCAATACCAGCCCGTCGCGCGCATGCATAGGCAAGCCGGGCGATCCCTCCTGCTGCAGTCGGGAGCGTGCCGAGCCGCTTGGTATCGACATCATTCACGATCTTCGCGCTCAATCGCCGCGATTGCGGCTGGCCTGCGGCGACAACGCTTTGGCACATGATAGCAAGACATGCATACGAATTCTCACATATAAAGCCGCCCACCAGAAATCTAGCTTGAGACGGCATTCGAGCTTGCCACGACGCCTGGCGTCTGACCCATACGCCCGCATTCCCCATCACGTAATCATGCCAACGAAGCGTAAAGTTGTTGCGATAATCGACGATAACCTCGGTATCCTCGGCGCCATGAGTCGTTTGTTGTCGGCGCTCGGATACGACACAGAACTCTATGCTTCGGCGAAAGAGTTCCTCGATGCCGCGATGACGACTGAAGCGATCTGCCTCATTGTCGATATTCAACTTGGCGATAATTGCGGTATTGAATTTGCGCGACACCTTGCAAACGCGGGCTTCACAATCCCCATCATATTCATGACTGCGGATGATAATGAATCGGTCAAAAGGCGAGCCATGGAAATCGGCTGCGTCGGTTTTTTACTTAAGCCATTTTCCGCGGACGTCCTGATCGAGGCGTTGGTTAATTTGCCTCCCCATAGCGCCAGATTTCAGCGGAGTAGAGGCTAAACTCTTTCTCGTGTACCTCATTGGTTCGCACGCCGATCGGGAAGGAGACGAAGAGCAAGTTCCAGTTCACCGAGCACGATCTGCGCGCCAAGTGGGCGAGCGGTTCGGACACCTTGGAATGGGCCAAACAGCTGTTCGGGCATGCGGACTCGAAGACCCTTCGGGCGTTCAACTTGGCCTTGCGGCCAAGTTGTCGGACTCCATGGCCTCTCCCGGCCGGGCAAGAACACAACGATGCGCATAGCCCGCGACAATCCCGCACCAACCTCATCGCCGAAGAAACGGACTTTGTGCTATTAATTCCGTTGTCGTACATCTAAATTTCTTCTGCAATGGCGCGAGAGCTCTCATCCGCATCACTTAATATCGTCGGCACCGTAAAGCAGAAACAGGCGCGTGGTCCGGTGCGGCTTGCGGCGGCCCAAAGACCCTTGGGGGCGACACCAAACTTCGGAGCGAGGAGGTCGCTCACAAGCGCGGCTTGGGGTCGCCCTCGCCGCGCGCGTGCGCGATCGCAGCGTCGCCGTGCTTCTGCACTCCATCCAGAATCATCTGCTTCGCCTTCGCCGCGTCGCCCCAGCCAATGATCTTGGCCCACTTGTTGGGCTCAAGATCCTTGTAGTGTTGGAAAAAGTGCTCGATCTGCTGAAGCGTGATGCGCGGCAGATCGCTGTAGTTGAGGCACTGGTCGTAACGCTGGGTGAGGTGCGATGACGGCACGGCGATGATCTTCTCGTCCATGCCCATGTTGTCCTCCATGAGCAGCACGCCGATGGGTCGCACGCTGATGACAGCGCCAGGGGCAATGGCGCGCGTGTTGCAGATCAGCACGTCGCACGGATCACCGTCGTCCGAAAGCGTATGCGGGATGAAGCCGTAGTTGCCGGGATAGCGCATCGAAGTGTAGAGAAAACGATCGACCACCAGAGTGCCGGCCGCCTTGTCCATCTCGTACTTGATGGGTTCGCCGCCGATGGGCACCTCGACGATGACGTTGACGTCATGCGGCGGCTTCCTGCCTACGGGGATCTGATCGATGCGCATTGTTGTCGGCTCCAGGAAATTTTTGACATCTTCGTAGGTTGCGGGCGGTGCGCCGAATGTGCTTACCGGCACATAGGTTACATACATGTCGCCTGGAATAATTCGTTACCCATTATAGGGGCACGTGAACTTATCATCGCCGCCGCTGAACGGGCGCAACGCCTCGCACACATGGGGCCGAACGTGAGGTTGGGCACGTGGTGTTGTCCATCACGTCGAAATGAATCCAGTCCGCGCCGGCCGACTGACCGCAATG
>Ga0187817_10001054_pt1 | contig 13014 bp, 11 predicted proteins | sample NC_wetland_sal_i_17_FD_132431 | JGI IMG/M metagenome (GOLD analysis project Ga0187817, IMG submission 132431) | Wetland sediment microbial communities from Neuse River Estuary, North Carolina, USA - SO4_2 | ecosystem: Environmental > Aquatic > Freshwater > Wetlands > Sediment | place: USA...
GGTGGTGCCGCGGACGGCTGCCCTGGCCCGGCCGTGCTCTCATTCTTGCGACGTTCGCCGGATCTGCACCAGCCGCTGCTCCACTTGCTCTGCCTCCCCGGCCCGGCCCAGCTTGCGCAGGGCGTTGGCTTCGTTGGCCAGCGATGTTCCCAGGTTCGGGCTGTTCACGCCCACCTGCTTCTCCATGATTTCTGTTGTCCGATGCCAGCACGGCTGGGACTTTTCCGGCTTGCCCCAGCGGTCGTAGAGATCGCACAGTCCCCACAGCGGCACCAGGACCATGTTGTCGTCGGGCCCGGTGGCCGTCTCGCTCGCCTTGACCGCCCGCAGCAAGTACGGTTCGGCCTTGCCCCAGTCGCTCTGCGCCATCGACATTCCCGCCAGCGCTCTCAGGATTTCCGAAGTCCTGATGCTGTTTTCGCCAAAGACTTTCAGATCGATGGCCAGCCCTCGCGAGAAGTAACTCTCCGCCGCCGTAAAGTTTTTCTGTGCCGCTGCACACTGTCCTAAAAAGACCAGCGCATCGATGGCCCGCGGGGACGCCGGCCCGAACGTCTTTTCGATGATCGTCAATTGCCGGTGAAACGTCTCTTGCGCGCTGCCGAAGTCCCTCCGCATTCCATACACATTTCCCAGTTTGCCCAGCGCCACAATCAGATTCTCATCCCCGGGCGGCAGCTGATCCGCCAGCCCCACCGCCTCCTTGTACGATTTCTCCGCGTCTTCCAGCTGCCGGTCTTTTATCGCCTGATCTCCTGCCAGCATCGCCGCCTGCACTTTTTCCAGTGTGCTTGCCGACGTCTCCAGCAGCGCAACCCGCTTTTTCAGATCCGCCACTTCATCTTTCTTTCCTGCCGCTTTCAGCGAAACCAGGTAACCGGCGAAACGAGCCTGGGCCGCCTTATATTCTTTTTGCGGATCTCGTTCGAACAGCTGCACCGGCTCGCCCGGTTGCGCGTTGTCGATTCGGTTGGAGTCGGTCAATGCACCCTTCCGGTATTGCTCGAGCGCGCCCACCCAGTCGCCCTTTTTCTCCAGCTCCGCCCCCAGCTCAGTCAGCACCTGCCCTTGCTTGGGATCAAGCGAGATCGCCTGCTGAAATTCGGAGATGGCCAGGTCCGACTGCCCATCGCCCCCGAGCGCCTGCGCATAAAGCTCGTGGACCTGCCAGCTGCTCGGCGTCAAAGTGTCCGCCTGTTTCAATTCCCCGACCGCTCCGGTGTAATCTTTCTTCGCCATCAGCACCCGTCCCGCGCTTTCGTAGGCATCAGGCGCATCCGGGCTCAGGCGTTCCGCGATTCTGTATTCGTCCAGAGCCCCGTCATAGTTTTTCTGCTTCTCTTGAATGCTGCCCAACCCTTCGTGCGCCTTTGGGTCGGAGGGATCCAGCTTCATCGCGATTCGATACTCCGCCTCCGCGCCTGCGGCATCGTTGTCCCAGAGCAGCCCATTGCCCAGGCATATGTGACACATTTCGAAGTCGGGGAATTTCTTTTCCAGTTCTCGCAGTTCCTGTATGGCCGCTCGCGGCGCTTGGGTCATCAGCGCCGACGCCAGATTCTGCCGGTACACGGGATCATTCGGGTTCAGACGCTTGGCCTCCCGAAACTCGGCGATCGCCCCCGCGATATCTCCCTTGTCTTTGTAGGTTTTTCCCAGATTGTTGTGCGCGTCGGCAAAACCGGGCTCGATCGCAATCGCCTTCTTGTACTCGACGATCGCGTCCTCGAAGTTGTGCACGTTGTAATAAAGAAGTCCCAGGTCGTAGCGCACTGCTGCGTAATCCGGCTTGATGCGCAAAGCTTCTTTGTACTCCTCCATTGCGGCATCAAACTTCCGCGCATCGCTCAAGGCTAACCCTGCATTCTTATGCGCCTCGGCATCATTCGGATTCTGCGCCAGAGCCGCCTTCGCCTCATTCAACGCGTCCTCATCATCTCCCAGACGATACAGAATGTAGCTCGCCTTATCGTGCACCTCGGGGAATTCCGGATCTTGCTTCAAGATCTCGCCGTACACTGCCGCCGCCTGCTGGAAATCTTCTTTCTGGCGCAGCAACTCACCCATCACAAATCCGGTTTCCGTGCGCGCCAAGCTGGTCTTGAGCGCATCGCTCAACTTTGCCGCCGCGGCGTCATATTTCTGGCTTTTCATCAGAACCGCCGCGTCGCTCAGTTGCTCCAGCAGTTCCTTGTCCGGCTTCGCATCCCCGTCTGCGGTTGCCGTGGCGCTGTTCAGCGCCGCCAGGACCATCGCTCTGGCTCCCGCCTTCTTCATCTGCGTCAGAAACTCGCTATCCGGATGAAAGCTCAACCCGCGCGCGCCGATGTCATGCGTCAGATTCGCGGGCAGCGCCCCGCCCGCCTGGAGCGCCAGCACTTCACTGGCCCGCAGCGGTTTGGGAGAATCCTGCGCCGCGGCCCCAGGAGTAAGAAAAAGGAGATTCAGAACGATAACGCTAAGAAAGAGAGTGGCGAGACAGAGTCCAGGAATGCGGCGAGCAGAGAACGAGAACCGTACGGCAGAATTCGACATGAAATGCCCCCAGGCACGACCACCTCGAATCCTAAATTCCGCCGCCCCCGGTTTCTCGTTACTTTCGTACCATGGCGTTCCGCGACCTATGGCAACCGCAGCGGCCGCGTGGGCGGATTGACCGTGGGAGAGCGACGCTTCAGAGTTGCATCAGCGCCTGGAAAGCAGACCTCCGCGTCCCCTGTGTCGTCTATGTTGAAAGATGAAAGATTTTGAGGTTCCCCGCGCCAACCGGCAATCTACAATCGAAAGTCGAATGCACCCCGCCCGCATCGCCGAACTGCTGCGACCATTCCTCGGCTCCAACCTTCCCACTTGTCATTCCGAGGAGCGAAGCGACGAGGAACCTGCTGTCCTGTCCCCCGCCCAACTGCTGGATATATCGACGTACATCGATCTACTAATCCGCTGGAATGCCCGCATCAATCTCACCGCGATTCGCGACCCGGAAGCGATCGTAGCCCGCCACTTCGGCGAAAGCCTCTTCGCCGCCCGCCGTTTATTCCCCAATCCCTCTGCGTCCTCCGCGTCCTCAGCGGTGAAAGATTCCGACCGTGCCCCCACCGTCGCCGACCTGGGCTCCGGCGCCGGATTCCCCGGCCTCCCCATCAAGCTCTGGGCTCCCGAGATCGCCCTCACCCTGATCGAGTCCAACCACAAGAAAGCCGCCTTCCTCCGCGAGGTCGTCCGCGCCCTTACATTGACGAGCGTCAATGTACAAGCCGCCCGCGCCGAAACCCTCACCGCAACCACCTTCGACGTGGTCACCCTTCGCGCCGTCGAGCGCTTCGTCGCCACCCTTCCCATCGCCGCCCAACTGGTCGCCCCGGGAGGCCGCTTGGCTCTTCTGATCTCCGCTGCTCAACTCGATCAGGCTCGCGCCTCCTTGCCCCTCTTCTCCTGGACCACCCCAGACCCAATTCCGCTCTCGGATTCCAGAGTCCTAGTCGTAGCTGACCGCCCGCAATGAAACCCGCGCCGTGATGATAGGTAGGCTACCCCGGGACCAATGCCTAGGGGGTGCCAGTAACCTAACTTATAAAAGTGGAATAATATAGCATAATTTTGCGCAATTGCAGGCTATATTAACACAAAAACATCCCCAATTATAGCCACAAAGTGGGACATTTGTCTGTTATCTCGCTATGAGACTTATGTTGTACTGAAGCCCAAGCACGGGGGCGCTGCCGAGTTTTCCACAGTGTTCCTTGAGGAACACTTCACACTTTCGATGAAGGTGTGAAAGTGTCCGCGGTACTCCTCAGGGGACCCTAAGGTCTCTGGCTGGGTTCATTCCGCTGGACCTCATTTTGTGGGGGCGGGAGAGAACAGGTGCATGCAAGCAAACGCACGAGGTGTTCCTGCAGGAACATTGGCGCTGTTTTGCACACAAATTCACGCGCATGCACAGCGATTCTTCATTGCATTGGCAAGGCGAGAGCATTATGCTGCGGAGTTAGCTCTAGGTTCTCCATACACTTCCATGGGACGCGTCATCGCTGTTGCCAATCAAAAGGGCGGCGTGGGCAAGACTACGACTGCCATCAACCTGGCCGCATCCTTTGCGGCTGCCGAAGTGAACACGCTGTTGGTCGACTGCGATCCTCAGTCAAACGCCAGCAGCGGGCTGGGGTTCGCAAAGGATCCCGAGCGGATCAGCTCCTACCACATGATCATGGGCGCGGCCTCGGCCGAGGAGGCGCTGCTGACCACAGAGCTCGAACAGCTCTGGCTGATTCCTTCGCACAAGAACCTGGTTGGCGCGAACCTCGAACTGGTCGACGCAGAGAGGCGCGAGTTCCGCATTCGCGAAGCGCTGGCGCCACTGCGCGATCGGTTCGAGTTCATCGTGCTCGACTGCCCGCCGGCGTTGGATCTGCTGACGCTGAATGCGCTGGTGGCGGCGGACGCGGTGCTGATCCCGATGCAGGGGGAGTACTTTGCCCTGGAGGGCATCAGCGAGTTGCTTGACACAATTGAGCGCATTCGCGTCGGGCTGAATCCTAGCCTGGCGATTGAGGCTGTGGTGCTGACGATGTTTGACGACCGCACCAACCTGGCGCAGCAGGTACAAACAGAGCTGAAGAACTTCTTTGGCGAGAAGCTGTGCGCCACGACGGTGCCGCGGAACATCCGGCTGGCGGAGGCGCCAAGTCATGGGATGCCGGCGCTGGTCTACGATCCGCGTTCGAAGGGAGCGGAGAGTTATATCCGGCTGGCGAAGGAGATCATTGAGCGGCAGGCGGCGGGCGTCGGACCTCAGACCTCAGACGTCGGACCTCAGCCGGTGGCCGTCAGCGACCTGCCGGTTGCTGGCGAAGTGTTGACCACTGAGGGCACAGAGGAACACGGAGGGGAGTCGCAAGACGCGGTGGAGGAGGTCCCAGCGCCGGCGGAGGAGATGGACAAGACGGCCTGACGGGTGCCGGAGGCAAGACCTCGGACCTCAGACGTCAGATTTCGGGGAACGGTTATACATCGATCATTATCGATATATTAGATTGATGAGTATCGATATGATCAGAGGACGTTAGCCAAGCTCTGCCCGGCCCGACAGCCGGCGCGGCTGTTCACATGAGTGCGGGAGAAGGAAAAGGATCATGACTACTACAGCGGCGGAGAAGACGGGGCATTCTGGAGAGAAGGAAAAAGGGGAGAAGCGGCGGGCTTTGGGCAGGGGGCTGGAGTCGCTGTTGCCGGGGCCGCGGGTGGTGGCGGGGACGGCGGCGGGGGCTTCAGCACAGGGCAACAGTGCTGCGAGCAAACAGCAGGTTCCCTTCGACTCCGCCTCGCCTGGCGGCTCTGCTCCGCTCAGGGCAGGCTCTCACTTCGTTCGGAATGACACGACTATTAATGACAAGACTATTTCGGAGCCGATTCGGCGTGAGAGCTCTGTTTCGAATCAGAACGCCGGAGGAACGGTGCTGGAGGGAACGATTCAGGCTGTGGCGGAGGTCGCGGTGGATGAAGTTGCGCGGGCGAGTCGCCCGCGCCCACACGAGCCGGCTGCAGACGGAGCAGCCGGGCTGCGCTCGGCCTGGCCGGATCAAAGATCCGGCCGCACACAGGCGGCGGAGGAGAGCATCACGATTTTTGCGCAGGCGGAGTCGCGCATCCCGGGGAATCTGGTGGTGAACCTGGCCATCGAGAATATCGACAAGAATCCGTTTCAGACACGCTATGTGGAGAGCGATGACGCGCTTGAGGAGCTGACCAACTCGATCAAGGCGAATGGCGTGCTGCAACCGATTCTGGTGCGTCCGGCGGAAGAGGAAGGGCGCTACGTCCTGATTCTCGGCGAGCGGCGGCTGCATGCATCGAAGCTGGCGGGGAAGACGGCGATTCCGGCCATGGTGCGTCGGGTCTCCGACCAGCAGGCGGCAGAGATGACGATCATCGAAAACCTGCAGCGCGAGGATTTGAGCCCTCTGGAGCAGGCGGAGGCTTTCCGGGTGCTGAGCGAAGAATTCAAGCTGACGCAAGCGCAGATCGGGGAGCGGGTGGGGCTGTCGCGGGAGTCGGTGTCGAACTACATGCGTCTGCTGCGGCTGCCGCGCGAGGTGATGCAGCTGCTGGCGGAAAAGAAGATCAAGTTTGCCGAGGCGAAAGAGCTGCTGAAGCTGGAGACCGACGACAAGATCACGCAGGCGGCGCTGTACGCCGTGAAGAAGGGCATGACGGTGGAGCAGGTCGAGAAGCTGGTCCTGCAGATGAACGGGTGGCTGGATTCGTTCCCGGGCATGCCGGGACAGCAAAGAAAAAAGAGCGGAGCGCGGTGGGTGGATCCGAATGTCCGGTCGGCGCAGCTCGAACTGGAACGGCTGCTGGGAGTGCGGGTGAAGATCCGGGACAGGAAGGGGAAGGGGAAGATCGTCATTGAGTATTCGACGGTTGATGACTACGAGCGGGTGGTGGGGATGCTCAAGGGCAGTGGCCGGTGATCAGTGGCCAGTGGTCAGTTTGGGCGGCGTTTCGGCCGCCTTTTTCTTTCTTCGAGGAATCGATTAAGTTAACCGGTGGGAAAACGTTCCCCGGTCCTTGACTGGGCCGACGCTTTGCATGCGTTCCTTTCGTGGCAGGTGGGATATTTCGCCGGGAGGGGTTGGCGCGGATGGTTCGCGCTGAAAGGATTGTGCCGAATGGAGTCTTCTTTCTTCCAAGTGAATCGGGTGGCGTGGATTCTTGTCATCGTCTTGGGATCGCTGACTGGCGGTTTCGCGAGAGAGAGGGGACCGCGCGTCGAGGTCGTATGTCCCTCGTCTCCAGTGGCGGTCAGGATGGATCAACGGCAGGTCCTGGCTTACGAGTTGCACGTCACGAATTTCGACACGGTGGCGTTGACGTTGAAACGGCTGCAAGTGTTCGCCAGCGTGGAGAGCGAGCAGCCGATCAGCGATTTGGCGGACGATAAGTTATCAGCGGCGATGGTTCGGGTGGGGTCCGGCAGCGCGGCGAATGAGGCTAAGGATGTGCGAATCATCGAACCGGGGGCGCGGGCCGTTGTCTTTCTGTGGGTCGAACTGGCATGGAACGACAAACTTCCCGTCAGCTTGAGACACAGAATGTTTTTTTCGCCGGGAACGGATGAAGGCTCTGCCGACGCAATACTCGAAGATTTCCGTGTGCCCGTGAGTCAAGGCTCCGCGCCGGTGTTGAGCCCGCCTTTCCATGGAGGCGTTTGGCTGGCGGGCGATGGGCCGGCCAACAACACGGGCCATCGGCGATCGATTTTCGCGATTGACGGACACCTCTACTCACCGGAACGTTTCGCGATTGATTGGATCAAAGTCGGTGCGAATGGGGACTCTCATCATGAGGGCACGGCGCGAAATGAAAATTGGTGGGGCTACGGCGAACCGGTCCTGGCGGTGGCGGATGGAGAGATCACGGAGGTCGTGGACGGAATCGCCGACAACACGCCGCGTAAGCTGCCCCCGGTCACTTTGGACAGCATCGCGGGGAACCACATCATTCTTCAGATCGCTCCGAATTGTTACGTCACGTATGCCCACCTGCAGAATGGAAGCATCAAAGCGCGGATACGCGAGAAGGTGCATCGAGGAGCTGTCCTGGCGCTGCTGGGGAATAGCGGCAACTCCACGGGCGCCCACCTGCACTTGCAGGTGACGGATGGGAACTCGGTTCTGGAGTCACAAGGTGTGCCTTTTGTTTTTTCGAGCTTCACCTATTTCGGGCCTGGGTCGGATTACGAGATTGACAAGCACGTGTCGGTGCCGTGGAAGAACTCGATCCCGGCTGGGGATGCGGTTGTGGAGTTTGGGGCGGTGAAGTAAAGGCGCATAGTTCGCGGGGAACCACAGCAGTTAAACCGGTGGGAGAATCGGTTGAGAATTACGTGCAATGTCATCTTTGCGAACGCGATTTCAGTTTCGCGGCGGGATGTTTGGGCTGGCGAGTTTGGTGCACGTGGACAGAAAATGCATAGGTCCCTTCGACAGGCTCAGGGCAAGCTCTTCGCTTCGCTCAGGATGACAACAAATATTAGGGTAAGATATCTCGGGTTAAAGTCAGTATGCAACAGACGAGACCCAACTTGGCTCAGTGCACGCGATGTTGCAGGTGATAGACGAGGCTGACGCTTGCGATGACATCGGAGGAACCGACGTACGGTTTGCCCACATAATCGACGTTGATGTGCACCGCAAAGCGCTCGGAAAGCCGCTGATCGAATCCTACTCCAATCGCGTGCGTAAACTGTGCCGACCACGCTTGCGATGGGGCATCGCTGGCAGAGGCTGGGCTGTCGGCTAGCGCCGGCCCTGCGAGGGCGTGGACGAACAAACCAGTGGCTTGATCTTGAACACAGTAGAAAGTCGGGCCGAGAAGAAGACTAACAACATTCCCGCCACGTCCGCTCCCTGAGACATTGGACGTGCGAATGTAGCTGGAGTCAATGGTCGCCGCCCAGCGCTGGCGCAAGCGCATGTCTCCGCCAGCATTTAAACCGTAAAGGGTTACCCGTGGACGAGGTAACCTGGTGCAACCCGGTCCAAACAAGATAGTTGGCGGATGTGGAGTGAACATGCTGGATCATGCGGTGCTGACGTCAGTGGCGGAGCAGATGATGAGCGGGGCTCGGGTTGCCGTTGGCGGGAAGGATCTGCCGGTGGTGCGGTCTGGGGTACACCGGTTTCGCACGGTGCGGTTTGTGATGGGTGGGAGAGAGTATCAGGCGATCGAGCAGAATCCGGAGAAGCCGAGCCGGTGGGGGCAGTTGGCGCGGGAGGGGCATCGGGTGGTGCAGTTTCGCGATCTGGCTTCGGGTAAGTATGTGGCGGTGGTAGTGGACGCGAAGGTGACGGAGTATGGGAAGTGAGCTGGAGCCGCAATTGGGGCTGGACTGGGAAAATCCCCACCCCTTCGGCTTAGGTCAGGGCAGGCTCTAGCCGCAAAGAGCGCGGCTAGGATGGGGGACCCAGCGACTGGTACTGACCTTGAGAATTCCCAGCCTTCGAAAACCGCGAAGGGTGGGGCACCCGCTTTCTTGTGTGCGAATCAAGACAGTAAGAGTGGAGTAGGCCGGCGTCGGGAGCTGGTTGCGCAGTTCGTTATTACGCACTGCCGCAGCAAAAGTGGTTTGCGATATCGTTGGGTATTAACGAGGATGGTTCGGGGAACAATGCGCCACGCTCGCGCAAAAAGCGAGGATGCATCATGATCGTGCTGATTGTTCTTGTGGTCGGAACGCTCGTGGCGCAGCTGGCTGGCGCCGAGGTGATGGCCAACCTTCGAAAGCCGTAAAGGGCCATGGAGAATTAAGCACAGAGGGTACGGAGGAAGTCAAAATCCCCACCCGGCACCCGGCCTTGCGTTTACTTGACGACAGCTAGATCAGGCCGGCGCGGAGGCGGCGGAGGAAGTCTTCGCCTTCGGCGCGGGCCTGGTCGAGGATTTTGGGCTGGTTGGGATATTCGATCGCGACTTCCTGCAGGACGAGTTCGACGGCGTCCTTGGGCTTGTAGCCGTGAGCGACCATCTTGCGAATGCGGGCGGTAAAGCTGACGACTCCGGCGGGTGCGAGGCGCGAGGGGTGGTCGGAGCAGTTGTGCTCGCGGAATTTGCCCGCCGCCAGGCGGTCGTAGGCGTTCTTGGCTTCAGGATCATTGAGCAGCGTGGGCAGAGGGTAGTTCCACTCGCACTGGGAGCAGGTCCATCCCTGGAAATTGCGGTCAACGCTCCAGACGATCTCCCGGTTGGACTTTTCCGGCGACGGTTTCGCCGGCGGCGAGGCTTGACGGTCTGGCTTGCGCTCGTCCATGAGCTGCATGGCTCCCCCACCCACAACTTGCGTGGCCCATGAGCATCCCTTGGGGAATAGTACTGCGAATGCAGGGAAAGTGAGAAGGGCAAGGTGACGAGAGTGGTTCGGGGCGGGAGCTTGCCAAGAGGGCAAATCAAAATCAAGACCGGCGGACAGGAGTGTCCGCCCCACACAGGCAAAAAGCAGATTCCTCGCTGCGCTCGGAACGACAACGTTGGTAGTGGAGAAGCAGCTTCACTGCGCTCGGAATGACAACGTTAGTAGTGGAGAAGCAACTTCACTGCGCTTGGAATAACCAGGGCGACCGCTACTTGGCGAAGAAATAGTCGAAGGATTTTACCGCGTGGAATTCGTCATCGCGGACGTCGAAAACGGTGTAGAGCTTGGTGACGTGGAGAACGTCCTGCACTTTCTGGGTGAGGTTGAGGAGCTTGAGTTCGCCGCCCGCGTTGCGAACGGTGGTGTAGGAGGCGACGAGCTCTCCGACGCCGGAGCTGTCAATGTAATCGACGCCAGCAAGATTGAGGATAATCTTCTTTTTGCCTTCGGCGATGAGGCCATGGATGGCATCGCGGAGCTTGCCGATTTCGTCGCCGAGGACGATACGGCCGTTGATGTCGAGGATGGTGACGTGAGCGACTTCGCGAGATTCAATCTTCAAGGACATGATGGGGCTCGAACTTACTTGGGATAAAAGCGAATGTCCCCTTCTCTCGCCAAAAACGCGCAAGAAATGGGGTACCCAGCGGGAATGGTAGTGGGTGCGGAGGGGCAAGTCAATGCAGATTGCAGATTTTCGCTTGGCGATTTGTAGCGTGGAAATCCCTCACCACTGAGGACAAGGAGGATCAAAAGCCGCGGGCAGAGCCTGCCCTGAGCTTGTCGAAGGGAGTGCCCGCGCCACAAAGGCTCAGGACATGCTGCGGTCGGTGTTGTTTACGCAGGCGGGGTCAGAGTCGGACTGATAGTCGCGGATTTCCTGGATGGGGGAAGTGACGATAGGGGTGGAGTATTCGGGGTGGCGGAATTCGAGGTGCATGCCGCGGCCGACATACTGGAGCTTGAGCATGGAGCCTCCCCAGGTCGAGCCGGCGATGGCCACGTGAACGGGGGTTGGGCAGAACTCGGGATGGCCGGAGAGCAGAGCCTCGCTCCCACCGAGGAGCACGGCGGTGTAGCGGTGATGCATGGTCTGGATTTCGAGGACGGTGGAAGGAGGAAGGTCGTTGAGGAAGACTCCGCCTTCGATCTCCGACTGGATGATGCTGCGGTTCACTTCATCGGCCAGGTTGGGATGAGGGCTGAACATAGTGATATTAGGCAAGAAGGTTATACGGTTTCCCGGGCCGCGACAAGGGTCCTTTGGGCGGTGGCTGGGAACCGGGGAGCATGTCCTTTAGAGGGATGGGAGGGCGGTGCGGATGCAGAGAGTTTGGGGGGGAGTGGCTTCGGGGTGCACTTGGGGACCAAGAGCTTTGGACCGCGAAGGACGCTAAGTGGCTCACGAAGTATGGGCGAAGCGGGTAAGGCAGGGCTTCGATCCGGTCGCACAGGAAGCTGCCGGGCTTCGCCCGGCCGGACAGCCGAGGGCGGCTGTCCCCACATAATCACATCCGGGACGTCTTCCTATTCGCCGCCGACGGTGAGGCCGTCGATGCGGATCGTGGGGCAGGCGACTGCGCCGCGGAATTCGAGGTCGTTGGCGATCTCGGAAATATTGAAGAACAGGTCTTTCAGGTTTCCCGCGACCGTGATTTCTTCCACGGGATAGGCGAATTCTCCGCCGGAAATCCAGAGGCCGGAAGCGCCGCGGGAGTAGTCGCCGGTGACGAGGTTCGCGCCATGGCCGAGGAATTCGGTAACGTAGAGACCTTCTTTGATGCCGGAGATCAACTCTTTCGGCGACTTCGGGCCGGACTGAAGGAAATAGTTGCCGGGACCGATGCCGGGCGTGCCGGCGAGTCCTCTTGACGCATTGGCTGTGGTTTGAAGACCGAGCTTCCTCGCAGTGTAGGTGTTCAGCAGATAGGACTTCAGGACTCCATTTTCGATGACTACGGTGCGGCGGGTGGGAATGCCTTCGCCGTCGAACGGACTGGTACCGAAGCCGCCGGGGATGGTGCCGTCGTCGATGACGGTGACGTTCGAGCCGGCAATTTTCTCTCCGAGCTTGCCGGCGAGGAAAGAGGCGCCGCGGTAGACGGAGTCTCCGTTGATGCCCTCGAAGATGTGTTCGAGGATTGAGGTGGAGACCATGGGATCGAGAACGATCGGGACGTGGGCCGTCTTCACTTTGCGCGCGCCGAGACGACGGAGCGTGCGTTCGGCGGCGATTTTGCCGACTTGCTCAGGCGGGTCGAGCTTTTTCAGAGTACGCGCGACCGAGTACCAGTAATCGCGCTGCATGGCTCCGGCTTCGGTCTGGGCGATTGGGACGGCCGCGACGGAACAATAAGACCGGCGGTATTCGCCGACGAAGCCGTGCGAGTTGGCCAGGACTTTGTGGCCGGTGGCGGCGTCGAATGATCCGCCTTCGGAGTTTTTGATGCGGGGATCGAAGTCGAGCGCGGCTTTTTCGGCGCGGCGGGCATAGTCGATGCGGTCGGCGCCGGGGAGGGAGTAGACGTCTTCGTGGTAGAGGGCGAGATCGCCGGGGATCTGGCCGAGTTGCGAGGCTTCGGGAATGCCGCCGAAGGGGTCTTCGGAGGTGATCTTCGCGAGTTCGAGCGCGGACTTCACCATGCGGTCGAGGCCTTCGCGGGAGAAGTCGCTCGAGTAGGTCGAGGCGGCGCGCTGTCCGAAGAAGACGCGGACGCCGATGGATTTCGATCCGGATTCTTTCAGGGTCTCGACCTGGCCGAGGCGGACTAACGTGGAGAATTCGTCGCCTTCGCGGACTACGCATTCGGCGGCGGTGGCGCCGCCGTTCATAGCACGGGCGACAATGTCGGCGGCGAGGGATTTCAGGTCGGTCTCCAGTTTCGGGTTTCCGGTTTCGAGTTCGGTTGGTGTCATAAAAGATCTTCAACCACAGAGGACACGGAGGTCACAGAGGAACGCATAGGTCCTTCGACTGCGGTTGCTCAGGATGACAGAACGATCCGTGAAAATCCGTGCGAATCCGTGGCAAACGAATTTTACTGCATGAAGCCGCCGGGGTCTTTTCGGGCGGTGCCGCCGACGGTTAGGCGATCGAC
>Ga0187817_10001056_pt1 | contig 13000 bp, 13 predicted proteins | sample NC_wetland_sal_i_17_FD_132431 | JGI IMG/M metagenome (GOLD analysis project Ga0187817, IMG submission 132431) | Wetland sediment microbial communities from Neuse River Estuary, North Carolina, USA - SO4_2 | ecosystem: Environmental > Aquatic > Freshwater > Wetlands > Sediment | place: USA...
ATTGTCGCGACGAGCCCCCGCGCACTTCTCACACCGCATTTCCATCTCAAGGGGAATGGCCAGTGTTGGAGCATTCCGCTCTTCCGCTCCATGGTTCAAGAGCCGTGGTGCTTCGACTCGAAGGGCTGGCAGGCCGTGCCGGGCGCTCCCGACTGCGGCAACTTCGCCTTCACGCTTCGAAGGTACGACGGTCTTCCAATAACGAGGGTTCTCCACCGAGATTTCTCGGGTCGCATCTCGTCCTCCGCGCGCTGGGTCCAGAACACGAAATCCTGTCGTTCGTATTGCTGGCATCACTATTCATCCCTGTACGGCTCGCGTGGCATTTATCTCCGCTAAAATCGGCTGGCGGCTTGCCCTCCGTTTAGGGGAATCGGCACCGATGTGCAACACATCGCTTAGATATGTTTGCATTGGCTCTCCATTTCAAGAGGTTGGCGTCCAACCTGGGAGGAGTACAGGGATGATCCGAATAGTATTGGCAGTATTATTCCTTTTTACCCAAAGCGGAGTAGCGCAAGACACTTTTCACGGAAACAACGCTCGAACGGGCGTGTACGATTCAGCCGGACCGAGATTCTTAAACGGAGTGCAATGGAGCTTCAAGACCGGCGGGCCCATCGTGTCGTCCCCCGCCATCGCCAACGGCGTCGTGTTCATCGGTAGCTCAGACGGGGGGCTCTACGCAATCGACCAAAATACGGGGAAACAGAAATGGAAGGTTATAATCACCGACCCCGTTTCTTCGTCGCCTGCTGTCGCCAATGGCATGGTCTATTTCATCGCCTACGATGGCGTCTTTTATGCTCTAGCAGCCGATACGGGGGACATCAAGTGGAGGTTTGCTACTGGCGGCGAGAGGCGATTCGAAGCGAAGGGAATTCACGGCCTGACTCCCTCCGATCAAAACATCGCCGACCCGATGGACTTATTCCTATCCTCGCCCGCAGTTGTCAATCACCGCGTTTACTTTGGCAGCAGCGACGGACATATTTATGCTCTCGATGCTGAGACCGGTATCCTTCTGTGGTCGTTCGAAACCGGCGACATCGTGCACGCTTCTCCCGCCGTAGTAAACAACACAGTTTACGTAGGAAGCTGGGACAGTTATCTCTATGCACTAGATGCCGAGACTGGCCGGGAAAAATGGCGGTTCAAGAGCGGCGAAGATCCTATCATTCACAATCAGGTTGGCTTCCAGTCTTCCCCCGCCGTATCCGAGGGCACTGTCTATGTGGGATGCCGCGATGGCCACGTCTACGCTATCGACGCCAACACGGGGAAAAAGAGTTGGGATTATTCCACTAGCCAATCCTGGGTCAATGGCACGCCGGCGGTGCGCGATGGCGTAGTGTACGTAGGCACCTCCGATACGGAGAGGTTCCACGCGCTCGACGCCAAAACCGGCCGCCTGCTCTTTACCTTCGACGCGCATGCGCTCATCTTTGGTTCAGCGGCCATCGCCGGAGACCTGGCATATTTCGGCGCGTTTAATGGCAGACTGTCTGCTATCGACGTAAAGTCCGGCAAGCTCGCGTGGCAGTTCCAGACCGAAGGATCCAAGAAGGATCCTTTAAAGGTGTTCTCGTCCGATGGTGTTGAAGACAAAGCCGCTCTAGCTCCTCTATTTCACAACTTTCTCGACATGACGGTTTACCTGTACAAAATGTTCTCCGCGGGCGCAATTCTTTCTTCGCCAGTGGTCGATCATGGCACGATCTATTTTGGTAGCGCAGACGGCAATTTGTACGCCATCCGCTGAACCTCAGAGGAACTGGGGACTCGAACGTTCGGGACGATTCGACCGGAAAAATGTTGAACGGGAAAGGAGTGTTGATTGAAGAACTTCGTCGTTGGTGCTATCGCCGCAATCGTGGTTCTGGCGGTCGGCACGCTTGGGTACCTCGGGCTCGGGTTCGCCTCGGTGGGAGCCGATGCCGAGCCTCCTGCCTGGGAAGCTGGATTGATGAATTCCACCGTACACGCGTCGGTTCGGCGGAGCGCACCAAGAATGCAGAATCCGCTGGCCCCTACGGATGAAACGCTGATTGCAGGGGGAAAGCTCTACTTGAGCGATTGCGTCGGGTGCCATGGCGCACCCGGGAAACCCGCGAGCGCTTTCGGCGCCACCTTTTACCCGCCAGTGCCTCAATTTCCCTCGATCGGAACTCAATACCCGGAGGCAGAGGTGTTTTGGGTTGCGAAGCACGGCATCCGAAGAACGGGGATGTCCCCGCAGGGCCCCTATTACGCGGACACGGAATTATGGACTCTCTCAGCCTTTATCACGAGAATCAAGAATCTATCTCCTGGCGTCTTGAACGGCATCCAGCAGCGGTCTAAGTAGGATGCATGAGACAGAGAGGCATTTTGTGAAGAACTTCAGCCTGGGTTTCCTGACGACCATTGCGGTGTTTACTATCGGCGCGTTGGGATACTTGAGGCTGGGCCTTGCCGAAGTTCAAGCCGATGTGAACACTCCTGCCTGGGAAAGCCAGTTGCAGAAGTTTGCCGTGCAAGCCTCCGTCCGGCGGAGTGCTGGGAAGGTACAGAACGCAATGCCGACCACGGATGACAACCTGATTGCCGGAGGAAAACTCTACTTGAATGGCTGTGCTGGATGTCATGGTAAGCCCGGGAAGTCTCCAAGCAATCTCCCCGAATATTTGCCACCGCCCAAGTTCTCCCAGGCAGGCACACAATACTCGGAACCAGAACTCTTCTGGATCGTGAAGCACGGCATACGCAGAACCGGGATGTCTGCCTACGGCCCATTTTATTCGGATGAAAAAATGTGGACGCTGGCCGCGTTCGTGAAGCGGATGAACAACCTCCCTCCAACTGTGCTGGAGAACATTCAACCGAAAAATCCTTGAAGGCTTCGCGCAGCCGGAATCCGCCGTGGAAGCGCAGGCCTTCGCCAATTTGTCTCTGGCACGTCCCTAGGCCAATCCCTGCAGCATGAGATCTTGTCCCCACTCCGCGCGTAGTAGTCCCAAACCTGGATTCACTTGGGCCGCGCCGGTGTATGCTCCTCAGGCGTTGCTTTGGCGTTGGCTGAGCGGCGACGCGGTGCCGGTGGAATTAATGACCTTAAGGTTGTCCTAGGAGGAGTTTGAGATGGCCATACCGAGAATGAAGGTCTCAAAGCAACCTATACTGTGGCCCCGAATCAACTGTTTAACCCTGGCTCTCGTCGCCGCGCTCGCGCTCACGGCATTTCGACCCATGCCCGCATCAGCGGCAGGAATGAGCCCGGTAACTTGGGAGCAGCTTTCGCCACCCACCTCCCCGTCCGCTCGAGCTGATTTTGCCATGAGCTACGATCCGGTGAGTCAGAAGGTGGTGCTGTTTGGAGGTTACGACGCAACTCAGGACTTCAATGACACGTGGACATTTGATGGGACCACTTGGACCCTGCAGAATACTCCCGTCGCTCCTTCTGCGCGGGTTGGGGCTTCCATGGCCTTCGACCAGAGTATTCGCAAACTTGTATTATTCGGAGGATTTAACGGGTCTTATCTGGCGGACACGTGGATATGGGATGGAGCCACTTCGACCTGGACTCAGGCGCAGCCGACGTCCTCGCCCGGCCCGCTGGACGGGCCAATGGTGTTCACAGATCCTTTGAACGGTCAGGCAAGCCTGTTTGGCGGCTATGACGGGACTTTTTACCATGCGGAAACCTGGCGATTTACCGGGGGAACTTGGCAACAACTAACACCTTCCATTTCTCCCACGGCGCGAGCCGCCGCTGTGCTCGCCTTTGACCCGGAGACACGAAATGCCGTTCTCTTCGGCGGTGTCGGCGACCTGAATCCCTATAATACGTGGACGTGGGACGGAACAAACTGGACCGAGCAGTCTCCTGCCACGCAACCCCCGCTGCTTTATTACGTCGCTAGCGCGTTCGATCCCGCTCTGCACGCCGTGATTGTCTTTGGCGGCGCTGACGGAGGCACCGACGAGAAACAGACTTGGGCCTGGGCGGGGACAAGCTGGAGACAACTACGACCCGCCAAAGTTCCAGCCGCGCGGGTGTTCTTGGGAATGGCTTACGATCATGCTACCCACCAGCTCCTGATCTTCGGCGGCCAAATTAACAACGTTCTGAGATTCTTCGATGATACTTGGCAATTAACCCAATAACCATCCGTCGACTTAACGTCGAGAACCCCGGGAGCGCGCCAAGGAACGTTGTCATTCGGATCGCCGAGCTTGAACGCATAGCCCAGGCCGGGTTCTCATTCGGCTGGTTACTGGCCCGCTTCGCCTGAAACCAGCTTCGCTAGACTGCGCAAATCCGGAATCTCCAGGTCTGGCTTGCCCGATGCTGCTTTGGTCGCGCCCGCTCCTGAACGCGGCGAAGCACGGTTCACCCAAACCGTCGCAATGCCAAGCGCCTTCGCTGGAACTACATCGTGATAGACGCTCTGGCCGGCATGGAGCCAATGTTCGGGTTCTACGCCCATCCGTTCCTGCGCCATCTGGAAAATCTTCGCGCAGGGCTTATAACACCCTGCCTGCTGCGCCGTGATTACATGGTCAAAGCTCACGCCCAACTTGGGAGCTGACGTAGCGAACAGGTCGTCGTCAATATTTGAAATCACCGCCAGCTTGCAGCGTTTTTTCAGCACCCCAAGAGCACCAGCTGTATCGGCAAACGGCTGCCAGTTGCGCACAGATTCCGGCAGGGAGCGAGCCTCGTCATCGCTCGCCCGAAAGCCCAGCCGCTCGCCGAAGCCGCGCACCACCGACCGCAGAACTTCGCGGTACGGTTTGTATTCTGCTTCAGCGGTTTGCTCCAGCTCCGCGTACATCTCTAGAAGCGCGTCATCGGCCAGGCTCTTGCCGTGGGCAGCGAGGATGGGCCGCAGAGCCGAGAAGATGCCGCTCTCCCAGTCAATCATGGTCCCGTAGCAATCGAAACTTACGACTTTGAAACGCATCAGATCGAGCATAGGCGTCGGAATAGAAATGTTCAGTTGCTAGAACTCATCACGGTCAGCGACTGCTGGATGAAGATTGCCGGTTCTTCCCAAGGGTGGCAGGGTAACACACCCTCCTCTAACACTCTCCGCAACAAATCTTGATCGCGTGGGATCTCAATCTCCATGCGGACCGAGACCCCTCTGGAAAGTTTACCCGGCTCTCCCGACGTCGGATTCGAGTCATGCAGGGGCAGGTATTGCTCAGTGACTCCCGTGGACCACCATGCCACCTGCTCGTAGCGGCCGTGCCGGAGAGGCGTGATCTTGAGAATACCTTCCAGCACGGCTTGCACCGAGTCCGGCGGAACGAAGACAGTTAGTTTGTAAACTTCAGCCAGCTTCATGGTTGCCCACCTTAGCTGAGACTCGGGGAACGGCCTCCACGGTGCCCCCGATCATGCATGATGACCCGCCATTACTCCACCGTCAACGGGTAAGACAGTGCCGGTTATCCAACTCGCGTCTTCACCAGCGAGGAACAGGATCGCAGAGACTATATCCTTCGGTTGACCATGCCGTCCCAGGGGATGAAACGCATTGAAGGAAGCGAGCGCCGGCTCAACTTTATCTGGCGGAAGAAATGTCTCATAGACAGGAGTTGCAACCACGGCTGGCGCTACTGTGTTGACGCGGATTTTATCCTTGGCGAGCTCGATGGCCAGATTATGGGTGAGCGCATGAACCCCCGCTTTCGCTGCGGAATAAGCGCTCGAAGGCGTCGCGCCGATCGCCTGCATTGCCCACATGGAGCCGGTATTCACAATTGCCCCGCCACCCCGCTTTTTTATCTCTGGAACAGCGGCCTGAGTGGCGAAGAAGGTGCCCTTAAGAATGGTGCCGAGGTAAGCGTCGAAATCGGCTTCCGTATGATCGAGGAAGGGCGTAGGTTTGAAAATGCCCGCGTTGTTGACAAGAATGTCGATGCCTCCGAACTGCTTTACAGCGGCAGCGGCCAGATTCAGGCAGGTATCGCGTTTTCCGATGTCGCCGGCAAGATAAGCCAGTTTTTTGCGAGACGGGTCTAGTTGCCGAGCCGTGTCAGAAAGAACTTGCTCGCGACGGCCATTCAAAACCACGTTGGCGCCGGCATCCAAAAAAGCGGAGGCGGCGGCTTTGCCAATGCCGGTGCCTCCGCCCGTGATAATCACAATCTTGTTCTTGAAATTCATTCCGGGATCTCCTTTTATTTGGTGCCTATCAACTACTAGATAGATTTGCTTCCAAAAAATTATTTTGTGCCTTTCAGCAATTGCCGGATACAGGTCCCAACTGACGCGAGCCGATCGGGATCATGAAAGGTTCGCGCTGCGATCATTGCGCCTTCCAGCGCGGAAACGACGGTTGTGGCCAACACCTCAGGGCGAACTTTGGTGTGGAAAACTCCGGCTTCTTTCCCCGTACGGATGACCCCGGTCAGCCAAGTCTCGTTGTCCGTGAAGAACGCCTTCACCTGGCTGCGGACCGGTTCCGGGAGGGTGAGAAACTCACAGGCAAGCATCCCGCCCAGGCAGACTTTCTCGCTGGCCTGAAAAGTGCGCTCAAACAGGCCTGCGTAGCGCGAAAGTTTGTCATCGACGCTCCTTGCCTCCCGGTCTATGTTCGCTAGAGCCTGCGCGAAAGCCTCGCGATAGCGCCTCATCAGCGCCTCCCCCAGGTCTCCTTTCTTGGGAAAGTAATAGTGGATGCTGGCGGTCTTGATTTTTACCCGCGCTGACAGGTCGCGGTAGCTGAACGCGTTGTAGCCGTGCTTCTGCACCAAATCCATGGCAGCTTCGATGACTTTCTCAACCATGAACGCAATATTACCTACTAGTAGATAGACTATCAAGCACGAAAACAATGCACACGCGCTTTCCGGTGGGCAGAGGATTTCGGTACGGCGATTCCTGCAGAAGGCGGATATTGATAACACGCAACGCGACGGCAATCAGAGGGTTTATCGCTCGGACAGAGTTCGGAGAAACCACCTTTCATCCACAATTACAGTGGGTACGTCCCACCGGCGCCGCAAGGCCGACCTCCCAATGATAGTCTTCGCGTTCCGGGTGTGGCCGGTATTTTCTGATGTGCATGGAACTCTGAGTTTCAGTTACCGACTGGACAGATCACTAGAACCACCTTACATTGTTGTGGATTTGATGGACGAGGGGGAGATATCTATGAACAGGCGTGAAGCAATCCAAGGGTTGGGAGCTCTAGCATGCAGTATTGCAGTGCAGAGCGCAGCGTCAGTTGATTCCAGAACGGAGCAGCCCGCAGCGGCCCAGTCTGCAGCCGAACCTCTGCCGTCCGTCGTTGCCGGCGTCCGGCTTGTGGATTCGAAGATCGCAAGAATCGCAACCGAGTTAAGCCGTTCGGTCTCCCCTCCGTATCTTTTCAACCATGCGGCCCGGACATTCCTTCTCGGCTCGCTGGTCGGACGGGCGCTCGGGCAGAAATTCGACGAGGAGCTGCTGTATCTCGCATGCATTTTGCATGATCTGGGTTTAACCGAGCGTTTTGAGGGGGATCTGCCTTTCGAAATCCAGGGAGCGGAAGCAGCCAAACACTTCCTCGAAGAGCACGCCTATGCCAGGGAAAGATCTACAATCGTGTGGGACGGAATTGCCATGCATGCTTCCCGCATCGGTCAATTCAAGCAGCCGGAGATCGCGTTGGTCGGCGAGGGAGCTGGGGCTGACGTGCTCGGACCAGATTTCTCCCAGGTAAAGAAGAGCGACGTCGATGAGGTTCTAAAGGCATTTCCCCGGCTGAAATTCAAGGACGCATTCGTGGAGACGTGTGCGGAGGTGGTTCGCAAGCATCCTCGCAGCGCGTCCCAGACCTTTATGCGAGATATTCGAGAGCGCTACGTGCCCGAATTTCATCCACCTAATTTCTGTGATCGGATTGCGCAGGCGCCTTTCTCGGAATAGAACGTAGAGGCGTCGTGCTCCTTATCCGCGCTCGTGTGCTCCCCGGGGAACGATGTGCTCCAAAACGGCCTGAACTCCCAAAATCGGCGTACTTGGGAAACAGTCCATCTGGCCGAGGGCCGAGTTGATCGCTCCTGACCGGGATGGAAGGCGTTGCGCTAGTCTCCCATTTAACAACATTCTCTTTAATGATCCTCCGGCAGGCCTGAGCGAATCTGTTAAATCCGAACAACGCAACCAGGAAATGCTGTGATAAAAAGATGATAGTTCCACGCAGTCCGAGAGGTGGCCGAGTGGTTGATAGCTCCGAAGTCGGTCGGTCGTCAGCAAGGTTGTTGTTGCTCGCGATGATGGCCGCTGCGAGCGTCTTATGTACTGCCGACGATCGCAATCCCTTGGCTGGCGATCCTAGAGCAGCCAAGGCGGGGGAGTATGAGTTTCGCATCAACTGCGCGCTGTGCCACGGTTTGGGAGCGCACGGAGGTGGGCGCGGGCCGGACCTGACCCGAGCCCAAAAGAAACATGCGAGGTCGGATGCGGCAATGTTTCAGACCATCAGCAACGGGATTCCGGGAACTGCCATGCCCGCCAACGGAACGAATGGGCAGGGCGTAGGGATGACGGATGAAGAAATCTGGCAGATCATCACCTACATTCGCAGTGTCGAGGTAAAAGCTCCAGCCAAGCCGCTCCGCAATGCCGTGCATGGCAAGCAGCTGTTCTATGGAGACGCGAATTGCTCACTGTGCCACATGGTGGAGGGCAAGGGCGGGCGGCTCGGGCCCGACCTCACCGCAGTCGGCGGGTCGCGGACCAGAGATGCGATTGTCGATTCCGTGCGCAATCCCAGCCGGCGGCTGGCTTGGGGGCTTACCGAAGCGACAAAAGAGTTTCCCCAGGAATACGAGACCGTCACAGTCGTGACGGCGGATGGGAGACAAATCAAGGGTGTGGCTCTGAACGAGGACAGCTTCAGTGTGCAAGTGATGGACGCCAACGAACAAGTTTACCTGCTGGACAAGCAGAAGCTCCGGTCGTTCCAGAAGAGTCGCGATTCGATGATGCCGAAATACGATGCCGACGTTTTGAGCGACAAGGATCTCGAGGACATCGTGAGCTATCTGATCAGCGAGAGTGCGAAATAACGGGACCAAATGACGACGCGAAATGACGGTGACCAAATGATAGGTGCGAAATGATGGCGCGGAGCGGCTGGCTGATGGTTTGTCTTGCGGGCGCTCTGCTCGCCGGGCAGGCCCACGGCCAGGTCACGTTCGAGCGGCTAGTCAACTCCGGAAAAGAACCACAAAATTGGCTGACCTATTCGGGAGATTACTCGGGAAAAAGGTTCAGCACACTCGATCAGATCACCGTGACCAACGTGAACTCGCTGGTCGCGAAGTGGGTGTACCAGACGGGGGCGACGGGTAAGCTCGAAACTTCGCCTTTGGTCGTCGATGGAATTCTGTACGCCACAGCGCAAGACGATCGTGCATTCGCCCTGGACGCCCGGACGGGGCGTCCAATCTGGCTTTACCAGCGACAACTTCCGGGGGACATTCGTCCTTGTTGCGGGCGTGTGAATCGTGGACTGGCTATCTTGGGTGACAAGGTTTTTCTGGGGACACTTGACGCCCACGTGATCGCGCTGGATGCGAAAACCGGAAACGTGGTCTGGGATGTCGTCGCCGCCGACTATCGGACGGGAAACAGCTTCACCGTTGCACCGCTGGCGGTGAAAGATCTCGTCGTGATTGGGATTTCTGGCGGGGAGTACGGAGTGCGCGGATTCATCGACGCTTACGATGCCGCAACGGGCGCACGCAAGTGGCGGTTCAACACCGTCCCCGGACCGGGAGAGCCTGGAAACGAAACCTGGGAAGGAGATTCCTGGAAAACTGGCGGAGCGCCGGCGTGGAATACGGGGACGTACGATCCGGTGACCAATCAAGTTTTCTGGCCGACGGGCAATCCTTCGCCCTCGAATCGTGGCGAGGGCCGCGCCGGAGACAATCTCTACAGCAATTCACTGCTGGCGCTGAACACCGACACCGGGAAGATGAACTGGTATTTCCAGTTCACCAAGCACGACGAGCACGACTGGGATGCGACGCAGGTTCCGGTGATGATCGATTCCGGCGGCAAGCATCTCATCGCACAAGCCGACCGCAACGGTTATTTCTACGTGCTGGATCGCGCGACCGGCAAGCTGATTTCGGCGACCGCCTACGGCAAGGTTACATGGAGCGATTCAAGAGACGCCGAGGGTCGTCCGATAGCAAAGAAAGAAGCTTCGCCCACTCTGGAAGGTCACACCGTGTGCCCGGGAGCACTGGGCACGACTAACTTCATGGCCCCGACATTCGATCCGCAGACGGACCTGTTCTATGTGACCGCGCGCGATCAGTGCGACATCTTCAGCACCGCTCCGCAGCCTTACGAGGCGGGACATGCGTATTACGGCAGCGCGTATTTTCCTTCAGAAGAAGCGGAGCCTTATCGTGGATTCCTGAAAGCGATCGATCCCGCGGGCGGTCAGGTGAAGTGGAAGTTCGAGCATACCTCGCCTACCTGGTCGGGAGTCCTGTCAACCGCGGGAGGGCTCGTCTTTACCGGTGACGCGGAGGGAAACTTTATCGCGCTCGATGCGGCGTCGGGCAAGCCGCTGTGGCACTTCCAGATGGGCGGCGCAGTCTATGCCGCGCCCATAGCGTTTGCCGTGGACGGGAAGGAGTACGTAGCAATTGCGGCGGGGAGCGCGCTGTACGCGTTCGGCTTGCCGTAGAGCGGCCGCAACCAATCCCAACTCGCCTTAGCTGTGACTATCTTTGGTGATCTCCATCACAGAATCAATCTGGCCGATTTGATTAAATCCTTGCGAGTGAGTTGATAAACCTTCTGCTCGTACAGCCTGGGGTTTGAGTTCTGGCTCGCAACCAGGCCAGTTCGAAACGCGGTAGAATTTTGTTGCAAGGTTTTGTACCCGGAGGCAACCATGCCGGTCTATGACTACATCTGCAACGATTGCCACAAGTCGTTCGAAACAGTCTTAACGCTAAGGGAGCACGACAAGGATCCGATCAAGTGCCCCCGTTGTGGGAGCAAGAACGTAGAACAGGAGGCAACTGCGTTTTTCGCGGTAACTTCCAGTAAGAGCTGATCCCGCCGAAAAGATCGAAGCGTCAGGGCGAGCGCGGCGACCGAGAAGGAGATCCTTTGTTTGCCAGAGGCACCACTAGCGGGCTGACCCGCCCTCCGCGTTTTGCAAATCCAGTCCTACACGCTCCCCGTTGACCAAAACCGTGCCTGCATCGAGAAGTTGTTGACCAGTGCAATCGTAGTGTTCATAGCAACGCAGAGCGGTAAAGGGGAAGAAGAATTCCACTGCCTCTGAGCTTGCACCGGCGCTGGCTTTTCCCGCGAGATGCAGGTTGGCACTGAAGCCAATGCCGTCAAACTGCGTGTCATCTTTGAAGTAGCCGAGCACCGGTCGAATGAGGTGCGCCACGTGGTCATCGAAGGCCAATGCCGCCAATTTGTAGCGCGATCCTCCGGCTGCCTGCCCCAGCGTTGTGTTAATCGAAAGCTCCAGGTAGGTCTGCTTCCGAAATGCAACGAAGCTGGGCGCTGCATAGGAAACGAAATGAGCTTGCGAGTCAAGTTCCTTCACCATTCCGGAAAGCAATTCCTTATTGGCAGCCTGTAAGGAAGCCAGCGCTTGCGGCGAAGTGTCGCGCGGCGGCGGGGGAGGAGGATCAGCGGGCTTTGCCGGTTGCGGAGGCGGCGTGGCAGCCACTGGTTGCGCAGTTTGGCCGCCGCCGCTGACGATCTCTGTTGACGCCGACTCCCCGGCTGGCGCGTCTTCCTGACCCGAAGACTTTGCCATGTTTTGAGGGACCTGACCCTCGAGCCAGATCATCATTGGCCGCGCGTTCAGATAGAACTCTCCCTGCAGCAGCGCCCCCTGGCGGACGTTGTCATCCCTCGCTCCTAAGAACCTAATTGCGGCTTTTTGCGGCAGTACGACGACCAGGTTTTCTGGTTGCTCCACCGAAACTCCCATCACCTTGCCCAGCACGTGATGAGAGATCTCGAAAGCGTAACCCTGCACGCTGGAGTTGCCTTGGAAGGGCGGTACTGCCAGCTTCAAGATCGGCACAACCACGCTGTCAAACGTCTGCTTCGTGCGCTGCTCTGGGGTCATCTTCTCACTCGAATACGCGGCATAGTAGTTGCCGGTAATCTCCAACACGGTTTTTCCGTTGTAGCGGTCGAAGCGGATGGAGCGCTGGTCAGCACCTTTCTGGTGTTGCTCGTCCAGGTCGAGTTTCCGGCTCAGATAGAACGGGTACTGCCAGTGCGCTGACGTGATGCTCGCTCCCAGCTGCTGAAGGTCGTCCAGGTAGCGTTCCTGAAGGGCGCGCAGATCGGGATCTTTGATCTCTACTGGAGAAAGCACCTGGGCTCGAACGGTTGCGCAGGCAACCAGCAACAGCAGCACGGAACTAATTCTTCGCATACACCAGCCCGGGGGTTTTGTAGAGTGGATCAGAGACAGCGCGGATGTACGCGATCAGCGCCTGCATCTCCGTCTTGCTGAGAGTATAGCCGTACGGAGGCATGAGCGGAGATTTGTTCAGGGCGGGTCCGCCGTGACTGATGATGGCCGCGAGGTCGGCATCACTCATCTGGTTAAGCGTCTCTCCTTCACTGAACGGATGCGGCTTCACTGCGAGATTGTCGTAATTAGAGACGCGCTCCGGCGTGGACTCGGGATTGTGGCAGCGTTCGCAGTACTTGTCATTCAGTTGGCGGCCGAGGGCTTCCTGGTATCCCAGCGCAATCTCCTGCAGCTTCAGCTCGATTTGCTTTTGCGATTTGTTCCATGTGCTGGCCCCGATTTGATATCGCCCGGCCATCCCGCCGAGTGAGACGTTGGTGGTGAACTGCCCGCTGGAATCGGTGAGGCCGTTGACGGGCTCAAACGCCACGCCAGTTGGTCCGCTCATTTCCACCAGCGCTCCCTGTACTCCGTTGCCCTGATCGTCGTTCACCTGCACCACCACCGGCTGAGGCAGAGCCATGCCAACCGAG
>Ga0187817_10001057_pt1 | contig 13000 bp, 6 predicted proteins | sample NC_wetland_sal_i_17_FD_132431 | JGI IMG/M metagenome (GOLD analysis project Ga0187817, IMG submission 132431) | Wetland sediment microbial communities from Neuse River Estuary, North Carolina, USA - SO4_2 | ecosystem: Environmental > Aquatic > Freshwater > Wetlands > Sediment | place: USA: North...
CGGGGAGGACGTCCGTCGATTTCAGGTTAGGCCCGCCGGGCGGCTGGGCCAATGCCGCGGCCACAAACAAGGCCGCGAGGATCGAAGTTCGGAACATGATTCCTCCTATCGAAATGTTTGGGCGCCAGATCTGCCAGTCGCCTCATATTAGAAGTAGATCTTGGCTCCAAGCTGCATCGTACGCGGAGAGCGGGTGGCATTCAAGGCGCCGAAGCCGAACCGGCCACCACCGCCGCCCAAAGCCGTCGGCAGATTGGTGATCTGGCCGGTCGCGCTAAACGTCGGGGTGTTGTTGAAGCCGGCCGCTTCGTAGTTGTTAGACACGGCGCCGCCCCATTGGGTGTGATTGAAGGCGTTGTACGTTTCAAGACGCAACTGAAGGTAGCGCTGTTCGTTGTGGCCCAGGCGATACCTCTTGAATAGCGAGATGTTGAAATTGTTGATGCCGGGGCCGCGGAACGGCCGCAAATAGGAATCCATTCCCGTGCTGCCGACTGCCGCCGGGGCGAAGCAGCTTGTGTTGATATACGCGTACAGGGTCCGCTGCCCGCGCGAGAGGTTCGGGTTGCACGTGATGAGCGGCCGGGCGGCCCAATCGGCATTTCCGGTCATCTCCTCATTGAGGGTACTGCCACCCACGCCCTGCACGTTGTAACTGCCCAACGAAATGACGGAATTGCCTCCAACCGGCACCGGCTCACCGGAAGAGAAACTGGCGATCCCAGTGATCTGCCAGTCAGCCAACACTCCCCGGCCTACGGCATTATCCAGGAAAGTCCCCCTTCGGGCCGCGCTCGGAATGTTATACACCCAGTTGAGCACCATCGTCATGGTGCGGTCGAAGGTGAGCGGAGCATAATCCGCCTTGCGGTGGTTGAGGGGATTCCCCACGAACGAATAATCGGTGTCGGTGCCCATGACCTTGGACCAGGTAAAGGCCCCGCCAACCGTGAAGTTCGACATCCGCCGGTTGGCCGAAACCTGCAAGGCGTTGTAGTTGGCGCTGGCGCCGTAAGTTGCGATGAAGCCGCCGCCGCCAAGGCCCGATTGCGCCACCGCCGCCCCGTTACCCGAGTAGCCCACATATGGGCGCAGGAGGTCGATCGGCAACGCATTCGTCCCGTTGAGATTGCATGCGGCGACGTTCGGGCACCGCGTAGGATCCTGATTCTGCGGCAGCCAGGCTGAACCGAAGGCCGGCTCGTTGAACGGCGTACGCGTCAATTCGTGGCGGTTCTGCATGCCGACGTACCCCACATCCAGCATGACCTGGCCGGGCAGTTGGCGCTCCACCGTCAGATTGTAGTTGTAAACCGTGGGGATCTTGCCCTCCGGCGAGAGCCCCGCGACATTGAGCGGGAACAGGGTCCCAGCGGAACTGGCGATGGTGCTCAGGTTGCCGTAGTAAATCTTGGGAGTGAGGAGTTCGGGTGGATAGTTGATCTGGTTGAAGATCATGTTGCCCTGGAGCCGCTCGTAAAACACGCCGCCGCCGAGACGCACCACCAGGTTGCTGGAGGCACCCAGCGGAGTCCATGCCAAGCCGAAGCGGGGCCCGAAGAGAACGCCTTGGCTATCGACCATTCCCCGGCCGTTAGTGCTGGTGGCGGGTGTGACGATCCCGTTGTAGACATTGCCGGAATTGGGGACGATGGCGCCGATCAGCGCGGCCGGCCCCGTCTGCCCGGTCAACGGGTTCAGCGAAGATCGTACCCCATTCACTAACGTGGGCTGGTACAGGCTCACTTCCTGCGAGGTGTTGTAATCAGCCGGCACGAAGCTCGAGATTTGGTTGTGAAGCTCGTACCACGGTTGGAGGATTGAGAACCGCATGCCGTAGTCCAGGGTCAGATTGGAACGGACTTTCCAGTTATCCTGCACGTACCACTCATAGGTGCGGTAATAGTAATAGCCCTTCAGGTATGTGTTGGACTGGTCGAAAGTGTCGTAGTTGCCCAGCAGCATATTGGAAAAGTCCCAGCCGGTATCGCCCGGGTTGGAGGCATCGGTGTTGAAATACAAGCGGCCGTTATTGACTTCCGTGGCGGTCTGGCGCTTGGTACTGGTTTCAATGTAGAGGCCGGCTTTCAGAGTATGGGTGGCAAAGACTTTTGCTACGTTGTCTGTGATGTTCGCGGTAGGGTTTTCATTGGCGTACGGCATGCCGCCGATGAACACAGTGGGCGCGTCGGACACCTCGCTGCCGAAGAACATGTTGGGGATCAGGTTGGCCTGCGAGTCCGCGTTGGGATATAGCAATGGCAGCGTGACGCCGGTCTTGGCGCGCAGATAGCCGCTATTGGACGTGGGCACGTTGGGTAGCCAGTTGCGGGTGTTCCCGTAGTTAAACTCATTGGTCAGGGTGGGAGTGATGATGGTGGTCAGGTTGCCGGCGCCGGAGATGGTGCCGCGCAACGACTGGAACGAGCCTACGCCGATGGTGTTGTTGACGTTCAAGCCACCTGATTGGATCAGATTCTCGCGGTTCTGGAGCCAGCGGAAAAAGAATTTCCACTTGGGAGAGATGTTGTAGTCAATGCGTACGGTATCGTCATTGCGCACGTCCGAGCCGACGAATTGATACTGATAGTTGTAACCCGGGTCCACGCCCAGCCGGTTCGGCAGCGGGAAGACGTTCATGAGTTGGACACCATACTGGTTCCAGCGGCTCTGTGGAATCATGTTGCCTGGGAAAGGCGATTTGCCATTCGCCGGGTCTACGATCGTAACTGGTATGTTGTTTTGTTTGGTCTGAGAGAAATCACCCTGGCGCTCGAGCGCGGTCGGCACCGTAAGAGAGACCAGATTGTCAATAACCCGCGGCCGCTGGAACTCCCAGTTTGTGAAGAAGAATAACTTCTCCTTACTGCTATTGAACTTGTGGGGAATATAGATCGGGCCGCCCACGTTGAAGCCGTAAGTGCTGTTGCGGTTGCGGGGGCGCGACAGGCCACTATAGTTGTTCATCCAGGTGTTGGCGTTCATCCATTCATTGCGATAGAAATCGTAGCCGACGCCGTGGATGTCCCGGGAGCCACTCTTGGTGACCAGCGTGATGTTCGAGCCGCTGGCGCGGCCGAATTCCGCCTGCTGACCGTTGGTCAAGACCTTGAATTCGGCTATGATGTCCATGTTGAGCCGCCAGCCTCCTCCGCTGTTATTGCCGACGTCTTCGACCAGGGTCCCGTCTACGGCGATGGCGTTCTGATCCGTGCGCAACCCGTTGGCGTTGGTCGTGTCGGCGTTGAAACCGGGAACTGTAGGCAGAAGATCGGTGTACAACCGGGTGCTAGATCCGAGGTCAGTCATTTGCCTGCCCGTCAGCACGCCGGACCGTTCCGCGCTCACCGTTTGCAGCGCTACCGCAGATGCTTCGACATTGATGCTTTCGCCAACCGCCCCGAGTTCGAGCACGATGGGAGGAAGCCCGACACGGTCCTGAGCGTACAGCGTAATGTCGGTCTTGACATACTTCTTGAACCCGGGCGCTTCCACCGACACGGTGTAAGTGCCCGGGATGACGGGCGTGAAGAAGAAATAGCCCTCCGTTGTAGTTTGCAGTTCCCTGGCCACTGCTCCTTGAGCCTGGTTGAGCAAGGTCACTTTCGCACCGGGCACAACGGCCCCCTGGCTATCCTGTACTACTCCGCTGATAGACCCGGAACTCTGTTGGGCAGTTGCCAGCCGGCTGAAAAGCCCGCCGGCCACCAGGACGGCCACGATCACATACAAACGTATCTTCATAATCGCCCCCTTTTCTCCCGGAATCGAACGGCGCTGCCGCCGTCTGATACCAGCCGGTCATTCCTTTCCTTCCGCCCAGGAAATCTCCTGAGGTTGCTGCCGCCCCGGAGCTTCACTGCCGGTCAGCGTGGTGATAGATTAGAGCGTGGCTTCGCCGGCAAAACAAGTAAGCTACCGAAACGTTACTGGAGCCAGGCTGCAAGCGGCACAAAATCTTGAGAATGTGGCGGCGATTTTCGGAGGTATAATACCTCCGGACGAGAGGGTCGATTGAGGGAGACGCCGTTGCAAGTCGACACCCAGAGAAGCTCCACCGACTGGTTGGACCATCGAGCCGTGCGCGAGCAACTCGAACGGGTGCTTAGCAGTTCGCCTTTCCGTAACAGCAAGCGTTATCCTGCCATGCTCCGGTACGTTGTGGAACACACCCTGGAAGGCAAAACTCACGACCTGAAGGAGCGGACCGTTGCCGTAGAGGTTTTCGGCAGGTCCCCCGACTACGACCCCGGGACGGACCCCGTGGTCCGCATCTCGGCCGCGGAGGTGCGCAGACGGCTGGCGCAGTATTACCAGCAACCGGCGCACGGAGAAGAGATTCGCATTGAACTGCCGATCGGCTCGTATGTCCCCGAGTTCCAGCCTGCGGTGTCCGCGCACTCGGTTCCGGCGCCGCGCTCACGGCGGCGGCCTGCCTGGTTGCTGATCACCGGCGCGGCCGCCATGCTGATCGCTCTGGCGGTGGCCTGGATGGAGTTGCGGCCGAAACCTTCGGAACTGGAGCGTTTTTGGGCGCCGCTGGTGGCCCCGGGCGGGAATGTTCTGATTTGTGTCGGTTCCGTGGGAGTCCCGGCGCGCAGCACGGATAGCGCCGCGCCCGGCGGAGGCCGGAGCGGCCGGATTGCCTGGTCGGATACTCTCACCATGGCGCGCCTTACCGGGTTTCTTGAGGCGCGCGGGCTGGCCGCTCAGTTTTGCCGCGAAGAACAGGCGACATTCAGCGATTTCCAGTTGATGCCGGCGGTTCTCATTGGCGGGTTGAATGACGAATGGGCGCTCCGCCTTATGGAGAACCTGCGTTTCCAATTTCGGCGGGAAGGATCAATTTTCTGGATTGTGGATCGTGAGCATCCGGAGTCGCGTGAGTGGAGCGTTGAGGGCCCGACTGTTCCTGAGAACGGCCGTCTCCCTCTGAAGCGGGACTTTGCAGTGATCTCCCGGATCCACAATCCCCGAACGGGCAAGATCACCATCACGGTGGCCGGCCTCCGGGGAACCGGAACGGTCGCCGCTGGGAAGTTTCTGACGGATCCTGTCTATCTTAGGGATGCCGCGAAGAAACTCCCGGCGGACTGGCGAAACCGCAACCTGCAGTTCGTCCTCGGCGCTGAGGTGATCAAAGGCAATCCGGGCCCGCCTCAGGTGCTCGCCAGCGTGGTCTGGTGATCGCAGCTGAAATGCTAGGCGGCTCCCAAGCGCGCCAACTGCGCCGCATCCGGCGCGTGTTCCAGATTCCAGCAGAAGTCGATCAGCCGGTTCACGCGGTCGGCCGGCAAAATGGGGCCGGCGAGACCCTTGAACTTGCCTTCCAGTTGAGCATCGGACATCGGATTTCTGGCGCTTCCGATCGCATGTTCGATGAACTTGTCCAGGCGCCGGCCGTCCTTCAGCACCACAGCAAGACGGACCTGGTCTTCGCCGATGCTTTGGTCCACTGTGGCACTGACGCGTTGGCGCAGAGCAACCACCGCGGGGTCGCGCACCGCCCGATCGCTGAACGCGGGCTCTCCCACGCGCCCGTAAACCATCGCTGCGGCGGCTGCGTGATACACACTGAACTTGCCCTCGAGTCCCGTCTGCGGCGCTCTTTTGCCGGTCAGTTCAAGAACCAGCGGATTGACGCGCAGTTCGATACGCTCGATTCGATCGGCGGTCAGGTGATTCTCCGCGCGTATTTGCAGACAACCGTCGATCGCCGGATGAATCACCACTCCGCAAGGGAACGGCTTGTAGCTGTTGAACGCGATCTGGTACCGGTCTCCCAACTGGTCTGTGATCTCGTGATAATTCCGCGCCGTGCTCAAAACGTTGGCCCAGCCGCGCGCCGCTTCGAGGGGTTGATCGGAGCTGGTAAAGTTCTGTCCGGCAAGAAGCGCCGCCGTGAGACCGTTCTGCGAGGCCCTGCCCGGATGGAAGCTCTTGGTCATGGTGCCAAACATCTCGCGCAGCCCTACGGGTTGGGTGGCCGCAAGTCCAAGCGCCCAGACCATCTGCTGTTCCGAAAGCCCGAGCACTTTTCCGGCGGCTGCCGCAGCCCCGAATGGCCCGACAGTTCCCGTGATGTGCCAGCCGATGTCGTAATGCTGCGGATAAACCGCGTTGGCGATGCGGCACTCCACTTCCACGCCGACGATGAGTGCGTGCAGGAAATCGGCGCCCGAAAGCGGCCGGTATTCCGCGAGAGCCAGAACGGCGGGAGCAACGGGGCCGGCCGGATGCACGATGGTGCGCAGGTCGGTATCGTCGAAATCGAAAATGTGCGAGCTGATGCCGTTCATCAGCGATGCGTTGAGCACGTCCAGACGCTCTTTGCGGCCGAGCACGGACGCCTGCGCCGGCCCACTGAAGGGCTTCAGCGCCCGAATTGCGATCCCGACTGTTTCGTGGGCGCTCCCGCCCACCGCGCATCCGGTCCAGTTCAACACAGTGCGCAAAGCTTCGCGCCGAATGGCGACGGGAACGTCCTCCCTCCGCGACGAAACCACCCAGGCCGCCAGGCGCTGTGTCACGCCGTTCGGGACCGCGGCGGACGTTTGCGGCGGTTGTGCCGAAGCAACCGAGGCCGCCGCGCCGCCAATCGCTGACGCCCGCAGAAACCCTCGCCTGTTGATGTCGCCCATCTTCATCCCACGATTATGCCGTAATCTCATTCACTGATGCTCTCAACTTCCACGCGTTGGACGCGAACGCGACCCTTGCGGGCTGGAACAGGGAGATCGCCGCGTTGCCGAGGTTCCGGCGTTTGATGTATACTCCGTCCATCTGGGGAAGCATGGGGACAACCATAGACTACTCAAGGGAGAGCGGGGAACTACAGACTATTCTGGCATCGGGCGTTCTCGATCGGTCGCCGATGTTGGCCCAACTGCTGAAATACGTTTGCGGAAAGTATTTTGAAGGGTCCGTGGACGGCATCAAAGAGTACAGTATTGCGGTCGACGTCCTCGGGCGATCCCCCAACTTCGATCCGAAGAAGGACTCGGTCATTCGCGTTCAATTTCACCGGCTGCGCGAAAAGCTGAATGAATATTACGCGAACGAAGGAGCAAGCCACGCCGTCCGGATCGTGATCCCACATGGGCACTACGCCCCTCAATTCGTTGATCGCTTGGGTGTACCGGAGTTCGACAGCCTAACCGACCCATCCCCCACCTTCGCCGGTATGTCGAAGACGGAAAGCTCACCGGTTCAAGAGGCGTTCGCGCATTTGCCTACGAGCTTGCCTGCCCGGCGATCTTATATTCGCAGGCTGGCTTTGGCATTTGCCGCTCTGGCAGTTCTTGGCACCTTGGCATTTTCGCTCACCAGAGGAAGCGGCTTAGGGAAGAAGCAGAACCATACGATTGTTGTCGCGCCGATTGGCGATTCCGTTCGTATTCTGGCCGGGCTCTTGGATGGAAACTACACTGACGGCTACGGTCATGTATGGGCGAGCGACAGGTTTTTCCACGGTGGGTCGGTGGCCACATCCGGCAACCGTCCCATCTGGGGGACTCGGGATCCTCGGCTTTACCAGAGCTGGCGCCAAGGCACATTTTCATACGATATACCGGCGAAGCCAGGTACCTATGAGTTGCGCCTGTATTTTGCAGAGACCTACTTCGGAGAAGGCAATGCTGCGGGATATGGTGGGGAGAACACCCGATTCTTCGACATTGCGATCAATGGCCTTCCGGTCAAGAAGCACTTCAGCGTGGCCGGTGAAGGCGGCGTGAATGTTGCCGTCGTGAAGGTTTTCAAAGATGTTGCGCCAGCCAGCGACGGGTTCGTCCACGTGGCTTTTGCAAAGGCTACCAACGAGCCATTTGTAAACGCGATCGAACTGACGCCAGGACTGCCGGGCAAGCTGAGCCCTATCCGCCTGGTTGCCCAACCTCCGGGATACACCGATTCTAAAGGCCAGGTCTGGATGTCGGACCGCTTAGCCTTTGGCGGCCAGGTAGTCGCACGTACCGCCGACGTAATCGGAGCGGCCAACCCTCAACTTTATGCCGGCGAACGGTTCGGGAATTTCAGCTATACGATACCAGTCACGCCCGCAAAATACACGGTCACGCTCTATATGGCGGAACGCTGGCTTGGTCCAGGCCAGCCTGGCGGTCAGGCCGGTAAAGGCTCGCGTGTGTTCGACATTCTCTGTAATGGAGTTTTTCTTGAGCGAAACTTCGACGTCTATTCTCGCGCAGGCGGCCCAAATCAAGCTTTGACCCGCACGTATCGGAGCATCGAGCCCAACCACCAGGGCAACATTGTTTTGTCTTTTGTGCCGATAAAGAACTTCCCTATGGTGAGCGCGCTCGAAGTGATACAAGAGGACTAGAGTTCTCCCGAATAGGGTATTGTCCCGCCTCCCCAACCGCCGCGTAACGTGCCTTCCAGGCGCGCGAAGTAACATCGGTAACATTAGGTCCTCGCCGCACTTTCAAGCGGAAAACTGAAGCTACATACCGTAACCTTCAAAATCTTGCCGGGAAACTGAAGCCAGGGCTATGCTGATTTGGCATGTTCCAATTTTGCCTTTCGGTTCTCTGTTTGGCCGGATTTCTTAGCGCGGCCGACTTTCCCCAGGCCGAAATATCGAACGGTGACATTCGCCTGAAAATCTACTTGCCTGACCCTAAGGCCGGCTTCTATCGCGCGACCAGATTCGATTGGTCGGGTATGATCGGCAGCCTCCTATACAAAGGACACGAATTCTATGACCCCTGGTTTCAGAGAGTCGATCCCGGCGTTCGAGACTTCAGTTACGATGGTGCGGACATTGTGGCCAGCCCCTGCACTGCTGCGGTCGGTCCAGCCGAGGAGTTCGTAACGGATACGACCCAGGCGTTAGGCTACCAGGAAGCCAAGCCCGGCGGAACGTTCGTGAAGATCGGGGTGGGCGCGCTGAGGAAACCCGACGACTCCGGCTACAATCGCTTCCGTCTGTATGAGATCGCCGATCCGGGCAAGTGGAGCGTGCGAACGGCCGCGGACTCCATCGAGTTCACGCAGGAACTTTCCGATCCTTCCTCCGGGTATAGCTACATCTATACCAAGACCGTGCAACTGGCCAAAGGCAAGGCGCAGATGCAAATCGAACATAGCCTGCGCAACACGGGCCGCAGGCCGATCGACACAAACGTGTACGACCACAATTTTCTACGGATTGACGGCGAAGCGCCGGGACCGGACTATACGATCGCGACACCGTTCCAGATCGAATCGAATCGCCCGCCCAACACGAACTTTGCCGCGATTCGCGGAAACCAGATCGTCTTCCTGAAAACTCTTACAAATCAGGATCGAGTGACTACGGCCATTCAGGGTTTCGGAGATCAGGCGAGCGACTACGACGTCCGCGTGGACAACAAGAAGGCCGGCGTCGGTTTGAGAATCAGCGGTAACCGGCCGCTGCAGAGCGAATCGTTATGGTCAATTCGCGCCGTGCTGGCCGTCGAGCCCTTTATCCACATCTCGGTCGGTCCGGGCCAGGAATTCACGTGGAGCATGAACTACGACTATTACACAATTTCAGCGCAGCCGCCGGAATTGCCCGAAGGAGCCGGCAAGGCAGCCTTTGAGAAGACCTGCACGAGCTGCCACGATGCGGCGCAGGCAATCAATGCGCGCCGCACCAGAGCCGGTTGGGAACGCGTCATCGACGATATGGTAACCCGGGGAGCAAACGGCTCGGACGAAGAACTCGAAGCGATTACGAACTACCTGACGAAATTCTTCGGCAGGATCGATGTGAAGGCAGAGTCTCGGCAGGAACCGGAAAGCGCTGGAGGAATCGCGCCACACGAGGCGCAGGCCATTGTGCGCTATCGCGAGCAGCACGGGAAGGTGGCGAGCGCCCAGACAGATTGGCCTACCTACGGTCACGATCCTGGCAGCACCCGCTTCTCTCCCTTGAGGCAAGTAAACCTGGCAAACGTATCGAAACTGACGCGCGTGTGGACTTTTCATATGGCGCCGGCAGCGGCGGAAAACGCGACAACGCAGCCCGTGGCAGGGGGAAGAGGGCGGCGAGCGCGCGGTTCGGAAGCGACTCCCTTGATGGTCGGTGGAGTGATATACATGCCAACGCCATACAACCGGGTGGTTGCCCTGGAGCCTGAGACAGGAAAGCTGATCTGGGAATTCAAAATCGACGGGGCCAATGCCTCAATGCGAGGAGTGGAATACTGGCCCGGCGACAATTCCTCGCCGCCGGAAATCTTGTTCGGAACCACTGACGGCAAGCTGGCGGCGCTAAACGCGAGAACCGGAAAGCCCGTTCCCGGGTTCGGGCGCGAGGGCTTTGTGGATATGAAACCCGGCATCGATAACGGGTTTGCAAACGGCCAGTTTAGCTTGTCGTCGCCGCCGAAAGTCTACAAGAATGTGGTCATCACAGGGGCGCGCGTGCAGGAGTCCCCCAGCCTCGGATTCTCAGGTGATACGCGAGGGTGGGACGTGCATACAGGAAAGCTCCTCTGGCAATTCCATTCGGTGCCGAGGCCGGGCGAAACAGGCCACGACACATGGGGAGGGGATGACTGGGAGAAGCGCTCCGGCATAAATGTGTGGGGCCTAATCAGCGTAGACGAAAAGCTCGGCCTGGTGTACCTGCCGTACGGAGCTCCTACATACGATTTCTACGGCGCCGATCGAAAAGGCGCGAACCTGTTCGGCGACTGCCTGGTGGCGTTGGATGCATTGACCGGCAAATTGAAGTGGTATTTCCAAGGTGTGCACCACGACACCTGGGATTACGATTTCGAGGCCGCTCCCGTACTGATGGACGTGACCCGCAATGGAAAAAAGATACCGGCTCTGGCCGAAGTTTCCAAACAAGGTCTGGTTTATATTCTGGACCGCCGCGATGGCAAACCGATCTTCGGAATGGAAGAGCGTCCGGTACCCAAGGGCGATGTTCCAGGCGAACAGTATTGGCCGACGGAGCCGTTTCCAGTGAAGCCCCCGCCTTTGGCGCGAATGAGTTTCAAACCCGAAGAGCTCGCCAAAGTGACTCCGGAGCAGGAAAAAGTCTGCCGCGAGCTGTATCAGTCTGACGGCGGCCTCCATAATGATGGCCCGTTTACGCGCTACGGTACTACGGGTTCGATTGTTTTCCCCGGGACCCTCGGGGCAAGCAACTGGCACGGCGCATCGTACAGCCCTGATTTGGGCTACCTGTTCGTCAACATCATGGAACTGGCGGATATAGGGAAGCTGGAAAAGAAGCCGGAGGGATCTCCCCTCGCGTACAGCCGCTCCGGCTACGCGCGCTTCTGGAACTCGGACAATTTCTGGCCTTGCCAGGCTCCTCCCTGGGGCGAGATGGCCGCAATCAACGTCAACACCGGTGAAATCGCCTGGAAAGTGCCCTTCGGCGTCGTAGAGGAGTTGGAGAGCAAGGGGATTCATAACACCGGCGCGCCCAATATCGGCGGTTCCATTGCCACCGCCGGAGGGCTGGTCTTCATAGGGGCTACCAACGACCATCGGTTCCGTGCCTTCGACGGGAAAACCGGGAAGGTGGCATGGGAAACCAGGCTGGAATCGGGGGCCTATGCCACTCCCATCACCTATCTGGGCAGGGATGGGAAGCAGTACATCGTCGTCTCCGCCGGCGGCGGCAGCTATTACGACCGGACTTCCGGGGATAGCGTAATCGCCTTCGCCCTGCCGTAGGATGATTCTCATTCAGCGGGGTTACAGGCAACTTTTAACAAAATCCACCGATGTAACACCGTGTTACGCCCCCGAAGTCACAGATTTCTGAAGCATTGCTTAACCCCTAATCGAATTGACAATCCGCAAAGAGGGGCAAATAATCGATCAACCCTGAATGTGCTAATCACGTTTGGTCTCGCAAGAATCGACCTCGGTCAGTCGAAGACCGCGTCATGAGGAGGATACTTTGAAAGCCACGAACGCTTCATTGTGCAGATTCAGCCTCGCGCTCGCGCTACTGCTGGTCAGCACCGCAACTTCAGTTTCGGCACAGACGGTCTACGGCTCGATTGTAGGCACCGTCACGGATGCGTCCAGCGCAGCCATCTCCGGCGCCACTGTCTTGTTGACAAATCTTGGGACAAACGAGTCCAGGTCCGCGGTGGCCGACGATAGCGGCAACTACACCTTCGTCAATCTGTTGCCCGCAAGCTATGGGATAACGGTCGAGAAGGCGGGTTTCAAGAAAATGACTCGCCAGCCGATCCAGGTTGAGGTGCAGAGCGCGATCCGGATTGACGCCACACTGGAAGTCGGCGACGCCTCGCAGACCATTGCGGTTACGGCGGAAGCTCCGCTGGTACAAACCCAAAACGCGACCATAGGCAACGAAGTGGATGCGCGGCAAGTGGCCGATCTTGCGCTGAATGGCCGCAACGTGTACAACCTGGCCGAATTGACGCCAGGTGTTGTCCCCCAAGGGGGCACTACCACGGTGGGAAACGCCGCCACGGGAAATGTCAATGCGTGGGGTAATTACCAGATTGGTGGCGGAGCGGGAAACCAAAGCGCTTCTTATATTGACGGCGCGCCGGTCAATGTTTCTTACGTGAATTCGACGATTCTGGTACCGACACAGGACTTCGTCCAGGAATTCCGGGTGGTTACGAATGACGTCAGCCCCGAGTTCGGACGCTTTGCCGGGGGCATCATCAATATGAGCACCAAGACCGGGACGAACGCGATCCACGGTGTGCTCTACGATTACCTCCGCAACCAGGATGTTAACGCCAACGTATTTTTCAACAACAAAGCCGGTCTGGCTCGCGGAGTTTATCAGCAAAACCAGTACGGCGCCACGGTCGTCGGCCCGGTGAAGATGGTCCGCACATTCTATTCCCTGAGTTGGGAACAGATGGACCTGCGGCAAGCGACCACAACAACGACCACGGTGCCTACTGCGGCAATGCGAACGGGGGATTTTTCCGCGAAAGGAATTCCTTCGATCTTCGATCCATTGACCACGGCGTTGCAGTCTACTGGAGCCTACGGGAGA
>Ga0187817_10001060_pt1 | contig 12998 bp, 11 predicted proteins | sample NC_wetland_sal_i_17_FD_132431 | JGI IMG/M metagenome (GOLD analysis project Ga0187817, IMG submission 132431) | Wetland sediment microbial communities from Neuse River Estuary, North Carolina, USA - SO4_2 | ecosystem: Environmental > Aquatic > Freshwater > Wetlands > Sediment | place: USA...
ACAGGAGCAAAAATTGAGCAACTCAGTTCGCCCCATGTGTCATCCTATAAAAGGGAAACAATTTCTTTCTCAAGGCATGGGACCTACGTCGGGTCACGATCTAAAATCCCAGCTCAGCCGCCAATATCCAGTTTTCATTGTTCTCGCGTGCTTGCTTCTGCTGGCGGCCGCCAGTTCCGCCCAGGACTGGATTCGCACCGGCACTGGCCTTGGTGTCGAGCGCGTGCGCCTGGCCGCCTCCGACTTCAAGCCATCGACCGCCGACGCTAACAACGCGGCACTCCTGAAGACCTTCAATGACGTGCTCTGGAACGACCTCGACAACGCGGGAATCTTCGATCTCGTCTCCAAGAGTTTTTATCCGTTGCAGGTACCGGGGCAACCCTCCGAGGTCAACTTCTCGGCATGGAATTCTCCGCCGCCGAACGCTTCCATGCTCGCGTTCGGTAACCTGGGCGCAGGGGCTGGCAAAGTCACCGTGCAGGGATGGCTCTACGACGTTAAGAACCTGGCGTCGCCCCAGGTGCTCGGCAAGCAATACACGGATAACGCAACTAGCGACGCGGTACGTGTGATCGCGCACAGGTTTGCCGACGAAATCATCTTCCGCCTCGGCGGAGGCATAGCCGGAATCGCTGAGAGCAAGATCTACTTCGTCAGCGAGCGCACTGGCCACAAAGAAATTTGGATGATGGACTACGACGGTGCTAATCAACAGCAAGTCACGCACCTGGGAAGCATTTCCTTGTCGCCACGCATTTCGCCCGATGGCTCGCGTCTGGCCTTCAGTTCGGTTACCAAGAGTGGTTGGGAAATCATGATGTATTCCTTTGATCTCAACCGCATGGTCAGCTTTCCGCGCTTTGGCGGCATGAATCTTTCGCCTTCCTGGTCGCCCGAGGGCAAGATCGCTTTCTCTTCTTCGCGCAACGGCTACCCCAACATTGTTGCCGTGGACGGATCTGGCGGCAACTCGCGCCGCCTGACCAACGATAAGGGGCCGGACGTCTCTCCGACCTGGAATCGCAAGACTGGCTCACAGATCGCTTTCGTGAGCGGACGCACCGGCTTACCGCAGATCTATACCATGGAAGCGGATGGCACTAACCTGCAGCGGGTCACCGACCAAGGCTATGCGGTTTCTCCGAACTGGTCGCCCAATGGGCAGTTTCTGACCTTTTCCTGGATGCGCAAGTACGGGCCGGGAGAGCCCGGATCCAACGACGTTTATTTAATGGACGTCGCCAGCAAGCAGTGGGTGCAACTCACGCACGACGCTGGACGCAATGATTTTCCCTGTTGGTCTCCGGACAACCGGCACATCGTGTTTCAGTCCCACCGCTCGGGCAGCGACCAGATCTGGACCATGCTGGCGGACGGCACGAATGTGAAGCAGTTGACTTTTAAGGGCGCCAACACGCAGCCCAACTGGAGTTGGAAATAGATTTGGTTTAAGGATGTGATTTTGAAATTAGCACGGTTTTACGGCTGGCCGAAAGTGCGCCCTGCCGTCAAACTGCAAGTTGCACGCCACCATGGGGGCGCACAGAAGACTGGAGGAATCAGTGAAGCACGCAATGAGGAGATGGAGCACCCTGGTATTTGCACTCGGCGCGATCCTGTTCCTGGGCGCATGCCATAAGAAGGTCGCGCCACCGCCGCCACCGCCGCCACCCGCACCGACGGCTCCCACGGCATCGCTGTCGGCGAACCCCAACACTATCGACAAGGGACAGTCGACAACTCTGACCTGGCAGACCACGAACGCTACCGATGTCAGCATCGACGGAATCGGACCGGTGGATACGAGCGGCTCGCGTCAGGTGACTCCGGCTGACTCGACCACTTACCATCTCATCGCCAAAGGAGCCGGCGGAACCCAGGAGGCCACCGCTCGCGTGACCGTCAACGCGCCATCGGAGGCGCCGCCACCACCTCCCTCGGCCACGGAGGAGGAGCTCTTCGCGCAAAACGTGAAGGACATTTACTTCGACTATGACAAGTACGATATACGCGCGGATCAGCAAGGCTCATTGCAGGGCGATGCGCAGTTCCTGCAACAGCACCCCAATATCCACATCACCATCGAAGGACATTGCGACGAGCGCGGCTCGACCGAATATAACCTGGCCCTGGGGACCAATCGCGCGGATTCAGTGAAGAATGCGCTCATCCAGGCCGGAGTGGGTGGCAACCGCATCAAGACCATCAGCTACGGCAAGGAGAAACCGTTCTGCACCGAGTCCAACGAAAGTTGCTGGCAGCAGAACCGCCGTGGGCATTTCGTGTACGAAAAGTAAGCCGGAGGTGGAGCGACGGGCGCCTCGCCCGTCCGGCAGTGAAGTGGCCGGGCGGGGACGCCCGGCTCTCCATTACTCGGCAGTTTTCTGATATCTAAAAGGCTAACTATGAAATCCAATCGCATCTCGCTCGTTCTCGCGTTGTGCTTCACGGCGTGGATCGCTCCCGCCTACGGTGCCAACAAGGACATCGTCGAACTGCAAACCCAGGTCCAACAGCTGCAGCAGCAGATGACCCAGATGAAGCAATCCTTTGACGAGCGCATGGGCATCATGAAGAATCTGCTCGAGCAAAACACGGATGCCGCCAACAAAGTGACTACCGCGATCAACACGCTGCAGTCTTCCATCAACAAACAACAGCAGGATCGCGCCGGGCAGGTCGATCAGATCTCCGGACAGATTCAGGCGCTGAACGACACCATGGACGAGCTCAAAGTTCGCCTTGCCAAGCTCAGCAAGCAATTTGAGGACATGCAGACGGCGCAGCAATCCCTGGCGGCGCAGCAAACGCAAGCTCAGCAACAGCAACAGGCGATGGCGCAGGCCCCTCCGCCAGACGTGCTTTACAACAATGCTTTGCGCGACTACAACGGCGGAAAAAATGATCTGGCGGTGCAGGAATTCAACGACTACATCAAGTTTTACCCGAACACCGATCTGGCCGGGAATGCCTATTTCTATCTAGCGGAAATTCAGTTCAAGGCCGGCGATTACGCGAAAGCGGTCGCGAGCTACGATCTTGTTCTGCAGAATTTTCCCAGTGGAAACAAGGCGGCGACGGCGCAGCTCAAGAAAGGATACGCGCTTCTCGAACTCGGAAAGGAAGACGAGGGCACACAGGAATTGAAGCACGTCATCCAGCGCTATCCGCGCACTAACGAAGCTGCCCAAGCCCGCGAGAAATTGCGGAAAGTGGCGCCGGCGCCAAAGAGCCGTTAGCTCCTGTCCGCTGCCGTTGCCGTTGGGTTTGGTCGTGAGCAAAAGTCTGCCGCAAGGCTCTATTCGCTGCACGCTTTTCGCGGACAGAGCCTGCCCTGAGCGAAGTCGAAGGGAGTGTCCGCGCTACACATTACGGACGTTGCCCAGTATTGGGCACTGCCACTCCGCCTTCAATCTTCGGAATGCCGAAATGCCCGCCAAGGTGGGATAGATCCAGCGGGCTGATTGACCCGGAAACCACGATAAAGGTGATCTCATTGGACCTGGCCAGAAGAACCGCGACGTTGCTGATCGCGTTATTCTCCCAACGAATCCAGAGATCGGACACACTTGGACCTCCATCCTTGTCATGGTTGTTCATCAGCTGTTTCCAGCCAGCCGCGTGGAACTCCTCTTTCACTGAGCTCAAGGCCTGCGGATCATAGGTCCAAGCTCCCGGAAAACGGTAGCTGTGGACCGAGATTCCACTCACGCCCGCGATCACGCGGCGAAGGTCCTCGTTGTCCGGATCCATCTTGGACACGAATACCAGCATGGAGTGGTCGAGCGTGAACTCAGTTTTCGACGAGGCGCTTTGCCGTAAGGTTTCAATACCCTGAGGCATCCACTCGCGCGGCTGTTGCGCCATGGTGAATGTGGCTGTGGAAATGGTAATCAAACCAACAAAAACAATGCCGGACAGTCTCATAGAGCGCCTCAATATTTGAAAAAATGGTCAGAAGGAATCCTGTGCCAATCAGCCAGAACCCTTAGCTCAATAAGAACCCGGCGCGCAAGAATTAGTTGCACGGAACCCCGCTGAGGGGAATTCCGGTCGAGGTTCAGTTCGCGTCGGCCGCGGACACCTTCCCCACTGCCACGCCGCTGGGACGCAGCGTGACCCAATCGGTTTGCACCCGATCCCATCCCTGAATCAGGAAGCCGTAAGACTCGAATAGATGGCGGATCTGCGGCCGCTGACAGCCGGCAATCTCTTCCAGGATCGGCACCAGCGTTGCCAGCGCATTGTCGCTCAGCACCGTCCGCTTCGCAATTTGCGCCACCAGCTTCGATTCCGATACAGCGATGGTGAAGCCGTCGCGCCGGTTCACGTGCAGCATCACGTGTATGTCGGAGCTGCCGTCGCCGACATAGACAATATGGTCCGCCGGAATACCCAGCTGTTCTTCGAGTTGATCCAGTCGCGTAACTTTTCCATAACCGGCCGTGGCTCGCACCAGGCTTTCGATCTCGCCCGAGGTCTTGTACTTGAACTCAGTGCCAAAGATGTGATCCGCCGGCACAATTCCCTCCAACGCCGACTGGATCACCTCGACCGGCGACGCCGAGAGCACATAAAAATCAAAGTGATAACCGTCTATTCGCCGATCGAGGATCTCGTAAACCTGCTGGATGTTTTCCTTGAGGCGAATGCGCTTGCCCGCCTCCACCAGGTGATCGCGGCGGACGCGCGTACGAAACTCGGGATCGTGCAGGAGGAGATAAGAAAGTTCGGCGCCCTGCTGAACCAGGTTCAGCTTCGCCATACCCTTAGGCCTTGCGCTCGAATTCCCCAACCGGAATGCCTGAAAGTTCGCTCAGGACGTAACCCGTATCGTTAAAGGTCAGCGTCTGATCGAAGTCGCTGGCAAACAGATAATGCTTACGGAATTTGCTAACCATGTTTTATATTAGATTCAAGATTAGGTTAATCGACTATTAAATTTAGCTATCGCAGCCATTACAACAATATGCGCGGCCAAGCCACCCAAGATGTTGCCCGCTGCCCGCAATCGTTGTAACCTCACCCTGTAGTCATTATTTATTAGCGATACCGTGAAAGGCCTGCCATGCTGAAAAGTGTCAGCGACCATCTCCACAACGATGCCGACCGCGGCAAAGGTTCCAAAGAGCCCGACGAACGCAGCCAATCCGGCAACAACTCCATGCAGGGCCAACTCGGCCACCGCAACCCTGACCCCCTGCAGGACGGCGCCGATAGCGATTTTCCCGAGCCCGGCCACAGCCCCGAGCACTCGTTTGAAGGAGAGTTAAAAACAATCGGCTAGTGGAGAGCCGGGCGCCCTCGCCCAGCAGCGCCCTGAGTCCTTGTCATCTCCTCGCGCATCTATTTTTCTGCGCTGTTGAATTCCATCAATATTGGCCTAACCGGAATTCGTGAGGAAAACGTATGCCTCGAATGAAAGCTGTGCAAGTCAGCAAGGCCGGCGGTAATTTCGAACTCGTCGAAAAAAACATTCCCGAGCCCGGCCGCCGGCCAGGTCAGGATTAAGGTTGAAGCCTGCGGTATCTGCCACAGCGATGCGCTGGCCAAGGAAGGCCAGTGGCCCGGCCTTGAGTATCCCCGCGTTCCGGGACACGAAATCGCCGGCCGCATCGACGCCGTCGGCGCTGACGTAACCAACTGGAAGCCCGGCCAGCGCGTCGGAGTCGGATGGCACGGCGGCCACGATTTCACTTGTGATGCCTGCCGCCGCGGCGACTTTATTAACTGCCGCAACCAAAAGATTACCGCCATCACTCACGACTGCGGTTACCAGGAATACATGGTCACCCCCGCCGAGGCGGTAGCGGCGATACCGGAGGAACTCCCCGCCGCCGAAGCCGCGCCCCTGCTATGCGCCGGCATCACGGTCTTCAATGCACTTCGCAATTCAGGAGCCCCCCCCGGTGATCTGGTCGCCATTCAAGGCATCGGGGGACTCGGCCATCTGGGAGTCCAGTATGCTCGCCAGATGGGATTTCGCACTTTCGCCATCGGCCGTGGCAAAGATAAAGAAGCGCTGGCGCGAAAGCTCGGAGCCACTCACTACATAGATACTGCGGCCGGCGATCCGTCCGCGGAATTGCAGAAATTCGGCGGAGCCCGCGTCATCCTCGCTACCGCTCCCGACTCGAAATCCATGTCTGCGGTCATCGATGGACTATCCCCCAACGGTAAACTCGTCGTGGTCGGCGCCGGTGTTGAGCCCATCGCGGTCACGCCCATTCAACTCATTCGTGGTCGCAGCGCTCTCCAGGGATGGGCCTCGGGAATCGCGACTGATTCCGAAGACACCATGCAATTCAGCGCCCTCACCGGAGTCCGCCCCATGATCGAGCGCTATCCGCTAGAAAAGGCTGCCGAGGCTTATGACCAGATGATCAGCGGCCGCGCACGCTTTCGGGTGGTGCTGACGATGGGTTAGTGGTTAGTGATTAGTGGTTAGCGGCTGGTGCGCAGTGCCAACGTAGGTCATCCGTCATCGGCCACTACTGGCCACTGACCACTGCCCTACTGCAGTTCCTCCATGCACTTCGCCAGCACTTCCCGGCTCGGCCGAGTCAACGATTCCGGCAAAGTCGCCAGCGGCTGATCCGTAAGGTTCAACATGTCAACAAAGCTTGGCGCCGTGGCGTTGATGTAGAACACGCCGGTCAACACCTCGCCTTTCACGTGCGATTCCATCAGCCGCGTCACCGCATGAACTTTGTCGGTCGGGTCGTACTCCTCTTCCAGCTTGCGCAGGCGCAGACTCGATCCGTCGTGCATCGTAACTTCAAACGTCGTCCCCGGATCGTAGTCAACATTGATCTCCTCAAACGCCGGCACAAAGCTCACCTCGTGCAGCGGTTCCTCATGCGCTTGCATGTATTTGTAAGATTTGGTCGAGCCCTCGTGGTCGTTGAAAGTCACGCAGGGCGATACCACGTCCAGCATCACCGTCCCGTTGTGAGCAAGAGCCGCCTTAAGCATGGTGTGCAACTGCTTCTTGTCACCAGAGAACGATCGTCCCACGAAGGTAGCGCCCAACTGAATCGCCATAGCGCAGGTGTCCACCGGAGGCAAATCGTTCGCGATACCGCTCTTTAGCGTTGACCCGATATCGGCGGTCGCGGAGAACTGGCCCTTCGTCAGGCCGTAACACCCGTTGTCCTCGATAACATAGATGATCGGCAAGTTGCGCCGCATCAGGTGGACAAACTGTCCCGCGCCAATCGAAACCGTGTCGCCGTCTCCGGTCACACCGAGGGCCATCAAATTCTTGTTAGCTAAGATCGCTCCCGTAGCCACCGAAGGCATGCGTCCATGCACGGAGTTAAAGCTGTGCGACCGGTTCATAAAGTAAGCCGGACTCTTCGATGAGCATCCGATGCCGCTGAACTTCGCGACGCGCTCCGGCTTCACTCCCATTTCATACATCGCATCAATGATGCGTTCGGAAATCGCGTTGTGCCCGCAGCCGGCACAGAGCGTAGTCTTGCCGCCCCGATAGTCAATAACCTGCAGTCCGATGCGGTTCGTCTTTGGCGCGGGAGCCGTATTAGTGGGTGTAGTCCCCATGTTACTTACCCTCCATCATCATGAGCTCGTCGGTGACGGACCGCGCATCAATTGGCAATCCGTGAATATGGCAGATCGACCGCAAACGCGGCGTCAATTCCGGCTTGATGTCGAGCTTCAGCAGGCTCGCCATCTGCCCGTCGCGGTTCTGTTCCACGACATACACGCGGTCGTGCCGCTCAATGAAGTCGTGTACCTCCCGTGTAAACGGATACGACCTTACTCGCAGATAATCGGTCTCCAGTTTGTGCTCGCTCGACAATTGATCGCGCGACTCGATGATCGCCCAGTGCGACGTGCCATAAGCCAGGATGCCGATTTTCGCTTTGCCGCTGCCCATCAGCTCCGGACGCGGAACAAACGATCGCGCGGTCTCGAACTTCTTGTTGATCCGTTCCATATTCCGTTCGAAGTCGTCAGGACGCTCGCTGTATTGCCCTTTTTCATTGTGACCGCTGCCGCGCGTAAAATATGCCGCTGCGGGATGATCCGTGCCCGGCAGCGTGCGGTAGCCAACGCCGTCGCCATCCACATCCCGATAGCGGGAGAAACTCCCCAGCTTCTCCAGGTCCTCCTTGCTCAACACTTTTCCCCGATCGATCGGCTTGTCGGGATATGGGAACGGGTCCGACATCCAGTTATTCATCCCCAGATCGAGGTCTGACATAACAAACACCGGAGTCTGGAATCGTTCCGCCAGGTCAAAAGCATCCTGCGCCATGGTGAAACATTCGCTGACCGAGTCCGGAAACAGCATGATGTGCTTGGTGTCGCCGTGGCTGAGGAATGCCGTTGAGAGCACGTCGCCTTGCGAAGTTCGCGTAGGCAGGCCGGTCGATGGCCCGACGCGCTGAATGTCCCAGATCACCGCCGGAACTTCCACGTAATAAGCCAGGCCCGTAAACTCTGCCATCAGCGAGATACCGGGACCGGCAGTCGCCGTCATCGAGCGTGCACCTGCCCAAGCCGCCCCAACCACCATGCCCACCGCCGCCAGTTCGTCTTCGGCTTGCACGATGGCAAAAGTCGCCTTGCCATCCGGTCCAACGCGGTGTTCCTTCATGTAGTCGATCATGGTCTCAACCAGCGACGACGATGGCGTGATCGGGTACCAGGTCACCACCGTACAACCGGCAAACATGCATCCCAGGGCAGCGGCGGAATTGCCGTCGACGATGATCTTGCCCTTCGTCTTGTCCATGCGCCGGATGTAGAACGGATCGCGCTTCTTCAAATTAGCCGCGGCATAATCGTGCCCGGCCTTGGCAGCCGCCAGGTTCAAGGTCGCCGCTTTCGCTTTCTTGGCGAACTGCTTGCGAATCGCCTTCTCCACCTCGGCGTAGTCGATCTCCAGCAATTGCGCCGCGACCCCCACGTAGATCATGTTCTTGATCAGCTTGCGCAGCTTGGCTTCCGCACCCACCGTTGCTGCCAGTTTGTCGAAAGGCACGGCGTAATAAATCAAGTCGTCCCGCACCTTGTCGAGCGCCAGCGGCTCGTCGTAGAGCACGGCAGAACCGGGCGACAGCGTCTTCACGTCGTCCTGCGCTGTCTCCGCATTCATCGCGATGAGCAGGTCGATTTCCTTCTTGCGCGCGATGTAGCCATCCTTATTGGCGCGGATCGTGTACCAGGTCGGCAGCCCCGCAATGTTCGAGGGAAACAGGTTTTTCCCCGAAATCGGCACCCCCATCTGGAAAATGCTGCGCAACAGAACGGTGTTGGAACTCTGCGACCCCGAGCCATTCACTGTAGCAACCTGAATGCTCATGTCATTAATGACGACAACACGCTTATGCCCCAGTTGCCCTGATGATTCCTGGGGCACGACATCCGTAGTGGCCATCCCTTGTACCTTCCCTTATCATGACCGGGCAAACCCCGTCGCCCGGAAGTCTTGCGGAGTGAAGCAGGAAAACTCTTTATTATACGCGCTGGGAAGTGCCGTGGGTTAATCAGAGCAGCACATGGTGCTGGTGGAGATCCATCAGTAGCGCAAGGGTACAACGCCACGCAGCTGCCATTCCGCTTCGGCGATAATAGAACGATGAAAAGTCCCACGAAGCGCAATGCTATCGGCAAGAGCGCCGTCGTTAGAGCAAGCGACAAAGACGCAAGAAACTGCGACGTGGCCCTCCTTGGCTTCGGCACCGTCGGCAGTTCGGTGGCGAAGATTCTTTGTGAGCGCTCGAACACCCACCTGCGCCTGACGCACGTCCTCAATCGCAACGTGGCGCGGAAGAAAGTGGACTGGCTTCCCCCCTCGGTGCAATGGACGGAGAATATCGACGATATTTTGTCGTCGAACGTGGGCATCGTAGTCGAGGTCATGGGAGGCCTTCAGCCGGCCGAAGACTGGAGTCGGCGCGCGCTTGAGTCGGGCAGGTCCGTGGTTACCGCCAACAAACAGTTGATCGCGCGTTGTGGCCCCGAATTGATCAGCCTCGCCCGCCAGAGGAAGCAGCAGATCCAGTTTGGCGCATCCGTCGCGGGCGGCGTGCCCGTGATTTCCGGGCTGCAAGAGGGATTAGCCGGCGATGAACTGTTCAAGATTCGCGGCATTCTCAACGGCACCTGCAATTACATTCTCAGCCAGATCGAGGCGAATGGCATTCCCTTCGCGACCGCTCTGCGGGAGGCGCAGAAGCTGGGCTTCGCTGAAGCCGATCCGACCGAAGACATTGACGGGCTGGACGCGCGGGCCAAACTCGCCATCCTGGCGCGAGTCGCACTGCACTGCAACGTCAAACCGGAGAGTATCGTGGCGCGCTCGATTGCTGCGATCGACTCCATTGATTTTGAATACGCGAACCAATTGGGCTGCACGATTCGCCAGATTTCCTGGGCCGAGTTAAGAGGCGAAGAACTGTTTGCCGCCGTTCAGCCCGCGCTGGTCGGAGTCTCATCGCCTTTGGCGCGTGTGGAGGGCAGCCAGAACCTGGTCGTGGCGACAGGAATCTACGGCGGCGAGACGGTATTTGGAGGCCACGGCGCGGGCGGACATCCAACCGCGGTCGCGGTCGTGTCTGACATTCTGGCCATTGCTCGCTCCAGGCAAGACGGGAAGAGCGATGCCGGACTGCCGGCCAGGAAAACGCCCACCGTGACCGCCGACTTCACCACCAAGCACTATCTGCGCTTTCTAGTGAAGGACCGGCCCGGCATCATCGCCAGCCTCGCGACCATTCTCTCCCAGTGCGGCATCAACATCGATTCGGTGCTGCAGAAGCCGGGCTGCCCGAAATCACACTTGCCGTTTCTGATTACGCTGGAGGAATGTGAGGCGTCCCTGGTCGAACAAGCGTTGCAGCAGATCGACTCACTGGATTTCCTGGTGCAGCCGTGTTTGCATTTGCCGATTCTGTAGACAGAGGAACAAGAACTATGCTTCCACCTGGAAGAACTGCGCCATGTTGCGGAATTTCTGATAGCGGGTTTCCAGCAGATCGCTGACCGGCAGACGCTGGAGCGTGGCCAGATGCTCTTGCAACGCTCGATCGAGCAATTCCGCCGCCTGCGCGTGGTCGGTATGCGCGCCACCAGCGGGTTCCGGAATGATGGCGTCAATGCACCCCAGTTGATTCAAGTCTTGTGCCGTGATCTTCATGGCCTCCGCCGCCAGACCTTTCTTGTTGGTATCGCGCCACATGATCGACGCGCAGCCCTCCGGTGAAATCACCGAGTACACGGAGTTTTCCATCATCAACACGCGATCGGCCACGGCAATCGCCAGCGCTCCACCGCTGCCGCCGACGCCAATCACGGTCGCAATGATCGGCGTCTCCAGCCGCGCCATCTCCAGCAGGTTGCGGGCGATCGCCTCTCCCTGTCCACGTTCTTCGGCGTGCAGGCCGGGATAGGCGCCATCGGTATCGACAAAGGTCAGAATCGGCCGCTTGAATTTCTCCGCGATCTTCATCACCCGCAGCGCCTTCCGATAACCTTCCGGGTGCGGCATGCCAAAGTTCCGATACACGCGCTGTTTCGCGTCGCGCGCTTTCTGCTGGCCCACCACGATGACTTCCTGACCGTGAAAGCGAGCCATGCCGCAAACAATCGCCGGATCGTCGCGGAAACTGCGGTCGCCGCGAATTTCGCTCCAGTCGGTAAAAATCCGCTCGACATAGTCCAGCGTGTAGGGACGCTGTGGATGGCGCGCCAGTTCCGTGCGCTCCCAGGCGTTCAGATGCGAAGAAATCTCGCGGCGAAGGCCGTTTACCCGCTCGTGCAGTTGCTGGATTTGGCGGCGCGTTTCCGCGTTCTGTCCCTCCAGCGCCTGCAGTCGCGTGATCTGCTCCTCGATTTTTTCCAGCTCCTGTTGCGCTTTCAATCCAGAATCCATTGTGATGACGTTCCCATTCTTTCGGGTATGATGCTGTTCCACCATCGAGAGCATGAAGTCCGCACCGGCGATGGCTGTATTCTCCGCGCCATTGTTCGCGCCGCTTTGCGCCCCAGCGCCCGACCCTTGCGACCGCTTTATTTTCGCTCGTCTCATCGGACGAATCGCTGAACTTGCATGCTCTTCCCTGGCACGATCAACTGATGACGCGCACGCTGCCCCGCCCGCACAGCTCTTCCACACGCCCAATAAAATTGCGATCCGGCATTACATTATAGCCTTCGGCCTCCATCACCACCATGAAATCGCCTTCCCGCTCCACGTCGAAAAGTACCTTCGCCTCGCCCTGGCGCTGGCGGAATAGCGCGTGCAGCGCATCGACCGTGCCGCCGGTCGCGCTCCCGAGAGCAATTCGTATACGGAGCGCCTTCGGCAACGGCACGCGCGCTTCGTCGAGCGGAATAATGTCGTTGGCCGTGACTTTCGCGTTCGCGCCCTCTTCAATGCGCACGCCCCCGCGAATCAGCACCGGGACTTCCAGCCTTACTTTCTCCGCAAGTTTCTTGTAAGCCTCAGGGAAGACGAGCAACTCCACTTTCCCCGACATATCTTCCAGCGCAGCTTGTGCCCACAACTCGCCCCTTCTGGACTTGGCCACGCGCAGCCCTGAAATCAGACCCGCGGTGGTTATGTTCTCGTCCTTGGCGGTGGATTTCTTCATGGCCGCAATATCTTCCGTGGAGAGCGCATTGAGGTCGGCAAGCTTCTCCTTGTACTTCTCCATCGGATGCCCGGTAATAAAGAAACCGAGGATTTCTTTTTCCGCCGCCAACCGCGTGTGCTCATCCCAGTCGGGCACGTTGGGGAGCGCGTCGTTCGCCTGCCCCGCGTTTTCATCCGCAAACACGCCAAACAGACCGTGCTGTCCCGACTGCGCGTCGCGCTGCACTTTCTGGGCCTGCTCGATCGCCGTATCGAGCGCCTTCATGAGCTGCGCCCGGCGACCGAAGCCATCCATCGCCCCGCTCTTGATCAGCGACTCTAGCACGCGCTTGTTCAACAGCCGCAAGTCCACTTCTTCGCAGAATTC
>Ga0187817_10001061_pt1 | contig 12995 bp, 11 predicted proteins | sample NC_wetland_sal_i_17_FD_132431 | JGI IMG/M metagenome (GOLD analysis project Ga0187817, IMG submission 132431) | Wetland sediment microbial communities from Neuse River Estuary, North Carolina, USA - SO4_2 | ecosystem: Environmental > Aquatic > Freshwater > Wetlands > Sediment | place: USA...
AATGGGTTGCGATTTGTCTTCGATCTCATGGGCGGCCAGAAGACCGGGGGCTACTTGGACCAGCGAGAGAATCGGCTTGCAGCCCGCCCCTACGCGCGCGGTTGCGCGCTCGACTGCTTTTGCTACGCAGGCGGTTTTGCTCTCCATCTGGCCCGGCAGTGCGATTCCGTCTTGGGCGTCGACTCTTCTCCGGAAGCGCTCCACCTGGCTCGGCGCAACCAGCAATTGAACGGCTTTACCAACCTGGAATGGAAGGAAGCCAATTGCTTTGACTTCTTAAAAGCCGCCGACCAGCAGAAAGAACGCTACGACACCATCGTGCTCGATCCCCCGGCCTTTGCGCGGCAGAAGTCCAAGCTCGAGGCGGCGTGGCGTGGCTATAAGGAACTGAACCTGCGCGCACTCAAGATACTAAACCCGGGCGGATTCCTGATCACTTGCTCCTGCTCGCATCATGTGAGCGAGGCGGACCTGCTCGCAATCATCGCCGAGGCCGCGCTCGATGCTCACCGCACGGTTACCGTAGTCGAGCGGCGCACTCAATCGCGCGACCACCCGATTCTGTTGACAGTACCGGAAACACACTACTTGAAGTGCTTGATTTTGCGCGTTATCTGATTTGTTTTCTGTTCCTTTCTTTGAAAGGAGGAACATGTCTCATCGCGTAACGACTGGCACCAGCCATGGCAGAACCTGGATTCGCATCTTCGCAAGGTGCGCTTGGCTCTTTGCTGCGGCCTTGTTTCTTGCGCAGCTCGCCGCGCCTTCCCCTGGGAAAGAATCAGAGCCGCAGTTCACTTCCAAGGAGTTCCTGGAGCCCATCAAGTTCCTTGCCAGCGACAAGTTAAAAGGACGTGGAGACGGCACAAAAGAACTTGATGAAGCGGCGGATTACATCGCGAAGCGCTTTAGGAAGTATGGACTGAAACCCGTTTCCAAAAACAAGCTCTACGTCGGTGGAACGGGAACGCCTCCTGGATTCAAGAAGCTGGTGGAGGATGCGGACCGGGACGTGGGATTCGATCTGAGCTATTCGGCCTCGGGATATGGCGCCAGCGATCACATGTCTTTTACCGTCCGAAGCGTGCCGGTGCTTTTCTTCTTTTCCGGCCTTCACTCCGACTATCACAAGCCGTCCGAAACGTGGGTGAAAATAAACGCCGAGGATGGAGCGAAGGTAGTGCGGTTGGTGGCGTAAGTGGTCGACGGACTCGATCAACTGAAAGAGAAGCCGCAATTCGTACGCGTGGCCGAGCCCACTCCTTCCGCAATGGGCGGCGGAGGCGGATACGGGCCTTACTTCGGTTCCATTCCCGATTTCGGCGCGGCTGAGCACGGTGGGGTGAGATTCGCGGATGTTCGCGACGGCAGCCCCGCCGCCAAAGCCGGCTTCAAGGCTGGAGATACCTTGATTGATTTCGGCGGCAAGAAAATCGACAACCTCTACGATTTTACTTATGCCCTGCGCGCCCATAAGCCGGGAGACAAGGTTTCGGTCACCGTTTTGCGAAACGGCGAGAACATTATGCGCGAGGTGACACTCGAAGTGCGAAAGTAGCCCGGGCCGGTCGAGACAGGAGGGCGTTCCAGCGAAACACCGGTCATTCTCGCGAAAGCGGGAATCCACTCCGCAAACCCTACCGTTTGTAGGGGGACGGCTTGCCGTCCCCGCTCCGCCGCGCTGCCCGTCTTCGGGGGTAGGGCAAGCCCTACCCCTACAGCTCGCCGGGACCGGATTCGCGGGAAGGACTGCGGCGTCATGATATGATGGAAAGCATGAAAGCTCCCAAGCCTCGTCTGAGCAGGGTGGAAATCCAAGCGCGATGGAAATGGGAAGATCTCGAGAGGATAGGCCAGGTTTGATCAAAACGCTGCTGTTAATGTTGCTTCTCATGGTGTCCAGTCGAGGGGCGGGCGTTGACTCTCCTCTAAAGCTCCTCGTCTCGGTCGAGGAGCAAACCATAGTGGCGCCCTTCCCGGCGCGCGTGACTCTGCATCTCCACAATGCCGGCAGCGAAACGCTGTGGCTTTACCGGCATGCGCGGGCCAAGCTGCCCGCCCCGATGCGGACGCTGGAGGAGGACACTGGCCCACAGTCCATGGGCGGCTCGATACTCACTGTCCAGTTCGAGCCGGCAAACACGGGACAGGTCACCATCTCCACTCCGGCTCAAGCGGAGGTCTTCCAGAGCGTCGGCCTCCCCAAACCGGCGCTGGTCAGGTTGGCGGCGGGCGAGGACTACGAAGAAAAGGCCTCGATTCGCCTCACGCCGGCACTTTCCGAGGTGCAGAAACCGATCTTGGGAGTGCACCGGCTCACGTTCACCTATACGGCGCAATATTCGAACGCGGATGAAATCCAACGCGACTTGAAGGCAATCGTCTGGGAAGGCGAAGTTACGAGCAACACCATCGAAGTTCAGCTTCAGCCCCCCACTCCCGATTCGCGCGGTGAAATCTCCGGGACAGTCGACACCCCGGATTCAGTGCCGATTCGAGACGCTATAGTTTCGCTATCCGACAAGGCCGAACACCTCGTGGACCAGACTACGAGCGACCCGGATGGTAAGTATTCGTTCTCCGGCCTCCCGCCCGGCTTTTACTGGGTTACGGCGCGCCGCCATGGCGCCACCCAGGATACGGCCGTGTTCCGCCACGTCGACCTGACGTCCGCCCAGCCTTCCGCAACTCAGAACTTGGTCATCATCCCGCAGGAAATATACGAACCCAAGAAAATGCTTCACAAACCCGTGCTCTTTCGTGTTACCAGTAACGCCGGAGCACCGTTGGATCGCGTTAGCGTCGAGATAACCTGGGCCAATGGGGATTTGGTGGAGAATGTAAAGGGAGAAACCGGCGGGGATGGCATGGTGTCGCTGGAAGTCATCCCCGGGCGTAATTTTGTGACTCTCAAGCGCCATGGGTGCCCAAAGCAAGACGAGCGGGCGGACGTGGCGCCTGGCGGCGGCATCGGCGCGTTTCAGTTCACATTCGACTGCGCAAAGAAATGACGAACGTAGCGCGGAAACGGAGAGGTTTCGAAGTGAGGGAACAACCCTCTCCCGTGGGGAGAGGGCTGCGTTTCCGACTTCGACACGCTTCCTTTCGGAGCGTCAGCCTAGCAACCCTACTGCTGCTGGTCGGGTTCGGGTTGGAGCTTGGCGGTCAGCAGAAATCCGGGCTTTCGGGCGCCGGTCCGGTCGTGAAGGGGACTCCCGATGACCCATTGCGCGACCCGCGGGAAGCACACCTTCGACACGTCAAGCAACTTACTTTTGGCGGGCAGAACGCAGAGGCGTACTTCAGTTATGACGGCCAGCGGCTGATATTCCAGAGCACGCGCGAGCCCTATAAGTGTGACCAGATCTTCATCATGAACGCCGACGGCTCTCAGCAGTTGCAGATTACAAACCTCGGTGGCGCCAGCTTTGCCCCTTACTTTTTCCCTGACAGCCGGCGCATCATCGTCGCTTCCAATTATCAAAGCCCCGGCACAAGCGAGTTTGAACTTTATGCGGTAGATCGAGACGGCTCGAAGCTCGAACCCATTACCTTCACGGGCGGCTTCAATGCCTTCCCGCAGTTTTCTCCGGATGGCAAGCGGTTGGTTTTCGCATCCAGCCGCAACGCCAAGCAGCCGCATGAAGTTAATATCTTCTTGGCAGATTGGGTCGAGTAGCACAACCCTGAACGTCCCCGACCTGCCATTCCGAGCAAAGCGAGGAATCTCGCTCTGGTTCTTTACGTCACAAAGCAGGGCCAGATTCCTCGCGGAGTTTACCCTGAGCACCCAGAGCGCGATCCTTCGCTGCGCTCAGGATGACAGCGAAGGGCTCGGAATGACGGGGTAGACAGTTTTCAGCATCCGATAAAGGGACTGGAGGACTATTCCGTGGCCAAACAGCATTCTCCCGCGTTTCTGGCCCTTGTTGATGATGCGAAAAAACGCGTCCGCCAAACTACCATCCCGGAGTTGAAGAAAAAGCTGGACGCGAAGGAAGAATTCCATCTCATCGACGTCCGCGAGGATCACGAATGGGCTGCCGGGCACATCCCCGGAGCCATACACCTTTCCAAGGGGATCATCGAGCGCGACATCGAGGAGAAGTTCCCGAAACGGGAGGTAGAGATTCTCCTTTATTGCGGCGGCGGGTATCGCTCCGCGTTGGTCGCCGACAATCTTCAGAAGATGGGTTACAAAAACGTTATCTCGGTGGATGGCGGCTGGCGGGGCTGGATCGGCGCCGGACTGCCCGTGGAAAAAGAGGGTGAATGACACCACCTAAAGAGACGACCGGAGGAACAAGGATGCAGAAAATCACTCCCTGCCTATGGTTCGAGAAGGACGCCGAGGAGGTAAGTAAGTTCTACACTTCGACTTTCACGGATTCGGAGGTTCGAAACACCACAACGCTTCACAACACACCCTCTGGAACGGTGGACATCGTCAGGCTGCGGCTTGCAGGTCAGGAGTTCGCCATCCTCGTTGCCGGCCCGCTGTTCAAGTTCACTCCGGCGGTGTCATTTCTCGTTGCCTGCGAAACGAAAGAAGAGGCCGAGGAGTTGTGGAACAAGCTCTGCCAAGGCGGCAAGCCGCTCATGGATTTCGGTGAATATCCGTTCAGCGAAAAATACGGATGGACGGAGGACAGGTATGGTCTGTCGTGGCAGGTAATGTTCATGGGCGGCCGCAAGATAAATCAGAAAATCACGCCCATGCTGATGTTCGTCGGTAAACAGTGCGGGAAGGCGGAAGAAGCGATCAGGTTATACGGAACGGTATTCAACAATTCAAGAATAGAGGGCATTCTCCGCTACGGCGAAGGCGAACAGCCTGACAAGACAGGGACCATCAAGTATGCAAGCTTCACGCTAGAAGGCCAGGGGTTTGCGGCCATGGACAGCGCTTACGAACACGCGTTTACATTTAACGAGGCAATATCTTTTGAGGTGCATTGCGAGACTCAGGAAGAGATTGATTCTTACTGGGGGAAACTCTCTGCAGACCCCACGGCAGAACAGTGCGGCTGGCTGAAAGATAAATACGGCCTCTCATGGCAGATTGTTCCTGCTGCTATGGAGGGGATGCTCGAGGACAAAGACGAGAAGAAACTGGCGCGAGTGACCGAGGCTTTTCTCAAAATGAAGAAATTTGATATTGAAAGTCTAAAGCGGGCCTACGAAGGGAGATGAGAGTCACATCAACGACTGCATCACCTCGTCGAGGACCGCCTTGGGCGGGCGCACCTTCGACTCCGGCAAGGTCGCCAGCGGCTCGTCCACGACATTCAGCAGGGTAAGGAAATTCTCCTGCTTGGTGTTCACGTAAAAGAGGCCGGTAATGACTTCACCCTTATCGTGGGATTCCGTGAGCAAGCGAAGCGCCTCGATCTTATTGGTGGGATCGTAAGATTCCTCGAGTTTGCGCAGCAGGATGTGCGATCCGTCGTGCATAGTAATGTCCATGGTGGAGCCGGGGTCGTAATCCACCGAGATATCTTCGAAGTAAGGCACGAAGCTCACGTCGGCCAAAGGCTCGTCATGGTCCTTCACATAGCTATAGCTCTTGGTCGATCCCTCGTGATCGTTGAAAGTCACGCAGGGAGAAATTACGTCCAACATCGAAGTTCCGTTGTGGGCCAAGGCACCTTTCAGTAAGGCCAATAGCTGCCTCTTGTCGCCCGAGAAGGACCGGGCCACATAGGTGGCGCCGAGTTGGATGGCGAGCGCGCAGGTGTCGATGGGGGGAAGGTCGTTCAGCACGCCGGTCTTGAGTTTGGAACCGATATCGGCGGTGGCGGAGAACTGGCCCTTGGTCAACCCGTAAACGCCGTTATCCTCGATGATGTAAATCAGGGGCATGTTCCGCCGCATCAGGTGCACGAACTGGCCGACCCCGATCGAGGCGGTGTCGCCGTTGCCACTCACTCCCAGGGCAATCAGATTTCGGTTCGCCAGCATGGCGCCTGTGGCAATGGAGGGCATACGCCCGTGGAGCGAGTTCACACCATAGGCAGTGCGCAGGAAATAGGCCGGGCTCTTCGAGGAGCAGCCGATGCCCGAAAGCTTGGCCACACGATGCGGCTCGACACCCATTTCGTAGCAGGCCTCGATGATGCGCTCCGAGATGGCGTTGTGACCGCACCCGGCGCAAAGCGTGCTTTTATTGCCCTTGTAATTGGCCATCTCGAGGCCGAGACGATTGACTTTGACCGGCGATGCCGGCGGGACCGTAGCGGTAGCCATTTCAGTTCTTTCCCTCCTGGGTAGCAATCTCCTCCGTAACACTGCGCGCATCAATGGGCAGGCCATCGTAGTGCCGCACGCTGCGCAGCTTCTTGATCTGCTCGGGTTCCAGATCCAGACGGAAAAGGCTCAACATCTGCGCGTCGCGGTTCTGATCAATAACGTAAACCCGAGTGTGGCGGCGGATAAAGTCGTGGACTTCCATCGAGAATGGGTAAGCCCGCAGCCGGCAATAGCCGGCTTCAATATCATGCTCCCTCTTGAGTTGGTCGAGGGTTTCCACGACCGCCCAATGGCTGGTGCCATAGGCGATGATGCCCACTTCGCCTTTGCTGTTTTCCTGGATCAACGGCTTGGGGACCTTGGTGCGAGCCGTCTCGAACTTGCGTGACAGGCGGTCCATGTTGCCGACATAATCGTTGGGACGTTCGCTGTAGATGGCCTTCTCGTTGTGGCCACTGCCGCGAGCGAAGTAACCGGCCAGAGGTTCGGCCGTGCCGGGTAAAGTGCGGTATCCGATTCCGTCTCCATCCACATCCTTGTAGCGATGAAAACCGCCCAGGCGGCGGACATCTTCAGCGTCCAACACCTTGCCGCGTGAAATGGGCTTTTCCGGATAGGGGAAAGGATCGGCCATCCAGTTATTCATCCCCAGGTCCAGGTCGCTCATGACGAACACGGGAGTCTGGAATTCTTCCGCCAAATCGAATGCGTCGATCGCCAGTGTGAAGCACTCCTCGACGGAGCATGGAATCAGCATAATGTGCTTGGTGTCGCCGTGGGAGAGTACTGCATTCTTCAATATATCGCCCTGCGCTGTCCGCGTCGGCAAACCAGTCGAAGGCCCGACCCGCTGGATGTCGAAAATAACCGCGGGAATCTCTGCGTAGTAGCCAAAGCCCGTGAACTCCGACATGAGAGAAATGCCGGGGCCGGAGGTAGCCGTCATGGCCCGCGCCCCCGCCCAGCCGGCCCCCATTACCATGCCGACGGCGGCCAACTCGTCCTCGGCCTGGACGATGGCGAAGGTAGCCTTCCCGGTTTCTTTATCCACGCGGTAGCGCTTCATGTACTCGATTAAAGTCTCGCAGACCGACGAGGAAGGAGTAATGGGGTACCAGGTCACCACGGTGACGCCGGCGAACATCGCCCCCAGCGCGCAAGCCGAGTTGCCGTCAATGATAATCTTCCCGCGCGTCGCGTCCATGCGCTCCAGGTAGTAGGGGTCCTGCTTCTGGAAATTTTTGGTGGCGTAGTCGTAGCCGGCCAGCGCGGCGTTAAAGTTCAAGTCAACTGCCTTGGCTTTCTTCTTGAACTGCTTGCGGAGGCCGATCTGGACCTCCTCCATGTCGATGCCCAGCAACTGGGCGAGCACGCCGTCGTAAATCATGTTGCGGACGAGCTTGCGTAAGCGAGCGTCGGGGCAAACCGGCGCCACGAGCTGGTCAAAAGGCACCGGGTAAAAGACCACATCGTCGCGAAGCCGTCTCAGGTTCAGGCGCTCGTCGTATACACAGGCGGCACCCGGCTTCAGCGTAAGTACGTCTTCCTCAGCGGTCTCAGGGTTCATGGCCACCAAGAATTCGCTGTCTTTCCGGCGGGCGATGTACCCGTCTTTGGAAGCGCGAATGGTGAACCAAGTTGGCAGGCCGGCGATGTTGGAGGGAAAAAGGTTCTTGCCGGAGACAGGAATCCCCATCTGGAAGATGGCCCTCAACAGAACTGTGTTGGCCGTTTGGCTCCCGGAGCCGTTTACAGTTGCGACCTGAATGCTCAGATCGTTGATGATCCTCTTCTGCTCTGCAAATAATTCGCTCTCTTTCAATTCAACGTGCGTGGTTGCCATAGTATTCCTGGAATACCCCCAAATTCAAACGTGCCCCCGCTTTGGTAGCGCGGACCTCCGTGTTTGAGGTCCGCGGCCCCTCGTAAAGTAGCCGCGCGCCAACAAAGTGGAGCTCCGGTCGGCCTCGAAGAAAGAAGCACGCGTGGACATACCTCCGTATTCTCGCACTCCCCGCGCTCGTGTTACCCGAAAAGAGCCGCCCTTCCACTATGGCCCTATTATACCAAAAGAATGCAGATGTGGTGCGGGTGTCGCGCCTGGCGACGCCAATATGGGGGCAACCTTTGTGCTTGCCCGGGCGGCCACTAGGGCCGCCCCTACATCGCGACCTGGGGTATGGTTTGCAGGTACAGCTCGAAGGAGCCCGACATGCCGCTACGTTCGAGCAGCAAAAGGCCAATCGCGCTTTTGGGCGGCCAGGGCGAGGTAGGCGGCTAATCCGGCAATGATCGTCCCGAAGGCATAGAGCATGAATCTCCATCCCCCCGGCTGGCCTAAAGGACTGACGAATACATATACCCAACCGATTAATGCGAGTATGGCGGGCAGAGGATAAAGCCACATCTTGAAAGGCAGGTTTATTTCATGGCGGTACCGGCGCATGATGAACAAGCCGGTGATCTGGCCGATGAAAACCACCAGGACTCGCGCCAGGATCAAAGCCGTGATGATCTGCACCAACCCGAAGAAGCTGGCGATGATGCAAAGCGACCCGACCAGAACCAGCGAGCGATGGGGAAACTCCCCTTTGTGGTGCAGCACTCCGAAGTAGCGGAAGAAGGCGCCATCCTGCGCGGCGGCGTAGGGCACTCTCGAATACCCCAGCATCAGGGCAAATACAGAGGCAAAGGCCGTGAACAGTACCATCGCTGAAATCACCAAGGCCCCCCACCGGCCGTAGATCCTGCCCATGAAGACCGATGCCACGGCGTTGTAAGCCAGTGACCCTTCCTTTATCATCTCTCGCCACGGAACTACGGAAACGAAACTGAAGGAGAGAAGGAAGTCGATGACGGTGACGCCCAATATGGAGAGGATTACGGCGTAAGGAATGGTTCGTTCCGGACGTTTCACTTCCCCGCCCAGGTAGCAGACCTGGTTGTAGCCGAGGTAGTTGTAGATCACCAGCACGGTTCCATTGCCCAACCCCAATAAAAATGCCCAATTCAAGCTGAACGCATGAGGTGGGAAATCGAAGGCCAAGTGCGGGTTCATGCGCGCCAGGCCGGAAACGATCACCCAGCCGGTGGTCACCAAAGTGGTGATCCAGAGAATCATCATAAGCCGGGCAATATCCTGTATCTTTCGATATAAGGAGAGCATTACCAAGGCCGAAATCCCTGCGGCCAGCAATTTGATCCGCCAGGGATGCAATGCGAGGTCCTTCCAGAGAAAACTCAGGTATTGCACCATGCCGATGCTTCCGGATGCGATCTCCAGAGTGCCCGAGAAGAGAAACTGCCAGATGAACATCCAGGCCATGAGTTTGCCCCAGCGCTCGCGGCCGAAGGTGTCGCGCAGGAACACATAAGGTCCACCCGACCCCGGCAAAGCGGCGCCCAGCTCCGAGACCACCAGCCCGTCGCAAATAGCGAGGAGGGCCCCGACGAACCAACTGATAAGCGCCTGTGGCCCGCCCATCGTGGCAAGAATGGGCGGGACCGTGATGAACGGCCCGATGCCGATCATGTTCGACATGTTGATGGAAGTGGCGTTCAGGATGCCAAGCCGCCGCTGCAACTGCGGCTGAGGTGTGCTTGCTGGGGTCGAATTGGAAACTTGCGGCAAAGGTTCGCTCATCGCTCGGTCTCAGAGAGTATTGGAGATGAAAGTCTCATAGGATACTCCAACTCACAGGCTTTGACAAAATCTCTTGAATGCTTGAATCTCAACTTGACCTCAACTTGACAATAAGTAGCTTAGCACGAACCCCCTCACCCGGCCCGCCCCGGCTCTCAAGCTCTTGCCCCAGGAACAAGTATCCCGCAGATAGTGCACGAAGGTAGTCCGCAGGCTCCCCCTTCGCACGCGCGGGCATTCTCTTAATGTACTCCGTGATCGTCGCAGGGTTCATGGGGCGGTCGAAGGCGCTCGCAGCAAGCCATTTATCTGGGTAGGCACTGAAGTTGTCCGGACAGAGTGCGATCTCTTTCTCGAACTATTGGGCTCCAACCAAACCAAAGGGAAGCAGCCTGCCTCCCGATCACAAGCGTCAACCGCCGCCCGCAGGTGCGCACGCGCCACCAGCGGCATGGCGCGTGGCGCCGGCGGTGGCAAAGGTCGAGAACTTCTGCTCCACGCGCTTCCATCCGCATTGCGGGCACGGCGGCGGCTCCTGATGGCGTGTCAAAACGAGTTTTTCGAAGACGTGTCCGCACTTGGAACAGGCGTACTCAAAGATAGGCATGGCAAATCGAGCTCACTCCTTAGGCTTGATGTCGCAGGGAGCGCGAGCTTCCAGCTCGCCTCCGATGCAGCAAATCGAACTCACTCCTTAGGCTTGATGTCACAGCTTTTTTGTTTGGAACTCCCCGCCGGGGAGGCCCAACGCCGCGCTCAAGTAAAACGTGAGATTCCGGGGATGCGTGGCAGGACCAGGAACCAGACCACGCAAAAGAGACCGAAAATCAAAAAGTTTTCCATGAGCAAAGACCTCCTGGTGTCCCGAGTCAGAAAACCGTTAAGCAAGTCAGCCCGTCAGCCGACGGGCGCAAGAATGTGGCCCACGGCGCCAGCCGTGGGTCCTGTGTAACCCCCTCCCCCTGCCCCCTCCCCCGCTAGGCGGGGGAATGGACGTCTCCTCTCTACGCCGCCGCGGTTGTTTGCGCGGACCGTTGCTCGATCGGAACCCAATCCCGGCATTCGTAACCCGTATAAATCTGCCGCGGGCGTGCAATCTTTTGCTCGGGGTCCTGGAGCATCTCGTTCCACTGCGCAAGCCAACCGACCGTGCGCGGGATGGCAAAAAGAACGGTGAACATCTCCGGCTGGAAGCCCAAAGCCTGGTAAATGATCCCCGAGTAAAAGTCCACGTTAGGGTAGAGCCTGCGCTTAACAAAATATTCGTCCTGCAAGGCGATGCGCTCGAGCTCGAGCGCAATCTCCAGCTTGGGATTCTTCCCTGTAACTTCAAATACTTGATCGGCGGCCCATTTGATGATCTTGGCGCGAGGGTCGTAGTTCTTGTAAACGCGGTGACCGAACCCCATCAGTCTTACGCGTCCGGACTTGACGCGCTCGATGTAGGCAGGGACTTTGTCCTTGGTGCCGATTTCTTCAAGCATCTTCAGCACCTCTTCATTGGCGCCACCGTGCAGAGGTCCGGAGAGCGCAGCAGCAGCGGCGGCAACGCAAACAAACGGATCCGCCTCTGAACTGCCCACCGCGCGCATGACGTTGGTGCTGCAATTCTGTTCATGATCGGCGTGAAGAATAAAAAGGATGTCCAGGGCCTTGGACAAGGCGGGATTCGCGTTGTACTTAGGCTCGACCATCCTCCAGAGCATGTTCATGAAGTTGGCCGTATAGCTGAGGTCATTGTCGGGATAAATGTAGGGGTAACCAAGGCTGTGGCGGTAGGTGTAGGCCGCAATCGTCGGCACTTTCCCGATCAGCCGCTGAATCTGCAAGGCCCGAAGCTCCGGATCGTGCACTTTGCGAGCATCAGGGTAAATCGTCGATAGACCTGCGACGGCGCTGATGAACATACCCATGGGGTGGGCGTCGTAACGAAACCCCTCCAGGAATTTCTTGGTGGTCTCGACCACCATCGTGTGATAGGTGATTTTGTTGGTCCACTCTTTCAGTTGTGCGGTGGTCGGGAGCTCACCGAAAAGGATAAGATAAGCGACCTCGAGAAAGGTGCACTTTCCAGCGAGTTGCTCAATGGGATAGCCGCGATAGCGCAGAATGCCCTTATCGCCATCGATAAAAGTTATGGAGCTCTGGCAGGACGCCGTGTTCATAAATGCCGGATCGTAAGTCATCATTCCGAAGTCTTCGGAATCAGTCTTGATCTTTCGCAGGTCCATAGCCCGAATGGTGCCCTTAAAAATAGGCACTTCACAGGACGTTCCGGTGCGGTTGTCAACAAGGCTCACCGTTTCCTTCCCCATACCGCTTTCCTCCTTATCTAAGGCCCGCAGGGCCGGCGTAACGTAGCCCACGGCGTCAGAATCCGTGTGAAGACTCAGCCCTCTCCCCCTTGGGGGAGAGGGTGGCCCGCGACGGCGCTTTCACCAGCCGGCGTGGGACGGGCCTTCGCTCGCCGAAGGCTTACGGACGCTCAGGGCGCTCAGCCCGCTACGGCCCGCAGGCGGGTGAGGGCGTCCTCACCTGGATCCGTTGCCTCATCCGGCGAGGTTTTCACACAGCGTACTCGGCCGTGGGAACCAGCGCCACACCCCACGGGAATTGCCTTTACGCGGGTCCATTTCAATTCTAACCTAAATACCTGGACCTTTTCAGGCTTTCACACCCAGCTTTCGCAAAAAAGTCATCATGGGGCACCAGTTGGTAAAGGCCGATTGAATCAGATTCAAGGCCACAAACCCCGTGAAGAAAAACCATTTGGCGCTCACATAATAACCCAACAAAATGCTGGCCAGAACGAACGTGCCGGCAATCAACCTTAGCCAACGATTCACATCCATGCATTTACCTCCAAGAAAGGTCAGCGCCGCAGGCGCTTTGGAGTGCGGCAGCGAAGCTGCCACCTTCCTCGCGCGAGCTTGCTCCCGCCGCACGAGACGGAATCGGCAATCCCGGACGGCCAGCAAGCTGGCCTGGACAAAGGCGGCAGCAAGCTGCCGCACTCCAGAGCCGGGCTTTCAGCCCGGAAAGTGGGATGCACCGGCGGAGTCGGCGCCTGGCTCCTCGGCCTCTCGACTTTCGACTCTCGACT
>Ga0187817_10001063_pt1 | contig 12988 bp, 14 predicted proteins | sample NC_wetland_sal_i_17_FD_132431 | JGI IMG/M metagenome (GOLD analysis project Ga0187817, IMG submission 132431) | Wetland sediment microbial communities from Neuse River Estuary, North Carolina, USA - SO4_2 | ecosystem: Environmental > Aquatic > Freshwater > Wetlands > Sediment | place: USA...
CAACGCGACAGAGGAGCAAATACAACACGTCATGGACAGAATTAAGGAATGCGGCTTTCTCCCTCACCTGATTCAGGGCGCTGAGCGCACCGTCATCGGTGTGGTCGGCAAAAATCGCGGGCGCCGCGCCGAAGTCGAAGCGCTTCGAGTCGCGCCGGGCGTGGCCGAGATTCTGGTCATTTCGCAGCCCTACACGCTGGTCAGCCGCGAACTGCGGCCCCAGGGCACGGTGGTGGATGTTGGAGGCGTGAAGATCGGCGGGCCGGACCTGGTAGTGATTGCGGGGCCTTGCTCGGTCGAATCGCGTGAACAGCTGATGGAAACCGCGCACGGTGTAAAGGCGGCAGGCGCGAACCTGCTGCGCGGCGGCGCGTACAAGCCGCGCACCTCACCCTACGATTTTCAAGGCCTCGGCCTCGAGGGCCTTAAGATCCTCGCCGAAGCGAGGAAGGAAACCGGGTTGCCGATTGTGACCGAAGTGATGGGCGTCGAGGACCTCGACGCCGTCGTCGAATACGCGGACATGATGCAGGTGGGCGCGCGCAACATGCAGAATTATCCGCTGCTGCGGCGTCTTGCCACGGTGCCGCGGCCCGTGCTGCTGAAGCGCGGCCCATCCGCCACGATCAAGGAATGGCTGCTGGCCGCCGAGTACTTGCTCTCGGGTGGAAACCCCAATGTCGTTTTGTGCGAGCGGGGCATCAAGACGTTTGACGCTGAACTGAGGAATACGCTCGATCTTGCCGGTGTGGCGCTCGCCAAGGAACTTTGCCACTTGCCGGTTGTGGTCGATCCGTCGCACGCGACTGGACGCAGAAGCCTGGTACCGGCGGCTGCCCGCGCGGCTGTCGCGATCGGCGCAGACGGGATCATCGTCGAAGTGCATCCTTGCCCGGAGCGCGCGCTGTCCGACGGGCCGCAATCGCTCGATTTGGCGGGATTCGCGGCGATGATGCGAGGGCTGGAACCCGCAATGGCGATGGCTGCAGCTGCACGATAACGGGCAGCCCCATCCTTTTCCGCCGCGGCGGACAAGGGTGGAGATTTTCTGATCATCCTCATCCATTTTCCCCGTCTCTGTTGAATCTAAATCCCCACCCTTTGAAATGCACAAAGGGTGGGGCACCCGGCTTTTGCGTTACACCTCTATGGGCAGTTCCGTCATCCAATGCAATGAAATCGGCCTTTGCGGCAGAGGGAAGAAATTCCATTGCTTACAAGGCAAAATTGTGTTTCCTTGCCATAACCCCGGCGCAGCCTGGAACACTCCGGCGCGGGGCGCCAAGGGCTGACCATGACTCCAATCGCGGCAAAGCGGCCACGGGGCGCGAAGAAACCCTCAAAAATGAGCCGCTCCTTCCTCCTGAAGCTGGAACTGCGCAGCCACCCCACTTTGCTGTGTGTGATTCGTGGCGCGCTTGAGCCCTTGGTGGAAATGCTGGGGTTTTCGGGGGAATACGGCAGGTCCATCATCCGCGCGGTGGACGAAGCCGTATCCAATATCATGCGGCACTCCTATCACGGCCGCCTAGACCAGCCCATCGAGGTTTACTGCAATCGCCTCCAGCGGCGCACAAATGGCGAGATGGAATTGGGCGTTGAAATTCTGCTCTTTGATTGCGGGCCCGCCGTAGACACAACCAAGCTTCCCGCGCGCTCACTGGACGAGATCAGGCCCGGTGGTTTAGGGTTACATATTATTCGGGGGAGTATGGACTCAGTACAATACAGACGCGCCGGCCGACTGAATCGCCTCCGGCTCGTTAAATTTGCGCCATCTTCCAAGGGCGGTTGCGGATCGGCAGAGGAGAAGCCATCGTGAACATTTCCGCCCGCCGGGTAGACAAAGCCACGATTCTGGATGTGTCTGGAAACATTGACATGTCCAATTCGCTGGAGGTGAGGAAGGCCTTGCTGCGCGAGATCCGCGAAAAGGGCGTGACTCGGGTCGTGCTCAATTTATCCGCCGTGGCCTACATCGACAGCTCAGGCGTGGCCTCTCTGGTGGAAGGGCTCAAGGCGTCCCGTGATACGGGTTTGCGATTCGTTTTGTACGGGCTGAGCGATTCCGCGCGCGAAGTATTGAAGATTTCACGGTTGCTGAAGCTTTTTGAAGTCTACGAAGACGAAGCGCAGGCGATGGCCTCCTAGGCGCTTTCCTCCCGACGGGACAAGTTGACGGGACAAGTGAACTTACCATGGCCGCGGAAAACGTGATGGAAGTTGTCTCTCAAATCGGCGCCGGCGTCACCGATAGCCTGGCCTATCTTGGTTCTCTGGCCATGCTCGGAAGCCGCGCTGCGTACTTCACTTTCATCGGACCGTTTCGGGGAAAGGCGTTGAGGCTGCAAAGCGCCGCCTCGCAGGCGATGGAAGTTGGCGTTCGGGCGTTGCCGATTCTCTCCCTCATCACATTTTTCATTGGATTGATTCTGGCGTTGCAGGCCGCCTATGAGCTGAGCAAATTGGGCGCCATGAGTCTAGTGGCGAAAACAGTTGCCTTGTCCATGTCAAGAGAACTCGGCCCGTTGATCACAGCCATCGTGGTCATTGGCCGCTCGGGCTCGGCCTTCGCCGCGGAGATCGGCACCATGAAGGTCACCGAAGAAATCGACGCGTTGGAAGTGATGGCCATCAGCCCGGTTCATTTCCTGGTCGCCCCTAAATTTTTGGCCATGATGATCATGCTTCCGTGTCTGACGATTTGGGCGAATACCATGGGCATTCTCGGTGGGGCCCTGTTCGGCGTCGCTCAAGCGGATTTCACTTTGGGCCGATACATCCAGGCATCAGTGGAGTCGCTTTACTTGCGGGACATCGTTTCCGGGCTGATCAAGAGCGTGATGTTCGGTATTACCATCACGGCTGTCGGCTGCTTCGAGGGCCTGTCCACGGGAGGAGGGGCGGAACAAGTGGGCCGCTCCACGACCAGAGCAGTTGTGATTTCAATCTTCCTGGTTGTGGCTGTGGACCTCGTCTTTACGGCGATTTTTTTCTTTGTGGGGGCTCGCTAGCGGGATTGAGTTTTGAGTCTTTTATGGTTCGAGAACATCCAAACCTGAGTGAGTCTAAGTCGGTCATCTCCTTGCGTGATCTGCGGGTGAGCTATGGGGATACGGAGATCCTGCACGGCATTCACTTCGATGTGAAAGCGGGCGAGACGCTCGTGATCCTGGGAGGGTCCGGCTCCGGGAAGAGTACTCTTCTGCGGACGCTCGTTGGGCTGGAAAAACCGAGCTCGGGCCAGATCTGGATCAATGGGCAGGACATCGCCGCCATTTCAAATGACGAGTTGTACGAGATTCGGAAAAAAACGGGGATGTCATTCCAAGGTGGCGCGCTGTTCGGCTCCATGACGGTTGGCGAAAACGTGGCTCTGCCCCTGCGGGAACACACGAAGCTCGAGGACTCCACAATTGAAATCATGCTGCGGCTCAAACTGGAGCAGGTCGGCCTCGCGGGGTTTGAATACCACATGCCGTCGCAGCTCAGCGGAGGAATGAAAAAGCGGGCCGCGGTTGCAAGGGCACTGGCGATGGATCCGGAGATTCTCTATTTTGACGAGCCTTCGGCCGGCCTCGACCCCATCATCGCGGCGGGCATCGATCAGCTGATTCTGGAATTGAAGAAAGCGTTTCACATGACCATCATCGTGGTCACGCATGAACTCGCCAGCGCCTTTCTCATCGCGGATCGCATGGTGCTGATCGATAAAGGAAATATCGTGGCCATCGGTACCACTGAGGAAATGCGCACCAGCAAGCAGCCGCGCGTGCGGCAATTTTTGGATCGGGTGCCCGAGCCGGACGTGGAAGGGGAATTGGATTATTTGCAGACGCTCACGGAACGATACCGGCGTCACGCATAAGCGGCTCAAGAAAGTAGAGCCGGCCTGGATATGAGGGAACGCTAGAGCAAGCGACCATGAGTCCAAAGACCGAACAAACGCTGGTGGGGCTGTTTGTGCTGGTTGCGGGAGGCATTCTTCTCGTGGCCGTTTTCGCGATCAATGGGACGTTTGGCAATACTGCCAGGACCTACCACGCTCACTTTCAGTTTGCGGGCGGTCTCGAACCCGGCGCGACGGTCCGCTATTCCGGAGGCCCCAAGGTGGGGCGAGTGGAGAGCCTGCGCATCGATCCGCAGGATCCGACCCGCATCGATCTCACGTTCAGCGTCCAGCCCGATGTGCTCGTCAAAATAGACAGCAAAGTAAAAATCATGAGCCTGAGCCCGCTCGGCGACAATCATCTCGAACTTCTTCCAGGAACGGCGCAGGCCGGCGTTGCTCCCGCGGGATCCTTGCTTCCTTCTGCGACCTATGTCGATTTCAACGCACTGACCGAACAAATCAACAATCTCGCGCCCCACGCGCAGGACCTCGTTCAAACATTGGATGCGCGAGCGACGGAGCTGAAAGTGACGCTCGATCGCGTCAACGAACTGCTGAATGCGCAGAACCGCGCGAATCTTTCGGCCACGCTGGCCGAAACGCGCGGGCTCGTTGCGGATTCGCGCCCGCAGGTCCACACCGCGCTGCAACATGTAAATGACCTGACCGAAAAATTGGGGCCGCTGATCGCCGACTTGCGAAAAACTTCCAGTGAGGCAAATGAAGTCTTGGCGCACATTGATTCCACGATCGGCGAGGACCAGCCGGAGGTTCGCAAGACCATTGCCGATCTCCGCGGCACGCTGAAGTCCCTGACGGAATTAACCGGGCAGCTCAATCAGACTCTCGACGTGAACTCGGAAAACATCGATCAGCTTCTCGACAACTTGCTGCACGTCACCGAGAACCTGAAGGAATTCACCGAAACCATCAAGATGCGCCCCTATTCGTTGATCCGGGCGACGAATCCCCCGGAGCATAGGACGGGCGCGCAGTAGAGACCAGTGACCGGTCACCAGTCACCACGAGGCAGCTTCATGATTCGCGGACTCATTCCAACACTGGCGCTGGCTGCCGGACTTCTCGCCGGCTGCGGGGCCGCGCGGCCAAGCAAATACTATCAGCTTACGATTCCCGGCGACGATCCGGCGCCTGCGGCGAACCACAGTCCTTATCCTGTGACGTTACTGCTCGGCCCGCTGAGGGCTTCGCACCTCTACAGGGAAAGCCATATCGTCTACAGCTCGAGCGGAGAAAGCATGGGCACGTACGAGTATCAACAGTGGGCCGAAGCTCCCACCGAAATGCTGGTCGAAGTCTTGCTTCGCGACCTGCGCGCCTCGGGGAAATACCGTGCGGTCGATATGATGCGCAGCAATTCTCACGGGGACTACATTCTGTACGGCCGCTTGTACGATTTCAAAGAAGTCTCCGCTTCGCCGCTCGTGGCCCGCGTCACCATGGATTTGCAATTGCGCGAGGCGAAGACGGGTTCGACCGTATGGACCCACTTTTACACGCACGACGAGCCCGTGAGCGGCAAAGATATTTCCGCGGTTGTCGCCGCACTGGACCGCAATGCTCACCGCGGCATGGGTGAGGTAGAATCAAGCCTGGAACAATATTTTTCGACACGTTCCTCGAACTAGGACTAGAACCATGGCAACCCCAAACAACGAACCAGTCGCAAGCAAGAAGCCACCGCAACAAATGTCCTGCATGGAAGTCTGGGGCGGAAGCCAGCTGACCACGCGCCGCGTGGAAATGGGCGGGCTCGACGCCTGGGTCTACAGCAAACCCTTTGGCGACGCGCAGCGCGGTGGGGATGTGTATTACGCTTCGAGCTGCGCCACCGGGCGGATCACACGATTGCTTCTCGCGGACGTGTCCGGACATGGAAACACGGTCGCATCAACCGCCGCCAATCTGCGGACGCTGATGCGGCGATTCGTTAACCGCCTGGACCAGACGGAATTTGTGCGGGTGCTCAATCAGCAGTTCACCGCGCTTTCCGAGGCGGGCACGTTTGCGACGGCCGTAGTCGCCACATTTTTTGCTCCTACCCAGCGTTTCATTGTCTGCAACGCGGGCCATCCGCGGCCCCTTTTGTACCAAGCGGCCAAACAGGAATGGTCGTTTCTAGGCGCCGACCCGCTGGAAGAAGAGGCCTCTGCGAACAATATGCCGCTGGGAATCATCGACTTGGCAGAGTACCAGCAACTTGACGTGGAATTGCAGACCGGCGACTGCGTGCTCAGCTACACTGACGCTCTGATTGAATCGCGCGATGCCGATGGCGAGATGCTGGGCGAGGCCGGCCTGCTGCGCATCATGCGATTCGTCGGGGATGTGGAGCCGCAACTCCTCACCAAAACGCTGCTGCGCGAGATCAAAGATCGGCATCCGGAGAATCTGACCGAAGACGATGTGACGGTTCTGCTCGTGCGCGCCAACGGGCATAAGCCGCATTTTTCGTTGAGGGAGTTTCTCTGGGCGAATCTCCGGTTTCTCGGCTCGTTAATTCGCGGGATCAATCCCTGGGCCGAGCGGCCGCCGCTTCCCGACTTGAACGTGGCGAATATCGGCGGCGCGATCATTCCCGCCCTCGAGCAGCGCTGGCGTGCGACCGATTCGTCGCGTGGCACGCCCGGTCAGCATGCATAGGATAGGCTTCAGCCTGTCTGCTTTTTCGAGACAATGAAATCAAAACCAGACAGGCTGAAGCCTGCCCTACTGAAAGGCACTTCATGAAACGACAATATGCTCTGGCTCTCGCGCTTCTCGCTGCACTTAGCGTCACATTTGGGTGCGGCGGCAACGACAAGCCTAGCGCACCCAGCGCTGCGAGCGCCCCCAGCACATCCAGCCCCATGAAAGTGACCGGCCAGCCGACAACGACCCCTTCCGGCCTTCAATACTGGGACATTGTGGTTGGCAACGGCGCAACGGCAAAGCCCGGGATCAACGTGAAGGTTCACTACTCCGGTTTTTTGGCGAACGGCCAAAAATTTGACAGTTCCCGCGATCGCGGCCAGCCTTTCGTCTTTCCGCTTGGGGAGGGACAAGTGATCAAGGGCTGGGACGAAGGCGTGGCGGGAATGAAGGTCGGCGGCCAGAGGCAATTGCGAATTCCGGCGGAGCTGGGTTACGGAGCTGCGGGAGCGCCTGGCGCGATCCCTCCCAACGCGACACTTATTTTTGACGTGGAACTGCTGGAAGTTGGCAAATCGCAGTAGGCAGGAACTACGGTTTCGGGTCCCCCGGCCCGCCGTCGCCGGGAGTTCCGCCAAAAATTCTACGCCCGTCGGGCAGCGTCACTCTTCTCGCGTCCGCGAGTTTGGAGCCATCCCTCGCCGGGTAGCCGCCAACGATGACCTGATCTCCCACCTTCAGTGAATCCCGATTCCAGCCTTGTCTGTGCAAGGAGCCTGGGCTTGCCGCCTCGCAGCCCCAATTCGCCGTGTTGCCCTTGTCGTCCTTCACATCGATGTAGAAATAGACGTGCGGATTCGCCCATTCAATTCTGGTGACGATGCCCTTGAGCTCGATCAGTCTGCCGCCGTCAAATTCCGCTGAAAACGAATGGTGGGCAAGTGCAGGCATCGCCGCCAGAGCGGCGAACGCCACCAGCGCTGTGAATTTATTCCTCACGAAGCGCAATCTATAACAGGGGAATAGTGCGGTCAAGCCGCGGCCGTGCATTCCTTGACACCGCAAGAGCAACCCGCTAGCTTACGCGCATGCGATTTCTGAAGGCGTGCGGCGTTCTCGCCGCATCGTTATTGGCGTGCCAATTCGCGGCCTCGCAATCGGCGCCGCCGCAGGAAAATCCTTACGGTGAATTGCCCGGCGCGTCTGGTCCCATCAAGGCTCCAACGGGGCCACCGAAGCCCGCTCCGCGCACAGCCGACGGCAAGCCGGACCTGTCAGGATTCTGGAAGGGGCCGCTCATCTTCGGCGGAATGTTCAAGGGTGTCGGTGGGCCGCCATTTACTCCAGCCGGGGAAGAAGCGTACAAATACAACCTGGCGAAAACGATCAATCCAGAAGCACTGTGCCTCTTTGCGGGAATACCCCGAGCCAGCATCAGCGGCGTACCTTTTGAAATCGTTCAGAACGCGAATCGCATCGTGTTCTTGTACGAGCTGATGTGGACGTTTCGGACCATCCCTATCGGAACCCGCGGGCACCCGAAAGATGTTGAGCCCTCATTTTTTGGCGACGGCGTTGCCAAATGGGACGGGGACACGCTGGTCATCGACTCGATCGGATTCAAGGACAAGCTGAGCTGGATTGACGACGATGCGCACCCGCACAGCGATTCCATGCACGTTGTCGAACGATGGTCGCGGCCGGATGCGGACCATTTGTCGCACGAAGTGACGGTGGAAGATCCGAAGTTCTACACCAAGCCCTGGACGTTTTCGCGGGTTTTCACGGCCATGCCGCCGGGCGACGAACTCTACGAATTCGCGTGCGACGAAAATAATGTCGACCGGGACGGCGGTCACCTGGGATATGGTCCGCTCAATCTGAAATCGTATCCGCTGAATCCCCCCGCGCCCAAGCAATAGTGGAGTGCGGACAAAGCGGGCGTCAGGGAGCAGGAACATACAGGCGTTCAAGGAGGAATGGAACATGAACTCTCACATAGGCCCGTGTTCCCGCTCGCTGGCGATTGCGGTTTTCGCGCTGGTAGGCATCGCTACCGCGGACGTTCAGCAGGCTCGCGCCCAGCAGGCCGCTTCCACTCCCGCCGTTTCCACGAGCGACAAGCCTTACATGGTCGAATGGGTCTACAAAGTGAAGTGGGGTTACGCGGACGAATTCTGGCAGCTCTTCAAAAAGTATCAGATCGCGACATTGAACCGCGAGAAGGAACTCGGCTACGTGACGTCCTTTACCGTGTATCGTCCGGGATATCACGCATGGGAGGACTCCCGGTGGGAATATCGCATCGTGATCACTTACAAAAATATTTCGTCCTCCGGGCATGGCAGTGAAGTGGAAAAGCAGCTTTTTCCTGACCAGGCCACCATGAAGCGCGAAGAAAATCGCCGCTGGGAATTGACGGAAGCGCACTACGATCTGCCGATCCATGCCATCGATCCCAATGGAGACGGCACAGAATAGGATTCATCTTGCGCAATATTTTTTGGGACGCTGATGGCAGTGCAGCTTCTCTTGTACAATCTTTGTCGCAAACTAGAAGCGGGAGATCAAGTTTTCCATGGCCAGTGAATCATTAAAAACAGGAAACAAATCGCACATCACCGTCCTTCCAACGGGAAAGGCGCTGGGCGCGGAAATCCAGGGAGTCGATCTGCGAAAAATTGACGCGGAGGCTTTCGCGAGCATTTACCAGGCCTGGCTGGACCACTCCGTTCTCCTTTTCCGCGGGCAAAATTTGACCGACGATGACCTCATCGCGTTCAGCAGGAAATTCGGAGATTTGGACTGGGCTCCGATTCAGGAATCCGGACGCCGCTTCGTCGAGGGCCATCCCGAAATCTACGTCGTATCCAATGTGATGGAAAACGGCGCTCCCATCGGAAGCCTGGGCGCGGGCGAAGCCACCTGGCATACGGACATGTCCTACCTGCAGGATCCGCCGAAGGCGAGCATCCTCTATGCGCTGGAAGTGCCGCCGGCTGGAGGCAACACCTACTTCAACAATATGTATCGCGCCTACGAAACTCTGCCCGAAGCGCTCAAGAAAAAAATCGAAGGCAGGATGCTCAAGCACGACGCGACCTACAACAGCGGCGGCTACGTGCGGCAGGGAGTCGCAGCGGTCGACGATCCTGTGACGTCTGCCGGCATATTTCATCCGCTCGTGTGCACGCATCCTGAAACTGGGCGGCGTGTTCTGTATCTGGGGCGGCGGCGCAACGCCTACATCGATGGACTGCCGCTCGCGGAGTCTGAAGCGCTTCTCGATGAATTGTGGGCGCATGCGAACCTCCCAGAACTCGAATGGCATAATGAATGGCGCGTCGGCGATCTCGTCCTGTGGGACAACCGCTGCACCATGCACCGCCGCGATCCTTTTGACGCAAGCTCGCGCAGGGTTATGCACCGCACGCAAATCAAAGGCGAGTCGCGCCCGAGTTCGTGAAGTGTTGTAGCGGCGGCTTTACGAAAAACCTTCGTTCTTGGAATCCCAAATGGGCCAGAAAAAACTTTCCATCGCCATCGTCGGAGCTGGAATCGGCGGTTTAGCCGCAGCATCCACATTGCGCCAAATCGGCGTCGACGTGCGCGTCTACGAACAGGCGCCGCGTTTCATGCGCATCGGTGCCGGCATTCAAATGATGCCCAACTCGATGAAAGTTCTGCGGCGAATCGGCGTGGAAGAAAGAGTTCTGGCCACTTCCTTCAAGCCTTATTCTCACCTGAATCGGAAGTGGGATACCGGCGAGGTGATGCGAGAATTGCCCATGCCGGAGAGCCTTTTCGGCGCGCCTTACCTCTGCATGCATCGCGCGGACCTGCACAACGCGCTCGCCGCCGTATTGCCTGAGGAAATCATCCATCTCGACAAGAAACTGGTGGGACTCGAAGAACGCGCGGGGCAAGTCACGCTTGCGTTTGCTGACGGTACGCGCGCGCAGGCCGATGCCGTGATCGGGGCGGACGGCGTTCATTCCGTGGTGCGCGACATCATCCTCGGCCCCGATATGCCGATCCACAAAGGGCGCATCGCTTACCGCGCTATTTTTCCTTCGGCGTTGCTGGATGGATTTGACATTGGCCCTTCGCGGACCAAGTGGTGGGGCCCGGACCGCCACATCGTCATCTACTACACGAACGCGGCTCGCAGCGAACTTTATTTTGTTACCAGCGTGCCCGAGCCGGCGGAGTGGCTCACTCGCGAATCGTGGTCGGCCAAGGGCGATGTGAAAGAGTTGCGCAAGGCCTACGAGGGTTTTCACCACGATGTTCGCGCGGTGCTGGAAGCGTGCCCGGACTGCCACAAATGGGCGATCCTCGAACGCGAGCCTCTGCCGCGCTGGAGCGACGGCCGCGTCGTGCTCCTAGGCGATGCTTGCCATTCCATGACTCCCTACATGGCGCAAGGAGGTGCAACCGCCATCGAGGACGCCGCCATCCTGGCGCGCTGCCTGCAGGAGTCCGGAGGAGAGGATTTGGAGAGCGCGTTCCGCCGTTATGAAGCGCATCGCAAACCGCGCACTTCGCGCATACAGGCAATCTCCAGCGCCAACACCTGGATGAAAGGCGGAGACGAGGACACCAGCTGGCTTTACGGCTACGACGCGTGGAACGTGCCTTTGACTCCCGCCGAGCCTTACGTGAAGGCGATCTGAAAAAATGCCAAACGAATTGCAAAAGAAAAGTTTCACCACTTCCGACAACTGCTCGATCGCGTACACACTGCAGTCCGCGCGCGAGCCTGGCGCGCAGCGCTTGGCGCTCATCCATTCTTTGGCGCTGGACCGCAGCATCTGGAACGGCGTCGCGGCGAGATTGGCCGGCCGGGCCGAAATCCTCACTTACGACTGCCGCGGTCATGGACAATCGGATCGGCCTTCCGGGCCCTTCACCACGGAACTATTCGCCAGCGACCTTGCGGAATTGCTTGATGAGCTGGGCTGGCCGTCTGCCATTGTCGCGGGATGCTCGATGGGCGGCTGCGTCGCGCAGGCGTTCGCAGGCATGAATCCCTCTCGCGTGAGCGCGCTCGGATTGATTGACACCACTGCGTGGTATGGCGACGACGCTCCCAAGAAATGGCGGGAGCGGGCCGCCGCAGCCCGGTCGAAAGGCCTGGCAGGGATGGTCGAGTTTCAAAATTCGCGATGGTTCAGCGACCGGTTTCGACCTGCGCATCCCGATCTCGTCAAGCAAATGACCGAAGTTTTTCTGGCCAACGACTTGGAATGTTACGCCGCAACGTGCGTGATGCTCGGCGACGCCGATTTGCGGCCCTTGTTGCCGTCGCTGCGCATGCCTGTGGCCGTAATCGTCGGTGATGAGGACTACGCCACTCCCGTCGCCATGGCCAAGCAATTGCACCAAGCGCTTCCCGGCTCTACGCTGACCATACTTCCCGGTGGGCGACACCTCACCCCTGTCGAGTGTCCGGATCAAATTAGTGCGGAACTGGTGGCGCTCATGGCGCGAGTCGATTCTCACAAGACTGCCGCAGAACCGTGACAATCGTCGCAGCAAGATTGCGTTGAATCAGGCCGTCGCAAAATCTTGCGCATCACAACTTCGGTTTGACTGCGAGAACCAGTGGACCAGATTGACGGCTCGGTGAGCGCCGAAGCGCGCAAAAGCGAGCCAGCCCCTCGCACAGCCAACACGGACGCGGCGAGCCTGCTCATTCGCATGGAGCAGGTGCCGTTTTCGCGATGGCACATGAAGGCGCGCCTGGTCATGGGTAGCGCCACGTTTTTCGATGCGTTCAATGCCTTGTCTCTCGCGTTTGCGCTGCCCACGCTCATCCGGCTGTGGCACATTTCTCCCAAACAAGGCGGCCTATTGATTTCGGCGAGCTACGTGGGACAGTTGGCCGGCGCATTGGTGTTCAGCGCGCTCGCGGAAAAAATAGGGCGCATTCGCGGCACGACGGCTGCGATCGCGATAATGTCCGTCATGAGTTTCGGATGCGCGCTGGCCGGGAATTTTCCCGCGCTGCTCGCTTGCCGCTTAGTGCAGGGAATTGGCGTGGGCGGCGAAATGCCGGTGGCCGCCACGTACATCAACGAACTGTCGCGCGCGCATGGACGAGGGAGATTTTTTCTGCTGTACGAAATGATTTTTCCTTTGGGGCTCATGGCCACGGGACAAATCGGTGCATGGCTCGTGCCGGCATTTGGTTGGAAGTTTATTTTTCTACTGGGAGGGATTCCGGGATTGCTGATCACCTTTCTCGTCGCGCGCCTTCCGGAATCGCCGAGGTGGCTGATCTCCCAGGGCCGCGTTCGGGAAGCGGAAGCGATTGTCGGGCAGATCGAAGCCAGTACCGAACGCAGAGTTCCCGTCGCGTCAAATTCGACTACAGTTTCGAGCGCTACCCTGATGCAACGTGGAAACTGGAGCGAACTTCTATCAAAAATTTATCGCGGA
>Ga0187817_10001064_pt1 | contig 12985 bp, 8 predicted proteins | sample NC_wetland_sal_i_17_FD_132431 | JGI IMG/M metagenome (GOLD analysis project Ga0187817, IMG submission 132431) | Wetland sediment microbial communities from Neuse River Estuary, North Carolina, USA - SO4_2 | ecosystem: Environmental > Aquatic > Freshwater > Wetlands > Sediment | place: USA: North...
CCGCAATAACGCGGGCGTCGTGCCGCATTCGCACAACCCATTGCCTGTGATCGGTGTGGTTGAAAATTTTGTGCCGCCGACGGTGCGGATCGAGGCTTCGCCGGCCCAGAAAAAGCAACGGCAAGAAAAGGTCGTAGCACAGTGCGCGGAAATCGCTCCCAAGCCTAACCGGGTTCCCTCGTCCTCGCCCATGTTCGCCTGGTCCAGGTTTGCAACGGCAGTCAGCGCGCTGTCCCTCTGCATCATTTTCGTGGTCGCATGGCATCGAATCCAGGCAATACCAGCCTCCCAAGCGCACAATCAGCCTCGGCTCCAGATCAACGAGATCGCACTGCCAAATTCTCCACACTCCGCAAAGCCAGCGACCATTGCCGAGAGCCCGATCGCCATCGCTCCGTCGCCCGCCACCGTCCAGCGCCTCACTGCCCCGGGAGCTGCCGTCACGCCGGTATCGATCGGCGCAATCATCCTAACTCCGAAGCAGGAGATTCGCGTCCACGATGCGGCTTCGATTCCGAACCTCCCACTCTCCGGCCCAGACAGCGGTATCCAGGCCTCGAGACCGCCGTTGCGTTTCGTATACCCGGTCTATCCGGATGTCCGCGCTCGCGGTGTAGTCTGTCTGACAGCGGGATTGGATTCTGATGGCGCCGTGCGCACCGTGAGAGTCGTCTCTGGCAACCGTGCACTCGCCGCGGCCGCAGTCCGCGCCGTTCGCCAATGGCGCTACCACCCCTACCTCAAAGATGGCCAGCCCGTCGCGACGGAAACCAATATCGTCATTTCATTTATCTCAGACGACGCGATTTCCATGAGCTTCCCTCCCAGCATCCCGGCCATCCACTAGCCTGCATTATTTATGTGCGGAGCCAAGTTAACGGGTTTCTTTTTTCGCTTATCCGCCCACCGCTCTGCCGGAAATATAACCCTCCAGAAAGTGAAAAAGGAAAGTTGCAAGAAGTCTTGCTGCAAGGGCCAGGTAAACCCATCCAGTTCTCAGTGCAATGGCCGGTAGCACTCATTTACCCGTCAATGAGTCAGTTTCGTTGTTCATGAGAACATCGATTCTGCCAAAGATGCTCCACGTTTGTGAAAGCAGGGACGGGATGGCTTCGGAATGTGTAATGTCCAGAGGGAGCACGCGCAGCCTACTTGGGACCACGGGCAAACCCAATGCACCGCTTCGCGTCGCGCCAATCACGGAATCACCGTTCTTAAGAGCAGCGTCGACGAGGGCGCGCGCCCAAACCCTCGAAAGTGTCGCACTCTTGTGTGAAGGCAACCGGCGAGCGAGCGATGGGCAAACATCTTGGTCTGGGCATTGAGGCGAAGGCTCTTAATTTAATCGTCCCGTAACACTCGGGGCTTAACATCGGCACCAGAGGCGGACGTGTCCGCAGCGTTCTCATTGGCGTTGTTCGCTGTGGTCGTCATCCGCCTGGCCGCAATGCCGTGACGATCATCCTGGTCGATGCCACGTACGCGCGGGAAGAACTTCTGACAAGCGCCGCGCAATGGGCTGGCGGTGACCCACCGATCAGTTCCGAGCATCGATTTCGACGATGGTGATGAACAGGAGAACATTCCCCATGACCACCAGTAAACTTTTGTTCACCCCCGGGCCGCTCACCACCAGCGCGGCGGTGAAGGCCGCAATGTTGCGCGACGCGGGCTCACGTGACCGCGATTTTCTGCAAACGGTGCGCGAGATTCGTGAGCGGCTGCTGGCGATCGGCGGGGCGACTTCCCCAAACAACGTGGGTGAATACGAATGCGTCCTGATGCAGGGCAGCGGCACCTTCGCCATCGAATCGGTGATTTCTTCGGCGATTCCGCGCGAAGGCAAGCTCCTGGTTCTGGTGAACGGAGCGTATGGACGCCGCATCGCGCAGATGGCGCACGTCCACGGGATTGAAACCGAAACGGTGGACGCGCCCGAAAACCGCAAGATCTCGCCGGAAGCCGTGGCGGAGCGCTTCGCGGTATCGCGCGGCATCACGCACGCGGCGGTGATCCATTGCGAAACGACCACCGGCATTGTGAACCCCATCGAAGAAATCGGAGCGGCGGTGGAACGCGCAGGCGCCGTGTACATCGTCGACGCCATGAGCAGCTTCGGCGCAATCCCTGTGGATCTTTCCACAGCACGCATCGATTTCCTGATTTCCTCAGCGAACAAGTGCATCGAAGGCGTTCCCGGCTTCGGGTTCGTGCTGGCGCGGCGCGGCCGGTTACTCGAAGCCAAAGGCCGGGCACGCACGCTGAGCCTCGATCTGCACGCGCAGTGGGCAGGCTTCGAGTCCGACGGCCAGTTCCGCTTCACCCCGCCAACGCACGCGCTGCTGGCGTTCCATCAAGCTCTGCTCGAACTGGAAGCGGAGGGCGGCGTGGCCGGTCGCTCCGAGCGCTATCGCGCGAACCACACGGCGCTGATGCGCGGTATGGCGGAAGTGGGTTTCGAGGCGTATCTTGTGCCGGAGGACCAAAGCTCCATCATCACCACGTTCCGTTATCCGGAGCACCCGCGTTTTCGCTTCGAAGAATTCTATGCGCGGCTGAGTGAATTGGGGTTCATCATTTACCCCGGCAAGCTGACGGCGGAGCCGTGCTTTCGCGTTGGGACCATCGGGCGCTTGTTTCCGCCGGACATCGAGGCGCTACTCACGGCGATGCGGCGCGTCCTAGGGGAGATGGGAGTCGCGCCCATCACCGCGTAATTCTCACCCGTTTAGATCGCGACCGCTCGAATCTCGGCGCCCCCGCGCCGAGTCGACAAACTTCTATCGTGAAGAAGCTGGGACTGGCGCAATCTTCCGAACCAGGCTGTGCCCCTGTGCCGTGCTCAACTCGAAGCCGAGCAGTTCCCCAAGGGTTGGGGCGATATCCCGCATGTCGATAATTCCTAGTGAGAATCCACGCTGGATGCTGGGCCCCATCAGGAAGAAGGAGGACAGCATGTCCGGATTCTCTGGGAGATACCCATGCATTCCGCCTGGCTTTCGTGGCACAACGACGGGTCCATCCAGTTTTGGACCAAGCTGATAGCCAGGCTTCAGGTCGACGACAAACGTCGCGCCGGGGAAACCTCCTCCAGCTTTGAACTCGGCAGGTTCGAGGACGCGGGCGATTCCTGCTGCCGGATCAGCCAGCATCTGATCCAAAAGCTGGTGCACTCTTATATTGGCGTCGCTATCTGCCGGGTCTTTGAGCACAATCGCAGCGGAACCTCCCGCAAGCCATGCTGAAGCGCGCCACGACTTTACCGAGCCACTCGGGTTCAGTTCGATCAGGCCGGCTTGCCGGAGGGCGGAATTCAAGTTCAGCTCTTTGTCTATCTTCGCGAAGCCGTGATCCGAAACTACACAAATCACAGCGGGATTCTGCCCTTCGGCCGTTTGTCGCAGTTTTCCCACGACTGCGTCCAGCCTTTCGAGGACGCCCAGGCTCTCCTGGCTGAACGGACCAGTTTCGTGCTCAATGTGATCGAGCGCGGTGAGATAGACGGTCATAAATGCCGGCTTCTTCTCTTGCAGCAATAAATTGGCAAAGCGCGCTCTGAGTTCATCCGCTTCAATACTCTCATCGGAGCCCACCGGGAAAGATGTGCCAATCTGTTTCTCAAGTGCACTTAGAAGTCCGGGGGTTGAAAGGGAGCGCTGAAGTTTGCGGTCGTCCTCGGTGCCGGCTCGCCAAATTTGGGAAATGTTGTAGGGGACGTTGGCACCCACGCTTACAGGCCAATACACATTCGCAGTCGGAATTCCGTTCTTGGCAGCTAGATCCCATAGCGTGGGCACCTTGATATCTTCGGCGTACCAGTACCAGCCACCATAGTTCTTTCCCAACGGATCAAAGGTCGTGTTGGCGATGATTCCGTGCACGGCTGGAGTAACTCCTGTCAGGATGGTAGTGTGGCTGGGATAGGTTACCGTCGGCAATACACCGGTGACCCCGGTCGCGTATGTGCCATCCGCGAGGAAGTGGCGCAAGTTGGGGATCTTTAGTCCGAACTCATCCGCCCGCAGGACGTTATCGGGGCGCAAACCGTCGATCGAGATGAGCAGGACCAAAGGCCGCTTGGGTTGTTGGGCGAGTACGTTCGATGCGGTGGCAAAGAGCGCGGCAAGAATCGAGATTACGATTACGTCGAACCGATAGCGACATTCCTTCAAGCAACATCCCTCCTGGCGGTTAACTCAAGCAGGGCGCGGTAACGCTGCAGGTCCGGCGTGGCCAACCCTGGAACTTTGGCCAAGTCGTCCCAGCGCCGGACGAGGATGGCCTGCTCTGAATAAGGAGAAGCCATGAAATCTTCGGCTTCTTCTTCAATCAGCGGCCCGCCCTGTAAGCCGAGACTCCGGATTGAAGCCGCCGAAAGCTGGCGAATGTACCCTGGATCGGTGCGGCAGAGATAGCGCTTGGCAGTAACGTGCAGACGGATGGGTTCCGTGACTTCAGGGCCGAAATATTGCGACAGCCATCGGCAGGCGAGGTTTTCGTGTCTGGAATCAATACCGCGGTCAGCCACGTCCTCAGACAGGTCGTGAATGAGATGGCCGATGTCATGCAAAAGAGCGGCGACTATGAGCGACGGGGCAGCGCCCGCTTTCTCCGCCTCTTGCGCCGCCTGAGCGGAGTGCTCGAGCAGCGAGACGGGTTCGCCCAGGTAGGCAGTCCGTCCTCGCTTCTCAAACAGGTCAAATATTTCATCCACAATGTTCATGCCAAAACTTTCTCCCGATTCCTCTGAAGAAGGGTAACGTTGCTGAAGACGCTATCCTGGTTCAGGTAACACCCTTGTAGATGGCGTGTGACGTTTTCGTTACGGAAACTGGTGCGTCCGTGGAGTACGCGGCGATTGTAAAAAGCTACCAGATCGCCGGGCTGAAGCCTGAGTCGCATCGCGTACTGCGAGTCTCGCAGCATTTGGGAAAGCAGACGATATGCGCCGTAGTAGAGTCGCATCTGTCCACTCGGAAGGGACAGAGGGACGAGGGAGCGGTTGTTGTAATGAATGGCCGCAACTTCTCCTCGATGGTCAAGCGCGATCAGCGGCCGCTCGGCTGTCAAATCGGCGTGAGCATCCTTGAAAGCGAAACGTACTGGTGTCCTGCTTAGAATCGTAAACGCCTCAGAATCGCGGGCCTTCAGGTCTGCGGCGACGGCGAAGCCGTCGGCGAACAGGCTCTCGCCACCTCCGTTACTGCATTGCAGGCAGTGCAGAAATTGGAAACCAGGAACTGGATCCCGATAAGGGTTGTCGGTGTGCAGACCGAGCCCGGCGTCGGTGTAGGCGAGGTTGTTGGGATCCGGCAGAGACTTCACATCGAAGATCCGGCCATAGTTGGTTTCCGTTACATATCCAGCCAAAGCCGCGACCGATAGCACCTTCCCATCCTCACAAGGAACCGCGGAAAGGAAAGCGATGCCGTAGCGAACTAGTGATGTCAGCCAATTGCCCAGCGCCTCCTGATTCCTCAGAACATCAGAGTACAGAAGTCGGCGGATGCCATCGGTTGATCCACGCCACAAGGCCGACGCGGCCGTTATCGAACGCTGATGTTGGTGGCAATAACAATGCTGACGCAGCCAAGGCAGAGAGAATTGTGCACTGCGATCTTCGTCAGCCCACGCGATTTCAAGCGAGCCGTCATCCAGTTGGCGAACAGAAAGCAGCTTGGGATCGGACGGCAGCTCAGCAATATCTGTAAGCCGTTGTCCAGTCCCGGGATCGCGGTGTTCGGGACAGTTGTCGCGGAGCCAGAGGGAATCGAATGTGCTGCTGTGGCCATCAGCCCAGGTGATGCGCAATTCGCGATCATCACCGGAGAAGGCCGCAAGCGTGCCTGTTTCAACGCCCAGATTGCTGTCCATTAGTTTTCCTCGGCAACGGCAGGGATCAACGCTTTGGCCCGAAAGCTACGTAGATAGAGGAACGCCGCCAGACTGGAGAACCAAACCACGACTGCGAGTATGGTGAAAGCGCCCTTCCATCCGTACGCAATCGACACCCGTGCAACGCTGTCGCCAGCGAGAATGCCGCCCAGATATCCGATCCCATCAATCATGCCGGAAGTGGTTGCGCTGCCTTGTTTGCCGCCAAGGTCGAGTGCAATCGCTCCCGCCAGATAGGAGTACGGGCCGATCAACAGAAAAGCCACGAGGGCGACCAGCGCCACCGGCAGGGTTCGGGAAGATCCGAATTCAGAATGTCCCAGGCTGAAAAGAACTACGCCCGTGAGCAGTAATCCATAGAAGATGATGGCCGCACGTCCGCCCTGTCCGAGCCGGTCACTCACGTATCCAGCCAGAAGAACGGAAAGTCCCCCGAACAGAGGGAACAGCGCACTTTGTTGCGCAGCGTCGGCTTTGCTGAGTCCCACCACTTGAATGAAGTATGTGGGAGTCCAGAGATTGAAGGTCTCGCGCACCAGAGTGAAGCCGAACGAGAGCACGCACACCAACCAGAAACCGTAATTGCTGAACAGCGGCCGCAGGTGATGCCACAGTCCCGGGTGCGAACCTTGCGGATCTTGCTCCGTAACGATGGCCAACGGATTGCCTTCGGGCTCGAGTTCGCCGACCGCACCGGGGTTTTCCTTGAGCAAAGCAAGATTGATGAGGAAAAGGAGGAAAAGCATTCCGCCCGCCGCCATGAAAATGCCACGCCAGCCCAATCCACGGCCGATGAGCCAAGCCATGAACGTGCGGGAAACGGCGTCCCCAAACAGAAAACTGAGGCTGATGATTCCCATTACTGTGCCATAGCTGTGATAGGAGAACCATCGCGAGGTGACTTTGACCATGCCAGCCCAGCCCAGAGACTGGACAAAGCGGTTGCCAATCCATGCCAAAGTAAACAGTGGCAGCCCTCCCGCTAGTGCGAATAGTAGAGTGAACGCCACCGAGCCGATCATGCCTCCGAGGAAATTGCGCCTCCCACCGAGAAAATCAGAGATTGCGCCGGCCGGAAACTTGCCCGCCGCATAAGCAACCACTCCGAGGGAGGCGATCGCGCCCAGTCGTACGCGCGCGACGTCGGGAGCGAGGCCGCGCGCAGCTAACTCATCCGCGATCAGCGGTAGCGCCACGGAAAAATTCGACCGGCAAAGATAATATCCGGAGTAGCCGACCAGCATGAGCCCGACGGTCAGCACTTGCCAGCGAAATAACCTGCCCGGTTTAGCGGTTATCGGTCCGCGACGGTGAGGCGAGGAGATCATGGCCGCTCGCCTGCCTGCAGTCGGGCCTCAATCTGATCGACAACTCGATCGAAATCAACCAGCGTGTCGATCACGTAGTGGGCGCCGGCGGCCAGCAGTTTGCACCGCGCATCATGCAGGCGCTTTGATCGTTCCGATTCCGGCCAGTCCCGCCATCGTTCTTCCGTTACTCCAATCATGTTGCCGGTCTGTGCGACCGCGACTGCCCACGTGCCGGCATTCAGGCCTTCCTCAAGGTCACTGATCGTATCGCCCACCTTGATGATCGCTTCGAGTGGGTAAACCTTCATGCGAACGGCGTTCTCATAAATCATCCAGGGAAAAGGACGGCCGGCTCCCACATCGTCAGGACAGAGGGCACAATCCGGAGCATAGCCTTGGGTGGCGGCGTGGCGCAGCAGAATTTCCAACATGGGCCGCGTATAGCCGGTGGTGCTTCCAATCTTGAGCCCGCGATCGCGCAATTGCCGCACCGCCTCGACAACTCCTGGAATCGGGGCGGAGTACTGTGCCAGGCATTCCATCTGCCGGGGAATGAAATCAGCGAACAAGCTTTCCACATCCGGCTCGCCAGGGACGTGCCGATGCTCCTCTTCCCATGCCAAGCGAATCCGTGGATAACCGAGGAGAGCACGAATGTGATCCTTCTTGAGAACGCCCATATCCTGGCGTGCCTCGTCTTCACTGACCTGAATTCCTCGATCGGCAAAGACCTGTTGCAGCACGCGGACGGGAGCCAGGCTGCCGTAATCCACTGTGGTCCCTGCCCAGTCCAGAATCACGGCCTGAAGCCGCCCGGTGTAAGGCTTGCGAGCGTAATTCATAATCCCGCCTCCCGAATGGTCCGTCCTGCCAGTCCAAAAGAAAGCGTCATGGCGGAACCACAAGCGGCAGTGACGCGTGAACTGTCTGCGGAGGAACCGCGGGATTCAGAAGTTTCAAGCTGCCACGCCCAGTTCGTCAAGGGTTTGTTCGGCAAGTCCGAAAGACATGGTCATGCCCATGCCGCTCGTGACCGTGATTACGCGAACGCCATCTGCGGGAGTAAGACTGAGACAAGGCTGCTCCGGATGCTTGGCATAGACTCCGTGCCACTGCTCCGCTCTCCAAAGTTGGAACCCGCAAATACGTTTTCGCATAGTCGAGAATCAAGCGATTCACCGCGGGGTTGTCGAAGATGTTCACCGCGAGCCCGCACTCGTGGCTGTCACCGATGGTCAACTCATCCAAAGCAGTCTGCGACACCATCACGTGAATACCCCACTCGTCGATTTCGGGGGTTTCCCTGGTGACGCGATCCTTCAGAGCCTGGAGAGTGCTACACACCTGAAAGGTCGGATAGTGTCTGAAGGTTAACCCAAAGGCGAGAGAAGGGCCCAATTGCCACCCCTTTGGCTGCGGCACCGTTCGCATCATCTGCAGCTTGCAGCGCGTCAGCGCGCTATCGAGGAAGCATTCCGGGAACAGGGTTTGGAAGTCATCACCGCCTGCCACGATAATTGCGTCTGCTTCGCAGCGCTGACCTTCCGTGTGCAGGACCGAACTCTCGACTCGTTGTACTGCGGTATTGAGATAGAACTGCACTCCGTATCGCTCCGACAGAAACTGGGGAAGGGTGCGGATGATCTGACGAGGATCGACGGTCAGCTCCGTTGGGCTCCACAGCGCCCCCAGGAGACCTTCCGCACGGATGGCGTGACTTCGGTCCAGAGTCTGGTGCGCTGTGAGCCAGGCACACTCGTAGCCGAGCGACGCGGCCTTCGCGCTAAACTCTTTCCCCACGGCCACTTCGTCTGCTCTATAGGCCACGTGCAACGAGCCGGCCTGCAAGTACGGTAGCTTCGTCTGCTGAAGAATCTCGAGCCAAATTTCCCGGCTGCGCAGGGCTATCTCGTGCAACCGGCCTGCGGGTTGGCCAATCGGCCAAACCATACCGAAGCTCCGAATGGAGGCACTCAGCCCAGCCGGATTGCGTTCGAAGACCGCGGCCGTTCGCCGGGAACGAGCAGCCAAGTATGCATGTGCCAACCCCACAATCCCAGCGCCGACAACCGCCACGTCCACCTTCTTTGTGTCGATCACTCCCATATCTCTCGAGGTGTATACCTTCAGGAGAAACCACTCGCAGAACGGCGAGTGCTCCCTCCCGGGTGGACGCCTAGGTTCAGAATGTCAGACGCAACGCCATCTGGATGGATCGGGGCCCAGCCTGCGAACCTGGCGTCCCATCTTGTTGGGAGCTGATCTTGCCGAACGACGTGCCGCTGGCCACGTTCATGTTCGGAATACCCCAGTTAGCGATGTTGAACAGATTGGCGAATTGTGCCTCGTATCTTACGGCGAATCGCTCGCCGAGGTGCACAGTCTTTCCGAGGGACGTGGACAAAGTCACGGTATGGGGGCCCTGCAGGATGCCGACGCCGCAGTTGCCGAAGCGGCCGATGTCGCTTGCCGGTATGCTGTAGGCGTTGACATTGAAGTAGTTGGCGATTGTCGGATTAGAGAGATAGCCGCTGGTACCGGAAACGCAATCGGGATTCTGCTGGCTGACCGACCGATATTGTGGCGCAGTGCCGGAAGGATCAGCGAGGCTGCTCGGGAAATATGGCGTGAGCCAGAAGCCCGAATGGTACAGAGTGATTCCGGCTAAGCTCCAGCCACCGACCAAGAAGTCCAAGGCGCGGCCACTGGAACCCATGAATCGCTTACCGCGGCCCACCGGAAGTTCATAGACCAGAGTGCTGAGGAATTTCTGGCGCGGGTCATAGAAGGCATTGCCGGTTTCGGCAGCGATGTTGTAGACGTTCAGAACGTTGTCGCCGTTGTCGCCCTGGCCGCCCACCGGGATCGCCGAACTTGGCACCGCACCGAGCGCGTTAGTCTTGTTCCAGGTAAGGGTAAACGCGTTGTTGAAGGTAAGGTCGCGGGCGAAGCGACGGTTGAACTCCAGGATGAACGCTTGGTACTTGTCGCCGGGTCCACCGGCGCGAGTCAGAACTTCCCGGAAGTTGGGGAAGTTTGCTCCGTTGGCGGCGCGGTAGGGCCAGTAGCCGAGAGTGTTGGCGGGAATCTGGTTCAGGTCCGGGCTGTAGATCAGGTCGTAGGTGTGCGAACCGACGTAGCTCGCCTTAAATACGGAACGGAAGCCGACATTCTGCTCGAAAGCAGCGTTCCACTGGATCACCCGGGGATCAACCATGTTCCACTGGTTGGCGCGGCGATAGCCGGGGCAAGATGTGGGGCACGGGGGAGGACCAGCAGCGCCGCCGCCGAAGACGTTGGCCCAAGTCTGTGAACCGGGACCACCGGTAGGAAAAAAGGATCCGAAATTGCTCGTGTCGACTCCCAGGAGAGAATAAAGGACTGCTCCCAAGACCGGCACGGAATAGATGCCGCCAGCGACGCGGACTACGGTGCCAGTCGTCGGACTCCAGGAGATACCAAGTCGAGGCTGAATATTGGTCTTATCGGTATAGCGGAGTGCCGAGGGTAGACCCACTGCTGTGTTCAAAACGAACTGGTTCAAGCCTCCAACAGCGGCAACCCAGGCGGGACTCAATTTCTCACCCTGGTTATAGATGAGCTTGCCGTAGTAGGGCGAGTTCTTCATGTAATCGAACTGTCCGAGCTGATTGGTGGTGTCTTGAAACGGCGTATTGAGCTCATAGCGCAGGCCGACAGTGAATGTGAGGTTGGGACGCAACTTATATTCAGTCTGGCCGAAGAAACCCCAGTGGTAGCCGTAGGGTTTGCCATCGGGACCGTTCTGCGCCTGAGCTGCGTAGTCTAGGTATCCGAGGTCGAATTGTGCGGCAGCGCAAGCTTGGGGATATGCGGTCAGTACCGCGGGGGAGCAGACCTGGGCTCCTGAGATGTAGTAATCACCGTACTCGTCGCCTGTTAAAAAGGTGATGTTATCCCGATAGTTGACGCGTCTGAAGTCGACGCCAAACTTGGTGTTCAACTTGCCGTGACTCCAAGAAAGGTTGTCACCGACTTCCCAGATTCCGTTCTGCTGAACGCGAGGATGACCAAACTGATTGGTGGCCCCGCCGAGCAAGTTGCCGACGTAGAAAACAGGAACGCCCCCGAGCCCGTTTACTGGGGAGCCAGGAAGACCCGTAATGCCGAGAGAGCTGATGAGGGAGTTGCCGTGCGCAGCCTGGGGATAGCCGTAGGTCAGGTTGTAGCGAGTGTAGCCGCCGCGAAGTTCGTTGACCAAGTTGGGCTTAATGATCCAATTGTAGGAGATGGCTACGTTGGTGGCGGCGGTCTGGGTGGAGAAGGTGCCCATATCAGAGTTGTAGCTCTCGTCGCCAACTGCGCCGAGTGCGCCGGCTTCGGTGGCATCGGTGCCGGTGCTGGTGATGTTGTGTTGAGTTACGCGGCCAAAGAGATGATGAGCTGATGAAAAATTGTAATCGAGGCGGCCGTCGAAACCATCGGCCGAGTAGTGGCCGGGGAACGTGGTATTGAGATTGTTACCGGTGGAGTCGATATTGGAGCTGGTGGCATTAGGTCCGGCGGGCGCGGGGAAAAAGTCGCTGATGATTTTTGCGGACGTGGCATTGACCGGGACTCCAGCATTGTTGATCGTATTGCCGGTTAAGGGATCGGTCAGAACGAACGGCACGGTACCGCCAACGCCGGAGAAGTTGCCGGCGGCCCAATTCGCGGGCAGGGTTTCGGTGGCGATCAGTGAGTTTTGATCGAGGCGTACACCTTCGTAGTCGAAATAGAAGAGCAATCTGTTCTTGATGATTGGGCCACCGACAGAGGCGCCGAAGGTTTTGGCGGTGAGGGTGGGGTTGAAGTCCCCGATTCCATCTGTGGCGTTCCAAGCCTTGTTGGTGAAATACCCAAAGCCGCTACCGTGAAATTCGTTGGAGCCGCCGCGGGTGACGACCGTAAGGTCGGTGGGCTGTGCGAACTCAGCGCTATTAGCGGCCGTGTTTACGCGGAATTCAGCGATGCCTTCGACCGACGGGAAGAGATTTGTGGCGGGGCCGCCGTAGCGAACGGACTGAATGGAGATGCCATCGAGCGAGAATGAGGTGGCGGTCGGCAGCTGTCCGGAGAAGGTCAGGTTGCCGCTCTGATCCTGATTTACGCCCGCGGTAAGCGCAGCGGTCTCGATGGGGCTGGGCGCGTTGGTCGCACGGAAGTTCAACGGGAGCGAGCTAATCTCCGCACCGGAGCGCGAAGTGGACAGGGTGAGGTCTTCACTCACCACGGACTGGCCTCCTTCAACAACCACGCTCTCTCGTGCGCCCTGCACCTCCAGACGGATGTCCGACCGAGCGGTGTCCCGGGCGAGCACGATCACGTTTTCATCTTTGCTCACAGTGAACTTGGCTGCCGTCACGGTGATTGTGTACCGGCCGGGATCGACGTTCAAGAACTGATATTCGCCCACCTTATCTGTGGTGGCACTGCGGGTATCGCCCGTGGCCCGGTTCTGCGCTTCCACCTTAGCGCCGGCGACCAGAGCGCCGCTCGCGTCAGTCACCTTCCCAATAATCGTTCCGTAAGTCGACTGCGCTACCATCGTCGTGGCCGCAAGCAGACACCACGACGCCAGCAGACAGAAGCAAGAGATTCGCGCAAATGTTTTCCCTGTGATATTCATGTTCTTCTCCTGGTTCAAGTGACCTCTAGTTAGGCGGAAAACTGCTACAGAATCCTCAGCAACCTTGCTTCTAATGTGACCCTCCTCGCTTGGGAACACCAGCGTTCGCGTTATCGATTCCTACTCAGGTTGC
>Ga0187817_10001065_pt1 | contig 12978 bp, 12 predicted proteins | sample NC_wetland_sal_i_17_FD_132431 | JGI IMG/M metagenome (GOLD analysis project Ga0187817, IMG submission 132431) | Wetland sediment microbial communities from Neuse River Estuary, North Carolina, USA - SO4_2 | ecosystem: Environmental > Aquatic > Freshwater > Wetlands > Sediment | place: USA...
CGGCGAGATGGTTGCCGACCTCGGAGTGGATTCGGTAGGCGAAGTCGATCACGGTCGAGCCGAGCGGAAAATCGAAGACGTCGCCCTTGGGGGTGAAGACGAAAACTTCCTCGGGAAACAGATCGTCCTTGACGGTGGAGAGAAATTCCTGGGGATCCTTGAGATTCTGCTGCCATTCGATCAGGCGGCGCAGCCATGCAAAGCGCTCGGTCTCCTTGAGCTCCTTGGGGTTGCCGTCCTTGTAGCTCCAGTGCGCCGCGATTCCTTCCTCGGCCACCTTGTGCATCTCGCGCGTACGAATCTGCACTTCCATCCGCTGGCCGCGCGGACCGATCACGGTGGTGTGCAGCGACTGATACATGTTGGCCTTGGGCAGCGCGATGTAATCCTTGAAGCGGCCGGGGACAGGCTTCCAGTTGGCGTGGACCACGCCGAGCGCCTCGTAGCATGCGCGCACCGTGTCGACGATGATGCGGAACGCGACCAGGTCATGGATCTCCTCGAAGCTGAGCCCGGTCTCCTGCATTTTGGAGTGAATCGAGTAGAAATGTTTGGGCCGGCCGGTGACCTCGGCGGTGACGCCGCTGTCGGAGAGGCGGCGCGAGAGGATGTCGATGACGGCGGCGATGTACTCCTCGCGCTCCTTGCGTTTGGCCGCGACAAAAGCCTTGAGCGTGCCGTAGGCGCTGGGATTGAGATAGCGAAACGCGAGGTCCTCGAGCTCCGACTTGAGCCAGTAGATGCCGAGGCGATGAGCGATCGGCGCGTAAATCTCCATCGTCTCGCGCGCGATCTCCTGCTGCCGCTCGGCGGCGAGATGGTCGAGCGTGCGCATGTTGTGCAGGCGGTCGGCGAGCTTGATCAGCACGACGCGGATGTCGCGCGCCATCGCGATGATCATCTTGCGGAAATTCTCGGCCTGCTTTTCCTCGCGGCTCTGGAAGGTGATCTTGGAAACCTTGGTCACTCCGTCGACGAGCTGCGCGACCTCGGCGCCGAAATGCGCCTGCACCTCCGCCAGCGACGCCTCGGTATCCTCGACCACGTCGTGCAGCAAGCCGGTGACGATCGAAGGCACGTCGAGCTTGAGCTGCGCGATGATCATCGCGACGTTGAGCGGATGGGTAACGTAGGGCTCGCCCGACTCGCGCCGCTGATCGAGATGCATCCGCGCGGAGTAATCGTAGGCGCGCCGGATCAGCCCGATGTCGGCCTGCGGGTTGTAGCTTTGCACCCGCGCGATGAGGCCGGCCAGTTGGTCGGGGGCGTTTTGCGCTAACTCTTCCACGGCGCGAATTCGCCGCGCAGGCGGCCGACCTTGAGCCGCTCTGCGTTTATGATGGTTTCGAGCCGCGCGACGGATTCATCAACCTGGGCGTTGACTATCAGGTAGTCGTATTCGGGATAGGCGCGGGCTTCGTCGCGCGCCTGGCGAAGCCGGCGGGCGATTTTCGATTCTTCCTCGGTGGCGCGCCCGCGCAGCCGCCCCTCGAGTTCGGCAAAAGTGGGCGGCAGGACAAACACGCCGACCGCATCGTGGGGATATAGCGCGCGAATCTGGCGGGCGCCCTGGATGTCGATGTCGAGCAGGATGTCGCGGCCCGAGGCTACTGCGGCGTCGAGCGGCGCTTTAGGCGTGCCGTAGGAGGACTCGAACACACGCGCCCATTCGGCGAGTTCGCCGGACGACTGCCTGCGTTTGAACTCTTCCTCGCTCACAAAGCTGTAATCGATTCCGTCCGCCTCGCCCTCTCGCGGCGCGCGCGTGGTCAGGGACACCGAAAACTCCAGGCCCGCGATGGCCTTGATCGCCGCGCGCCAAATCGTGGTCTTGCCGGCGCCCGAAGGCGCCGAGAGGATAAATATTATACCGCGCCTGGGCGGCAAAGAATCACCTGATTTCAACGGTACAGAAGCCATTAGCCGGGTGCAAAGGCCCTTGCGGCATACCTCATTCGAGGTTCTGGACCTGCTCGCGCATCTTTTCGGCTTCCGCCTTAACTTCAACCGTTACTTGAGAAAGTGCCGCGTTCTGCGATTTCGAACCCATGGTATTTACTTCGCGGTTGATTTCCTGGAGGAGAAATTCAATCGCCTTACCGACCTGGCCCTTGCGCTTGAGCAACGCCTTGAGGCCGTCGAGATGGGTGCGCAGACGCTTGATCTCTTCGCTGATGTCGCCGTGCTGCGAGGCGGACGAGGCCTCCTCATAGAGGCGTTTCTCGTTGACCGGCAAGTCGGCCAGGAGTTCGCGAATCCGCTTGTGGAAATTTTCCATTATTTCCGCGCGGGTCTGCTCGGCCAGCCGTTCAATCTTCGGCACCGCAGCTTCGATCTTGCGCACGCGCGCGGCGAAATCCTTGTGCAGGCTGCGCCCCTCGCGCACGCGCTCGGCATCGAGCGCTTTCAGCGCGCGAAGCAAAGCCTTGTGGCCCAGCTTGAAGGCCGCGCGCGAGTCGTGCTCCTCCTCGACGACGTGAAAGATTTCAGGCCGGTTGAGGATCGATCCAATGTCTGGATTGCCGTTGAGATGGAGCTGTTTGCCGAGACGGCGCAATTCGGCGACGTACAGATTCGCCAGCCGGTCGTTCACCGCCAGGCGCACCGGGGGAGGCTTCAGCGCAACCGACTTGATAAAAATTTCGACTCGTCCGCGTGCCACCACAGTTTGTACGGCTTTGCGAATCTCGGCCTCGTGCTCGCCCCATCCGCGCGGCAGCGTCAGCTTTAGCTCGAAAAAGCGCTGGTTCAGCGCGCGCACTTCGACCGTCACGCGAGTGCCGTCGTGCTCGACGATAGCCCTGCCGAAGCCGGTCATGCTTTTCATGTAACTGCGCCTCTTGCTTCCTGCCTTTTTCTCACACAATCGCGATAGAGCGCGAGAGTCCGCTCGGCCATCGTCGCCATCGAGTAATTTTCCACAGCGCGCGCCCGCGCCGCCGCGCCGATCTGCGCTTTGAGCCCGGGCGAATCCGCCAGCCGGCCGATCGCCGAAGCAATCGCCTGGGGATTCGACGGCGGCACGACGATCCCGGTGCGATCGGGTTCTACCACTTCGCGCAGCCCGCCAACCCCGCTAACTATCACCGGAAGCCCACTCGCCATGGCTTCCAGAGCGGCTACACCAAGCCCCTCCTTCAGCGACGGCATCACGAAGACGTCCGAAGCCCGCAGCAGTTCGCGCGGGTCCTCGATTCGGCCCAGCAGCCTGACCCGTTCAGCGCATCCCAGTTGCGCGATTTCGCGTTCGAGTTCTCCGCGACTCGATCCCTGGCCTGCGATAAAGCATTTCAGCTTGATGGACGCCGCGGCTGGCGCGAGCCGCGCGACGGCTTCAACGAGATAGCGATGGCCCTTGCGCGGCTCGAGCGCGCCGACCGCAGATATCGCGAACTCGCCGTCGGATATTCCGAGCGCGCGGCGCGCGTCGGCGCGCTCGGCAGCAGTTGGCGGGCGGAAGCGGTCGCAATCCACGCCGCTTAAAACAACGGCGGTGCGCTGGCGGTCGACGCCCGCAGCCGCCAGCGAATCGGCAACGCCGGCAGAGATTGCGACCACGGCATCGACCGCGCGATTGTACAGGTACGGCGCAAAAACGCGGTTGGGCGGGTAATCCATCCGCCGCGTAACGACCAGCGCACGCGCAAAGCCGCGCGCGAACGGCGCCATCGCATGCGCACGCGAGGTGTGGAAATGAACCACGTCATAGCGCTCACGTTTGAGAATCGCGCGCAGCCGGACGGCGGCCGCCAGGTCGATGGCGTTACGGATGCGCAGCGGATGGCATCTTATGCCCGCGGCGATGGCCCGCTCCCAGAGCTGTCCCGCGGGGTCGCAAATCAACTCCGCGCGATGACCGCCGCCGGCCAGCGCAATCGTCAAGCCAAGCACCTGCGTCTCCCCTCCGCCGAAGCCGAGTTCGGGATCGACGCCGGCGATGTTCAGCGCCGGGGCGGCAACCGTGTGGCTGTTGGGAGGCACTTGGATGGCGTCTCCAGCTTGAGCTGTCTGCGTCATATTACAGCTTGATCGGATCGATCAATCGAAAAATCTGTAGTACAGGATCGCGCACACCGCGCTCAGCGCGTCGCGCAGACCGATCTTCTTGCCCTCTTCGTAGGTCCGGCCCGAGTACGACACCGGCACCTCGTAGATTCGCCATCGCGCGCGCGCAGCTTTGGCAGTGATCTCGGGCTCGAAGGTGAAGCGATTGGCGCTGAGCTTGAGCCTCATCAATTTCTCGCGCACGAAAGCCTTCATGCCGGTTTCCATGTCGGTCAGATTGAGATCGCTCACCATGTTGGAGAGCAGCGTCACCGCGCGGTTCGCCACGTAGTGCCAGAAGAACATGACGCGATGCGGACCGGAGAGGAAGCGCGAGCCGTAAACCATGTCGGCACGGCCGTCGAGCAGCGGCGTAAGCATCGCGGCGTAGTCCCTGGGATCGTATTCGAGGTCGGCGTCCTGCACGAAGACGTAGGGATTTTTCGCCGCGGCAAAACCGAGCCGGAGCGCGGCGCCCTTGCCGCGATTGACGCTATGAAAGAAACATTGCACGCGCGGATGGCTGAACTCGCGCAGAAACTTCGTCGTGCCGTCGGTCGAAGCGTCGTCGACCACGATCACCTCGGGCTCGAAGCCGCAATCGAGCACGCGCTCGATTACGCGGCCGATGGTCGCGGCTTCGTTGTACACCGGGATCACGACGGAAATCTTCATCTGCTCGGCCATCAGCTCCCGCGCGCCTCCCGATGCTGCCCAAGAGACGACGATGCGCCGGCGGCGACGCTCGCGCCCTTGCGGTCGCCGGCAATTCTGGCCGCAAGCATCGCGGCAACGCGGCGGCGTTGCGCCCGCCGGGGTCGGGGAGCAAGCGCCGCGGCGTAGCCGCACCACACGCGCATCCGATCCGAATTGGTGACGCCGGCGAGCTCGAGATGCCCGAGCTGAACGAGATTGCGCATCCGCGGCCGCTCGAAGCGGCTCAGAATCGTGCGCCGGGTGCGTTCATGATCGATGAAAACGAATTGCGGCGGCTCCGGTCCGGTGACGAAGATGTTGAACGGCGTCAGGTCGCCGTGGATATATCCGGCGCGGTGCAATCGCGCGACCTCCGCGCCGAGCGCGCGCAACACGACGCGCCTGGACGCGAGCTTCGCACCCCTCAAATGGCGCACAAGATTGGACCCGCCGACGCGCTCGGTCACCAGTATCTCGCGTCCGCCGCGCCGCTCGGCGCCGAGCAGCAGAATTTCCGGCACTCCCACGCCGTCGGCGCGCAGGCGCTGCGATATCAACGCAACGTGCGCGGCGCGCATCCGCTTGAATATCCACCTGATTCGATCTAGGCCGCGGATCGGGTCGAGCACCTTCAAATAGGCGTCGGGACCTCCCTGACTTTCGAAATGCTCGAACCATGTCACGGCATGCCGCGAGCGGCGCACGCAAGTCGCCAACGTGCCGTTGATGGCGCCGAATGCGGAATCGATCAGGGCCTCGCGAAGCTGCATTGAAAATCGCGCGTCGACGGCCGGGATGAAGAAGGTCCATCCACCGCGCGTCAACGGCACCCGGTCAAAGCCGGCCATGCGCCAGCTCATCTGGGCGCTCCACGCATCGTCAGCGCGAGCCTCAGGTTGGCCGTGACTTGTTCGGGGGATATTCGCCACATGCATTCGCGCCCGATGGGGCATTGACGAAGATAGCAGGGATGACAGGGGACCGCGCCGGTGATTGCGAGGTCGGCGAAGCCCCACGGCGCGGAGCGCTCGGCGGCGGTCGCGCCCCACAGTGATACCACCGGGCATCCCACCGCGGCCGCGATATGCATCGGGCCGGAGTCGGGTCCAAAGGCGACAGCACACTCGGGGAAGATCGCGATCAAATCGCGCAGCGAGGTGCGTCCGGCAAGATTGAGCGCCGGGACGGCGCCGAGATGGCGCATGACTTCGCCGGCAAGGTTGGTTTCGCCGGGGCCGCCGAGCAGCACGGGAAATAGCGCCGGGCTGCCGGCGCCGGGGCACGCGGTCCGGCGGATTACCTCGGCGGTCGATTCGGGAAAGTAGATACGGCTCGGCCACGACGAGCCAAGGATCACCGCCAGGATGGGACGCGGCGCATCGCGCAGCATCTCGCGCGCCCGGGCGCGCTCCTCGTCCGTCGCGGTGAGTCCAAATTCGATCGGTGACTGCGCGATGCCGAGCGCATCGCCGAACGCCTGGTATTGCAAAAGCTTCAGGCGCATGTTCGGCTGCGGCGCGATCCGATGATTGGAAAAGAGATAGTTGAACTCCTTGGTGTTGGGCGCGGCGAAACCGAAACGATCCGCGGCGCCCGAGATGCGCGAGGTGAAACCGCTTTTGAGATGACGCTGGAGATCTATCGCCAGATCGAAATGTCCCTTGCGAATTCGCCGCAGAAACGGAATGAACGTCCACGGCGCGCGCGTGCGATCGTACACGATCACTTCGTCGAGCCAGGGATGGTGGTCGAGTAAGCGGCTTGACTTGGGTTCCACGGCCCACGCGATGTGCGCGTCGGGCCACGCATTGCGAATTCGCCCGAGCAAAGGAAGCGCGCGAACCACGTCGCCGATCGCGCCGAGCAGCACGATCAGCACACGCCGCGGCGGCGGCGCGCTCGGCGTGGCAATGGTTTCAGGCGAGGACATTTTGGCCGCTGCGGCGGCACCGCAGGGAATCCGCGGGGTGCATGATGATTGGCGACAATTTCTGCTGGCCGTGCATCGCGTAGGATGGGCGCTGAGAAACAACCGGGCTGTGTCTCGGCCCCTGAAAAGGGCGCTAGCGATCGCACTCTCCGCCGATCATGTTGATCATTCCGAAGGTCGTGATGATGTCCGCGATCATGCGGCCGATCAGCATCTTGTTGAGCGCGCTCATGGCGAGAAAACACGGCGGCCGCACGCGCACGCGATATGGCCGGCCGCTGCCGTCGCTCACGACGTAAAAGCCCAACTCGCCGTTTGCGCCCTCGACCGCCTGATAGACCTCGCCGGCGGGCACGTGGATGCCCTCCATGATCAGCTTGAAGTGGTTCATCAGGCCTTCGATCGAGTTGTACACCTTCTGCTTGTCGGGCAGGACGACTTTGGGATCGCTGATCGTGACCGGCCCCTCGGGCAGCGCCGCGAGCGCCTGCTCGATGATTCGCCGGGACTGATACATCTCCTGGAAGCGCACGTTGAAGCGATCGTAGTTGTCGCCGCGGTCTCCCGTCGGCAGCTCGAACTCCATCCGCTCATACACCAGGTACGGATGCGCCTTGCGAACGTCGTAAGCCACGCCGGTCGCGCGCAGCAGCGGACCGGTGAGCCCGTGGGAGATTGCGTCGTCCTTCGAAAACTGCCCGACCCCCGCCATCCGGTCCATGAACACGCGGTTGCGGCTGAGCAGCTTGTCGCAGTCGCTGAGCACCTGATCCAGCCGCACGAACGAGGCTTTCATCTGATCGGTGAAGTCCGCGGGCAGGTCATGCGTCACGCCGCCGACGCGGCACCATGTCACCGTGACTCGCGCCCCGGTCACCGCCTCGATCAGGTCGTAGAGAAACTCGCGCGCCTCCAGCATGTAGAAGGCAACGGTCGTCGCCCCGACTTCGCTCGCCGCCATCCCGAGGCAGGTCAGATGATCGACGATGCGCGAGACTTCGCTCATGATCATGCGCACGTACTTGCATCGCTCGGTCGTGTCGATGCCGAGCAGGCGCTCGACGGCGAGCGCGAAGCCGACGTTGTTGATGCACGGCGAGGCGTAATTGAGCCGGTCGGTGTAGGGGAAGCATTGCGTCCAGGTCCCCTGCTCGCACATCTTTTCGAATCCGCGATGCAGGTACCCGACCTCGACGTCGCAATCGACGATCCGCTCGCCGTCGAGCTTGAGGTTGAACTTGATGGTGCCGTGGGAGGCGGGATGGGACGGCCCCATCTGCAGTTCCATGATCTGCTCGGACGGATCCGACGGCACGATTTTGTTCTTCCAGCGCGCCGGTAGTGCCATGGCTTGTATCGGGTCGTGTCTTCAGCGCGAGGGGCGAAGCGGATTGACGACCGGGTCGACCTCCGGGACGATCGGTTGGCGTTTGTTGTAGTGGTAGTCCTTGCGCAGCGGATAACCCTCGAAGGAATCGTACATCAGGATGCGGCGCAAATCGGGATGACCCTTGAACACGATTCCGAACATGTCGAAGCATTCGCGCTCGAGCCAGTCCGCGGCGCGCCACACGCCGAATACGCTGTGGACCCATGGGTCGGCGCCGTCCACCCCAATCTTGACGCGGATGCGATGGCCGAGGGTCAGCGAGTTCAGGTGATAGACGACATCGAAGCGCGGTTTGCGCTCGGGCCAATCGACCGCGGTCACGTCGGTCAGGAAATTGAATTCGAAGCCGGGCTCGTCGCGCAGCGCGCGGAAAAAATCCAGCGCGCCTTCGCGATCGATGGTGAAAGTCTCCTCGCCGCACGCACTTTGCGCGCCGACGATTTGCGCGCCGAAGCGTGCCTTTAGTTTTTCAATCAACATCGATCGCAGCTAGTCCCAATCCAGCGCGCCGCGCTGCCAGGCGTAGAGCAGCCCGACGCAGAGAATCACGATGAAGATCAACACCTCGACAAAGCCGAACATCCCCAGGTAGCGCAGCTCGACCGCCCACGGATAGAGAAAAATCACCTCGACGTCGAAGATCAGAAACAGGATCGCCGTCAGGTAGAAGCGCACCGAGAACCGCCCCCACGCCGAGCCGCTCGGCGGGTTGCCGCACTCGAAGGCTTCGCTCTTGATCTCACCGGGACGCTTGGGACCGATCAGCATGTTGATCGTGCACATGACGCCGACGATCACGCCGGCAACAAGCAGGGTCACGGCGACGGGATACCAGGTTGTCATTTTCTCTCCGCCCGCAAACGCTCCTTATGTTCATATCCATACCCGATGAGCAAGACTTTTGGAACGGGCGGGGTTTTTTCAGCCGCACCGCTCATCCTCGCGCAACTGTAAATCGACCGCTACAATCCATCACCGATGGACCACGAAGACGCGCTGGAAGCATGGGCGGCAAAGGCGGTCGCGCGGCGATGGCCGCGCACGCGAATCGACAAGATCACCGCGCTGCGCGGCGATCTCTCGACTCGCCGTTTCTGGCGCATCTCGCTTGCGCCGCAGTATAAAACCATTGGCCCGCGCGACCGCGCCGGCGCGTCCCCTGCCACCGCGATCCTCGTCGATCTCGGCCCCGACGACTTCCCCGCCTACGTTCGCGCGCTGAATCTTATCCCGCGCCGCCGCGCCGAGCCGCCGTGGATCGACCTGCATCGCGCGCTTGAGTCTATAGGCGCGCCCGTTCCCGCCCTCTACGACGCGGACCGCGCGCGGCGCGCGATGCTGGTCGAAGATGTCGGCCCGCTCTCCCTGCTCGACGCCGTCCGCCGTCCCGGCGCCGACGCCGCGGACCTCTACCGCCTCGCCGCCTCCGAGCTGATTCGCCTGCACGTTGACGGCACCGGTCAAATCGACCGTCGATGCGTCGCGCGGGAGATCGCTTACAGCGGCCGGCTGTTCGAATGGGAGATGAAGGAGTTTGCCGAAGTCGGCCTCGCCGCCGTTGCACCGGACGCCGACTTTTCACCCATCGCGCCCGAGTTGAAGCGGCTGGCCGAGCGGCTCGATCGCTTGCCGCGCGTGTTCTCGCATCGCGACTACCACGGCCATAACCTGTTCATCCAGGACGGCCCGCGAATTCGAATCATAGATTTTCAGGATGCGCTGATGGCGCCGGCCGCGCAGGACCTCGCCGTGCTGCTGACGACCCGCGACACCGGCGATTTCATCACCCCGGCGATCGAGCGCCGCATCCTCGACTTCTACTGCGCGGGACTCGTGCGGCGCGGCATCCCCAGCACGCTCGACCCGGCGCAATTCATGAACAGCTATCGCATGTGCGTTTTGCAACACGCGCTCAAGATGATCGGACGCTTCGAGATGTTCGAGCGCGGCGGCAAGAGCGGATATCGTCCCTACATCCCGCATGCGCTGGCACAGGCGCGGCGGATGCTGGTTGAGATGCGCGCCGAGTTTCCCGAGCTTTGCGCGGCGCTCAGCCCCTAGCAGGGCGTTGAAAAATTGGGAGCATTTGTGGTTTTCGATTTCAAGCTCTTCAACACCTGCGTGAAAACTGTCTTCTTACCTACAACATCTCCCCCTCTGGGGGAGACAAGAGAGAGGGAGCAGGCGTTGAAAATTACTTTTTCAACGGCCTGCTAGCAGGAATTTCTATCTGATGAAGGCATTGGTGCTGGCAGCCGGGATGGGCGAGCGGCTTCGGCCCCTGACCGACGTGACGCCCAAACCGATGCTCGAAGTCGGCGGGCGGCCGTTGATCGAGTATCCGCTTGCGATGCTGCGGCGCGGCGGCATCACCGAAGTCGCAATCAACGTCCATCATCTCGCCCCGGTTGTTCAGCGCGGACTCGGCGACGGCTCGCGGCTCGGAATGCGCATCAGGTATGCGCCCGAGCCGGCTTTGCTCGGCACTGGCGGCCCGCTCAATGGGCTGCGGGAGTTCCTCGGCGGCGACGGAAACCAACCCACCTTCGTCATCGCCAACAGCGACACAATACTCGATCTCGACCTCAGCGCGATGCTCGCGTTCCATCGCGACCGCGCCGCACTCGCCACCATCGCGATCTACCGTCCGGCCAATCTCGATTACTACAGCCGCCTCGAGATCGACTCCCGCCACAGGCTGCGCCGGATGCGCCTGCTGGCGCGCCGCAACCCGCTTCAATACGACGATTACCCGCCCGGCCTCGACGACAAGCTCGCCGCGACGCTCTCGCCGTTCATGTATTGCGGCGTGATCGTCGCCGATCGGGCGGTGTTTGGCATGATGCCGCCGGCGCCGCCATGGGGCCTGATGGCCGGCCTGTTCGGGCCGATGCTCGCAGGCGGGATGCCGGTGTTCGGCTATGTCCATCGCGGCTACTTCCGCACCATCGACGATCTCGAAAGCTACGACGCGCTCAAAGCGGAGTTCGCCTCCTCGCCCCCGCCGGCAATTCTCACTCGCTGAATCTCACCAGCCGAGCGCTTCGCGGATTTCTGCGCCCGCCGCCCCGCAACTCGTGTCAATCGTTGGCGAGACTCCAAGCCGTTTGATTCCGATGATACCGCCCAGCAGCAACCCCAGGTTGATCGCGTTGACCATCCAGAACACGATCATCGCGACCCAGTAAGTAGCCGCCAATCTGTCCCGCACCAGCATTGCCGCAAGATAAGCGCCCAGCGGCGAGCCGACTGCGCCCGACAAATGCAGCACGATTCGCGCCCATCGCGGCTGCGCAATGTAGCTGCCGTACTCCATCTTGAAGCGCGGCTCGCCATTCGCCAGGTACGCGTAATCGTAAACCACGCCCAGGATGGTCCCTGTCGCTACTTTGACGATCGGTTGAAGAGCCGTCACCCAGATCGCCATGCCGGCGATCGCCGCCGCGTTCGAAGACGCGTAAACCCCAAGCGCAAGAAGAAAATCGCCGAGCCCTGCCGCCGCTATCTCGATTATCACTCCAACCTGCGCCGCGATCGTCTTTCGTGCGCGGCGCATATGAAGCTTGCGGCTGACGCGGCTAACGTCTGCCGAGATCGCGCGGCGATCCGCCCGCGACGCGCCACGCGCCCGGGTGAGCAGCCGCGCCCACGGACCGGGGCGATACGCACCGGCGTCGATCGCGCGCTCGATCTCGGCAATTTCGGCGCGCAGCTCCGCCGCGTTTGCCTCGCAAGGTCTTTTCGGGGTCCGCGACACGGCCCGGTTATTTCTCAGCGCCCATCCGACGCGACACCTTTCGCACTGCGCCCCAACGGCCAGCAGAAATTGTCGCCAATCATCATGCACTTCGCGGATTCACTGTGATGCCGCCTCAGCGGCCTAGATCAGCACCTTCGCTTCCTTGAGCCTTGCGATTTCCTCGGCGCTGTAGCCGAGCAGCTCGGTCAGCACTTCATCGGTATGCTCGCCGATCATCGGCGCGCCGCGATATTCGAGATCGATCGCGCCGAAATTCACCGGAAGTCCCGGCACCACGCGCTCGCCGACTTCGCCATGCTTCAACTTGACCAGCATGCTCGAGCGGGAGAAGACGGGATCGTTCATCAATTCAAGCGTGCTGTAGACGGGGCCGGCGGCCAGACCGCCGGCGCGAAGTTTCGCCACCAGTTCATCGCGCGGGCATATACGCGTGCGCGCCGCGACTTCGCGCTCGAGTTCCTCGACGTTCGCCAGCCTGCCCGGCAGCCGGGCGAATTTCGGCTCGGACGCCATCGCCGGTGCGCCCAGCCGCTCGCACAGCTTGGCGAACTCGTCGTCGCTGGCAATCGCAATCGCGATCCATTGGTCGTCGCCTGCCGCCGGGAACACGCCATGCGGCGCCATCGACTCGTCGCGATTCCCAATCGCCGTCTGGTCGCGCCCGTTCATCAGAAAATCCATCATCGCTTCGGGGATCATGGTTGTAACCATCTCGGCCATCGACAGGTCCAACTGCTGCCCTTCGCCGGTCCGATCGCGATAGTGCAGCGCCGCGAGCAGGAAGAACACCATGCCGACCCCCACCGCGAAGTCCGGCCACGTTCCTCCGATCCCGCACGGAAACGAATCCGGGTAACCCGTGATATGGCACAGCCCGGCGAAGGCCTGCGTCGTCGGCCCAAAGCCCACCGTGCGCGCCAGCGGACCGTCCTGCCCGAGCGGAGTGCCGCTCAGCATGATTATGTCGGGTTTGATTTTCACCAGGTCGGCGTAAGCGAGATTGTATTTTGCCATGTTGCCGACGGTGAAATTTTCGGTGACGAAATCGCTCTGCCGGATTATCTGGCGCGCGATTTCCTGCGCCTCGGGTGTGGCAAGATTCAGCGCCACGCTGCGGCGCGAAAAATTGATCGCGTGGAAAATTCCGCTGCGGTTGAA
>Ga0187817_10001066_pt1 | contig 12972 bp, 11 predicted proteins | sample NC_wetland_sal_i_17_FD_132431 | JGI IMG/M metagenome (GOLD analysis project Ga0187817, IMG submission 132431) | Wetland sediment microbial communities from Neuse River Estuary, North Carolina, USA - SO4_2 | ecosystem: Environmental > Aquatic > Freshwater > Wetlands > Sediment | place: USA...
CCGCGGGCGGTCAGCAGCCGCCCCTGTCCCGATGGCACGATGCCGGTCATGCTGCCTATCCTCTCAAGATGAGCGACCTGCTGGCCGATGCGAAGGCCGAGCTGTACCGGGCCGACCCCGACAATTTCATGCCGCGTCGCCAGGAACTCGTCGCCCAGGCCCGCGAGGCGGGGGAGGCGGCCGCGGCCAAGCAGATCGGCGCGCTGCGCAAGCCGACCAGGTCGGCCTGGGTGGTGAACCGCCTGGTCCGCGCCGATCCCGAGGTCACCACCCGGCTGGCCGAACTGGCCGCCGAGCTCCGCGACGCCGGCCAGTCCATGGACGGCAGCCGGATCCGGGAGCTGTCCGCGGCCCGGGCCCGGCTGGTCGACGAGCTCACCCGGCAGGCCCTCGACGACCTCCCCGCCCCGTCCGCGGCGATGCGCGAGGAGGTGACCGCCACCCTGGACGCGGCCCTGGCCGATGCCGAGGTGGCGGCGAACCTCGGCACCCTGGTCCGCGCCGCGCACTGGGCCGGCTTCGGCCTGGACCCCGAAACCTCCGCTCCCGCCCCGCCGGTCAAAACCAGGAAACCCGCGCCGGTTGAGCCCAGTGCCGAGCGCGAACGCCGTCACCGCGAGAAAATCATGGAGGCCGAACGGGCCGTGGCCGAAGCCGACCGCACGGCTGACGCCGCCAACGCGGCTGAGCAGCAACACCAGGACGCGGTCCGGCGGCTGGAAGCCGAGCTGGCCCAGGCCCGCCAGCAGCTCGCCGAGGCCAGGCGGCAGGCCTACCGGGCCGTGTCGCAGCAGCGGCGGGCGGGCGAGACCCTGAGCCGGCTCCGGGGGTAAACCTTCCCGGGCGGCCAGTGTCTCTATTACAGGTGAGACCGCGGTATTTGTGTGAGAGTTTCGCGTTAGGCAAGGAGACCGTTGAGGTTGCTGACCGTCCACCTGCACCGGTCGTTCGCGCAGACCCTGCGGGCCTGCGCTCGCGAGCCGGGTCTTGCCTAACGCTCACTGGGCCGGAACGGAGGATCGGTGGACACGCTGACCGGGGTGGAACATCTGGCCGAGCCAGACGGTTTTCGTGCTTTCGTCGAGGCGCGATCGTCTGCATTGCTGCGGTCCGGCTGGCTGCTGACCGGGGACTGGACGAGTGCGGAGGACCTGGTCCAGACCGCGCTCGCCGCGGCCTGGCCGCGCTGGTCCAGCCTGCGGCGGCAGGACGCGCCGGAGCTGTACGTGCGCAAGATCATGGTGAATACCTTCCTGCGCTGGCGGCAGCGGCGCTGGACCGGCGAGATCGCGACCGGCCGGCTCCCCGAGACGCAGGCTTACGACGTGTTCGCGCAGGTGGATGCCCGCCAGTCGCTGCTTGCGGCGCTGGACCGGCTGCCCGCCAGGCAGCGGGCCGTCGTCGTGCTCCGCTATTTCGCCGACCAGACGGAGTCACAGACCGCGGCAGCGATGGGCTGCTCGGTGGGCGCGGTGAAGTCACACGCGGCCAGGGCGCTGGCCCGGCTCAGGGACGCGCCAGGCCTGGCCGAGCTCATGACCGGAGGAGTAGCGTCGTGAATACCGAGGAACGGCAGCTAGCCGACGTGCTGCACCGGACAACTCCCGAGCCGCCGCGCCAGGTGACGGTCGAGCAGGTCGCGTACCGCCTGGTCAGCGAGCCCCGGCTGCGCCGGGAGCCGCGCCCGCGGCGGGGCGGCCTGGTCCTGAGCCGGGCCTGGGCGCCGATCCTGGCCGCGGCGGCCGTGGTCGTCATCGCCGGCGCCAGCGCGGGCATCGCGGTACTGGCCACTTCACATCACCACTCGACGCCGCCGGCCGTGGGCGCGCCGACCTCGTCCTCCCTCTCGTCGGCGCCGGCATCCTCGCCGTCCCAGCCGCCATCCTCGACCGAGCCGGGTACGCCGGCCACGCGCATCGCCGGCGGGCCCTGGGGCGCGGAGCTGATCAACCGCTACGCGTTCAACCAGGACTCGCTGGTCAGCAGCAACGGCTCGCTGTACGCGGACGGGAACGGCTTCCTGAACCGCATCGACCCGGCCACCGGGAGCATCGTCGCGACGGCCCAGTACAACCCGCCGCTCCCGAACCCGCCGGTCATCGTCGGGAACACGGTGTGGGTGGTGTGGTCCTACGGCGGCGGTAACGTCTACTTGCACGGCTACGACGCCCGGACGCTCACGCTGACCGAATCGGTGCTGGTGCCCTCCATTGGCCCGGTGGGCGCCTCGGCCTCGAACGTGCTGACCAGCGGACCCGATGGCCACCTGTACGTGGCCGCGGGCCTCACCGTCGTGGTGGTGGATCCCGCCACCGGCAACCTGATCAAACGGATCTACCTGACCGAAGGTCCGGCCACCTCGGTGGCGGTCTCGCCCGACGGGAGCACGCTGTACGTCGGCACCAGCGTCGGCGCCGGCCCCTTCGAGCTGGTGGTCAAGAACCTGGCCACCGGCACGGTGGTCAACGTGTCCCGGCTGCAGACCGACTCCGGCGGGGACCTGGTCGCGACCTCGGGCGGGGTCTGGGGTACCACCGGCGTCGGGATGAGCGAGTGGACCTGGTTCGCGCCCAGCGGGGACCTGACCCGGGCCGTCCGCATCGGACAGGGCGCAGGGGCCGGCTTCGCCTCGGTCCCGAGCTACAGCGGCGGCGTGGTCTGGGTAGGCGGCTCGCACACCCTCACCTGCGCGAACCCCGCCGACGGGCAGATCCTGGACACCGCGACCCTGCCTACCGACCACAGCGTGGTGGAGTACTTCGGCAGCCCCGCCCTGGTCGGCAGCCGGGCCTACTCCTTCTACCAGGACGACGCGTCGCAGGTGTCCGGCCTGGTCCGCATGACGCCCCCCGCCGCCTGTTTCGGCAACGTCAGCTCCTGACCCCCGGGTCCCATCCGCCACGCTCTCCTCGCCTGACCAGCCTGACCAGCCTGACCAGCCTGACCCGCCCGGGCCGCCCACCGGGAGCGGCCGGAAAGGTGGGATATTCGTCATTGCTGCCATCCGGCTAGGGACGACACACTGAGATGCATGCGCACGGTGCTGATCGTCCTGTTCGACCGGGTGCAGAGCCTGGACGTCACCGGCCCGCTCGAGGTGTTCGCCGGGGCCAACCGCTGGCAATCCGGCCGGGACCATAGCCCCGGGAGCACCAACGGCCCGGACGGACCCGCGTACCGGATCCGCACGGCCAGCCTGGGCGGCAGCCCGGTGCGGACCTCCAGTGGGTTGCGGCTGGCGCCCGACGAGAGCCTCCCCGATGCACCCAGCGGCCCGGATGTGCTGCTCGTGCCCGGCGGCGAGGGCACACGGCACGCCGATCCGGAGCTCGTCGCGTGGCTGCGGACGCACGCCTGCCACGCCAACAAACTGGTGTCGGTCTGCACCGGCGCGTTCCTGCTGGCCGAGGCGGGCCTGCTAGACCGGCGCCGGGTCACGACCCACTGGGCCTACTGCGCCACGCTCGCCGCCAGGTTCCCCGAGATCACCGTCGACCCGGACCCGATCTTCGTCACAGACGGGAACGTCACCACCTCCGCCGGGGTCACCGCCGGGATCGACCTGGCGCTGGCCCTGGTGGAAGACGACCTGGGCCGGGACGCGGCACTGGATATCGCCCGCCATCTCGTGGTGTTCCTGCGCCGCCCGGCCAACCAGGCCCAGTTCAGCACCCAGCTCGCCGCCCAGCTGGCCGGCCGGGAGCCGCTGCGCGAGGTGCAGCGGTGGATCGCCGACCACCCGGCCGCGGACCTGTCGGTGGAGACGCTGGCCAGCCGGGCCAGCCTGTCCCCGCGCCAGTTCGCCCGCGCGTTCACCGCCGAGGTCGGCATGCCGCCCGGCCGGTACGTCGACCGGGCCCGGCTCGAGACCGCCCGGCGTCGGATGGAAGACACCGCCGACGGCGTGGAGGAGACCGCCCGCCAATGCGGGTACGGCACGCCGGAGGCCATGCGGCGCGCCTTCGTCCGCGCCCTCGGCGTCAGCCCGGCCGAGTATCGCCGCCGTTTCCGGCCCGCCCCTCAGGAGAATCATGCAGATCGCCATCGTGCTCTATGACCGGTTCACCGCGTTGGACGCGGTCGGCCCGTACCAGGTGTTCAGCAACCTGCCCGGCGCCCAGGTGGTCTTCGCCGCCGAGCAGGCCGGCCGGGTCAGCGACGACGAACGAAGCCTGTACCTGTCCGCCGAAGCCGCGCTTCCCGACGTCCCGCATCCGGACCTCGTGGTGGTCCCCGGCGGGCCCGGGCAGAACGACCAGATGGACGACGGCCCCTTGCACGACTGGCTGCGGGCCGTCGACCAGGGCACCGCATGGACCACGTCGGTGTGCACCGGCTCGCTCATCCTCGCCGCCGCGGGGCTGCTGACGGGCCGCCGCGCGACCTCGCACTGGCTGGCCCGCGGCGAACTCGGCCGTCGTGGCGCGGTCCCGGTCAGCGAGCGGGTGGTCTTCGACGGCAAGTACGTCACTGCGGCCGGCGTGTCGGCCGGCATCGACATGGGCCTGGCCCTGGCCGGCCGGATCGCGGGCGACCAGACCGCCCAGGCCATCCAGCTCGGCATCGAGTACGACCCCCAGCCGCCCTATGACGCGGGCTCCCCGGACCGCGCGCCGGCGGACATAACAAACGCCATGCGCGCCCGTAGCCGCTTCATCCTCACCGGCTCGGCCTAAAACTGGACCTAGACCTCGGCGAAGACGCCCTCGCGCCGGTCGTAGTCGTACCGGTAGATCTCCCGGCCATCGACGAACGCCCGCTCGGCCCGGCTCATCACGTCCAGCGGATCGCCCGACCAGACCACCAGGTCAGCATCCTTGCCCACGGACAGCGATCCGATCCGGTCCGCGCAGCCGATGATCCGGGCCGGGTTGATCGTGACCGCATGCAGAGCCGTCACGGGGTCCAGGCCCTCCTTGACCGCCAGCGTGGCCTGGTGGATGAGGAAGTGGATCGGCACCACCGGGTGGTCGGTGGTGATGGCGATGGTCACCCCGGCCGTCGCCAGCCGCGCCGGGTTGGCCAGCGACCGGTTCCGCAGCTCCACCTTGGACCGGCTGGTGAACAGCGGCCCGATGATGACCGGGATCGACGCGGCCGCGATCTGATCGGCCAGCAGATACGCCTCGGTACCGTGGTCGATGACCAGTTCGTAGCCGAACTCCCTGGCCATCCGCATCGCGGTCGCGATGTCGTCGGCCCGGTGACAGTGCTGGCGCCACGGGATCTCGCGGCGCAGCACCCGGCTGAGCGCCTCGAGCTTCAGGTCGCGATCCACCACGGACCGTTCGGAAGAATCCTCCGAAGCCGCCGCGGCCAGCTTGGCCTGGTAGTTCTGCGCGGCCACGAACGCGCCGCGGATCACCGCGGCGGTGCCGAGCCGGGTTGACGGCGTTTCGTTCCGGTCGCCGTAGACGCGCTTGGGGTTCTCGCCCAGCGCGGACTTGAGGCCGGCCGGCTCGCGCAGCACCATCTCGTCCACGGTGCGGCCCCAGCATTTGATCGCGGCCGTCTGCCCGCCGATCGGGTTGGCCGAGCCCGGGTTGACGTTGACCGCGAGCACGCCGCCGGTGATGGCGTCGCGGAGGCCCAGGTCGGCCGGGTTGATCGCGTCCAGCGCGCGGACGTGCGCGGTGTTCGGGTCGGTCCGCTCGTTGGTGTCCTGGCCCGCCCAGCCCTCGGCCTCCTCGGAAACCCCGACGTGGGCGTGCGCGTCGATGAAGCCGGGCAGCACCCATCTCCCGGTGGCGTCGACCACGACGACGCCGGACGGCACCGTGAACCCAGGCCCTTCGACGGCCGCGATCTTCCCGTCCCGGAGCAGGACGGTCCCGCCCTCGATCGGCTCACCTTCGATCGGGACGACCCGGCCCCCGACGATCGCTGTGCCCGTGCTCGTCTCCGTCACCCGGCTATCTTAGGCGCCGAGAACCCACCGCCCCTTACGCGGCAGCGCCCAGGAAGAAGTCGGTCAGGATCGGCGCGATCACCTCGGGCGGCACGCCGTGGTCGTAGCCCTCCATCATGACCAGCCGGGCACCGGGAATGACGGCGGCGGTCTCCTGCACGGTGCGGTGGAACCAGTCCGGGCTGGTGCCGCCGCCCAGCACCAGGACCGGTATCGCGATCGCGGACAGCGAAGCCGGGACTCCCTGATCGCCGGTCAGCGCGATGTCGTAGGGGAGCGTGTGGGTGAGGGCCTCCAGGCCCGGCCACATCGGGGATCCCTCCATCATCGTGACCACCCCATCGGGCACCTGCACGACCTCGGTCATCCAGTACCGGACCGCGTCGCCGCGTCGCCCGGACGCGACCATCTCGCGGATCCGGTCGGCCGGGTTCTGCGCTACCTCCCGGCTGCCGGGGATGACGAAGGGCGCCTCGTAGGAGGCCACGGCGGTCAGCGGTACGCCCGCCGCGGCGGCCCGCAAGACCAGCGCGCCGCCCGACGAATGGCCGAGCGCGAACACGCCGGGCCCGACCGAAGCCACCGAAGCCACGGCGGCCAGGTCGGCCACCTCGCGGTCGGGAGAGTAGGGCTCGGTGTCGCCGCTGTCGCCCCGGCCGCGCCGGTCATAGGTGTACACGGTGAACCGTGACGTCAGGCTCTCCGGCGGGACGAACGACCGGCGGTCGCAGAACGCGCCGACCGCCACGATCAGCGGCGGGCCGTCCCCGGTCCGGTCGTAGGCGACGACGGTGCCGTCCGCGGACTTCGTTGTCTCCATGGGCTCACCCGCCCTCGCTGATGGCCCGGATCTCCTGCGGGCTCAGCTCCAGGGACGCGGCGCCGATGTTTTCCTCGGCGTGCGCGAGCGAGCCGGTGCCCGGGATGGGCAGGATCTGCGGGGAGATGGCCAGCAGCCAGGCCAGCACGACCTGGTAATCGGTCACGTGGTGCCGCTCGGCGGCCACGGCCACCGCCACTCTCTTGTCCGTCTCCTGGATCGGCGCCCAGGGCAGGAACACCAGCTGGTCCTGCTCGCACAGGTCGATCATCGACTGCGACCGGCGGTCGGCCACGTTGTACCGGTTCTGCACCGACACGATCGGGACGATCTTCTGCGCCTGGCGGAGCTGCCCCTCGGACACGTTGGAGATGCCGATGTGGCGGATCTTGCCCTCGCTCTTCAGCTCGGCGATCGCGCCCATGGACTCGGCCAGCGGCACGGCCGGGTCGGGCCGGTGGAGCTGGTACAGCGGGATCTGCTCGAGCCGCAGCCGCCGCAGGCTGCCCTCGCACGCCTGCCGCAGGTGCTCCGGGCGCCCGTCCGCATTCCAGCGGTTCGGGCCGGGCCGGACCAGCCCGCCCTTGGTCGCGATGACCAGGTCATCCGGGTACGGGTGCAGTGCCTCGGCGATGAGCTCCTCGCTCACCGAAGGTCCGTACGAGTCGGCGGTGTCGATGAAGTTGACGCCCAGTTCGACCACCCGGCGCAGCGTCGCGATGGCCTGCTCCCGGCTGGGCGGCTCGCCCCAGATGCCGCGGCCGGTGATCCGCATCGCGCCGAACCCCAGGCGGTTGACGGTCAGGTCGCCGCCGACGTCGATGGTCCCTGCGGCTGCGGCGGTTGGCTGCGCGTTCACTCCGTGCCTCCTCATCCTGATCCTCGGTATGACCCTGCCTTAGGCAAGGTTCGTGTTATTCAGATTCATCCGGTGGTCCTCGCCGTACCTTACGGGCACCGGCCGCTTGCACCGGCTCGAGGCGGGTGCTCGCTGACCGGTTCTTCTGAATAACACTCACAGGCAGCCTCTCATGACCTTCCCCGCGCCGCCGTGGCCGGGGGGACGGCCGGCTGTCAGGCGCTGATTTTCGCCCGGGCCAGCGCCAATTTGACCGCCTTGGACAGCGTTTCGATGTCATAGGCGCCGTAATGTCGCATGCCATTGACGAAGAACGTGGGAGTTCCGGATACGCCGGAAAGGTCGGCGGAATCGGTGTCCTCGGCCACGCGCGCCGCTCCCGCGTGCTTGCGCAGGTGAGCGGTGAACCGCTCGGTGTCCAGGCCGAGCGAGCTCGCGTACCCGATCAGGTCGCGTACGGTGAGCGCGCCCTGGTGCTCGAGCAGCAGGTCGTGCATCTCCCAGAACGCGCCCTGTTTGGCCGCGGCCTCCGAGGCCTCGGCGGCGAGCTGCGCGTGCGGGTGCACGTCGGTCAGCGGCAGGTGCCGCCACGCGTACCGCACGTCACCGAAGTCCCGCAGCAGTTCCCGCACCGCCGGCTCGGCCAGGCCGCAGTACGGGCACTCGAAGTCCCCGTACTCCACGACGGTGACCGGAGCGTGCTCCGGGCCGCGGATGTGGTCCCGCGCGTCGTCGACCGGGACCACCAGGTCGGTGATGACCTCGGCCGTGCCCAGCAGCGCGCGCAGCCGCGACCGGGCCGGCAGCCGGTTCACCGCCCGGAAGATGACCCAGGTCAGGCCCGTCGCGCACAGCGCGGCGGTCAGGATGCCGAGCTTGGCCTCCGCCAGATCCACCCCGGTCAGTGCCAGCGACGCGATCAGCAGCGAGACGGTGAACCCGATGCCGGCCACCGCGCCCGCTCCGGCGACCGCCCCCCAACCGACCGGCGGCCGCAGCCGCCCGTGGCTGAACCGGGTGACCAGCCAGGCGCAACCTGCCGTCCCGACCGGCTTGCCGACCAGGTAGCCGAGAGCGATGCCGAGGGTGACCGGCGAGGTGTAGGCCCGGGCCAGGAACGAGGCGTTGAGCACGATCCCGGCGTTGGCCAGCGCGAACAGCGGGACGATGACGTAGCTCGACCACGGGTGGAACAGCTGTGCCAGCCGGTCGTTCGGCGAGATCGCGATCCGCACCACGTCGCGCGCCGACTGCGCCAGTTCGGCCGTGGGCTGCTCGCGGAAACTCCGGAACGCCTCGGAGGCCTGCTCCAGCGAGGCCCGGGTGGCCGGGTAGGCATACGACAGCAGGCCCATCACCAGGCCCACCACCACCGGATCCACGCCCGACTTGAAGAACGCCACCCAGGCCGCGATCCCGATCACCAGGTACGCGGGCCCGTACCGGACGCCCCGGGCCCTGATCAGCAGGACCAGGGCGAGGAACCCGATCCCGGACAGCAGCGGGACCACCCGGATCTGCCCGCTGTACACGATGGCGATGATCGCGATCCCGGCCAGGTCGTCGACCACCGAGAAGGTGAGCAGGTAGGTCCGCACGCGGTCCGGCAGCCGGCGGCCGACCAGGGCCAGCGCGCCGAGCGCGAACGCGGTGTCCGTCGCCATCGACGTGCCCCACGCGTGCGCCGACGGCCGCCCAGCGTTCGCGATCAGGTAGATGCCGATCGGCACGATCATGCCGGCCAGCCCGACCAGCACCGGCAGCGCGAGCCTGCTCCGTACCCGCAGCTCGCCCATGTCGAACTCGCGTCGCGCCTCCAGGCCCACGACCAGGAAGAACAGTGCCATCAGCCCCGAGTTCACGAACTCGTGCAGGTCCAGGGTCAGGCTCGCGCCGCCGACGGATACCGCCAGCCTGGTCGCCCACACCCGGTCGTAGGAGGACAGGCTGACGTTCGCCCACACCAGGGCGGCCACCGTGGCGCCGGCCAGCACCGAGGCGCTGCCCGTCTCGGTGCGCAGGAAGTCCCGCAGCGCCGTCCGGTTATGCCAGGCCGTCCGCCCGGAGAACAGCGACCCGGACGACGCGGCCTCGGAGGACTCTGCCGCAGCGGGTTCCGCCGAACCCTCGCTCACGCCCGCCTCACAGCCAAGCCGATCCCCCCAGAATTCAAAGAATTTTATACCGAACGGTCCGTGGTGCTTCCTCCCGCCACCCTTACCGCACCCCGGCGCCTTCCCGGCCGCACCCTGACTCGACGTGGCCCGGGACGGGTAGTAACAATCCGCGATCGCAGACTCGGCGGACGGAGGCGCGGATGGCCCTGATGTTCCTGAACGGGGACGGGATGCGCGGGGGAAGGGCGCATTACACGATCGAGGGGGTTCCGCTCATCGGCGAGCGCCGCACCGCCGCGCGCTACCGGTTCTACTCGGTCCGCGACGAGTTCCCCGCCCTCTACCCGGTGGCCGAGGGCGGCCAGCCGGTGCTCGGCGAACTCTATGACGTGCCGATGGGCCCGCTGCGCGCGCTGCTGGCCACCGAACCCCCCGAGCTCGAGCTCTCGATCATCGAGCTCGAGACCGGGGACCTGTCCTTCGCCATGGTGCTGCGGGAGGCCGAACACGCCCGCGGCATCCACCAGGACATCACGAGCCACGGCGGCTGGCGGGCCTACCGCACCAGCCTCCCGGCGTGACCTGCCGTCCGCGGATCCACACCTCGGCCACGTCCGCCGGGGTCGCCAGGGAGAAGACCCTGGCCAGCGCGTCGGTGGTGCCGGAGGCATGCCTGAGGTTGATCGCCAGCGTGCTGGCCTCGGCCGGGCGCAGCCATACCGCGTCGAAGTCCTTGCCCACGGCGAAGTCACCGACCCGGTCGTCGAGGCCGAGCGCCCGCGCGCCGGCCCGGGTGGCCAGGTAGAGCAGGTGCACCGGCGTCAGGTTCAGCCCTCCTGGGCCTAGCAGCTGCTGGATGAAGTAGGCCTGCAGCGCCTCCTTAGGCAGGAACAGGCCCGCCCCCGCGCCCACGTCGGACCCGAGCGCGATGCCGACGCCGTGCTCGACGTGACGGCGCAGCGGGAACAGTCCGCTGCCCAGGGCGCAGTTGCTGGTCGGGCAGTGCGAGACCGAGGCCCCGTGCTCGGCCAGCAGCGCGAGCTCGGCGTCGCTGGGATGGACGTTGTGCGCGAAGACGCTGCGCTTGGTGATCAGGTGGTGCTGGCCGTAGGTGTCCAGGTAGTGTCGCGCCCCGGGGAACAGCCCGGCCACCGCGGCGACCTCGGCCATGTTCTCGTTGACGTGCGAGGTGAACCAGACACCCGCCTCGAGCAGTTGCGCGCAGACGTCGAGCATCTCGTTGGACGCGGACAGCGAGAACCGGGGCGTGACCGCGTAGCGCAGCCGCCCGCGGTCATGCCAGCGGCCGATCAGGTCCGTGCTATCGGCCAGCGCCGCCTCCGGTGAGTGCAGCAGGTCGGGGCGCAGGATCCGGTCGCTGAGCACCAGGCCCGAGGTGATGTTCAGCCCGCGCTGCTCGGCCGCGGCGAACAGCTCGTCCATGGCGGCCGCGAAGTGGGAGCCGAACACCAGCGCGCTGGTGGTTCCCGAGGCGAGCAGGCCGTCGAGGAACTCGCCGGCCACCTCCTGCGCGTACGCCTGGTCGGCGAGCTTGCTCTCCTCGGGCAGGGCGCATCGCTCCAGCCAGTCCAGCAGCGGCATGCCCAGTCCGCCGATCGCGCGGATCTGGGGGAAGTGGACGTGGGTGTCGATGAAGCCGGGGACGAGCATCCCGCCCGTCAGCTGGGTGACCGGCTCGTCGGGATGCTCGGCGCGCAGCGCGGCGAAGGTGCCCCGGGCACAGATGATGCCCTCGCGGACCAGTAGCGCGCCGACCTCCGCGAGCGCATCGGCCGGATCGCCGGTGAACGGGTCGCCCGGCGTGTCGACGATCGTCGCAGCATATATGGTCATTTCGCTCGCTCTGCGATCCCGCTCGCTCTGCTTTCCCGCTCGCCTCCGGGCGCCCTTGCGGCGGCTCCTTGCTGGCCTGGCCGCCTGTGGCGGCGGGCCCTCCTCGCTCCTCCGTCGCTCGTCAGTCCAGTCGCCGCCGGCGCCCTTTGGCTCGCGGGGGTGCTCGCGGGGAGGGACTGCAGCAGGGCCGCGGCGACCGCGACGGCGATGGTGGCCGGGTCCTTGCCGGTGATCCCGGGCAGGCCGATCGGGCAGGTGATCCGGGCGATCGCCGCCGGGCTGTGGCCCATCTCGGCCAGCTGGGCCTGGAACCGCGTCCACTTGACGCCGGAGCCGATCAGCCCGATGCCGCCCAGCGGCTGGCGGGCGCGCAGCGCCGCGTCACACAGGGCGAAGTCCTCGGCATGGTCGTGCGTCATGATCACGACGTGCGCTCCGCGGGGCAGCTGCTCGAGCACCTGCTCGCCGAGCAGGGTGTGGCGGATGCTGACGTCCGCGCTGCCGTCGATCACGTCCGCGAGCCGCACCCGGTCCAGCTGCTCGGCGCGCGAGTCGACCAGCAGCAACTGGATCGGCATCCGGGACAGGATGCGGGCCAGCTCGTAACCGACGTGCCCGATCCCGAACAGGGCGACGACGGGCGGGACCGCGAGCGGTTCGAGCAGCAGCCGGACGACGCCGCCGCAGCACTGGCGGCCGTGTTCGGTGCGCGCGTGCGGGTTGAGCTGCAGCTCGCGGATCTCAGGTTCGCATGAGCCGGACTCGATCAGCTCCCGGGACCGGGCGATGGCCGTCGCCTCCAGGTTGCCGCCGCCCACGCTGCCCCAGCTGCGGTCTCGGCTCACCACCATCTTGGCGCCGGCGTCGCGCGGCGCATGGCCGCGCACCTCGATCACGGTCACCAGCACGCCGGGCTGCCCGTCGTGCCGTAGCTGCTGTACGGCCGTGAGCCAGTTCATCTCACACCCCCACCAAGACGGGCTGCTCGGCCCCGGCCGCGTCGCGGGCGGCCTGGACCGCCCAGAAGACGGCTTCCGGCGTGGCGGGGCTGGCCAGGCTGACGCCCCATCCGGCCGGGCCGAACGCGCCGACCGCCTGCCGCAGCGCCTCGCGCACGCTGAACGCCTCCATCAGCGGCGGCTCGCCGACCGCTTTGGAGCCGTACACCACGCCCGACTCGGTCGCCCGCTCGAACAGGTGCACGTTGAACTGCTCCGGCATCTCCGAGAAGCTCGGGATCTTGTACGTGCTCGCGGCCTGGGTGTTCAGCCGGCCCCGGTGCGGCCCGTCGGTCTCGTCCCAGAGCAGTTCCTCCAGCGTCAGCCAGCCGGCGCCCTGCACGAAGCCGCCCTCGATCTGGCCCAGGTCGATCAGCGGGGACAGGCTGTCGCCGACGTCGTGCACGATGTCCACC
>Ga0187817_10001067_pt1 | contig 12966 bp, 11 predicted proteins | sample NC_wetland_sal_i_17_FD_132431 | JGI IMG/M metagenome (GOLD analysis project Ga0187817, IMG submission 132431) | Wetland sediment microbial communities from Neuse River Estuary, North Carolina, USA - SO4_2 | ecosystem: Environmental > Aquatic > Freshwater > Wetlands > Sediment | place: USA...
CCACCGGCCAGGACGGAAAGGCAACAGTCTGGCGCGGGTTCTTTGCGTCGCGGACGCGGGGAACGATGAAGACGTTTGCGTGCTCCGGAAGCTATCTGTCTTCGTCTCCTGCGCGCGGCTTCACCGATGCTCCGGAGTCGGCCTACGCGGCGAACGTCCCGGCACTCATGTTTGACCCGACTCTGTTCCTGATCGACTCGGACAAGGCGTTTGCCACGTCCCTCGAGCACGGAGGCTCGGCCTTGATCAAGAAAGATCCGAAACAGCCCATCATCTATTCGCTGGACTGGGACCCAAAGAAGAAAGACGTCCAGTGGCTGGTGATCTACGGCAAGAGCGGGGCGGACCGTCAGGGGCTGTGCGTGGTCAACGCGAGGACGGGTGCATTCATCAGCGCCAGCAAGTAGCCCGAAGTTCGCGGCCGCTGTACCTACTTCCAGAGCGCGCCTCAGTTGTCCTAAAGGCCTTGCGGTGCTTGACCGCGCGGGCGCGCTGGCTTACATTGGCGGGCAATCAGTTCAGGAGGAGTATGGCTATGTTGGATGGTTTTAAGAAATTCATTCTGCGGGGAAATGTAGTCGATATGGCGGTGGGCGTGGTGATTGGAGCTGCGTTCGCCACGGTCGTCGGAGCCTTCACGAAGGACCTGCTGACCCCGATCATCACCGCGGTCGTAGGCAAAGGAGAGCAATTCGCCAACCTCAAGTTCACGATCCACGGTGGCGACTTTAACGTCGGCGACTTCATCAACTCCGCCATCACTTTCCTACTTACCGCGGCCGCGGTTTACTTCTTCGTTGTACTCCCGGTAAACGCGCTGGTGGCGCGCATGCGGAAAGATCCGGCGCCGGCTGATCCGACGACCAAGAAGTGCACGGAGTGCCTGAGCGAGATTCCCATTGACGCGCGGCGGTGCGCGCATTGCGCGCAGCCGCAGGTGGGCAAGGCGGCGTAGAGAAACACCCCTCCCTGCGACGCGATCAGGGCAGGTTCTTTCGCAAAGCCGCGAGAAGCGTGGGGATCCCTCACCTCGATGGATTTGTTCAAGTACCATGGCAGTATGAGTTTTGCCTGCCAGCGGTTCCTCGTGTCCCTATTGATTGCTGTCACGCTGCCGACGGATGCGCTGCGTGCGCAGACGCAGTCGCCGGCGGCGTCCTCTTCGGCTTCCTCCAGCCACCTCAAGAAACACATCCCGCCCAGCGATGCAGGGGTCGACCCCGGCGCGGTAACTAATGGTGTCTATCGCAACAAGAGTCTGGGATTTTCGTGCAAGATTCCCGACGGCTGGGTGCTGCGGACTGAGGAGATGAACGTCGAAGATGGAGGCGTCGCTTTTCAGAGTACGTCAGGGGCGCACCCGGGAACCAATCAGGAAGATCAAAGTCCCCACCCTGTCGCAGAAAGCGCGACAAGGGTAGGGCCCCCGGCGATTAACGTTGGCGGGAGAGTGCTGTTGGCGGCGTTTTCCCGGCCGCCGCAGGCGCGGGGGGAAGAGGTGAATGCGTCTATCGTGATTGCGGCGGAGAGTGCGGCAACCTATCCAGGATTGAAGGAAGCCGCGCAATATTTTGGACCGCTCACCGAGGTGGCCAAGGCGCAGGGGTTCACGGTCGATGAGGAGCCGTACGAACTCGCCTTCGGCACGAAGACGCTGGTGCGCGGCGACTTTCACAAGGACGTGGGAACGCGCGTGATGCGGCAGTCCACCCTCGCCATGCTGGCTCACGGGTATGCGGTGTCATTTACGGTGATTGCGGGAACGGAGGACGACGTCGAGGAGTTAATTAATGGGCTGGACTTTGCGGCGGGCGGGAAGGCTCCGACAAAGTGATACGCAGAAATCCCTCGCAAGGTCCGCGCTGATGCAAGGAACACGGGGTCCTTCGACTGCGAAATACTTTACGCGGGGCGCGAAGTATTTCTTCGCTCAGGATGACAATGGTCTATTGGAAGGCGGGTCAGTCGAGCGGTTCAGGGTGAAGGCTGAGATCTTTTTCGCCGGAGGCCTTTTTGTCGGCGTATTTTTTCATCCAGGATTCCCAGCTATTGCCGGCGGCCGCGTCGCGTCCGGTGAAGGCGAGGGCGGCGATGTCGGCGTATGACATTGAGATCTTTTCGTTCGAATTCCGGGGATAGAGGCGGACGACTGAGTCTTTCAACGTGGCCGCCGAGTGGCGGTCGAACAAATAGCCTTCGATCTTCGATCCATCTTTTCGTGTGATGGTCACGTCGCCGCGATAGTCAAAAGCTTTTTCGAGCGCGACTCGGAGTTCTTCTTCGCTGGCCAGCGCGGGGATCCAGCCTTCTAGTTGCTCGCGGGCGGCACCGGGCGCGACTTCGAGGGCCTCAGGGTTGGGGACGCTGGCGTGCGGTGGAGTCGCCTGTGGCGAAGAGTGATCAATGTGGCCGGCTGCTTTGCCTGTCATAATTTCTTCGAATCAAAATCTTCACCACAGAGGACACAGAGGAGAATCACGTGTGTCTATGCCCGGGTTTCCTGCAGAGACTCACTGGGCGTCGCGATCTGCACCAGCGGGTGAACCGGCGCCTGCGGCTCGTCCAACAAGCGCAACGCTTCTTCATCGTGGTAACCGGTGAACAGTGTCGCCTTCACCGTGGCGAGGAATCCGGCCAGCGAACTGAAGGTCGCGTTGACTGCCGACGCTTCGTAGCCGCTGTGCACCATGCAATTCGCGCACGCCGGATTACCCGATTCCGTGCCGTAATTGCTCCATTCGGTGGTGGCCAGCAACTCGGCGAAAGTTTCAGCGTAGCCATCCTGCAATAGGTAGCACGGCTTCTGCCATCCGAAAACGTTATATGTGGGCATGCCCCAGGGCGTGCAGGGATAAGTCTTCTTGCCCATCAGGAATTCCAGGAACAGGGGTGACAGATTGAACCGCCAGCTCTTCTTCCGGTTGGACAGGATCGCGCGAAACATGCGGCGGGTGCGGGCGCGTCCGAGGAAATGCTTCTGGTCGGGAGCTTTGTCGTAGGAGTAACCGGGCGAGAGCATCATGCCCTCGACGCCCAGTTCCATCATTTCGTCGAAGAAGGCGCGAACGCATTTCGGATTGGCGCCGTCGAAAAGAGTTGTATTCGTAGTGACGCGGAAGCCGCGCCGCAAGGCCTCTTTCACGGCGTCAACGGCGATGTCGTATCCGCCTTCGCGGCAGACGGCAAGGTCGTGCCCGTCGCGCTGGCCATCGAGGTGGATGCTGAAGGTCAAGTACTTGCTGGGCTGGAAAAGATGGATCTTTTCTTTCAGCAGCAGGGCGTTGGTACAAAGATAAATATATTTCCTGCGGGCGACCAGCCCGGCGATGATCTCGCCGATCTGGGGATGCATCAGGGGCTCACCGCCGGGGATGGAGACCATCGGGGCGCCGCATTCGTCAACGGCGCGGAAGCATTCTTCCGGGGAAAGATCCTTCTTCAGGATGTGGGCGGGATACTGGATCTTGCCGCATCCGGCGCAGGCCAGATTGCAGCGGAACAAAGGCTCGAGCATGAGCACAAGCGGATACTGCTTGCGCCCCGCGAGCTTCTGGCGAAGGACATAGCTCGCCACCGTCCACATTTGTGATACCGGAACTGGCATTACTGGTCAGTAACCCCTGCCTTGATTTTATCAGGTCGCTGCTTCTCCGTCTTAATGGGGTGATCGTTTCATGGGAGTAACCGACCGGGCTCAAATCGACAGGTCGAAACCGGCCGCCTACAATCTGGACTAGAATCTGATTATGAACAGCCTGGGCCAGCAAGCTCCGGTGGTTGAGGAACGCGACTCCAGCCGGGTGATTATCGTCATCGCGGTGGTGGGAGTGATTGCGGTCATGCTGGGGATTGCGTTTCTGCTGCGCGAGCAGCCCAAGGCCGCGAAAACGATCTCGCCTTACGCCGCGAGCCTGAAGCTGTCCGATTTCAAGATGAGCGCGGAGGAAAACTTCATCGGGGCGACGGTCACTTATTTCGACGGCAAAATTACGAATACCAGCGACAAGACCGTGACTGGGGTGGTAGTGGAGGTTGTCTTCCTGGACGACATGGGGCAGCTCGCGCTGCGCGACGAAGTGCCGTTGCGGCTGCTCAGGGAAACTGGCCCCTACACCGAACCTGTCGATCTCACCGTGATGCCGCTAACCCCCGGGAAAACCCAGCCGTTCCGTTTGACTTTCGACCACATCTCGGCGCAGTGGAACCGGCAGTATCCGGAGATACGGGTGACGGAAGCTTCCGTCCGGTGATCTCAGATTGCAGATTTCAGATTGCAGATTGAAAACTTCACACGCTGCAGCCGTTCATGAATGATTCAAAGCTGGTCTTCTGTTATCGGAGTATCCCGTCGCACCACAGCAAATCTGAAATCTAGAATCTCCAATCTGAAATCGTAAACCGCCTCCGCTACAATGACCTCGTGCCAGACACCAAGCCATTTCGGTTGACGGAGTCGGTGAAAGCTGCGGGTTGAGCGTCCAAGCTGAGTCCGGCGGCGCTGGACAAGGTGCTTGGGAAATTAGCCCGGCAGCATGATCCGAACGTTCTGGTCGGCTTCGATCACGCCGACGATGCGGGCGTGTATCAAATCGCGCCCGATCAGGCGCTGGTGCAGACGGTGGATTTCTTTACGCCCATCGTGGACGATCCCTATACATTTGGGCAGATCGCGGCGACCAATGCGCTGAGCGATGTGTACGCCATGGGCGGGAAGCCGCTCACGTCGCTGGCTCTAGTGTGCTTTCCCGACAAAGCCGATCTGGAGATTCTGGAGCGCATTCTGGCCGGCGGATTGTCGAAGATGATCGAAGCGGGATGCACGGTGATTGGCGGGCACAGCATCCGGGACGAAGAAACCAAGTTCGGATATTCAGTGACAGGAGTCATCCATCCGAAGAAGGTTCTTGCGAATGCTGGAGCCATGCCCGGAGACGCGCTGCTTTTCACCAAGGCGATTGGCACAGGCGTGATCTCGACCGCGATCAAGAAGGGCAAAGCAGAGCCGGCGTGGATTGATGCCGCAGTGCGTTCGATGACCACGCTGAACAAACTGGCGGCCGAGGTGATTACCGGTGCCCATGTGGGACCGGGTCTCAGACCCGGTCAGGCCGAGCAAACCTCGGCTGCAGGCGGCCAGCCGGCAACCAATGCCGGGTTTGCAGTCAACGCGATGACGGACATCACTGGCTTCGGCCTGATCGGGCATGCGCGGGAAATGGCTTTAGCGTCTGACGTGGCTCTCAGCTTTCAAGCGGGGCGCATTCCGCTGCTGGAAGGCGCGCTGGACTGTGTTCGCGCCGGACATGTACCGGGCGGGCTGCAGAACAACCGCGACTTTGCCGAGTGCGTTGTGGAGTATGACGAAGGCGTTGCAGACGATGTGCGTGCGCTGCTGTTTGATCCCCAGACGGCGGGAGGGTTGCTGATTTCGACGCCGGATGGCCCGGGCCTCGCGCGGGCACTCAATGACGCGGGAGTCGCGGCGGTACAAATTGGCGACGTCCTGGCCCGCACCAAACCGCTGATCACGGTCAAACTCTGACCACCGGGCCCGTTCTCTTGTCGGCCTAGCGGGTATCGTTGAGCAGTTCCCAGATTCGCGCCAGATGGTGATCGTCGTGTTCGGCAACAAAATACAAATGATCCACCAGCCGCATCGGCGTCTTCAAACGCGGGTGAGGAATCGAGCTGGCAAATAAGGATGCATCGAGTTCGCCCACGCGCTGCAGCAGCTTCCCTCGGGCGGCGCGGAACTCAGCCAGAATCTCTTCGAGCGGCCGCGCATTGTGGTTTGCTTCGTCGGTCTTGCGATTCCTCAAGTCGGTCGCGGTGAGCTGGTCGCTGGCCGCCACATAATCGCCGACTCGCGCCAGCCACAGCGGTTCGAGGTCGAGCAAGTGACCAGCGTGTTCCTGAGCGGACCACTTTCCTTCCGGCTTCCTGATCAGGTCTTTGTACGGATGTCCGTTCAGCGTCTCCTCAAGTCTGGCCGGAGTACCGCGCAGACGAGCGCACAGGTTCGGATGCAGTTCCACAGGAAACGAGAACTCAAACTTGCGTTCAAACCAGACTGGCACCTGACTCATGGATTCCGCTCGATTAGAAGGGGCAACCTCTAACAGACGAATGATGCGCGGCCGTATCCAAATGACTCACGAATTCCTGTGATCGCAGGCTGGGGTTGGGGCATCTCTTAGAGCTGGGAATCTCTTAGAATGGTCGTGGCAAACATCCTGATTTCGTCTCGGCAAGGAGCCATCATGCAAATTCGTGAGCTTGGACGCAGCGGTCTCAGAGTCTCGGCCCAGGGGCTGGGCTGTATGGGGATGTCGGAATTTTATGGCGGATTGGATGACGTCGAATCGATGGCGACGATTCACCGCGCGCTGGAGCTCGGCATCAACTTTCTCGATACCGCCGATATTTACGGGCCGCACAAAAACGAAGAACTCGTCGGCAGGGCGATCAAAGGCAAGCGGGACCAGATTGTGCTGGCAACGAAGTTTGGCATCGTGCGCGACCCGAAGAACCCAAATGTGCGCGGGGTCAGCGGCAAGCCTGACTATGTGCGGCAATCGTGCGAGGCCAGCCTGCGGCGGCTGGGAGTGGAGACGATTGATCTTTACTATCAGCACCGGGTTGATCCGAACACGCCGATTGAAGAGACGGTGGGCGCGATGGCGGCCCTGGTGAAAGAAGGGAAAGTGCGTTGCCTCGGGCTTTCCGAGGCATCTCCGCAAACGCTGCGGCGCGCGGTGAAAGTGCATCCGATTGCGGCGCTGCAGACGGAGTATTCATTGTGGACGCGTGATCCCGAGGGAGAGATTCTGGCGACGTGCCGCGAGCTGGGGATCGGGTTCGTGGCCTACAGTCCGCTGGGGCGCGGATTTCTGACCGGGCAGTTTCGGCGGTTCGAAGACTTGCCTGCGGACGATTACCGCCGGCTCTCGCCACGGTTTCAGGGCGAGAACCTTCAGAAGAATCTCGACTTGGTGCGGCGGGTGGAGGAGATCGCCAAAGAAAAAGGATGCAGGCCGTCGCAACTCGCGCTGGCGTGGGTTCTGGCGCAAGGCAACGACATTGTTCCGATTCCGGGAACGAAGCGGCGGAAATATTTAGAAGAGAATGTGGCAGCGAGCGGGGTTGAGTTGACCAAAGAAGATTTGCGGCGGATTGAGGAAGTGTTTCCACCGGAGGCAGCCGCGGGGGCAAGGTATCCGCAGCACATGATGATGCTGGTGAATGGGTGAGGGGGAGCAGGGCAAGCTCTAGAGAGTTGCTCTTCCACGACAGCAATTAGTGAGGTGGGGAAAGCAGGTTCCTCGCGGGCTGAAGCCCACTCGGAATGACAAACGGGATAGGCCCTGGCAGCACGGCTGAAAGCCGTGCCCTTCCCAAAGCATTCGCCGAATTGCGCCACACTGACTACTGAATCAGCGTGCCTCCGTTGCCGTTGGGCTCTTCTTCGGGCGCAATGACTACTGCGGCGGCGACGCGGTCGCCGGGCTCCATTTGCAGGAGGCGGACGCCCTGGGCGTTGCGGCCGGATTCGCGGATGGTCTTCGAGTCCATGCGGATGATTTTGCCGTAGTGGCTGATCAGCATGACTTCGGAAGTTTCATCGACCTGCGCGATGCCGACAACCTTGCCGACGCGCTCGGTGGTCTTGACGTTGATCACGCCTTTGCCGCCGCGGTTGGTGAGGCGGTAGGAGTCGGCGGGCGTGCGCTTGCCGAATCCGTTTTCGGTGACGGAAAGAATGAGTGAGCCTTTGACAGCTTGGTCGACGGGCTCCGCAGCCTCAGGGGCTGAAGCGCCTTCTTGCTGATCACTTGTCGCGGGTCGCTCTCCCACAGAACTGCCTGCAGCTTCCGCGGCTTTCGCGGGCGAGTCGCCTGCACCACCTGCTGCCGCTGGCTTCGCCGTGGTCGCCATTCCTACGACGTAATCTTTTTCCTCCAGATCGATGCCCCAGACTCCGTAAGCGGCGCGGCCCATGGGCCGGACGTGGCTTTCATCGAAGCGGACGGCCATGCCTTCGTGGGAAGCAAGAAAGATGATCTGATTGCCGTCGGTGACGCGGCCAGCGACCAGTTCGTCGCCCTGCTCGATACCGATGGCGTTGATGCCATTGGAACGCACGTGCATGAACTCGCGCAATTCGGATTTCTTCACCAGGCCGTTGCGAGTGGCGAAGAAAATGTACTTGTTCTCTTCTTCCAGGTTGCGCACCGCGACCAGCGTCTTCACGGCCTCGCCGGGTTGAAGGCCGACCAGGTTGCCAATATGTTTGCCCTTGCCGGCGGCGCTGACGTCGGGAATCTCATACACTTTGAGCCAGTAAACGCGGCCGTTGTTGGTGAAGATCAGAATGTAGGCGTGGGTGGACGCGAGGAAGAGATGCTCGACGAAATCTTCGTCGCGCGTCTTCATCCCGGTGCGGCCCGTGCCTCCGCGGCGCTGCATGCGATAGGTGGAGATCGGCGTTCGCTTGAGATAGCCGGAGTGGCTGACGGTGACGGCAACCTGCTCGTCGGCGATGAGATCTTCGAGGACGATTTCGGCGGCTTCGTCTTCGATGCGCGTACGGCGCTCGTCGCCATATAACTTCTTAACTTCTTCCAGCTCTTTGATGATGACGCCGCGCAGCTTTTTCTCGGAGGCGAGGATGGATTCGTATTCGGCTATGTTTTCGCGGACGTCCTTCAACTCATTCGAGATTTCATCGATGGAGAGTTTGGTCAGGCGATGCAATTGCAGTTCGAGAATGGCATCCGCCTGCTTCGTGGTGAAGGGCTTTTCGGGATCGAGCCGGGGAGCGCGGCCGGTGGTGTTGATGTCAATCCTCTTGCCGCCAAAGTAGAGCACCAGGTTTTCGCGGGCATCGGCGCGGTTGGCGCTGCCGCGAATGATGGTGATGACGTTATCGAGGTGATCGAGCGCGGTGAGATAGCCTTCGAGAATGTGTTCGCGGTCTTTCGCTTTGGCGAGCAGGTAGGCGGTGCGGCGGCGGACGACGTCAACGCGGTGCTCGATGAAGTATTTGATGGTCTGGATAAGCCCCATTTCCCGGGGCTGTCCGTTGACCACCGCAAGCAGGATCATGGAGAAGCTTTCCTGCATCTGGGTGTGCTTGAAGAGCTGGTTCAGGACGATCTGGGGCTCGGCGCCGCGCTTGAGCTCGACCACGATGCGCATGCCGTCGCGATCGCTTTCGTCGCGTATGTCGGAGATGTCTTCGATGTCCTTATCGTTGACCAGTTGCGCGATCCGCTCGACCAGCTTCGCTTTGTTCACCTGGTAAGGAATCTCGGTAACGATGATGGCCTGGCGCTCCTTGGTGATGTTTTCGATCGCGGCGTTGGCCCGCATCATGAAGCGGCCGCGGCCGGTGCGGTAAGCCTCAAAAATTCCCGCGCGCCCGTGGATGATGCCGGCAGTCGGGAAGTCGGGACCCTGCACGAATTTCAGAATCTCGGCGAGCTGCGCGTTGGGATTGTTGATGACGGTGATGGTGGCGTCAACGATTTCGGTCAGATTGTGCGGCGGAATTTTTGTCGCCATGCCGACAGCGATGCCGTCGGAGCCGTTGATCAGGAGATTGGGAATGCGCGCGGGAAGAACGTCGGGCTCAACCTCGCTGCCGTCGTAGTTGGGATGAAAATCAACGGTTTCCTTGTCGAGATCCTCCAGCAGCGCAGTCGCGACCTGAGCCAGCTTGGCCTCGGTATAACGATCGGCGGCGGGCGGGTCTCCGTCAATGGAGCCGAAGTTGCCCTGACCGAAGATGAGCGGATAGCGCATGGACCAATCCTGCGCGAGGCGAACGAGAGCGTCGTAGACGGCGAGGTTGCCGTGAGGATGGTACTTGCCCATGACTTCGCCAACGATGCGGGCGCATTTGCGCGTGGCGCGGTTGGGCTGCAGGCCCATCTGCTGCATGGTGTAGAGAATGCGGCGATGGACGGGCTTTAATCCGTCGCGCACGTCGGGCAGCGCGCGGCCGATGATCACCGACATGGAGTAGTCGAGATACGACCGCCGCATCTCCTCTTCAATGTTGACGGGTTGAATGTTCAACGCACCGGGGCCGGCACCATCACTGCCGGGCGGAGGAGTGAGAGGAAGTTCGGGATTCTGATCGTCGGGCATGTTCGCTCTTAGCCTTCGGCTGTTAGCTCTTAGCCACAACTCCTGGGTTCAGGATTGACGTTCTTGTCGACCAGCCAAAACTCGTAACTGGTTGTATTTGCAGGATGTTATGCGCCTTGGGAGCTGGTTTAATTATAGCACGGACTGGACTCCGGAGGGACGAGGAAAAGCCCCACTTCTCGCAAAGGACGCGAGAAATGGGACACCCATAGACGCGCTCGGGGCAGCCGGCACAAGATTCCGGCGCTACTGTCCGGCTAGTTCGCTTGCACGGGCGCGGGAAGTTGGAAGATCACGCCGCGATCGTCATTCTGCTTGCGGGTCGCTTCGAGGTCGAGGTCGGCCAGCGCGATTCTGCGGGGACGTCCGGGGGTCAGGTCGAACAGCGTCGCGCCCACGATGGCGTAGTTTCCGACTTCAAGTTTGTGACCATCCTTGAAGACTAGAAGCGTCGGCGCCTGCGGCTCTGGCGGCTGCTCTGGAGTGGGGGAATCGTCGCCGGCTTGCTGAGCGGCGTGGGGATGGGGAACGTTTCGCACGGGAGGCACGTAAGAATCGGCGCCCGATCCGCGGCGGTCAAAAACAGTGGGGCCACCCTGGTAGTTGGGATCGCTGTCATCGTCGGCGTAGTCGTCACCGTCGCCCATGTCTACGACGTAAGGAACGGGGAAAGCGTAGATCGCGGGAGAAGAGTACTCCCCATAGTGATGGCGGCGATGATGCTCGCGGTGGTCACGATCCGCGATCGGGCCGGAAAAAGTGGCGCCGCGGCTATAACCATTAGGCCCTAGCGAAGTGACGCTTGTGCGCGGGGCATTGACGGCTCGGCCACCGAATCCGGGCGAAGTCACGGAAGTAGGCGCGCCGTTGATCTGGGCGGAAGCGCTCGAGACAAGAACTACCGGCAGCGCAAGCAGGCTGAAAAGCGCGACCGAAGCCGGAACTGAACCCCGCACGCCAACATGATACTCCAACGCGGAAGTCATGGCGCACCTCGAAAGAAGAACGTGCGTAGTTCATTAGATTGCAGGGAAGGGTGGCCGGATGCCCCGGGAATAGGTGGGCCGCGCGAATCCGGAGGGCTGGATGTCATTGAAAAGACAAATTCTGAAGTCGCATTGAACCGCAGTACAAGAGTACGCGTTCCCCCAAGGGCTAGGAGGCTGAAAAACTCGCTGTTGCATCTGATTTTGGGTGGCGCAGGCCTTCTAGGCCTGCGACAAAGCTGGCAGAAAGAATTGGCTTTAGCCTCAGAGGTACCTCAGCGGCTGAAGCCGCTACTGAAGACAGGTCCCTTTTCGCAGCGCTGAAGCGCTGCGCCACCCAAAATCAGGTGCAAGGTCGAGTTCTCCAGCAGCCTCCTAAGCCCGCGTCATTGGTGCGACGCCTCAACTTCATGCTCGGGGACAGCGGACTATAATCCTGATTGAAGCGGGACGTTGAAGGCGGAATCAACGCGGTTCGACCCATGAGATCGGCAGTCCGATGTGCGATGCTGGCGCTGGTGCTGGTGATCGTGGCGATGGTGTCGGCGCTGACGGCGATGCGGTTTGCCATTCACGGGCAGGAGGTAGCGGTGCCTCCGCTGGTGGGGTTGGCGCCGGCCGAAGCGGAGCGGGCGGCCGAGCGACTGGGCCTGCAGATGGCGATCGAGCGGCAGTACTACAGCCCGCAGATTCCGGAAGGAAGAATCATGTCACAACTGCCGCTGCCGGGGACGAAGGTGCGGCGCGGCTGGCAGGTGCGCGTGGCGCAGAGTCTGGGGCCGACGCGGGTCGCGATTCCGGATGTGACCGGGGAAAGCGAGCATGCGGCGGAGTTGAACATCCGGCGCCGCGGGCTGGATGTGGCGGCGCTGGCCGAGATGCAGGCTCCGGGAATTCCGGCGGAGCAAGTGATCGCGCAGAGTCCTCCGGCGAACGCGACGCAGGTGCTGGCACCGAAGATCAGCCTGCTGGTGACGGTCGCGGCGCAGCCGCAAACATTCGTGATGCCGAGCTTTGTGGGACAAACTTTGGGCAGCGCGAATCGAACGCTGCTGGATGAAGGCTTCAAGTTGGGGAATGTGAGTGTGGCGCCGCCCGTGGTCCCGGCCGACACAGCGAATCCGTCTGCAAGTGAAGCGGGGGAGGCTCCACCAACTACGTCACCAACAACTACGTTACCGACTACGCCAGCGCAACCTACGCCAGCGAGCATTATTGTGTCGCAGGCGCCCGCGGCGGGGCAGAAGATTGTGGCAGGGGCTACGGTGAGTTTTGAAGTGCGGTAAGAACAGTTCGCCACGGATTTGCATGGATCGACACGGATAGAGCGGGAAGCTTTTCGTCAGATTCTCTCAAGAACCGCGGCGAAGAAGCCGTCGCAGGGATGAATGCCCGGTATGGTACGGAGATAGGGACCGCGCGCAAGCGACGTTGGGTCGGGCCAGGTGAGCTCGCCGGACCCCTGCACGCGGGCAAGCTCGGCGCGGCAGTCGAGCAAACGAAACGAGTTGTTGCCAGCCAATACCTGCTCGAGGATGTCTTCGTTCTCTTCTTTTTCCAGTGAACAGGTGGAGTAGACAAGGCGTCCGCCAGGAGCGACCTGAGCGAGGGCGGAACGGAGAATTGCGCTCTGGCGCGCCTGCAGCTCGGCGAGGTCGGTGGGCCGGAGACGCCACTTGATTTCGGGATTGCGGGCGAGCGTGCCTGTGCCGGAGCAAGGGACGTCGGCGAGAACGCGATGGAAGCGGAGGGACATTGGGAGACTCCGCGCGTCGGCGGCGACTACCCGGATTTGTCCGCCGGAGTGAGACTGGCGCAGCAGCTTGCG
>Ga0187817_10001068_pt1 | contig 12965 bp, 10 predicted proteins | sample NC_wetland_sal_i_17_FD_132431 | JGI IMG/M metagenome (GOLD analysis project Ga0187817, IMG submission 132431) | Wetland sediment microbial communities from Neuse River Estuary, North Carolina, USA - SO4_2 | ecosystem: Environmental > Aquatic > Freshwater > Wetlands > Sediment | place: USA...
CGCCGAATTCCGCGGTTGGGTCTAGGCTGACGACCCGGACCGGAATTTGCGCTCGAACCCGGGTACTTCCGCGTACTGGTCCTTCGGTTGTGGCACCCGAGCTCATAAATATGCTTTCTGTTCAGATTCTACGGCGGGTAGCGCCGCTGAATGGCTGCAGGAAGCGTGGAAAGATGACTGAAGTAACGATAGCCACGTAGGGGGGACGCCTTCGTCCTCCCAGCGGAGTCGCCTGCCCGGGCGGGGGCGTCCGGGCCTACGCAATTCCTGACTTTAACCGAGCTATACCTGTTCTCAGTAACAAGACAGCGTTCCCTCCCTGCGGGCATGACTCAGGGACAAGGAGAACAGAACCAGGCTCAGAGGCAACAGAGTCAGACAGAATAAGGCCAGGATCCCGATTTCGCGGCTAAGGGTGGAAATGCTGGCGCCTTGCAGGAGCGCTGATCGCATGCCGTCCAACGCATGGGTAATGGGAATGAACTCCGAGATCCGGCGGAGCGGTTTCGGCAGGGTCGTTACCGGAAACAAGGTTCCCGTCATCAACCACGCAATGGATCCCATCAGCCAGAGGATGGCTGAGCCTTTCTGCATGGCAAGTTGCAGTGCGGCCGCCATCATCCCGATCGCAATCGCGATCATAAGAGACAAAACAAAGATTGCGAAGGCACCCGCCATGGAGGGAGCCGGCAGCGAACCGCGGAAGATCATGATCCCTGCAGCCAGGTAGAGCACAAACTGCGAGGCCTGCCGGGAAAAAGCTGACATCGCACTGAGCAGAACCATCACCGGTGGCGGCGTAGCAGTCGTCATGAGAACTTCGAGCGTCCCGGTCTGTTGAGCTTCCTGCACCGTGTCAAGAAAGGAATGAATGCCCATGATCAGGAAGGTATAAAATCCGGTCCCCACAACTAGGAAGGGAAAATAGTCCAGGCCATCCGGGCGGAATCCGGGACCAATCGCCCGCGCAAGATAATAAAAAGCCGCGAGCTCAGCCACGGCGCCGGCAGCGGTGAGCAGAAATCCGGATCGATACCGCACAGCGGTGAGAAGATCGCGGCGGCAAATTGCGACCGTCTTGTCGGCGAGACCAGAGATGTTCATTGCAGGCTCTCGATAAGGCTCTCCGAGTTGTACTCCTCGCCCGCCTCTCCGGTGCTCTGGGAGTAGAACGACCGAAGGTCTGCGGGCGCAACTCGGCCGAGTTGGCGATAACCGGCGAGTTGGCCGCGATGGAGCACAACGACGCGATCCCCTACCGCTGCGGCTTCCTCGAAATTGTGCGTAGCCATCACGATGGCGGTTCCACTTTCCGCCAGCTTTCGGACGAGACACCAGAAATCCTCTCTGGTTCCAGAATCAAGGCTGCGTGTGGGTTCATCGAGCAAGAGGACGGAGGGCTGCTTGATAACCGCTCGCGCGATGGCCAGCCTCTGATACATGCCGCTTGAGAACTTGCGCACCAGAGTGTCGGTGGTAGCTTGAAGTCCGGTGTGCGCCAGTGTGGTCTCAATTCGCAGTTTTCGACATTTGCGTGGTACATCCTCCAGGGCTGCGAAGAAGTCCAGATTCTCCTGGGCAGTAAGACGGGGGAAGAATGAGCGTTCGTTGGCCATCGCGAACCCCACACAGCTTCGCACGCGCTGCGGCGCAACCTGGGTGTCGGCCCCTTGCACCAGCACGCGGCCTGAATCCGGTAGTAGCGTGGTCGAGATCAGCTTGAGCAATGTGGTCTTGCCGCTGCCGTTGGGGCCAAGGAGCGCGAGAATCGAACCTGCGGGAACACGCAGTGAAACCTGATCCAGCGCGACAGTAGTTCCGCCTTGCTCCCTCCCCAGCCAATTGAACAGGGCTGGACGGTGGTGGAAGACCTTACTCACGGACTGGAGAATGATGCTGTCCATCAGGCTGCCCGGTGTCAAAGTGTGCACGCTTCCCGCGATCTCGAACCTCAAACCGCTAAGTCTCTGCCATTATAGGTTTGGTCGGGGGGCTTGCCCGCTGACTGGTTGTGTTCCCTGGCGCAGAGTTCGATCGGGATATGTCAGCCGCGCTCGAGTTACGATTTCCTCTAAACCCGGGACCTGGGCCTGCTCGATTTGGGGCAGCGCCCGAATTTGACTTGTTGCTCGCCTGTTGTGCACAGAGTTTGAACGACGGGCAGGATGATCGAGTTCAGCAGATTCTCGCGCAGGGATCGTTTGATTGGGGGCGGTTCGGCGCGCTGCTCGACCACCACCGGGTTGTGACGCAGGTTTATCAATCCCTCTCGCGTTTCCCGTACTGGGTCCCGACCGAAGAACTTGAACGGCTTCGCGCCGTCTGCAACGAAAATGCGCGCAAGGCCTTGTGGTTTACTGGCGAACTGGTGCGCATTCTGGGCTACCTCGAGACCCAGGGGATCGCAGCCCTAGCGTACAAAGGGCCGGCCCTGGCACAACGCGTTTACGGTAATGTGACGGCACGTCAGTTCTGCGATCTCGACATTCTGCTCTCTCCAGAGGACGTGCCACGGGCCAAGCTTGCGTTGGCTGAGATGGGATATAAACCGAAGAGTGAGCTGACCCCGCTCGCGGAGCGGGCCTACATCGCCTCCGGATATGAGCATTCCTTTGACGGCGCACATGGCCCAAATCTGCTCGAGTTACAGTGGCGGATTCTGCCACGCTTTTATGCCGTGGATTTCGAGACAAAAGGTCTCTTTGCCAGATCCGAGCAGACGGTTCTAGTTGGCCGGAGGGTCGCCACACCTTGTGCCGACGATCTCATGCTTGCACTCTGCGTGCACGCCGCCAAGCACGTTTGGGTGCAACTGTCATGGCTGTGCGATATAGCTCAGCTCGCGAAGAGCCCGCTCGATTGGGAGGCCATCTGGCGCAGCGCCGGTCAACTTGGAATTCGGAGGATCATCGCCGTAAATTTTCTTCTTGCGCACGAGTTGTTCGGCTCGCCGCTACCGATTGACGTCCGGAGATGGATAGAGATAGACCCGGCTGTTCGGTTGCTGGCGGAAGAGATTCTGCCGATCGTCAGCTCCGTCTCGCACTATGACACTGAGTCGATTGCTTATTTTCGCTTGATGACGCGGCTCAGAGAGCGGTGGCAGGATCGCGTCCGCTTCCTGAGCCGGCTGGTGTTCACGCCTAGTGTCGGCGAGTGGCAGTCAATCCGGATTCCCGAACCGCTCTTTCCGCTTTACCACGTAGTGCGCCTGGGCCGCCTGGCAAAGAGGTTCGTGACTTAGAACTCGTCTAAGGCTGGGCTCCATACACGGTCTTGCCGCCGACAATCGTCCATAAGACCTTCGTATCGCGAGCCTCTTCGGCGGTCACCGTCAACACGTCCCGATCCAGCAGGGCGAAATCAGCCTGCTTTCCCGGAGCGATGGATCCGATCCTGCTCTGCTGGTCCAACGCCCGAGCAGCATTGCGCGTGTAGGCATAGAGCATCGCTTCCCGCGGGACGCGTTGGCTTGCGTCCAGAACTCCGGCCGGCCCTTTACGAGTTTCGGCCTGATAAATCGCCGCGAAGACGTTGGCCGTCGAAACTGGCCAGTCGCTCGCGCCGGCGATGATACCGCCTTCATCGAGTACCGAGCGCGCGGGATATTGCCACACATACAGTGCGGGGTCGATATGCGGTTTCACCAGTTCGATCGTATCGGTTCCCGCACTCGCCCAGTAAAGTTGGAACGATGCGATCACGCCGAGTTCGCGAAAGCGAGGAATGTCTTCGGGCCTGATGAACTGCAGATGCGTAATGGTGTGCGGCAAGCCGGAGTTTCCGTTCGCTTTCCGGGCTGCTTCGATGCCATTCAGCGCCTCCGTAACCGCCTGGTCGCCGATCGCATGAACATGCACAATCATTCCCTGCTTGTCCGCGGAGATCGCGATCTTCGCAAACTCCGCCGGATCGAACAGCAACTCGCCGTTTTTTCCGCTGGTCCGATACGGCTTGGAGAGAACCGCCGTTTGCGAGGGATATTCCACCACGCCGTCAGCGAACACCTTGATGCCGGCGACCTTCACGTCGGGCACATGCTTGAAGTCTTCGCGAAACTTCAACGCCGTCGCCAACTGCTGCTCCGGATGCCCCTTCTTGAACTCGATCACTGGCAGCGCCACAACATGCGATTTCAGCTCCCCACTTTGAGCCAATTCTCGATAGCTCTCCAGGATCGCTTCGCTGGCCGCCGGGTCCAGCCACGCCGTGATTCCGAGGGAATGCATGTGCTCGACCGCCGCGCGTCCGGCCGCGAGCATCCGCTCCTTGCTGGGCTTCGGAATCACGGCATCCACCTTGTCCACTCCTGCATCCACTAGGAACCCGTTCGGCTCAAGGTCGGGTCCAAAGCCGTAGTATCCCCGGCCCACCGCATCCAATCCGCTGATCAGCTGCTTATTGATTCCCGCACGCTTAAGCAGCGCTTGGTTGGCCCAGGCAGTATGACCGTCCATGCCTTCGAGCAGAACCGTCTGACTCGCGTAGGGTCCGGCGTTGAAGCGCGCGTTCAGTTCATGGGTCTTCGACCAGAATGCGAGCGGGATCCCGCTCACGGTAAGAGTGTCGCCTTGCATGCCGCGGCCGCTTTTCTTCGCGTCGGCAGCAAACGCAACCAACTCATCGACCGAACTCACGTCCTCGCCGATCTCAGCCGAAATCAAAGAGAGCCCTCCGTCCACCGCGTGACAATGGCTGTCGATCAGCCCTGGCATTAACAGATTGCCCTTGAGGTCAATCGCCTCCGCGCCCGTGGCCACCGCCTTGGTCACTTCTCCCCGAGTGCCGACAGCTACAATCTTGTCGCCGCGGATGGCCACTGCCTCCGCGTAGGGATGCTCAGGTTCCCCGGTGAATACCTTGCCGTTGTAGAGCACCCACTCGTCCGCCGCTCTCGCGAACGGAACGCCTCCAAGACAGGCACCCAGCAACAGCGCAAATACCCAGTTCGCTCTCGACATTGACATTACCCTCGGTTCGGAAATTGATTGGATCTGACCGGCGGTGACAGAGCATTGCCGGCAGAAGAGTTAGACGATATCACAGGGATGGATTGTGCAACCCACAGAGGCGCGGATGGGTTGCTGATGGAGGAGGCGCTTACACAACCCAGTTCTCCGAACATGAAACAGCTCGTAGGTCAGGTGCGCTGTGCGTTTCTCCGTGCCATCTTGAGGCCGGTGGCAAGGCCTCTCTGAACTGCCTTCCTGTAGCCCGCCCTGTCCATCGATCCCATGACCGCTGCCGCGATGCCGCCCGGAGTGGCAGCTTCGTCGAGCAAGGCGCCCAGCGAGATGTCACCATCGCGCCAGGCAATGATGGCGTCGCCAAGGGCGTGAGCGGCTGCCTCCAAGGCCGTCTTGCGATCCAATCCCAATCTGTGCGCTGCACCGACCAGCGCCGCAAGCGCGTGGTATCCGTGACTGCATGAATAAGCGGCGGTGAATGCGTCGAACTTGCGGTCGGGAATTTCGAGAACCGGTCCAACTTTCGCGAACAGATTCGCGACCTCGCGTCGTGCCGCCGGGGGAAAGCCCGGGTCGAAGGTTAGGGCGGTCAAACCACATCCGCTGCGGCACACTGGGCTGGGCATGGCACGGGCCCATCGAACGGGAGGTCCGAATCGCGCCCGCAGCTTGAAAAGAGGCACACCGGCTGCAAGACTCACAGCGCTGATTGGGCGATTGACCTCCCCGATTTCTCGCAGAAGATCGCCAACCGACGCTGGGCGAACCGCAATGATGAGAAGTTTCGCTTGCTCGACGGCCCGATGCAGATTGCGTTCGGTCGCGACACCGTAGAGTTTCTTCAGCCGCCGCAGTTTTTCGGGGTGGTGGTCGTGGACAAGAATCGGACGATCGTACTTTGCCAGCCTCAATCCGGCCAGCAGTGCGCCGGTGATCCGGCCTCCTCCGAGGAAGACCGTGGCCTTCATGCCAATTCCGCGCAGGCCTGATCAGCCGCCTCGATCAGTTGTCGGATGTCCGCCTCGGTGTGCGCCGTGGAGATGATCCAGTGCAGCCCGTTGGAAGGCGTCATGTAGATGCCATGCTCCAGCAAGGAGTGTACGAAACGAGAGTAGCGGGCGGCGTCCACGTAGGTGCAGTAATCGCGGTAATCGTGGATGGCTTCACGATCGGTGAAATAAATCTGGAACATGGGACCGAATCCCTGCACAATGGCCTTTACCTTGCGCCGGCGAAATACGTCGCGCAGGCCCTCGATGGCAGCGTCCCCGACGGCGTGGAGCTTGCGATAGGCGTGCTTGGCCGATAGCAAGTCCAGATTCGCCGCCACCACCTTCATCGTCAAGCGATGTCCGTTGAAGGTTCCGTAGTGCAATACCATCTTCTCGCCCCATCGCATACGCTCGAGAATCGAGCGCGGCCCGGCCACCGCGCCCACGGGGAAGCCAGCCCCCAGCGCTTTACCGAATGTGCTGATGTCAGGCTGGATTCCGTAGAATTCCTGGCATCCGCCTGGCGCGTAGCGAAAACCGGTGACGACTTCATCGAGGATGAGCAGCGCACCATATTCGCGAGTGAGTTCGCGAAGACGCTGGAGGTAGCCTTCGCGCGGCGGTATGCAACCCATGTTTGCCATGATTGGCTCGGTGATCACGGCAGCAAGTTCACGACCGTGCAGCCGCATGACACGCTGCAGCGCCGCAACATCATTCCACGGAGCAAGTACGACGTCATCGAAGACTGATGATGGAATGCCCTCCGAATCCGGGATGCGAGCGGGATTGTCGGGTGTGCCCAACTGTTCAGGAGGATGGCCGTGAGCGCCCAAAAGATAAGGATCGTACCAGCCGTGGTAGTGGCCTTCGAACTTCAGAAACTTGGTGCGTCCGGTGTGGGCGCGTGCCAGTCGCAGCGCCAGCATGGTGGCTTCGCTGCCCGTGTTCGCAAACCGGACAACCTCAGCGGACGGAACCATACGCCGGAAGCGCTCCGCGGCCTCGATCTCGGCGGAAGTGGCAGCGGCAAAGTGGGACCCCTGGGACATGGCCTCGGTCACGACGGAAACTAACCTGGGATGAGCATGGCCGTGGATGAGCGCGCCGAACGACATCATGAAATCGATGGATTCATTTCCATCGGCATCCCACACGTGCGAGCCCTGGCCGCGTTCCAGCAGGATCGGACCTCCGCCATACACAGCCGCACCGCGGGAAGGCGAGTTCACACCTTCGATGAGAGACTGCTGGGCACGCTCAAATAACTTCTGCGAGCGGGAGCGGTTAAGGGTCGTGCGCTGGTGCATAGGTCAGTCCGCCGTGCCGCCGCCGTCCACCACCAGGGCCGCGCCGGTCATGAAGGAAGAATCGTCGGAGGCCAGAAACAAGACAGCTTTTGCGATTTCGTCTGGCGTGCCGATCCGTCCCATGGGACGATTGTTGCAGCCCGCCAGGTAGTCCTGCCACTTCATTCCTCTCAGACGCGCATCCTCGGGCAGCATCGGAGTGTCAACATCGCCGGGGCAGACGCAGTTCACACGAATTCCCTGGCGGCCGTGATCGATGGCCATGGCTTTGGTGAGCAGAACAACGCCGCCCTTCGAGGCACAATAGGCAACGGCCGAGTCGCCTCCCACGATTCCCCATCCCGAGCTGTTATTAATGATGACGCCGGATCCCTGCCGGATCATGTGCGGCAGGGCAAATTTCGACATCAGGAACGTGCCTTTCAGGTTGATATCGATCTGCAAGTCCCATTCTTCCTCGGTGCAATCCAGCGTCGTATGCGCATAGAAAACACCGGCGTTGTTAAACAGGATGTCGAGCTTGCCGAATGCACCGACGGATTCTTCCACGGCGCGTCGGCAGTCGTCGGCTTTGCGGACGTCGGTACGGATGAAGATGGCTTTGCCGCCGTCTTGCACGATTCTTTGACGCACTGCTTGACCACGCTCCTCACTCCGACCGGTGAGCGCGACACTGGCGCCTTCCTTGGCGAAGAGCATGGCCGTGGCCTCGCCGATGCCGGAGGTCCCGCCGGTGATGAGAGCGACTTTGTTTTGCAAGCGCATAAACAATTTTGCAGGCCGAGGCTTCGCTCGGACGGGCGGGTAAGGGCAGCCGCCCCTACCTGACTCTCAGAGAATTCACGATCCTGCCAAGCCTCCGCCATCCACGACCAGCGCAGTGCCCGTAACGAACGACGAAGCATCACTCGCCAGGTACAGCGCCGCCTGCGCAATTTCCGCCGGTGTGCCGACCCGACCCAGCGGGCGACGCGCGGAGTCTGCGAGAAACCGATCTTCCGGCTCTCCGAGTTGCCGGGCTTCGTTCCGCAGCATGTTGGTGTCCGTGTCGCCGGGACAGAGGCAGTTGACCTGGATCTTCTGTCGCCCGTGATCGATGGCCATGGCCTTGGTCAGAAGTACAACCGCGCCCTTCGACGCGCAATACACGACCGCACGCGGGCCGCCGACCAGACCCCAGCCAGATGCCATGTTGATGATCGAACCGCCGCCTGCATTGATCATGATCGGAATGACCAGACGCGACAGCAAGAAGATCGATTTTACGTTGACCGCCATTACGCGGTCCCAGTCTTGTTCGCTAAGTTCAAGCACGGAAGCACGGCGAATGATTCCGGCGTTGTTCAATAGAATGTCAATCCTGCCGAATTCGCCGACCGTGCGCCTGACCAGGCTTTGACAATCGCTGGCCCTGGTCACGTCGGTGCGTGAAAAAATGGCTCGACCACCGTCGCGGACGATGTCCTGCGCCACGGCCTCTCCAGCTTCTTCGTTCAAGTCAGCGATTGCGACTGCCGCACCTTCTCGAGCAAACAGCACCGCGGTCGCGCGGCCAATGCCGGAAGCAGCGCCGGTGATAAGAGCAACTTTGCCGGACAGCATGGCTTTGCCAGAGTCAGTCAGCATGTGAGGTCAGCACGGGCGAGACGCCCGCGCCTACATCGCAGAATCCTAGGCACCATTCACCGGCTGGCTAAACCGCCCGCCGTTTCCGCGCCGTCAATCGTGTAAACCTGGCCGGTCATATAAGCCGCGTCGTCCGAGGCCAGAAAAGCAAACAACGCCGCGATCTCCTCCGGCTTGGCGTGCCGGTGCAACGGAACCTTGCGGTTCACTTCCTCGAGCATCGCGTCGGTGTATTCGGCGCGCTGCATGGGCGTGAGCACATATCCGGGCGCGACCGCGCAGACCCGCACCTTGGGAGCAAGTTCCAGCGCCATGGTCTTCGTAAGCTCAATGACGCCCGCCTTGGTTGCGTTGTAGTCGGCGTAGTACGGCTGGCCCACGATGCCGTTGGTAGAGGCCGTCTGCAGAATGACTCCACTGCCCTGCTCCCACATCTGCTTTGCCGCGGTCTGGGCCATGTAGAAAACACCGGTCAGATTTACAGCGATGACTTTGTCCCATTCTTCTGGCGTGATCGCGAGAAAATTGTGGCGGATGCTGATGCCGGCGTTGTTGATCAGCACATCGACGCCACCCATGAGCCGGATCGTCTCGGCAAATGCGGCTTGCACCTGGCGAAGATCGGAGACATCGGCAGCCACTGTTCCCGATAACCCCGGCAACTGTTTCTGAATTTGCTCCCGACCTTTGGCATCGCGATCCAGAATGCATACCGCCGATCCTTCCTCCAGAAAGCGCGCCGCCGTGGCTGCGCCGATTCCACTGGCTCCGCCGGTGATCAGGACACGTTTCCCTTTGAGACCGCGCATGAGTGTTTCCCTGTGCAGCGAGCGTTGTACTGAGGCTTCAGGATAGAACGGCAGGGGCGGAAATGACCAGTTAGAACGGTTTGCCGCGAAAGAGCCAGATTAGTTCGATCACCAGAATGATGACCACCGTCAGTTCGAGGAAAAACGCCCGGCTCTGGTTGAACTGGTCGACCATGAAGCGATAAAGCTGCTCGGCCGTCTGTACTTTTTGCGTGACCAGGTCTTTGTAATCGGGCACGCCGATTTTCAAGGCCGCCAGCTTGTACAGGCGCGCGGAGAACATGTCACTAAGGAACTTGATGGCGTTATCGGCGTGCTCGGTGAGTTCGTTGACGTCGAGCAGTACAGTGTGCAGCTTGGTGGCGGCCCGCGCCAATCGCCAGCGGGCCAGGATGCCGGTTCCCTTGTCCAGCGAGGCGTATACGCTTTCCAGTTCTCGGGTCAGCAACTCATCGTAATGACGGAACTCCAGAAGCTGCGAGTTGGCATACTCCAGCAGCTGGATGGCAGTATCGGCACCAGCCTCGCTGTCATAGAGAAAAGCTGCGTTCCAGCCAATGACAGCCAGGTCATTGGGGTAATAGGAAATGCGCGACTGCAGGATCTCGTTGCGCTCACCTTCGGAGAGCTGGGCTGTCTCGCCGCGGACGATTTGGGCAATGCTCGCGCCGTGGGACTGGCACAGCTCGCCGGCGGAGGGTGATCCGGCGATTTCACGCACATGAAAGATGAAATAGTCCTCGCTCAACCATTCCTTATAGGGCTTGACCAGGGCAGGGGCGGCGCGTTCGAGCTGCTTGTGGGCGATCCGCGAGGCCTGCCCCGAGAAATCAACGTCCCATACCCAGCGGCTGCCCAGGCGCACGAGTGTGTCCCAGTCGCCGGAGAACGGCAGTTGGAAGATCACGCTTAGCACGCCATAGTCGTAATACTTGATCTGGCCTTCCAGGCGCTCCCCGGTCTCCAACACCAGGGTTTCGATTGGCTCAACCACCGGAGGGCGCTGGTAGCGGACATATCCCGGAGCGGCGTGCTTGAGACTAGGCTGCTCGAGCGTGCGCGCACTGAGTATCTGGCGGAGCTGATCAAGGCGGATCTCTTCGCAGACATCGAATTGAATTAAGACTAGGATGGAGCCTTGCAGGGACACATCCACCGCCGGCGCCAGTTTGATGTGGCCGGGGCTTGCGGTTACGGTAAGTGAACCTTCACTGTCCCAGACCATAAGTACAACCCGCAGGCTGGAGCTGCAGAGGTACAGCCCCTCTATTCTCCCAGAATCCGGACGGTCTGGCGAGGATGGGAAGTAGCCATTTAGAATCAATAGATTAGAGCCTTAACGACGGCGGCTCAGCGCCCAAAGCATGGCTGCCCCAGCCACGACCCCGCCGATCCCCAGCGCGGCATTTTTCATCGACCGCTGCACTTCGGCCTGTCTCTGCCGGACCCGGGGCCGCTCCGGATAAGGTCCGGCTGGCTCTTCGCGCAGTGCCATCTGGATCACGTCCGCCAGGTGCAGGGCCTGACGATCGGTACACTGCGCGATCTGCTCGCGGCAACTGAACCCGTCGGCAATGATGATGCAGTCGGGAGACGCCTCACGCACTGCTGGGAGTAATTCCAGCTCACCAATCGCCGCAGAGATCTCATGTTTGTCCCGCTCGAAGCCGAAGGCTCCGGCCATGCCACAACAACCCGGCGCTGGAGCCTGAAAATCGATTCCCATCCTCCTGAGTACGGCTTCTTCGTCGGTCATCCTCATGATCGACTTGTGATGACAATGGCCGTGGACGAGGGCATGGCGGGACAGTTTCGGCAAGGCGAAGTGCTTCGCTTTCCTCTCCAGAAACTCGCTCAGCAAGAATGTTTGCTGTGCCAGCCTTTTCGCCCGCTCATCATGGGGAAAGAGGTTCAGCGATTCATCGCGAAATACGGAAGCGCAACTGGGTTCAAGGACGACCAGAGGAATCTCCTGGCCAATCTCGGGTTCCAGAACATCGAGTATTTCGAGTAGCAAGCTCTTGGCACGATCGAGCATCCCCCAGTCGTAGAGTGGACGTCCGCAACAGAGGCTCGCGGCTGGCAGAAAAACCTGGAACCCGGCAGTCTCCAAAACCTCGACGGCAGCCTTTGCCGTACCCGGCAGAAAATGGTCGTTAAAAGTATCGGGCCATAGCAAGACGGGTGGGCCGTCCACCTTCGGCACACGCCTGCCGCGAAACCAACTGCGAAAGGTTTGCGGGGCAAAGGCGGGAATGTCGCGGGCCTGTGGAATGCCCGCCACCAGCTTAGCGATGTCACGCAGAAACGGAAGCTGAGTGGTCAAGTTGACCAGCCCCGGCGCGCTGGAGACGAGACGAGCCCAGATGTCGACGTTGCCAAATTGATAGGCCCCGAGCGGCCGCAGACGTCCGTCATAGTAGTGAGACAGAAACTCCGCTTTGTACGTGGCCACGTCCACGCCGACCGGGCAATCGCTCTTGCAGCCTTTGCAGGCGAGGCACAGATCGAGCGAGTCTTTTACGTGCTCATCCCGCCAACCGTCCCGGATGACTTCCCCCTTCGTCATCTCCCAAAGCAGATGAGCGCGGCCGCGTGTGGAATGTTCCTCCTCGCCGGTGACGCGGAAGCTGGGGCACATCACGCCGCCTTCGTCACGGCGGCACTTGCCCACTCCCACGCAACGCAGCGTGGCGTTAGCCAGACTGCCTTGATCTGCTGGAAACTGAAAATGAGTCTGCGGCTCCCACGGCTTGTACCCAGCTCCAAGCCGCAGGTTCTCATCGATCCGGTACGGCTCGACGACCTTGCCTGGGCTCATCTTCCAGTCCGGGTCCCAAAGTGCTTTGAATTCGCGAAATGCCTGCACCAGTTCCGGGCCGAACATCTTGGGCAGCAACTCTGCGCGCGACTGCCCGTCGCCGTGCTCGCCCGAAAGCGATCCGCCGTAGCTGACGACCAGAGCCGCGGCTTCTTCCACAAACTTGCGGAAATTGGCGATTCCCGGCTGCGATTGCAGGTCGAAGTTGATCCGCATATGGACGCAGCCGTGCCCGAAATGTCCGTAGAGCGCGCTGCGATATCCGTACCCTGCCATCAGCTGGTGCAGCTCGCGGAGGTAGTTGCCGAGTTTGTCGGGACTAACGGCGGAGTCCTCCCATCCTTCCCACTCCAGCAGCTCACCGGGAACGTGGGAAGTAGCACCAAGCGCTGACTCCCGCACCTCCCACACTTTTCGGGATTGTTGTTTGTCGGTGAAGA
>Ga0187817_10001070_pt1 | contig 12957 bp, 9 predicted proteins | sample NC_wetland_sal_i_17_FD_132431 | JGI IMG/M metagenome (GOLD analysis project Ga0187817, IMG submission 132431) | Wetland sediment microbial communities from Neuse River Estuary, North Carolina, USA - SO4_2 | ecosystem: Environmental > Aquatic > Freshwater > Wetlands > Sediment | place: USA: North...
AGAAAATGGCTTTGGAGCTGTTCAAGCCGTTCATCTATCACCGGCTGGAGCAGACCGGCCACTGCACCACGATTAAGCAAGCCAAGGAGATGGTGGAACAGCAGGAATCGATCGTATGGGACATTCTGGAAGAGGTCATCAAAGACCATCCCGTGCTTCTGAATCGTGCTCCCACCTTACACCGTCTGGGCATTCAGGCGTTTGAGCCGGTGCTGGTGGAAGGCAAGGCCATCAAGATCCATCCACTGGTGTGCACGGCGTTCAACGCCGATTTCGACGGCGACCAGATGGCAGTGCATATTCCGCTGTCTCCGGAAGCACAGGTCGAGGCCAGCGTGCTGATGCTGTCTTCGCACAACATCCTGTCGCCGGCGTCAGGCCATCCGATTACAGTGCCCACGCAGGACATGGTTCTGGGTCTGTATTACCTGACCAAGGGCAAGCCCGGCGCCAAGGGCGAAGGACGCGCTTTCGCGAACATTGATGAAGTGCTGCTGGCGCTGGAAGCAGGAGAAGTGGAGACGCTTTCACCCATCCGCTTGCGTTACACCGGCGAGGTGATTGACTTGACAAGCGCGTACGACGATCAGGACATTACCCACACCGATCCGGTGCAGTATGAGCGCAGTTTCCTGAACACGACGGTAGGCCGCGCCATTCTGAACGATCACCTTCCTGAAGGCATGCCGTTCATTAACGGCCTGCTGAAGAAGAAAGGCATCGGGGCCCTGGTCAGCTACACCTACCTGAGGTTCGGGTTGGAGACCACGGTCAAGATGTTGGATGAGGTGAAGGAGCTCGGGTTCCGGTTTGCCACCCGCGCCGGTCTATCCATCGGTATTGACGACATGGTCATCCCGGACAACAAGAAAGTTCTGGTGCGGGACGCGGAAAAGCAGGGCATCGGCGTTCAGCAGCAGTATCTGGACGGAGCCATTACCAACGGCGAGCGCTACAACAAAGTCATCGAAATCTGGTCGGCCATCACGGAGAAGGTTGCCGATGAAATGTTTGGCCAGATGCAGCAGCGCGACAAAGAAGGTTTCATCAACCCGATTTACGTCATGGCCGACTCCGGCGCTCGCGGATCGAAACAGCAGATTCGCCAGCTCTCCGGGATGCGCGGATTGATGGCCAAGCCTTCGGGCGAGATCATCGAGACTCCGATCACAGCCAACTTCCGTGAAGGGTTGACCGTGCTGGAGTACTTCATCTCGACCCACGGCGCGCGTAAAGGTCTGGCTGATACGGCTCTCAAGACGGCTGACTCAGGGTATCTGACTCGCCGTCTGGTTGACGTGGCGCAAGACGTCATCATCAGCGAATACGACTGCGGAACCGTGGATGGCATCTACGTCGCCGGGATCGTGGAAGCCGGTGAAGTGATCGAGCCCCTGCGCGACCGCATTGTGGGCCGTGTGTCGCTCGAGAAGCTCAAGGATTACGACGGCAACGTGGTGGTGGACATCAATCAGGAGATCACGGAAGAACTCGCCGGGACGATTCAGGCCGCCGGTATTGAGCGGGTGAAAATCCGCTCGGTGCTGACCTGCGAATCGAAACGCGGGGTGTGCGTGATGTGCTATGGCCGCAATCTGGCGTCCGGACGCCTGGTCGAACTAGGCGAAGCTACTGGCGTGATCGCGGCGCAGTCCATCGGCGAGCCGGGAACCCAGCTCACCATGCGTACCTTCCACATCGGCGGCACGGCGTCACGAGTCTCGGAGCAGTCACGCCTCGAAGCGAAGAGCAATGGCACGGTTCGCTTCATCGGTCTGCAAACGGTGAAATCGAAATCGGGCGATCTGGTGGTGATGAACCGTCAAGGCTCAATTGCGGTGGTGGACGACAAAAACCGCGAGCGCGAACGGTACTCCGTGGTTTACGGCGCCAAATTGAAAGTCACCGAAGGCGATCAGGTGCAGCTCGGGCAGGTCATGGTGGAGTGGGATCCGTACACCTTCTCGATTCTGACCGAAATCGGCGGCACGGTGCAGTTCAAAGACCTGCAGGAAGGGGTCACGCTGCACGAGGAAGTGGACGAAGTGACCGGATTGTCGCGTCACGTCGTGGCCGATTCGCCCGACGAGAAGCGGCAGCCGGCCATCGTGATCAAGGGCAAGGCCAGCAAGCGTTATCTCATGCCCTCTCGTTCCCACCTCATGGTGCAGGACGGCGACACCGCTCATCCGGGCGACGTGCTGGCCAAGATCCCGCGCGAAACCACCAAGACAAAAGACATCACCGGTGGTCTGCCGCGCGTGGTCGAGCTGTTCGAAGCTCGCAAGCCGCACGACACCGCGGTCATCAGCGAAATAGATGGCACGGTGAAGTTCGGCGAAGTGGCGAAGGGCCAGCGCAAAATGTACGTGGTGGCCGACAACGGCACAGAGAAGGAATACTCAGTGCCGCGCGGCGTCCACATCAACGTGCAGGAAGGCGAACGCGTCAAAGCGGGCGAACCGCTGATGGATGGGCCGCTTGACCCGCATGACATCCTGGCCGTACTCGGCGAAAAGGAGCTTCAGGCGTACCTGGTGAACGAAATCCAGGAAGTCTATCGTCTGCAGGGCGTCAACATCAGCGACAAGCACATCGAGGTGATCGTTCGCCAGATGATTCGCTGGCGCAAGGTGGAAGACGTCGGCGACACCAAGTTCCTGCTGGAAGAGCAGGTGGACAAGTTCCACTTTGCGGAGGAAAACGAGCGGGTGATTGCGGAGGGCGGACGTCCGGCGACCGGCCGGCCGCTGCTGCTCGGCATCACCAAGGCTTCGCTCTCGACCGACTCGTTCATCTCCGCGGCATTGTTCCAGGAGACCACGCGCGTGCTCACTGAGGCTTCGATTAACGGCAAGGTGGACCACCTGCGCGGACTCAAGGAGAACGTAATCGTCGGACGGCTGATCCCGGCCGGCACCGGCATGGAGTACTACCGCAACGTGCGGCTCTCGCCCGAAATGGAAGAGGCCGCGGCGAAAGTGCAAGAGGAGGTTTCTGCCGCGTACGAGGAAGCCTAGCGCGCGCTCGAGTTGATGCGTCACGAAGGCGAAACCGAAGAACTGACGGCAGAGTAATCCGGCTGGAGCGAAAGGGCGGCGCCATCCGCCCTTTTCGTTACGGCCAGTTTGTTCTTTAGCTCCCTATGCACGCAAACCCACAGCAATTACCGGATCTGGACAGTGGCGAGATTTCCTCGTTGCATCCGGTCGAACGGCGCAATAAGCTGACCCCATTGATCCTGCGTTTTCTCAGGCTGTTGCGGCTGGCGTTTTGGCGCGCGTTCGTGCACGACGCGTTCGCCATCGCCAAGGCGTCTGCCTATTCCTCCATTCTTACTTTTTTCCCTGGGCTGCTGGTGCTGGGTTCGGCTTTGGCCACGTCGCGGCGTACCGAAGTGTACCTGCGGGAAATCTCCGATGCATTGGGCAGGATCCTGCCTGCGGGAAGCGCCACCGCGCTCGCGTACCTGAAAAGCACATCGCTACAGCATTCGACTGGGGTGCTGGTCACCGCGTCTCTCATCACCCTGTGGACTGCTTCCGGGGTCATGATTTCCTGGATGGAAGGGTTCCGGAACGCCTACGAGCTGCCGAAGATCTGGGGACTGGTGAAAGAACGCCTGATTGCATTTTCGCTGGTGATTCTGGCGGGCATCCCGCTCACTTTTGCCACCATGCTGGTGGCATTTGGCAGCCGGATCGAAACCCGCATCCTGTTCGAGATCGGCCACGAGTTCGGTCCGCTTATTCTGCTGATGTGGACGGCGATGCGCTGGCTCATCGCCACGCTCACCAGCATCGCCGTGATTGCTTTGATCTTTCACAATGCCGTGCCGCGCACGCAGCCCTGGCACAGCGTTTTGCCGGGCGCCGCTCTGGCCACCGGCATGTGGTTTGCGGTGACCATGCTGTTCGGCTGGTACCTGCAAAATTACGCCGATTACAGCATTCTCTACGGGTCGCTCGGCGTGAGCGTCGCGCTGCTGGTGTGGATGTACATGGTCTCGCTGGTAGTTCTTGTGGGCGCCGAGTTCAATGCCATGCTGTTCCCACGGGCCACGCTGGGACGGGAACTGCGGGAGATGGCGGCGGTGAAGGACGGCCGGTAGTCAAGCGTACCCGCGCACGATGTCAACAGGCCCAGTTGGCTGCTTCGTCGTGCAGCACCGGCTTGGCGGAGACTCCCAGGACCCGCGAGTACTCGGGCTAGCTAAATTTCTTTTCAAGCGGCATGCCGCATATCGGACAGGTGCCTGCGGAATCGTACACCTTGTCGTCGCAGCCCAATGGACAGGGAGGGCAGACGTATCCCACAAAATTCAGCGACGCCTGAGGTTTGTGGCGGATCGCGGCCGGCTGGTTGGCCAGTTCCCAGGCAGTGGCAAAGGAGATCTGGGCAGCTCTGGCAAAGTGCTGGTAGTCGATAGCACTGGCCTCGTCCGACGGCTGGTGATAATTCTTCACGTATCCCGTTGAGTAGTAGATGAACGGAACCTGGTGCCTCCAAAAATTGTGATTGTCCGAATTAAAGTCGGGGTGCGGGTCGAGTTCAATAGGAACACGGCTGTCTTTTTGGGCTTGGGCAACAATACTGCGCAGTTCGTCGGGTTGAACGACTACATAGAGATAGTTCTGACTGTGCCGCGGATGATTGGGGTCGAAGCCTGCGATGCCGTCCATGTTCAGGTCGGCGACGATCGCATCCAGCGAAATCAAGGGCTGCTCGTCCACGAAGTATCGGGACCCAACCAGTCCTAGTTCTTCACCCGAAGTGTGCAGAAACAGGACTGACCGGCGCGGGCCCAGACCTTCGGCCTTCGCCCGCGCGAAAACCGCCGCCATCTCTAAGAGAGCAACTGTCCCCGATCCATCGTCGGCTGCTCCGTTGTATATCTGGTCTCCAGAAAGCGTGGGGTCAATGCCGAGGTGGTCGTGATGCGCGCTAATGACGACGAATTCCTTACGCAACGCGGGGTCCGAACCTTCGAGCACCGCGATGACATTTTCCGACTCCAGGGGAGCAAAGGCCTCGAAGTCGGCTTTCAGCGACATACTAGTCAGATCTACTGTCTTCGGAGCGCGATCTCGCTCGATTTCGTCACCGATAGCTTGCACCGACGTATTTACGCTCTTAAAGATCTCATCACCGAGATCGCGTGCTATCACCAATGTCACCGGGTTTGACGACGCAGGCCAATCATAACGCCGTGCGACTGACGCTCTGCCGGATACTGCTTGTGTCACTTGCGCTTGGAATTCCGGGCTATTTGAAGTGAAATTGCTGACGATCAGAACCCCTTCGGTCTTGCCCGCGGCTTGTAGAGCACGTCTCTTCTCGTAAACAGATGCAGCCCACTTCGAGGGTTTGCCGTCGGCACCGGCCAGGAACTTGGGCTCTCCATCAAGAATCATGACCCACTTGCCATCGATCGAGATTCCTCGTTCTCGCAGCGCAGTGTAATCTTGATACTTGGCATTTGGATCTTCAATGCCATAGCCGGCAAATACTACCGGCGCGCTCACATCGCGAAAATCTGCGCCCGCAAAATACAATTGCGGATTGGTTCCCGTATTCGAAGCTTGCAAGGTCTTCCCCGCCGCCAAGATCACCCGCACGACAGCGCTTTTGGGAACTCTCGCGTAACAAGGAAAACGCTGAAAAAAGCTCTCGGGAACGCTGGGATCAAAACCCGGGTTCGCCGGGGCGAAACCCAGATGGGCATATTCAGATCCGAGGTAGGAGGCGGCCAGCTGTTGTCCGCGTGTGCCGGTTCTTCTACCTTCAAACAGGTCCGACGCGATGAAGTACAACCGCGATCGAAGCTTCTCCGGTGTAATCAGATTTCCAAGTCTCTGGACGTCCGGCACGCCGGAAGCCGACCGCGCTGCGTTTGCTGCGGACATCATGCTTGCCGAAAAGCCGCCGATACCGGATGCAGCAGTCGCCAAAATAAATTTTCGCCGGTTGATCATGCTCCGCTCCTTCCTCTGTGTTCGTTGGTTTCAGCCGAGGTGAAGCCCACCCGTGCATTTGCAGATGGCTCTCAATTTCCTCCGCCAACTCCGCGTCACGCCGCTCCTGGTGGAATAGCCCGGCGAAGCGCACGAGCCACGCACGCAGTTGTCTCATAACGGTTTCTCCTCGGGCGCGAGGAACCGGGCCAGAATTGCGGTGGTCTGTCCCCACTCCCGCGCTTCCTTGCTCAATTGTTTTCGGCCGGCACGCGTCAAGCGATAAAACTTGGCCTTGCGATTATTGTCCGAGACGCCCCACTCGGAAGCGATGTAGCCCTCTTGCTCCAGCTTCAGAAGCGCGGGATACAAGGTGCCGTAGTTGACCGACAGTAAGTCCCCGCTGGTCTGCTCGATGCGGCGCGCAATTCCATATCCGTGCAAGGGTCCCATGGTTTCGAGAGTCTTTAGGACCATCATTGCGAGTGTCCCTTGCCAGACGTCTGCTTTGGTATTCATGGCCATCCTTCTATGGGAATCGCATAGGAGAATACCATAACTCATATTGGAAAGCAATAGAGCGTCGAGCCGTCCAAGCCATGCCGAACACGGTTGCTTACGAACCGTTAAGAATCTATGCAGGCTCAGGGAACCCTTATTGGCGGGCTGAACTACCTGGCCTCGGTCTCCGTGGCCTCCAGGTACGCGCGCTCTATCGCGGCGGGCACGAATCCATCAAAAGCGCGCATGGCATGTTCCTCTCCGCCAGTTAGGGGCACGCGAAATTCCTCGACGTTGACCTTTTTCTTCGTGTCCGCAAGGCTCAGGCTGGCACGCACGTCGTCTCTTACCTGCGAAACGATGGACTCGAACAACTGGGTGACTTGATGAAGATGCTCGCGACCACGCTCGATCCCTCCATGGCCGGGGATGATCAGGTCGAAGTCGAGCCGGTCGAACTCATGGAGAGTCTTCACCAAGGCCGCTGGGGAGCCGTCTCCCGTGTATGGCATGTCGTCGAGCAGATCTCCGGTGATGAGGATCTTCTCCGCCGGGAGAAATACCGCGACGTCGCCGCGGGTGTGACCCGCATAGTGAGTCAGCCGGACTTCCCGGTTCCCGCCGAATAGCGAGAGTGAATTGTCGAAGGTGACATCCGGCAGTACGACATGGGTTTGGAGGAGATCGGGAAGCTGCCTGGAGAATGTGCTAACTCGCATTTCGAGAATGCTTTTTTGTTGATCGGTTAAAGCTTCACCATCGGGAGTGTGCCCGATGGCGAGCATCTGGCGATACTTCTCGATTCTCCCCGGAAGGCTAGCGACGTCGTCTTTCAGCTCGGCTGTGGTGCGGTTGGCCATATCCTCTCGGGTGCTCGCTTGAGCGATGAACTGCACGCCGGGAAATGCCTCGCGATAGATTTGGTTCCCCTGCACGTGGTCGCCATGCCAGTGCGTGTTGACTACCCAACGTACGGGTTTGTCGGTGACTTTGCGAATCTGCTCAAGGATTTCACGCGTTGCTGTTAGCGTGGTCTGCGTGTCCACGACCACCACGGTGTCATCGAGAACGATGACGGTGGAATTGGAATCGTTAAAGCGATCCGCAAAAGGCTGCAGCGCGACGTAAACGCCGGGCGCGACCGATTGCAGCACAATGGACGGGTCTGACCAACATTGAATTGATACGAGAAGTAAGAGTGGCATTGCGGCCCAGCCCCGTACTCGATAGCTAGCAAGGCAGCGACGAACGAAGGCAACAATCAGCATCCAGTTTCTCTGCGAATGAAGTTAGTGATCAAAGTGAGATCCCCAAAGACTTGATCTTCAGCCTCTCTGGGAACACCGCGGAATGCCGAGTCTGCAAAGGGTCCGGGTCCCAGCCTGTGTTTCTTTTTGCGTCTCGGCATTATCTAACACATTCCGGAAGCGAAAACCAAAGGTGTGTGACGAAGAGGCAGCCGAGTGGGACCGACTAGGACTAATCCGGATACGAACAGCGCTCACAAAAAATCCCGGGCTTTACCTCCCGACGGTAGTACTGAAAAGGTGCGTTGCTACGATCGCTAACCATTGTCTGCTGCGGTCGTCTGACTTGGGGGCGGGGCCTTGAGGGCAAGGGCATTTTCAAATATCTGCTCTGAGGAAGATGTGTTCTGGAGGATTATGAAAGCTCCGATTATATCCAAGGTGATGATATGGCTGCTCACCGCATGGATGGGACTCGTGTGTGTTGCGCCCAGCAGTGCCCAAACGGGAGTTGCGGTACAGAAAGTTCAGATCGCCGAAGGCATCTACCAGTTCATCACAGGGCCCGACGGATATGTGCCCAACGGGAACTCCGTCGTGGTTGTGAACGAAAATGATGTACTGGTGTTCGATACGTTCACCCGCCCTTCGACCGCACGCACAGTGCTGGCCGAGATTCGCAAGATCACCAATAAGCCGGTGCGATACGTGGTCAATTCGCATTGGCACCCAGATCACTGGTCGGGTAATGAGGTCTATGCCCAGGAGTTCCCCAATCTGGAGTTCGTCGCGACCGAGGACGCGCGACAATACATGCTGAACACGGCAAGTGCATGGCCGCCTTTGTTCAGGGAAGAACTGCGCAAGGATCAGGCCGATCTCGAGAAAGAGGTGAATACGGGGAAGCAATCGGACGGAACGGTTCTGACCGCTGAGCAACGCCGCAAAGATGAAGACGACATGCGCCTGGAACGGGAGTTCATCACCGAAGCGATGTCGGTCAAGCGCACTTACCCGACCCTCACCTACGATGACCAACTCACGCTCCACCATGGCGGGCGTGAGTTTCGTTTCATCAGCATGATCGGGGACGCGCGCGGCACCACTGTCCTTTATCTTCCCAAGGAAAAAATACTGGTCACCGGAGACTTGCTTTCATACCCCGTACCCTATTTCACCCCTCCGCTCAGCCAGCACGCCAAGAGTCTGAGGACGCTTGCCCAGTTCGACGCCGATGTCATCATTCCCGGCCACGGTCCGGCATGGCACGACAAGGACTTCCTTAATTTGGAGGCAGAACTATTTGAAACTCTAGTTCGCCAAGTGGGTCAGGCGGTGCGACAGGGCATGGTGACGGTGGAGGAAGTGCAGAAGGTGGTCAACGTAGAACACCTTCGCGTGAAGTTCACCCACGACGACAAAGACTTGAACAAGCAATTTCGCGAGTATGTCAAGGGCATGGCCGAGAACGCGTACCGCGAGGCCAGGGATGGACAAAAGTTCGAGTACTAATGAGCGTTACATAATAATGGTGATATTCAAGATCCTTGGTTTCCTCCATCAAGAGTAGAAAGAGCGTGGCGCTCATCAAACTTAGATTTAGGGTTACACAAAAATACACCAGCCGTTTGCGTTGGAGGATTGATGAAGGAGTCTATAGCGTCGTCTTTGAGGGCATGGTTACTTGTGATATGGCTTGCGGCGGGAGGGAGTACTCTCTGCCGTGCACAGACCGGGGTTGCAGTTGAGAAGGTTCAGATCGCCGACGGCATCTACCAGTTCATTACCGCGCCCGACGGGTACGTGCCCAACGGCAATTCCGTTGTGATCGTGAACGAAAACGACGTTTTAGTGTTCGACACCTTTAGCCGACCCTCTACCGCGCGCACGGTGCTGGCCGAAATTCGCAAGATCACCGATAAGCCGGTGCGGTACGTGGTCAATTCCCACCACCACCCGGATCACTGGTCGGGCAATGAAGTTTATGCCGAAGCGTTCCCCGGCCTGGAGATCATCGCGACCGAGGAATCGCGAAAATACATGCTGAGCCTCGCAAAATCATGGCCGCCGGTGTGGACGAATGAACTCCGCAAGGCTCAGGCCGATCTCGACCAAGAGGTAAGCAGCGGCAAACAGGCGGACGGAACGGCACTGACCGCCGAACAACGCAGCAAAGATGAAGACCGCGTGCGCTTGATGCGGGACTGGGTTGCCGAGCTTATGACGGTGAAGCGCATTTACCCGACACTCACCTACAGCGACCAGCTCACGCTGCGCCACGGCGGGCGCGAGTTCCGTTTCATGAGTATGGTCGGGGACGCGCACGGTACCACCGTCCTTTATCTTCCCAAGGAGAAAATACTGGCCACCGGAGACGTGATTTCCTATCCCATACCCTATATCTCTTCTCCGTTAAGCCAGGAAGCCAGTCTGAGGAGGCTGGGCCAGTTCGATGCTGAGGTGATCATTCCCGGTCACGGCCCGGCCTGGCACGACAAGGACTACCTGAACCTGGAAGCAGACTTACTTGAGTCCGTGGTCAGCCAGGTGGATGAGGCGGTGCAACGGGGCCTGGTGACGGTGGAGGAAATTCAGAAGGTAGTCAACGTGGAGCCTCTTCGGCTGAAGTTCACCCACGATGACAAAGATTTGAACGCGAAGTTTCAAAGATTCGTCAATCATATGGTCGAGAACGCATCTGGCGAGGCCCGGGATGGAAGAAAGTGGGAGTATTAGCCAAGGATACTAACTCCGCCGACCTTGGTTTACCTCCTAAAAAGAGGGGACACAATAGTTCGGCAGGTGTTTTATGTCCAAGGGAACGGCGTGGAACTGGACAAAGTACGCAAAGGTGTTGAGCAAACCGCCGATTTCGAGGCGTTGCGACGGCAGTTTGACGGCGGCGACCAGGATAACTTTGACCAGTCCAGCGCCATCTCGAACTGCTTGCTTACGAATGCCTACTATGAGGAAGTGCTTCGCTAGAACGTAGGCGCCACCCGTAATTTCGGAAGAACAGGCAAGGTGAGGTCTTCCGGTCAAATGCGCGGGGCAAGAGATCGTGACCCGCAACCCATCCGCCCGGCACTCCTCGTTGCCCAAGTGTCACGTTGAACTGTGATCGGCGTCATTGCGCGCTTTTCCGCCCGGGTTTCCAATGAGGTTAGTCAACAGTCATCAGACCATCTGCCCCCCATGAGCGCGCATCCACCGGCGAGAGTTGAGTTTGAGACGATCCCTAGAAACAAGGTCTATCAGGAAGTCGCCAAACAGCTCGAACGGCGCATTACCGAAGAGCTGAAACCGGGCGACCTGCTCCCACCAGAACGGGAGCTCGTGCAAATGCTTGGGGTCAGCCGTGGTTCCGTGCGCGATGCCATCCGCACCCTCGAACTGATGGGTCTGCTCGAGCCGCGACAGGGCATTGGCACGGTGGTTCGAGACCCGGCGACGGCGCCCGCTAATCCCCTCGCTGCCGCTCTTCTGGAGCAGCAGAAAACGGTAGAGGAGCTGCTCGACGTCCGCAAGATGATCGAGCCGCCGCTGGCTAGGCGCGCTGCCCTCCATGCCTCTCCGGATGAACTGGCTGACATGGAGCAGATCCTGCTCCGGCAGGAAGCGAAGGTACGGCGGGGAGAACTCGCCATCGACGAAGACTCGGAATTCCACTACGCAATCGCATTGGCGTCCGATAACAGCGTGGTCTTGAAGGTGGTGGACATTTTGATGGATCTGTTGCGCGAAACACGGGAACGCTCGTTGCAAGTGGAAGGACGGCCGCAAAAGTCGCTGGCCGGCCATCGCCGCATCCTTGCAGCCCTGAAGCGGGGCGACGCTACAGCCGCCGAGGCGGAGATGCGCCGGCACCTGCAGGAAATCGAAAAGATCGTATTGCAAAAGCTCTAAAGAGAACGGAGGTTGCCAAATGGGCCAGCTATTCGCGGTCGAGGTAATTTACCGAGGGGTTTTTCAAAAGACCCTGGCGAAAAACATCACGCGCGACATTGTTCTCGCCGCGCACAACCAAGGCAAATTGGGTATTTCTTTCGGCCGTTACGGAGACGCTCCCGAAAGGAACGGCATTCCCGCCAAGAGCTTCGCCATCGTGGCCAACGATGAACAGACGCTCGAAGCCGGAATGGCGCAGTACGAGCCAAAACAAGTTGACCTTACCGTGGTCCTCGATGACACGCTCTGCAAGGGCACCGAGTCGTGGGCATGGTACGGGTTGCAGCCGGTGCATCACGCGCTGAAACCGGGACACACCCTGATCGTTGTTTCTCTGCAGGATGTCCCCACTCTGCTCCAGTCGATTCATCGCCGGGAAGAGCCCTATAAGCTGGGAACCTTAAGAGGAGTCACCAGTTTCTCCGGCATGTGGGTCTATAAAGATGACCACACCGACGTGCGCGTCCTCGGTGCCATCGCCAAGGCGCTGCCCGAACTGGTCAGCCTGGCATCGGTGGAACAATTCATCAACGAGAAGCTCAAGAACTCCCTGAAGGTTACGTCAGCTCGCACCGCTTTCGAGCGCTTCGCCACAGTCGATGTAAAGGCGGGCGAAGGCAATCCGGAGGAGCTCTTCAACTTCGGCTTGCTCCGCTGGGAAGACATGCGGGAGGGAACATCCATCAAGGGTCAACCGCAAGGCGGGCCCTATGAGGATCCGGTGACCAAGCAGGTCGGCGGATTCCGGCCGGTTCGCAACGAGCTGTTCAAAAAGTACTCAACGCGCACGCAGCGGCCGGTTGTGAACTTCTCAACCTGCACCAAGTGCACGCTGTGCTGGCTGAACTGTCCGGATGCCGCGTTCGATGTCACGGTCGCAGCCACTTACGACACCAACCTCGAAGCCTGCTGCGGTTGTGGCATCTGCGAGGAGGTTTGCCCGGTGAAGAACTGCATCACCATGGTGAACGAGTCCGAGTTCCACGATAACAACAGCCAGTGGGCTGCGTTCGAGACCGATAAAGACGCATACCTGAAGTGGCTGGAAACCACAATTCAGAAAGCCGACCCGATCGAAAAGCGCTCTCACGGTTTCCGTTATCGCGGTCAATATAAAGAACAGGCCCCCGAGGCCCTGGAAATCGCACAGAAAGGCTAATGCCCCGAAGGGAGCAACCTGAAGACAAGGAGATTGAAATGGCGACACTGACAATGCCCGTTGAGGAAAAAAAGAAAGCCTTCGAGCAGGAAGCCCTGATTACCGGCGCTGAAGCCATTGCGATTGCCTGCAAACTGGCCAACGTGGA